>JAANMX010003865.1_pt1 | contig 12596 bp, 6 predicted proteins | sample 7279681 | NCBI WGS metagenome assembly JAANMX01 (sample SAMN14094542, study PRJNA606508) | bioreactor metagenome | isolation source: A lab-scale SPAN reactor treating ammonium-rich wastewater day 351 | place: Ireland: Galway | collected 2018-01-01
GTGGTCGTATTCGTCGAAATACTTCTGCGCGTCGTCCCACTTGTGCGGCGCGCTCTTGCCTTCGATGTGGATCGACTTGTTCACGTCCATCCACAGGCCTTCGGTGCCCTGCACGCGGAAGCCGATCGAATACGGGCGCGGCAGCGAGGTGTCGTGCTGCAGGATGATGGTTTCGCCGTTCTCGCAGCGCAGGGTGGTGGTGACCACGTCCCCCAGCTTGAACTTCACCTTCGCGTTCGGGTGGTCGGGGCCGCCCTGCGGGCTCTTGAGGATGTAGTCGTGCAGCCCGCGCGCCTTGGTGGCGAAGGCATTGATGTGGGTGAAACGGTTGCCGCGGTGGATGTTGGCGTACATCGCGCAGGGGCCGATGCCGTGACTGGGGTACAGGTCGCCGTTGCGATCGACGGAATGCTGGGTGCGCCACTGCGCCTCGGAGAAGCCCTTGGCACCGAACTCGACGCCGCCGCCGTACGGCTCGTTCGGGTTGCCGGAGTTGAACTTCACCGCACGCAGGTCGTGCTGGTAGCCGGCCTGCATGTGCAGCAGTTCGCCGAACAGTCCCGCACGCACCATCTGCAGCACCGCCATCACGTCGCGGCGGTAGCAGACGTTCTCCAGCAGCATGTACGGCGTGCCGGTGCGCTGCTGGGTGCGCAGCACGTCCCAATGATCTTGCAAGGTAATACCGGCCACCACTTCGCAGGCCACCGCGATTTTTGCTTCCATCGCGGCGATGGCCTGCGGCGCATGCCATTCCCACGGGGTGACGATGAACACCGCATCCAGATCGGTGCGCGCCAGCAGCTTCCGCCACGCATTGACGTCGCCGTTGCCACCGTATTCCTTCGGCTTGCGACGGCCGGCCTTGGCGATGATCGACTGGGCCATGTCCAGCATCACCTGCTGGGTGTCGCAGATCGCCACCAGCTCGACGTCGTCGCGGCTGAGGATCGGCCCCAGCTGCGACTGCCCGCGCAGGCCGGTGCCGATCATCGCCACCCGCAGGCGCGAGCGCGGTTTGGCGAATGCGGGGGTGAAGGCAGTCGCCGCGGCGGCCATGCCGACAGCGGCGGTGGAGAACAGGAAATCACGGCGTTTCATTGCGGCCTCATGGCGAAGATGGCGAACTGCGCATGCCTGCGGGCAGGATAGCGCCTGAAACAGGGCAGGCCGCCATCCCGGTCGGAATGGCGGCCTGCGCGGGCGGGTCAGAACTTGTAGGTCGCGGACACGCTGTAAACGCGGCCGAAGTTGTTGGTGTAACCGGGGAAGTTCATCCAGTCGTTCGGGTCATAGAACGGCAGGCGGTTGAACAGGTTCTTCACGGTCACGCCCACGTTCAGCTTCTCGATCGGCCGCCAGTTCACGCTGAGGTTGGCCGTCCACCACGACGGCGCGCCGTCGCACTGGCCCGGTGCCAGCGCCAGATAGCCACCGGTGCAGGTCTGGGCGTTGTTGTCTCCCGCATCGATCTGGTCCCAGGCCCACTTGGTCTTGCCGACATAGTTCACGTAGAAGCCGGTATTCCAGTTCTTGTAGGCCCAGTCTGCATTGAACGTGGCGCGCACGCGCGGGTTGTTGTAGTAGCCCACGAAGTTGCCGTAGTACCAGCCTGCGCCGTCATCGAAGTTGTACATGTTGCGGCGCGCGATGGTCGCGGCCACGCCGATGTTCAGGCGGCCCCATTCGCCGAGGTCGAAGCGGCTGCGCGCGTCCACGTCGAAGCCGTCGATCAGGGTGCGGCCGCGGTTCCTGTACTGGCCGATGACGCTGGCCACGTTGCCGATGCTGTAGCTCGGCAGCACGGCGGGGCAGGTCACGCCGCTGGCCGGATCGTTGCACATGGCGGACAGCGCGGCCAGATTGGCGAGGTCGGTCTCGGTGATCGGGAAGCGCGTCTTGGCGATGATTTCCTCCTCGTTGGAGTAATCCGGCGCGACGATCTCGTTGCGGCGATACACGAACCACCAGTCCGCCGACACCGACAGCCAGTTGGCCGGCTCGTAGACGAAACCGAGGGTGGCGATCTTCGCCTTCTCCGGCGCCAGGTCCGGGTTCGGCTGGGTCATGCGCGCGACGTTGCGGCTGCAATCGGAGTTCTTCAGCGAATTGCCCAGGTCCTTGTCGGTCTGGCGCTGCGACTGCAGCAGCAGTGCGGCGATGGCGTTGGTCTCGGCGCAACGGGTTTCGTCGCGGTAACCGCCGATCTGCGCATACACGCCGCCGGTACCGGACTCGGCCAGGCTGGGCGCACGGAAGCCCTGCGAATAGGTGCCGCGCAGCACCAGCTGCTCCAGCGCCTGGTACTTCAGGCCGATCTTCGGCGCGACGTTGGCGCTGAAGTTCGGATATTTGTCCACACGCAGCGCGGCATCCAGCTCCAGCTTTTCGGTGAGCGGCGCCACCGTCTCGGCGAACAGCGCGTAGGTGGTGCGCTTGCCGTCGAACCAGGAGCCGCCCTGCTGGGTGATCTTGCCGTTGGCCGCGTCCTCGTTGCCCGGCGTGAAGAAGCTCTCGCGGCTGATGTTGAAGCCGAACGCGGCACGCACCTCGCCGGCCGGCAGGTTGAACAGCGGGCCTTCGACCTTGCCGTCCAGGGTGTGCAGGCGCGTCCACGACTGGATGTCGAAGGTCGGATAGGCCTCGCGGATCAGCGCCGCATTGGCCTCGCTGATCTCGCCGAACTTGTAGGCCGGATGGTCGGAGATGATCACGCGGCCGGTACCCGGATCGATGGTGAACGGGCCGAACGCCTTGATGAAGCCGTCGATGTTGACGTTGACGGTCTGGTAGGTGATCGAATGCGAGCCCGCGGTCGCGAACGCGGTTTCCCAGCCCCAGTCACCGAAATAGCCGCGCAGGCCGGTCAGGAAGCGGTAGCTCTGGTCGGTGTTGCGCTGGCCGAAGTGATCGCCACCCGCATCCTGCAGCAGATAGCTCAGGCCGACCACGCCGCCGTTCATCGCCTTCAGCGCCGCGCTGGCATGGTTGTACTCGTTGTTCGGGCCGAGCCACGGGGTCAGGAACTGATTGACCGTGGTGCCGGTGTTGCGTGAGAACCAGCTCTGCGGATTGCCGGTGGTGGTGCCGTAGGCGCGCGGCGTGCCGCCGTTGGCGCGCAGGTCGATGTCGGTGAAGGTGGCCTCGGCGAAGCCTTCGGTGCTCTCGCCGATCAGGAAGTGCGCATTGACGTAGGCGGTCATGCGCGTGGATTCGGCACCGCCGTTGATCTCGTTGTTGAGCCACGTCTGCCAGATGCAGCGGGTGCCGCTCGCCACCGCGAGCACGTTGTCGCAGCCCGGTGCCGCCTCGTCCATGCGCTTCTTCGTCACCGGATCGATGGCGAAGTAGTAGCCGGGGTTGAATGCGCCCGGCGCGCTGCCGGTGTCAAGGCGCAGGTTCGGGATGTAGTTCGGATTGTTGGCGTAGAACTGCGCCGGATGCTTGTCGTACCACTCGCCCAGCGGAATGCCGTCGCGCTTGTACAGGTTGACCGTGGCGTAGACGTTGTAGCGGTCGCTGGCAAGATCGCCGAAGCCGCCGGTGATGCTGGCCTGCTTTTCGCCGTAGGAATCGAAGCGCGGCGCGGTGTCCCAGGTGCCGCTCACTTCGAGCCCCTGGTAGGAGTTCTTGGTGATGACGTTGATGACGCCGGCCACCGCGTCGGTGCCGTATACCGCCGAGGCACCGTCGGTCAGCACTTCCATGCGTTCGATGGCGGCGGCGGGGATCGAGTCGATGTTGACGAACTGGGTCTGGAAGCCGGCCGGCGCGCCGTAGTAGGACAGCCGGCGGCCGTTCAGCAGCACCAGCGTGCCCTGCGCGCCGAGGCCGCGCAGATTGGCCTGCGAAGCGCCGTCGGAGCCGGTGTACAGCGACTTCGAATCGACCTGCGCCGGGCGCGCCGCCGGCAGGTTGTCGAGCACCTGCAGCAGGGTGCGCGCACCCATGTTCTCGATGTCCTTGGCGGTGACGATCTGCACCGGCGAAGCGGTTTCGGCATCGACGCGCTTGATGTTGGAGCCGGTCACCTGGACCCGCTCCAGTTCGGTGACGGCGCTGTCCTTCTTGTCCTTTTCGGCACCGGCCTGCTGCGCGGCCAGCGGGCCGGCGGCAAAGGCAGCAATCAGGGCAACGGATAGTGTGCTCAGGGCAATACGGTGTTGGCGGCGGCTGGAAGACATCGTGGTTTCCTCGTTCGACCGCAGCCATGACTGCGGCGTGATGATGTGAGTGCGTGATGAAGGTGCTGAAGCGGAAACTCTCAGGGCGTCACGAAACTGGCGGCGTCGCCCTCCTGTCCGATCAGGACCGCATTGGCCCAGTTGCCGCAGACCGCAGGCGTTGCGGCACCCAGCGTGCGCAGGCTCAGCGCACGCAGACCCCGGACATCCAGTTCGGGTTTGACCACGCCCGGTGCCTTCACCAGCCCGCTGTCGTACAGCAGGCGGCCATCGCCCCAGACCTGGAACTGCATCCCGCCGGCGGCGCGGCAGGTATCGTCGATGCCGAGGTCGGCGCGCAGCAGCGCCCAACCGCCATCGAGCTTGAGATCGATCCGGCTGGCGGCGCCGACGCCGAGGCCGCGGCGGAACAGCAGGCCGTTCATCCGCATCTCGGCCTTGCCGCCGAACGCCTGATCGCGGGCCACGCCTGCGGCCAGCGTCGGCGGCAGCGCCAGCTCGGACAGGTAGCGCTGCAGCTGCGGGCGCTCCGGCCGCTGGTGCTCCAGCAGGTGGAAGCGCGACAGCGTGATCGGGCCGACGTTGCGCGGTTGCTGCGCATCCAGCGCGCGCGCCGCGGTGCCGGCTGCGGTCACCATCGGGTCCTTGTCGCCGCCGGCATCACCCTCGGGGTTCTGCACGCTGAGCACGCGGAAGCGCAGCAGGCGGCCGGCGTGCGGGGCGAAGCGGATCGTCTGCACGTCCTGCGCCAGCTTGAGCGTGCCGGTGGCGATCGGTGCGCCCCACTCACCGTTGCTGTCGGCCATGTAGATCTCGTAATCGCGCACCTGACCGTGCTTCCAGTGCTGGTCGGTGCGCGGCGCGATCTCGATGCCGTCGATCAGCCGGCGCTCACCGAAGCCGACCGTCCACTCGATCGCGCCGCTGCGCACGGCCTGGTTGCGGACGCTGCGGAACCAGGTCTTGGGGTCGTCGTCGAAGGCGTTTTCCAGCGGGTGGCCGGGCTCTTCGGTCGGCCGGTTGACCACCACCAGGCTGTCGGCCGGCAGCGCGCGGCCCTGCGCCGGCGCGGCCGGGAAGGCATCGTCGGCGGCGGCCTTGGCGACCGGGAAGTCGAGCGCCAGCGCCAGCGCGCTGCGGATGTCGACCTTGGCGGTGCGCACGTGCAGGCTGCCGCGACGCTCGCCGGCATCGAAATACCAGCCTTCCGCCGCCGCCTCGAAGGCCTTGCGGTCGGCCAGCCGCGGCAGCGCGCGGCCGTCCAGGCGCACCGCCTTCGGCGCGACCCGGCTGAGCACGCGCAGAGCGTAGCCGCGCTGCGCCAGCTGGCCGTCGTAGCGGCCCTGGACCGCGCCGATTGCCACCTGCACCGGGCCGCTGCCCTCGCTGGGTGCCTGCACCGCAACAATCTGTTCGCTGAACGCACCCTGCTGGTATTTGCGGGTGCTGCCGTCGTCCTCGTACAGCACGTAGCTGGATTCACCCTGCGGATACAGGTCGAAGGTGACCAGATCAACCGGCTTTTCACCGTCGTAGTTCATCGCCGGATACATCGGCAGGATCGCGCCGGCGCGCACGAACAGCGGCAGCGTGGCGAGGTCGATCTGGCGGTCGATCTGCCGCCCGGCTGCCGGTGCGGTCAGCTGGCGGCCATCCCAGTAGTCGAACCAGCGCCCGGCCGGCAGGTGGATGTCGCGCCGCCAGCCGCGGCTGGCGCTCATGCTGCGGTAGACCGGCGCGATCAGCAGTTCGCGGCCGAGCAGGAACTGGTACTTGTAGGCCTCGTCCAGCGCGTGCGGATCGTTGGGGTAGTCCCACATCAGACCGCGCACGATCGGCGCGCCGGCGGTCTCGGCCTCGCGGGTCAGCCCGACCATGTACGGGGTCAGCCGCATCTTCAGCTTGAGATAGTCACGGTTGATGCTGCGGTAGGGCTCGTCGAACGCCCACGGGTGCTTGCGCGCATTGGCCGACCAGCCGGACATGCCCATCAGCACGGGGGTGAAGGCCTTCCACTGCAGGTCGCGGGTGAAGGTCTCGGCGCTGCCGCCGAAGATGCCGTCGACGTCGCCGGTGGCATAGGCAAACCCCGACAGGCCGGAGCCGATCAGGGTCGGCACATGCCAGCGGATGTAGTCCCAGCTGCCGCTCTGGTCGCCAGTCCAGGCCACCGCATAGCGCTGCAGCCCGGCCCAGCCCATCACCGACCACAGGAACGGGCGCGCGTCGGAATTGTCGAAGATGCCGTCGTAGGCCTGCTTGTTGGCATCCAGCGCGAACTGGTAGCCCTTGCCGGTCCAGGCCACGTCGAGCTTCTGCACCCGGCTGCCGGCCTTGCCGACTTCCCAGGCGATCTTGTCGACCCCGTTCTCGGTCCACAGCCCGGTGCGGAAGCCGTATCGAGCCAACCCCTGCACCACTTTGGGCAAGTCGGTGTAGCCGCAGCCGTAGCCGTCGTTGGGCAGGATCCAGCCGCCCGGCATGTCGTGCTCGCGATACTGCTTCGCAACGCTGTCGATCACGTCCGGGGTGGTGCCGGTGGGGCCGTCGCTCCAGCCTGCCGGCACGGTGCCGGGCTTCTTCTTGTTGTCGCCGTCGTTGTAGCAGTCGGCATCGCCGTAGGACAGGCCCCAACGCGGCAGCATCTGCGCGCGCCCGGTCAGCGCGGTGTAGCGGTCGAGCAGCGCATGCAGGTCATTGCCGACGAAGTAGTAGGCGTCGAAGCGGTCTTCCCGGTGCAGCAGGGTGGCCGCGTCCTGCTGGCGCAGATCGTAGTCGCCGTCGCTCCAGGTGTTGCGCAACATGCCCCAGCCGCGGCTGCTGAGCAGCATCGGGGCCGGGCTGGGGCGATCGCCCTCTTCCCAGCCGCCGGAATAGGAGATCGCCAGCTCGCGGCCCTTGAAGGTGTAGCGGCCGTTCTGCTGGCCGCCGCCGAAAAACTGCTCGGTCGGCGTGCTGGACAGCACCTGCACGCTCTGTTCCTTCGACAGATCCAGCGGTTGCAGCTCGCGCCACAGCGGGATCGTCTTGCCGGCTTCGATGCGATCCAGCGACAGCCGCAGCGGCGCGCGCTGGATGTGCAGGATCAGTGCATCGGTGCGAATGCGCAGCTCGCTGACGTCTTCCTCCAGCGTGGCCGTCACCTTGCCCGCCGGCTGCGGCAGCACAACGGGCAACACGATGGGCGCGGCCTTGTCGCCGGCCGGAACGAGCTTGCCATCACGCCCGGCCTGCACCCGGATCAGATCCGGCCGCAGCACGTCGATGCGCAGCGCCACGCCGGCATCGGTGGCGATCTGCCACGCCTGCGCACCATCGGCGGAGGCGACCGGCGCGATCGCGCGCAGCCCGCCGACCGAAGCCGCGCACGCCGGCTGCGCCAGCGACAGCAAGGCCACGGCCAGCGCGACGGTCAATCCGTTCCTGGGTGATACGCGATTCGACAAGCAAGCCCCCGGTGCCGCGTCCCGCGCGGCTGATGGAATCGACATTTCGACTCTAGGGCAGCTTTTTTCGCCTTGTCAACAAAAACAAACTAAATAGCAAGATTAATGCGTGAAACGAAAGATTGAGCGCAACGAGAGTTTCGCAAATCCCCATTCACGACTGCCATACGCCGGCGTCTTGTCGCCATTCTGCGGAACAAGCGGGCGGGCGCGGCGCAAGCACCAAATCTTTCAATTAATTTTCGATATTTGACATTTCGAAAGGAAAAGCCGATCTTGTGCTGGCCTCACAGGAAAGTGGAATGCACACCTCTCCGATCCTCGACGCGACCCCCTGGTCGCCTCCCGGCGGCCAATACACCGCCGAAGAAATCGCCCAGCAACCCGCCCTCTGGGACGCCCTGGCGGATGCGCTGGAACACGCGCAGGCGCGGCTCGACGGCTTCATCGGCGACTGGCTTGGAGATCCGCTGCGCCGGGTGATCTTCACCGGCGCGGGCAGCTCCGGCTTCATCGCCGAGATGGTCGCTGACCACGTCAACGCCTCGTTCCCGGCGGACGTGCGCGCGGTGCACACCACCAGCCTGCTGACCCATCCGGATCTGTATCTGCAGCGCGAGCGCCCGACCCTGCTGGTGTCGTTCGGCCGCAGCGGCTCAAGTCCGGAAAGCGTGGCCGCAGTGGAGCTGGTGCGCGACCGCGTGGACGAAACGCGCTTCCTCGACATCACCTGCAACGCCGAAGGCGAGCTGGCACGACGGGGCAAGGGCCGCGCCGACACCTGCACCCTGCTGATGCCGCCCGCCAGCTGCGATCGTGCCTTCGCGATGACCAGCAGTCTCACCTGCATGCTGCTGGCAGCGCTGGCCACGTTCGACGCCGCAGCATGGCCGCGCCGGCTGGAACAGCTGCGCACGGTCGCCGCGCTCGCACGCGAGGCACAAGCGCAGTGGGAGCCGGCGATCGAAGCGCTGGCCACGTCCGCGCATGCCCGCGTCATCTACCTCGGCAGCGGCCCGCTGGAAGGTTGGTCGCGCGAGGCTGCGCTGAAGCTGCTCGAACTCACCGCCGGCTGCGTACCCGCATTCGCGAACACGCCGCTGGGCTTCCGCCACGGACCGAAATCGCTGCTCGACCGGGACACGCTGGTGGTGATGGTGCGCAGCACCCGGCCGCTGGCGCGCCGCTACGAGCGCGATCTGCTCGACGAACTGCGCCGCGATGGCGTCGCCGGGCGCGTGCTGTCGCTCGGCCCGGCGCTGGAGGGCGATGCCGACGACGTGGCGCTGCCGGTGCCGGCCCTGCCCGACCCCTGGCTGGCTCCGCTGTGGCTGAGCTTCGCCCAGCGCTACGCGCTGCGCCGCTCGGCCGCGCTCGGCTTCACCCCCGACAACCCCTTCCCCAGCGGCACCGTGAACCGCGTTGTGCAAGGCGTCATCATCCACCCACATGATTGAGCGGCCATGAGCGAACGCCACCCGACCGGCGGCACCTGCTACGGCCTCGATATCGGCGGCAGCAAGATCGAGCTGGTCGCGTTCGACGGCGCGATGCAGGCGACCCATCGCCAGCGCATCGACACGCCGCAGACCGGCTACGCCGCCTTCCTCGACGCGATCTGCGCACTGATCGCACAGGCCGACGCCGCGCTGGAAAGCCGATGCGATGCCATCGGCATCGGCCTGCCGGGCGTGCGTGATCGAGCCAGCGGACGCCAGCTCAGCGCGAATGTGCCCGCCCTCACCGGCCAGCGCGTCGGCACCGACCTGGAAGCACGACTGCAGCGCCCGCTGCAGCTGGGCAACGACCTGCAATGCTTCGCCCTGTCGGAAGCGCATGGCGGCGCAGCCGACGGCTACCCGAGCATGTTCGGTGCGATCCTCGGCACCGGTGCGGGCGGCGGCTACTGCCTCGACGGTCGGCTGGTGACGGGCCACAACGGCATCGCCGGCGAATGGGGCCACTGGAGCATCCCTGCCCAGCTGCTGGCGAAGCACAGCCTGCCGCTGCTGGACTGCGGCTGCGGGCTGCGCGGCTGCCTCGAACGCTACGTGTCCGGCAGCGGCGTGGCTGCGCTGCATCGGCATTTCGGCGGCGCATCCATCGATGCCGCCGCGGTGATCGCCGCGGCACAGGCCGGCGACGCCGCAGCGCAGCGGGCGCTCGCCGTCCACCTCGACCTGCTCGGCCACGCCTTCGCCAGCCTGGTGATGGCGTTCGACCCGCACGTCATCGTGCTGGGTGGCGGCCTGTCGCGCCACGAGCCCCTGTACGCCACGCTGCCAGCCGCGGTGCAGGCGCATCTGTTCGCCGGCATGCGCGTGCCGCCGATCGTGCCGCCGTGTTTCGGCGACGCCGGCGGCGCGCGCGGCGCGGCCCTGCTGGCGCGTGCCTGACCTTTCTCCGGAGACCCACATGTCCCTCGTGCAATCGCTCATCGACGCCCACCGCAAGGGCGAATCCGTCGGCCTGTACAGCGTCTGCTGCAGCAACGAGCAGGTGCTGGAGGCGGCGATGCTGGTCGCGCAGCACTACGCCACGCCGCTGCTGATCGAAGCCACCTCCAACCAGGTCGACCAGTTCGGCGGCTACACCGGCATGACCCCGCCGCAGTTCCGCGCCTATGTGGAGCGGCTGGCCGACATGCAGGGCTTTCCGCGCGAGCGGCTGATTCTCGGCGGCGACCACCTCGGCCCGAATGCATGGCAGAAACAGCCTGCCGAAGAAGCGATGACGCACGCGCGCGAGCTGATCCGTGCCTACGTCGCCGCCGGCTTCCACAAGATCCACCTCGACTGCAGCATGGCCTGCGCCGGCGATCCGGTGCCGCTGCCGGACGACATCGTGGCGTCGCGCTCGGCGGAGCTGGCGCGCGTTGCCGAAGCCGCCGCGCGCGCGGCCAACCTGCCTCCGCCGGTCTACGTGATCGGCACCGAAGTCCCGATCCCCGGCGGAGAAAGCTCGCTGGGCGGCGGCGTGCAGGTGACCACGCCGGAAGCGGCAGCGAAGACGCTGGAGATCCACCGCCAGGCATTCGACGCACCGGATCTGCACGCGGCGTGGCAGCGCGTGGTCGCGATGGTGGTGCAGCCCGGCGTGGACTTCGACCACAGCGACGTGCAGCACTACGGCCCCGCCGCTGCGGGCGCGCTGTCGGACTTTCTCGAAGCGCAGCCGCGCATCGTGTTCGAGGCGCATTCCACCGATTACCAGACCGAAGCCTCGCTGCACGCGCTGGTGCGCGACCACTTCGCCATTCTCAAGGTCGGCCCGGCGGCGACCTTCGCCTACCGCGAGGCGCTGTTCGCGCTGGCGAAGATCGAGGACGAACTGCTTCCGGAAAGCGAACGCTCGCACCTGGTCGAAACGCTGCAGCGCCGGATGCAGGCCAATCCGAAATATTGGCAGGGCCATTACCACGGCGATGAACAACGGCTGCACCTGCTGCGCGCCTACGCCCTCAGCGACCGCTGCCGCTACTACTGGGGCGACGCCGAGGTCGCGACCGCAGTGACCCGCCTGGTCGACAACCTGCGCCGGCACGCGCCGCCGCTCTTCCTGCTCAGCCAGTACCTGCCCGAGCAATATGCCGAGGTGGTCGCAGGCCGGCTGCCGGCGGAACCGCTGGCGCTGGTGCGACACAAGATCGCCCTGCGGCTGGCCGAATACGCGCGCGCCTGTGCCCGCAACCAGGCCGATCCACGCGACGAAAACGAAACAGGGCACGCGCAACCGTTGTCGCAAGGCTAAGCTTCGGCACATGACAGAAACGCCCGTCCCCACCACCCGCAACACCCGCCAGCGCCGACAGCGCATCGTCGAACTTCTGCTGCAGCAGGGCAGCGTGCAGGTCGGCGAGCTGGTCGAACGCCACGGCGTGTCGTCGGTGACCATCCGCGCCGATCTCAATCACCTGGAAGCACAGGGCCTGGCCGTGCGCAGCCACGGCGGTGCCAGCCTGCGGCGGATGCCGCCGCAGGAGCGCGACATCCACGAGAAGGACACGCTCAACCTGCCGCTGAAGGACGCCATCGGCGCACGCGCCGCGCAGCTGGTGAAGCCGGGCGACAACATCATCCTCGACTCCGGCTCGACCACGATGATGCTGGCGCGCCACATGCGCGGCCTGCGCGACGTCACGGTGATGACCAACGGCCTCAACATCGCCTGGGAACTGGCCGGCGCATCCAGCGTCACCCTGCGCCTGACCGGCGGCCTGCTGCACCAGCCCTCGCTGTCGCTGCATGGCAGCCAGGCCGAGGCCAGCCTGCACAGCTACAGCTTCGACACCCTGTTCCTGGGCGTGGATGGGCTGGACCTGCAATTCGGCGCCACCACCTACCACGAGGCCGAGGCCAGCCTGAATCACCGCATGGTCGAGCGTTCGCGGCGGATCGTGGCGCTGACCGACTCGTCCAAGTTCGGCAAAGTCAGCCTGCACCGCATCGCCCGGTTGAACGAGATCCACACCATCATCACCGACGCCGGCGTCAGCGACGACTACCGCGACGGCCTGCAACGGCTGGGGGTCGAGTTGATCGTGGCCTGAGCCGCCACCCTTCCCGGCAACGAAAAACGGCGACCTTGCGGTCGCCGTCTTCGTTCAACTCCGCGCCTGCGCGGGGATGACGCGCCGGGGGGTCACTTGACCCCGTGCATCAGTTTCTGGATCAGCGGCGCGATCAGGAACAGCAGCACGCCGGCACCGATCAGCACCCAGAACCCGAAGGTGTAGCCGGCCTGCGCCGAGGCCACGGTCATGCCGCCTTCGCCGCTGACGCTGCTGGCGAAGATGCCGGACAGGTTGTTGCCGATCGCGGTGGACAGGAACCAGCCGCCCATGCCGAAGCCGACCAGGCGCACCGGTGCCAGCTTGGTCACCATCGACAGGCCGATCGGCGACAGGCACAGCTCGCCCACCGACTGGATCACGTAGACCATGAACAGCGTCCAGAACGGGATCTTC
>JAANMX010003877.1_pt1 | contig 12570 bp, 16 predicted proteins | sample 7279681 | NCBI WGS metagenome assembly JAANMX01 (sample SAMN14094542, study PRJNA606508) | bioreactor metagenome | isolation source: A lab-scale SPAN reactor treating ammonium-rich wastewater day 351 | place: Ireland: Galway | collected 2018-01-01
TTCGATTTCGACGTGACCGTGGTCGGCGCCAGTTTCGCCGGCGCCGCCTGTGCCCTCGCCGCCGCCAGTCGCGGGCTGCGCGTCTGCGTGCTGGAGCGCAAGCGCGATCCCGGCGACAAGCTGCCCACCACCGGCATCATCGTGAAGGAGGCGGCCGAACGCACCCTGCTGCAGGACATCCCGGCGCGGCTGACCCGCCGCATCGAATCGGTGCGCCTGTACGCGCCCAGCCTGAAGCAGGTGGCGTTGGCCGCGCCCGGTTACTACTTCCTCACCACCGACACCCCGGCGGTGATGCGCTGGCTGGCCGAGCAGCTGCGCGAACGCGGCGCGGAGCTGCGGCTGGGCTGCGCGTTCACCGACGCACGGCGCATCGACGGCGGCTGGCAGGTGCCGGACGTGGGCCGCACGCGCTATCTGGTCGGCGCCGACGGCGCGCGCTCGCGGGTGGCGCGGCGCTGCGGGCTGGGCGAGGTGCGGCAGTTCCTGTACGGCATCGAATACGAATTCCCCGGCGCGAAGCTGGCTGATCCGGATGCCCTGCACTGCTTCATCAGCAAGCGCTACGCGCCCGGCTACATCGGCTGGCTGGCGCAGAATCCGGGCGGCGTGCAGGCCGGGCTGGCGCTACGCCACGATCCCGCCAACGCGCGGGTGCCGGACATCGACGGTTTCCTGCTGCGGGTGGGCATCGCCGGCGGGCTGCCGCGCCACCTGCGGCCCGGCCACACCCGCGCCGGGCTGATTCCGTGCAGCGGGCCGGTGGCCGGCATCGCCCGCGACCACGCCATCCTCACCGGCGACGCCGCCGGCATCGTTTCGCCGGTCACGGCGGGTGGCATCCATTCGGCCTGGGCGCATGGCGAGGCGGTCGGCCGCGCCATCGCCGCGCATCTCTGCGAGTACGGGCCGACGCCGGAACGGGCGGCCATCGACGCCGCGCCGCGCTTCCGCGCCAAGCGCGCGCTGCGCTGGATGTACGACCGCCTGCAGTTCGACTGGCCGTTCGACCTGCTGCTGCATTCGCCGCCGCTGCGCTGGGCGGCGGAACAGGTGTATTTCCATGGCCGCCAGGGCGATTGATGGCGGCAGCCACCCGTCAGTGGACGGCGCGCGGCGCCGGAAACGGCACGTCCCTGTGCCCAAGCGATCCGGTGCCGATCAGCCGCTGCAGTCGCCGCAGCACACCGAGGCCAGCTGCTGGATCTCGCTCGGTGGATAACCGGCTTGCTCCAGCACCGAGGCCAGTTCATCGCCGCTCATCCATACCGTCGCCCGCAGCGCGCCGCCGGCGGGATCGACATCGACGATGGCGGCCGGATCGATCTGCCGCAGCGCGTCATCGATGGCGGTCATGTCCGGCGCATCCGCCGCCAGCCTGATCCGGAATTCCATGCCGTTCACCGCGTCTGCACGCACCCATTGGCGCAGCTACGATCCTCCGCCGCGCCCGCGCGGCGCGCCCTGATCCGGATCAAGCGCGGCGCTTGCGGCCTACAGCATCCGCTTCAGGGTGTCGTCGCGGCGGAAGCCGTGATGCCAGATCGCGGCCAGCACGTGCAGGCCGATCACCCAGTAGAACACCTCGCCGATGGTGCCGTGCAGATCTTCCAGCGAGTGCGCCAGCGCCTCGTTTTCCGGCAGCAGCGCCGGCAGGGCGATGCCGGTGAACGGGATCAGCACCGCCTTGCCGTCGCTCCAGGCGGTGGCCAGGCCCAGCAGCGGCATCACGATGAAGAAGGCGTACAGCGCCAGATGGCCCAGTTTCGCCGCCAGCGCGCTGAACCGGTCCAGCGCCGGCGTCACCGGCGGTGCACCATGGCGGCGCCGGGCCAGCAGCCGCCACCAGACCAGTACGAACACGCTGATGCCGGCCCAGAAATGGCCCTGCACCATCGCCGCGCGCTCCGTGCTGCCGCGCGGGAACAGCCCGCGCTGCTCGATCAGCAGGTAGGCGGCCAGGATCAGCAGCGCCATCAGCCAGTGCAGGCGGCGCAGGACGGGCGCATAACGCGGGCGGGCGATGGCATTCACGGCGCGGCTCCAGTGATGGATGGGAACACTATGCTCCGGCCCCTGCCGGAAATTTTGACATCGATCAATTTCGCGGCGCGACGTCCAGCAGCGCGGACAGGTCGGCGTCCTTGTCCTGCCACAGGCCGTTCATCCACTGCTGGAAGCGGACGCGGAACTCGCGGTCACTCTGGTAATCCCCCGCCGCCAGTTCGGCCGGAATCGGCCGCTGGCGCACCTGCACGCGCACCTCGGGGATGCGGTTGGCCAACAGGTCGAGCAGCGACGGGCTGCCCGCCGGGTAGGCGATCGACACGTCGAGGATCGCGTGCAGCCCCTCGTCCATCGCATCCAGCACGAAGGCCACGCCACCCGACTTCGGCTTGAGCAGGTGCCGGTAGGGCGAGCCCTGCTTGGCGTGCTTGGCGGCGGTGAAGCGGGTGCCCTCGACGAAGTTCATCACCGCCACCGGGATGGCGCGGAACTTTTCGCAGGCGCGGCGGGTGGCGGCGATGTCGCGTCCCGCCAGCTCCGGATTGTTCGCGATCTGCTTCTTGGTGTAGCGGCCCATGAACGGGAAATCCAGCGCCCACCACGCCAGCCCCAGCAGCGGCACCCAGAACAGCTGGCGCTTGAGGAAGAAGCGCAGCAGCGGGATGCGCCGGTTGAACACCTTCTGCAGCACCAGGATGTCCACCCAGCTCTGGTGGTTGGCCAGCACCAGGTAGTGGCCGTCGGCCTGCAGCGCGGCATCACTGCGCACCTCCAGGCGGGTGTTCGTGAACACGTCCCACAGCCAGTTGTTGACGCCCACCCAGCTTTCCGCCAGGCCGGTCAGCAGCGGATTGCAGGCCACCCGCAGGCGCGGCAGCGGCAGCACCACCTTCAGCAGCGCGATGAGCAGCAGCGGGACGACGTGCAGCACGGTGCTGGTGATGATCAGCAGGAACAGCAGCGCGAGGCGGAACGGCAGCATCGGTTCGGGAATCGGCGGAGGCAGCGGCCATTGTCGCGGAAAATCCGGCGCGCTTCAGGCCGCCGGTATCATGCGCGCATGTCCCGATACGCCGGCCCCCTGCTCACGCGCCCGTCGGGCGACGCCCTCCTTGAAGCGCGCGATGCCGGCCATGCCGCCTGGCAGGGCTCGCTGGACCTGGGCCGCAGCCACGGCGAGGCGCAGCTGTCGGCCGATCATTGGCAGTGGCGCGGCGCGCGCTATCCGTATCCCGGCAAGCTCAAGGACCGCACCCTGTACTGGTGGGACGGCGACGGATTCGCGCCGGTGTCGCGCTATGCCGGCAAGCTGATCAAGCTGGTGCCGACCGAATGGGGCGTGCCCACCTTCGAGATCGACGGCATCAAGATGCTGCCGACTTCGAAGGAATCCCCGCTGGACGACGCCCGCCGCAAGGTGGCGCTGGTGCAGCCGCAGGGCAAATCGCTGCTCGATACCTGCGGCGGGCTGGGCTATTTCGCCGCCTGCTGCCTCGATGCCGACGTCGCGCGCATCACCTCCTTCGAGAAGAACGAGGACGTGCTGTGGCTGCGCAGGCTCAACCCGTGGTCGCCCGATCCCGAAGAAAGCGGCGACCGGCTGCAGCTGGCGCATGCCGACGTGTCGCAGGCCATCGCGGAGTTGCCCGATGCCGCCTTCGATGCCGCCCTGCACGACCCACCGCGCTTCGGCATCGCCGGCGAACTCTATTCATTGGCCTTCTACCAGCAGCTCGCCCGCGTGCTGCGCAAGGGCGGTCGCCTGTTCCACTACACCGGCAGCCCCAACAAACTGACCAGCGGGCGCGACGTGCCGCGCGAAGTGGCGAAGCGGCTGGAGAACGCCGGCTTCAGGGCGGAGCTGGCGCTGGACGGCGTGCTGGCGACGAAGCGCTGACCCTCAGCGCCGCTCCACCCGGATCACCGCCGGATCCTCCGCATGCTCCAGCAACAGCCGGCGCACCCGGTCCTGCCAGACCGAGGCGAAGGCGGCGCGCTCCTCGTCATTGGCATCGCCAGCCAGCGCGCGCACCATCAGCGCGCGCATCTGCGGCGCGGGCGGCACGCTGCCCAGCTCCATCGACACGTGCACGGTGTCGCCGTTGTCGGTGCGCCGGAACGCGGCGATCGCGCGCAGGTCGCCGCCGCCGTAGCGCAGCAGCCCGTGGCGGACGAAGCGCCCGCCGATGCCGTTGAAGCCGTTGTTCGCCGCCGCGCCGGTCAACAGGGTGAACACCTGCGCGATGACGCCGGTGGTGCCCTCCACTTCCGCCGCACTCATCGTCACCATCACGCCGCCGCGCTCCGGCACCGCGTCGGGGAACAGCGCCTTCATCCCCGCGCGCGCCATCAGGTAGGCGCCGGCCACGGTGGGACAGGAATGCCCGGCCAGGCGCACCGCGTCGGCATAGCCGTATTCGATCAGCCCACCATCCGCCGCGCCCAGCAGTTCCGCCAACGGATCGCGCAGCAGGATGCGCGGCGCATGCATGTAGAAGGCGGGCAGGGACACGGACTATTCCTCCGGCAGGCCGGTGACGCCGAAGTCGATCACCACGCCGGCCTGGTCGCGCTGGCGATAGCTGATGGTGAGGTAGTCACCGAAGCGCTCGCCAAGCTGCCCCAGCAGCGGGATCGGGTCATGGTCGTTGATGAAGCGCATGGTTTCACCGTTGCGCAGCGCGCCCAGCGCGCCAAAGATCGCCGAATGGCGGAAGCGCCGGGCGATGCCGCGCGCGTCGAAGACATGGACGTTCGGTTCCGGATCGAGGCGGGTCGACATGGGAATGACTCCTGTTTGCAATGGACGGAGCCATGCTACGCCGCAGCCCGCACGCCGCCTTGACGTGGATCAGCCCGATGGCGGGCACCGCGGATCGGCGCAACTCAGGCGCGCCAGTAGTTGTTGGCGGCGGCCACGGTCTGGAAATTGATCGCCACCACCTGCGAGGACGCGATCAGCGCGTTGGCGTCTTCGGCATAGGCCGGGCGCAGGCGGTCGCGGGCTTCCGCCGACGGCTGCGTGTACTTGACGCCCATGCGCGACAGCTTGAGGGCCAGTTCGAATCCTTCCTGCGCGGTGGCGGTCTGCAGGCTGCTCAGCCAGGTGTCCATGCCGATTGCTCCGTTGGTTGCGACAGGCCGATAGTCGCGCACGCGGCCGGCGCGGGCAAATCGGCCGCCGTCGCGGCCAGCGCCAGCCGCCCCATCGCCACCAGCCCCTGCTCGCGCTGGGCGGCCGGCATGCACGCCCCCGTTTCCAGGTGATCGCTGACCGCCAGGATGGACAGCGCCTGGAAGCCTTCGCGCATCGCCAGTCCGTACAGACCGGCGGTTTCCATCTCGATGCCGTGGATGCGATGGCGGCGCAGGTGCTCAAGCAGCTGCGGATCGCCGTCGTAGAAGCAGTCGGTGCTGAACACGTGCGCCACCTTCGCGGCGATGCCCTGCGCTGGTGCAAGCTCCATCGCCCGGCGCAGCAGCGGGAAATCGGCGCAGGCCGCGAGGTCGTGGCCGCCGAACTGCAGGCGGTTGAAGCGTGAATCGGTGCTGCCGGACTGCGCCAGCAGCACGTCGCCCAGCGCCACCGCGCCGATGCCGCCGCAGGTGCCGATGCGCACGATCCGGCGCACGCCATAGGTGCGCGCCAGCTCGGTGACGTAGATCGCGGTGGAGGGAATGCCCATGCCGCCGCCCATCACCGTCACCGCCCGCCCCTGCCAGGCGCCGGTGAAGCCCAGCATGTTGCGGCGCGCGTTGACCTGCACCGGCGCGTCCAGCAGCGCGTGGGCGAGGAAGCGCGCGCGCAGCGGATCGCCCGGCAGCAGCACGGTGTCGGCGATCGCGCCGGGCTCGGCTTCGATATGCGGTGTACTCATCCGGTCAGTCCGTCAGGAAGCAGCGGCCTTCCGCCAGCGGCGGCAGGCCCAGGTGTGTGGCGATGCCCTGCCCCAGGTCGGCGAAGCTGCCGCGCCGGCCCAGCGCGCGCGGCGCCAGGCCGGGGCCGCAGGCGAGCAGCGGCACGCGCTCGCGGGTGTGGTCGCTGCCCGGCCAGCTGGGATCGCAGCCATGGTCGGCGCTGAGCACCAGCAGGTCGCCCGGACGCAGCGCGTCCAGCAACTGCGGCAGGCGCGCATCGAACTGCTCCAGCGCGGCGGCATAGCCAAGTGCGTCGCGGCGGTGCCCGTACACGCTGTCGAAATCGACGAAGTTGGTCGCCACCAGCGCGCCGTCGCCGGCCCGTGCCAGCGCATCGAAGGTGGCATCGAACAGCGCGTCGTGACCGCTGGCCGGCAGCACGTGGGTCACGCCCTGCCCGGCGAAGATGTCGCGGATCTTGCCGACCGCGAACACCTCGCCGCCCGCCGCGCAGACCGCATCCAGCAGGGTCGGTGCCGGCGGCGGCAGCGCGTAGTCGTGGCGGTTGCCGGTGCGCCGGAACGTCTCCGGCGATGCGCCGACGAACGGCCGCGCGATCACCCGGCCGATGTCGTACGGCGCCAGCAGCTCGCGGGCGACGCGGCAGGCCTCGTACAGCCGTTCCAGCCCGAAGGTTTCCTCGTGCGCGGCGATCTGGAACACGGAATCGGCCGAGGTGTAGACGATCGGCTTGCCGCTTTCGATGTGTCGCATCCCCAGCCGCAGCAGGATGTCGGTGCCGGAGGCATGGCAGTTGCCGAGCACGCCGGGCAGACCGGCGCGCGCGACCAGCGCTTCCAGCAGCGCCGGCGGAAAACTGTCCTGCGGCGAGGGGAACAGGCCGAACGGCGCCGTCAGCGTGACGCCCGCGCTTTCCCAATGGCCCGAAGGCGTGTCCTTGCCGCAGGCGCGCTCGTCCATGCAGCCCCACAGCGCCTGCGCGGCAGGCATGTCCGCGAAGCCGGCGGCGGGACGCCCGGTCGCCAGCGCATGCGCCTGCGGCAATCCCAGCCGCGCCAGATGCGGCAGGCGCAGCGGGCCGCGCGGCGCACGCACGCAGGCATCGGCGATATGGCCGAAGGTGTCCGCGCCGGCGTCGCCATAGGCCGCCGCATCCACGGCGCCACCGATTCCCAGCGAATCCAGCACCAGCCAGATCGCGCGCGCCATCGCTCAGCCGCCCAGTTCGGCCAGGATGGCGTCGAACAGCGCGCTGGCGCCGATGCGGAAGTGCGCCGGATTCACCCAGTCTGCGCCCAGCCGCGCCTGCGCCAGGTCGAGATAGACCTGCGCATCGGCCAGCGTGCGGATGCCGCCCGCCGCCTTGAAACCGCAGCGTCCGCCGCGCTCGGCGATTGTGTCCAGCATCACCGCTGCCGCGTCTGCGGTAGCGTTCACCGGCACCTTGCCGGTGGAGGTCTTGAGGAAATCCACGCCGGCGTCCAGCCCCAGTTCGCAGGCCTGCCGGATCAGCACCGGCTCGGCCAGCTCGCCGGTTTCCAGGATCAGCTTGAGCGCGATGCCCGGCCCGCAGGCGCTGCGGCAGGCGTCCACGCCGGCCCGCGCGCGCGCCGCGTCACCGGCGCGCAGCGCGCGCCAGGGCAGCACCATGTCGATCTCGTCCGCACCGGCGGCAATCGCGCGACGGGTTTCCCGCGCGATCCGCTGCGGATCATCGGCGCCGTCCGGGAAATTGACCACCGTGGCCACCTTCACCGCCGTGTCGGCCAGCACCGCGCACGCGGTGGTGACATGCTCCGGATGGACGCAGACCGCCGCCGGCAGGCCGTACGGCGTGCGCGCCGCCGCGCACAGCGCGCGGATGCGATCGGGCGCGTCGTCTTCGCCCAGGCTGGTGAGGTCGAGCAGGCCCAGCAGGCGGGCGGCGGCAAGGCGGTCGGTGACGGGCATGAGAACGGACGCTGCGGACAGCGGCCAGTCTAGGCAGGACGTTTCCGCCGCTCCTTGACCTGAAGCAAGCCCGCCGCCCGTGCCGGCGCGGTTCGCACATTGGCCTTGAGCGTGTCCTTCATGCCGCCGGTGGCCTTTTCCACCACCGCCAGCTCGCAGTCGCCATCGGCCAGCGTCTTCGCATGGCCGCTGCCGGCAAGCGCCACCGCGCGCCCAACCGCATCGCTGGCGGACGCCGCGCTGTCCGGTTCCGGAGTGGGTGGACGTTCGCTTACCCGGGGGGATTCACGACAGCCGGGCGAGCAGCCCGCAGGAGCCCGTGATGCCCAGGATCGAACCGCCCTTCTTCCCGATCATCTACGTCCGCGGCTACGCGATGACGAAGGACGAGATCGTGCAGACCACGTCCACCCCGTACATGGGCTTCGAGACCGGCTCCACCAAGATCCGCCAGGCGCAGGACGGCAGCATCGTCAAGTTCGTGTTCGAGTCGCCGCTGGTGCGGCTGATGAAGGATTACGGCTATCGCGACGTCTACGCCTCCGGCGCGGAGCAGCCCGACAAGCTGCCGGCGCGCAGCCTGGTCATCCATCGCTATTACGACGAGGCCGATCCCGCGTTCGGCAGCGGCAAGGCGCCGTCCATCCCCGATGCGGCCAAGGCGCTGGGCCGCCGGATCGCGCAGCTGCGCGACAGCGTCTGCGGCAACGATGCGGCGGCGCGCAAGGCGTTCCGGGTGTACCTGGTCGCGCATTCGATGGGCGGGCTGATCTGCCGCTGCCTGCTGCAGAACCCGGACATCGCCAGCGCCGAGGTACGCGCGATGGTGGACAAGGTGTTCACCTATGCCACCCCGCACAAAGGCATCGAGCTGGGCGGCATCAACGTACCCAGCTTCCTGTCGATGAACGACATGAACAATTTCAGCCGCCCGGTGATGGCGAAGTATCTGAACGTGCCGAAGGACAAGGTGAACACGCTGGGCGATTCCGGTTTCCCGCCGGAGCGCTTCTTCAGCCTGGTGGGCACCAACAGCCGCGACTACGCGGTGGCGCACGGCCTTTCGTCGCTGGCGGTGGGACAGATGAGCGACGGACTGGTGCGGATCGAGAACGCCTATGTTGCGCAAGGCCCGCGCGCCTTCGTCCATCGCAGCCACAGCGGCTACTTCGGCATCGTCAATTCCGAGGAGGGCTACCAGAACCTCGCCCGCTTCCTGTTCGGCGACCTCTGCGCCAGCGGCCGACTGGACATCGAGGCACTGCCCTTTCCGCCCGAGATCGAGCGCGCGCGCAAGGCCGGCAAGAAGATCGAATCGTCCTATTACATCGAGGCTACCGTGGCTCCGCGCGGCGCCTACACCTTCGACCTGACCGCACGCACCAAGGGCCAGGAAAGCGCGATGCGGCGACAGTATTCCGAGCTGTTCGGCCCGGACGGCAACCTGATCCGCAACGCGCGCTCACCGACGCTGTTCACGGTGTTCCTGGACACCTCGAAGATCACCGCCGGCAGCGAAGTCGCGTTCTCGATCGAACTGGCCGTCTCCAACGCCGGCTACGAAGTCGACGGCGCGCTGTTCCTCAAGCAGCACATTCCCGGCGAATACCTGTTCCGCGACACCCTGGTGCTGTTCGCGAAGCAGGACGATGCCGGCGAATGGAAGCTGCGCTACGTCTGGGCCGACGACCAATGGGCCACCGGCCCCAAATCGACCGCGGACGTGATCGCGCTGGGCAAGAAGGCGATCGGCATCCAGCAGCAGTCGCCGTCGGCCTTCGCGATCCCGCTGACCTCCGCGAAGGGCTTCCGCGCATCGCTGTGCATCGCGCTGTCGGCCTGGGCCTGATGGTGGCAAGGCGCTGGCATGCAGCCGGCGCCCTCCACGCCACCCCGCTTCAGGAATGGAGCGAGGTGAGCGAGGCGTGCAGGTGGGCGGCTTCCAGCATGTGCCGCAGCCGCTGTTCCACCGAGCGCAGGTCGCCGAGTTCCTGCGGCGCGTACAGCGTGTAGATCGGGCGGTTGCGCTGCCCGTCGTACGGCTCTTTCCTGCTGACGCCGATGTTGCGCGTTCCGCTGGCCCGCACCCACAGATTGCGCAATGCGTGCGGCCCGATGCTCTCGTCCTTGCCCAGGGTGAACGTGAAGATCGCGACCTGGTGGCTGGACATGCGTTGACTCCATTCGGTTCCCGAGTATGCGCCCTTCTTGCCGGGCGCAACGCGCACTCCGCGTGCATGGCGGTCGGCGCCGCATGCGCGTAGGATGTGGGGGCCATCGCGCCACGCGCGTTCCGCCGGCGCTCCACGCACCGCGCGCTTCGCTCCCTTCCATGCGTCTCCATTCCGCCCATGCGGAGTGACGCCCCTCCGGGAGCATCCATGCAGACTTGCCACGCGCATCGCACCCGCCAACCGGCTACATGACCTCGGCCGCCCCCGCCGCGGACTGCCGGCATTGCGATGCCGTCTGCTGCCGCCTGACCGTGGTGCTGACCCCGCAGGACGCGATCCCGGCCCACCTGTCCGCAGTGACCGAAAGCGGCCTCAGGGTGATGGCGCGCGACGCGGACGGCTGGTGCACGGCGCTCGACCGCAGCCGGATGCGCTGTTCCATCTATGCGCAACGGCCGCAGGTATGCCGCAGGTTCGTCATGGCTGGCCCCTACTGCCGCGAGATACGCGCCGACTACCGGGAACGCATCGCCAGCGGCATCCCGCTCATGCTGTACTGATCCCGGAGACCTCATGCCGCGCACGAAGAAACCAGCCACCAACGACGCACCGGAACCGTTGCCCCCGTCCAAGACCAGCAGCCTGTTCCAGAGCCGCAAGCCTGCGGAACGCGGCGGCGCGCTCACCCGCGAGCGCATTGCCGAGCACATGGAAGCATTCCGCAAGGCCGGCGGTGCCATCGAAGTGCTCGGCACCACCCGCGCACTCCAGCGCATCGGCCAACCAGCGGCGACGGACGTGCCTGCCGCCGCCCCCACATCCCCACGCAAACGCACCCGCTGACCCAGGAGCTTCCCGTTGCCAAAACCCAACTACGTATTCGAAAAGCGCCAGCGCGAACTGGCCAAGAAGAAGAAACAGGACGAGAAAGACGCCCGCAAGCGCGAAGCGCGCGAGGCGAACGCGGCCGTGGCAGACGCCGGATCCGCGGCGGAATCCCCGCTGCCGACAGAACCTTCGGCCACGCCGGGCCCGCGCGTCCATCGACGCAAGACGGAGTCGTGAGCCACGGCGGATAGGAAAGGAAACCCCGGGCCGCCTGGCTGTGCAACCCTAGCGCGCCGCCCGGCGAAACAGCCCGCCTGCCAGCAACCAGGGCAGCGCGAAGCAGGCCGTCAGCGCCAGCTCGTGCGCCTCGAAGCGGCCCATCGCCAGCGCGATGGCCAGCGCCACCAGCTGCGCCATCGCCGTGGCGAACATCGCCTTCGCCATGCCTGCCGGCCGGAAGCGGGCCAGCAGGCTGCCGAGCGCGGCAATCGCCAGCACGCCGAGGAACATCGCGTTGGCGGCATCGCCTTCGTCGCCCAGCATGCCCACCGCCAGGTTCGCCCAGACCGTCAGGAAGCCGGCCAGCACCGCCAGCCCGAAACCGGCGCGATACGCGCGTGTCGCGCCCAGCCGGGCGCCCAGCTCGTACAGGCCGCAGGCCACGGCGAGCAGCGCGCCCATCACCACGAAATCCATTGCCGACCAATCCACCCCGGCCTCGGGGAAGAACCGCATCGCCACCGCCGGCAACAGCAGCAGGCCCGCCACGCCGCCCCACACATAAGGCCGCAGGCCATTGCTGCGTCCACTTTCGATCGTCATCGTGCCCGTCATCGCGCCTGCTCCGTCGTTGGAGGGAATGCGGCACAGTCTCCGCCCGTCGCATGCGCGCGGCATGGCGCCTGCGTGAAGCGGGCGCGAAGTGCGCAGCTCAGACCGGCTCCGCGGTCGCCTCGTCTTCCAGCATGCGCTCCTTGCAGGCCTGCCAGCTGCCCGCCGCCATCACCAGCGCACACAGCGACAGGAACGCGAACGGCAGGCCCCAGCCGCCGCGCAGGTCGTGCAGCAGGCCGAACAGGATCGGCCCCGCGCAGCTCAGCGTGTAGCCCACGCCCTGCATGAAGCCGGACAGCTGGGCCGAACCGGCCGGCGTGCGCGTGCGCAGGTTGATCAGGGTCAGCGAGAGCGGGAACGTGCTGGGGCCGATGCCGAGCAGCACCACCCACAGGATCGGCGCGGCCATCGGCGCCAGCAACAGGCCCGGAAACGCGACCGCATAGGACAGCGCGCAGGCCAGCACCAGCGGGAACGGATTGCGCATGCGCACGGCCACCGCCGGCATCGCCAGCGCACTGCACAGGCCCAGCCCGGCGAACAATGCCACCATCGTGCCGCCGAACGCCGGGCTGGCGCCGGCCTCGGTCATCAGCTTGGGCAGCCAGGTGAACATCGAATAGGTGATCAGCGAGGTCATGCCGAACATCAGCGCCATGCCCCAGGCCAGCGGCGACCGCCACGGCCGGATTTTCGCGGAGGGCGACGCCAGTTCCGGCGCGGCATCGCCCACGCGCACCGCGCCGTCGTGCAGCACGGCCAGCACCGAATCCCGCTGCCGCTCCCGCCACAGCACGCCCAGCCAGACCAGCAAGGCATGGAGCGGATAGTGCTCGGGATGGTCGCGGATCAGCGCCGCCGCCAGCGCGCCCAGATCGCGCGCCGTCGAATAATGCTG
>JAANMX010003879.1_pt1 | contig 12566 bp, 12 predicted proteins | sample 7279681 | NCBI WGS metagenome assembly JAANMX01 (sample SAMN14094542, study PRJNA606508) | bioreactor metagenome | isolation source: A lab-scale SPAN reactor treating ammonium-rich wastewater day 351 | place: Ireland: Galway | collected 2018-01-01
CGAGCACCGCGTCGAGCTCCCGCAACGAACGGGACTCCGCGAGCAGGGACTCGATCGAGGGAATCCAGCGGAGCCAAGGATGCTCTGGTTCGCCACCCATGGACACGGCAGTACCACCGCGCGAGACACGTTTCAAGCCCAGTGTCGGCAGGGCGGCCGGTGGCCACCGTTGGCTCAGGGCTGGGCGCGGCATAATGATAAGGAGAGTTCTCGGTTCGGACAACATATGCAGAGCTGGCCTAATAATCTCTGTTGACAGTGCATCTGCCGGGGGCTGAAATTATTAGCATGCAATGGGAGAGAGCGGATGTGTTTCGTTGGGGTGCTTTCTGGGTCGCGCTGCTGTGTGCGGGGACGATGTGGCCGGGTGGGCCGTTGGGCGCGGCAGAGGTCGCGCGCGATCTGGGGGCCCTGGCGAAGGACAGGAGCCAGTGGCCTGACGAGGTGCGCGCGATCGAGGGCATCGAGGCGACGCTCTCGATGGAGAACGGCAAGTGCGTCGGCAAGATGAAGCTTGCCGAGGGCAAGGTGTACCCACTGGTGGGCATCGAGGGGGGCAACGTGCTGCTGGGGATGGGGGGTATGGTGGCCAAGGCCCCCGCAGACAAGACGGATCTCTGGCAACAGGTCGACGAGTGGGCGCAGCGCAAGGCCGCCGAGGCGGCGGTGGCAACCGCGGCGCCGGATGCCGCCGCCGGAGCGGGTCCGGCAGGCGGAGGGACTCCGCAGAGTCTGGATTCCGACACCGCGAAACTCGACGTCGGACTCGGGGAGAAGGCGGCGCTGAAAGAGTCCGGGATTGGTCGGGAGCAGAGGTACCTGGAATTCGTCGCGAGCCGGACGGTATCGGCCAAGACCGGGACACCCGCGGCATTTTCTGGCCTCCCCGAGATCGGGGAACCGCGGTATTTCGTCGTGCGCCTGGGTGGTCTGGATGTGCCCTTGGTCATGGATGTGGCCAAGATGTCGCGGTCCAAGCTTTTCGTGGACGTGGATGGTGACGGTAACTTCTCGGGCGCCGTTGCGCTCACAGCGGACAACAGGTATTCGGGTTCGACTGCGGAGAAGTACGGCTCATACGAATTTGGGGAGGTGAAAGTGGGTGAGGTGGCGGTCAAGATCGCGGGCCGCCACTACCTGTCGTCGAGCGGGGGCAGCCAGAGCAGCTTGGGGGTGACGCCCGTGAGCTATCGCGAGGGCAGGGTGAAACTGGGGGGTGAGACGTTCACCGTCGGTCTGGTGGACGGAGACGGGGACGGGAAATTGAAAGCGGGCTATACCGACGACATGGCCGAGCGTCGCTCGGATGGGTCCGCCGGTTACGATCTCCTGGCGGTGGACCTGAATGGGGACAAGGTCTTCGACTATCGGAATGAGATCTACCCGCTGACGCCGATGGTCGGGGTCCGCGACAAGTACTACGCCGTGACGATCGCGGGGGATAAATCCTCGGCAGAGTTCGGGCCCGTGCGCTCGCTGGGGCTGGGTGATTTCTCGGCGGGTTCGCCCCAGATGGAGGTGACGCTTGTCTCGGAGGGATGTTGCCACCACCTCGAGGCCAACGCCACCGGCACCTGGCAGCTGCCGGAGGGGAATTATCGGGTGGCGTTCCATCGGCTGGTGGACGCCAAAGGAGGGGCGTGGGCGCTGAATGGCGACCGCGGGAGTTTCCGCGACCGCGTGCGGGTCAAGACGGGCGGGGCCGAGAAGATGGCGCTCGGCTGTCCGGTGCAACCCAAGTTTGACATCAATTGGAGCGGGGAGACCGCGCACATCGGATTCGAGATGGTGGGCGTTGCTGGCGAGGAGTATGACGCGGGGGCGACCAAGAACGGCAACCGGGAGAAGGCGCCTTCGTTCAAAATCTACGACCGGGATGGGAAGATGATCGAGTCGGGCAACTTCGAGTATGGATGAGGTGGCACCTGCCGGTACTCGTGGCGAGTGCCAAACAGTTTCGACAAGGAGTTCCGGATCGAGTTGCAGGCGAACCTCGGGCCATTCGAGTTCAAGCAGTCCGAGCAGTGGTTCCGGCGCCGGTGAGACGCGCGTTGCATCGATGACCGGGTGGGCGGGCGAGGCCCCGGCTTGTCTCGCCTGGTTCGACGGGATGGTGGATCGTTGCTACGATTACGTCGAGGCGGCGAAGGCGGCGGGCCGTCCGGTGGTGGGGATCTTGTGCGAATACACGCCGCGGGAATTGATCTTGGCGGCGGGGGGTGTGCCGGTTTGCCTGTGCGGTGGTTCGGCGGCGCGGATACCTGCGGCCGAGGCGCATCTGCCGGCCAATCTGTGCCCGCTGATCAAGTCCACGTTCGGCTACCACATCGAGAGGGCGAACCCGTTCCTCGAGTGGGCCGATCTGGTGGTCGCCGAGACGACATGCGACGGCAAGAAGAAGATGTTCGAACTCATGGGCGAATCGCGACCGATGCACGTGTTGTCCCTGCCGCATTGTCCCGATGCCGCGGGTCGCCTCCGGTGGGAGGGAGAGTTCCGGGGGCTGGTGGCGGAATTGGAGCGCCGTTTTGAGGTGAGCATCACGGCCGGGCGGATCCGGGATGCGATCCGGCTGATGAACCGGGAGCGGCGGTTGCGGCGGGCGATCGCGGGGCTGATGGCGCGGGAGGATCCGCCGCTGACGGGGCGACAGGTGCTGGACACCAAGTCGATCGTATCGGGGATTCCGGCGGACCTGGCGCAATACGAGGTGATCCTTGCCGAATTGGGGGCGGCGGGCGGAATCGGTGCGGCCGGCCGAGTCCGCGTGCTCCTGACAGGCGTGCCGGTGGTGCACGGGGCGGAGCGGGTCGTGGACATCATCGAGGGGCACGGCGGGCTCGTGGTCTGCCAGGAGAACTGCACGGGCCTGAAGCCGATCCTCGAGGACGTGGAGGAGTCGGCGCCGGATCCGATCGCGGCCCTCGCGGAGAAATATTTGGGCATTCCGTGTTCGGTGATGACCCCGAACGAGGGACGGATGGCGAGCTTGCGGCGCCTGGTGGCTGAATTCCGTCCCGATTGCGTGATCGAACTGATTTGGCAGGCGTGCCTGACGTATGACGTGGAGTCGGCGCGAGTGAGGCGACTGGTCGAGGGCGATCTGGGCCTGCCCTATCTGCGGATCGAGACGGATTACTCGCCATCGGATTCGGGCCGGATCGCCGTGAGGGTTGAGGCGCTCTTCGAGATGGCGGGCCGGGCGCATGGCCGCGGCAACAGTGGGGGCCGGGAACGAGGTGGATGATGGGCAAGAACCTTGAGCGGCGCAGGCGCGTGATGGAGCGGTCCATGCGGATCGGGCATTGCATCTGCGATCCGAGGCAGTCCTGCCCGTGCGACATCCTCAAGGAGAAAGACCTATGCCCGTGTGCCGGGGAGCGGGCGGAACCCGCCGGGGAGCCGGTGCGGCTCACGCGGCTGATCGAGAAGGCGGGCTGCGCCTCGAAGATCGACCTGGCGACGCTGAAACGGGTGGTCGCGGGACTGGAATTCCCCGACGATCCCCGCGTGATCGTTGGGGCGCCCGCCGGGGACGACGCGGGAGTGTTCCGGCTCGACGATGGCCAGAGCCTCGTTCAGACCGTCGATGTGTTCAGCCCGACGGTGGATGACCCCTACGTCTTCGGGCAGATCGCCGCGGCGAACTCCTTGAGCGACGTGTACGCGATGGGCGGGGTGCCGCTGACGGCGCTGTCGATCATCGGATTTCCGGCGAACACCATGGACCCAGGGATCATGCGCGAGATCTTGCGCGGCGGGCTCGACAAGATGCGGGAGGCGGGTGTGGCGGTGATCGGTGGCCACAGCATCCAGGACAACGAGATCAAGGCAGGTTTTGCCGTGACCGGCCTGGTCAGGACCGACGCGGTCGTGGCGCGGGGCCGGGCACGACCGGGAGATCGGCTGATCCTGACCAAGCCGATCGGCACGGGGATCATCGCCTTCGCGGCGCAGATTGACCGGGCCTCTGCGGAGTCGGTCGGGGCAGCCATCGCCTCGATGACGTCCCTGAATCGGCGCGCGGCGGAACTGATGGTCGAGCACGGTGCGAACGCGTGCACGGACGTCACGGGTTTCAGCCTCCTGGGACATCTGGTCGAGATGGCGCGTTGCAGCGGGGTGGATGTCGAGATCGAGTGGGGTGCGGTGCCATTGTTGGAGGGGGCTCTCGCGTACGCGGCGGAGGGCATCGTGCCCGGGGCGACAGAGCGCAATCGCGAGGCTTGCGATGGCCGCGTCCGTCTGGGACCGGGCGTGGATCCGGCGGTGCTGGATATCGCTTTTGACCCGCAGACATCGGGTGGGCTGTTGATCAGCATCGGGGAGGATCGTGCTCCCGCGTTGCTCCAGGCGCTGCGGGATGCCGGGGTGGTGCGTGTGGCGCTGGTGGGGCGGGTGACCGATGCCGGCCCGGGTCGCGTTTCCGTGTCAGAGGGAAGCGGCGACCCTGGTGGGAGCGTCCATGGCGCCGGGACGGAAGATCCGGGTGGGGAGAGGGATCGGGCCTCGGCCCCGGGCGAGGACTGCTGTGCTGGCGTTGGTGCGGAAGCCTGTTGCGCGACGACGCCCGACGGCGCCGGGAATGGCGGCGGTGCGATCGCCGATACCGAGCGCAAGTTCCGGGCGTTCTTGCAGGCCGCAGCGGCGCCGAAGGGCCTGGATGCCGCGACCAAGCAGGCCCTCGCGGTGGCGCTGTCGGTGTTGTCCAAGTGCGAGCCGTGCCTGGTGGCGCACATCGGCAAGGCGCGGCGGATGGGTTTTAGCCAAGAGGAGATCGATGATGCGGCGTGGAGCGCGATTGCTTTTGGGGGATCACCGGTCATGATGTTCTACGATGGTGTCAAGGAGCGCATGATGCGGGACGGAGAGGGCGATTGATGGCCGAGGATCTGGGAGGCGACAGGCGCCAGGTGGTGCCCCTGGTCTTCAAAACCAGCGTGGGGGCCGAAAGGCCGCCGGGTGGGTTCGATTCCCATTCGCCTCCGCCATCGTGCGACCGCCAGCCGGTGCTCCAGAGGGAGGTGTCATGAGGGCCATCCCGGAGGCCGTCTGGCGAACACCGATGGCATCGGGAATGCTGATCGCGGGACTGGGTTTCATGGCGTGGGGCGTCATGTGGCACACGGTGCCGGTCGTGGCGGAGCTGGAGATCAAGGAGAGTGCCCCGCCTCTGCCCGGGATGGAGGAAGACCCTCCGCCCTCGATGTTCGGTGGGCCCGCGGTCGATCTGCCCGTCGAGGATGTGGTGCGGCGCGAGACCGTGACGTTGTTTAAACCCGAACCCGAGATGATGGTTGAGGTGACCCGCGGGGGTTTGGCGCGTTCTGGGGATGGGCGATTGCGCCTGACCTACGTGGGGGCGCCGCCGAGCCGCTGCCCGACCTGAGTACAGTGACCCTCGGGTCATGGTGTCCATGGCCGATCCATTCTTCCATACGCCGGCTTCTAGGTTCTCTCGGTACCGCACCGCGATCCAGGGGCTATTCCTCATCGCGTGGCTTGGGCCGGCGGGCCTTCGCATCCACACGTTCTGTGCGCCGGTATTCCATTGCTACGCCTGCCCGATGGCAAGCTTTGCCTGCCCGATCGGGGTGCTGGCGCAGTTCAGCGCGCTGCATGTGATGCCGTATCTGGCGATCGGGACGCTGGTGGTGGCGGGGTCGCTGCTGGGGAGTCTCTTCTGCGGATGGGCATGCCCGTTTGGCCTCATCCAGGATCTTGCGGCGCGGGTGCCCCTCCCGAAGTGGGATCCGCCTTATTGCGTCACCCATTTGCGGTATGTGGTTCTTGGCGGCCTCGTGCTGGTGGTGCCGTGGCTTTTCGGGGAGAACCATCCCCTGTTTTTCTGCCGGGCGTGCCCTGCGGGCGCGATCGAGGCATCGATGCCAGCCATGGTGGCACAGACGATCGCCGGCGAGGCGATCGTCTGGCCGAATGCGATAAAGATTGGCGTTACCCTGGCGGTGGTTCTTGCGATGTTCCTCATCCGTCGCCCCTGGTGTCTCATCCTGTGCCCCCTGGGTGCCATCTTCGGGGTGTTCAACAGGTTCTCGCTGTTTTCGGTCCGGTTCTATCCGCAGCGTTGCCTCGAGTGCGGCAAGTGCGGGGCGAAGTGCGATTATGGCGTGAATTCGAAGGTCCGGGCCGACGATCCGCGGTGCATACGCTGTCTGGAGTGCGTCCATTGCGGGGCATGCCAGATCGAGGCGGCGTGGCAGCGCGGTGGCGCTGTCGAAACGGGGGCGCTGGCGGCCGATGGCGGGAAGGCGGGGAGGGTGCCATGAGGACGTGTGATGGGATCGGGCTGGAGCAAGTGCGCGCGGTCTATGCCGGGCCGGAGGCCGATCTTTGGGAACTGTTGATGGGCGAGCAGATTCACATCGGGGGATTGGCGTCATCGGCGGATCTGGCCGGGAGGGCGGGGATCCGGGGCGCCTCGGTGGGCGTCGATCTCTGCAGTTGCTCCGGTGCCGGGATGAGATTTCTGGTGCGGTTCTTTGGGGTGGATCGGATGATCGGGGTCGACGCGACGGCCCGGATGATCGATCGGGGCAGGGCCCGCTGCGCTGACGAGGGGCTCGGGGAGAAAATCTCATTTGTGGAGGCAGATGCGTGCGCGACGGGATTGCCTGATGGCGTGGCGGATTTCGTCTGGGGCGAGGACGCGTGGTGCTACGTCGCGGACAAGGGTGCCTTGATCCGGGAGGCGACGCGACTGGTCCGCCGCGGGGGCGCGGTCGCCTTCACCGATTGGGTCGAGGGGGATACGCCGCTCGATCCGGGTGAGGCGGAGAGGTTCCTGCGGTTCATGAAGTTCCCGAGCATCGAGACGTTGGCTGGGTATCGGTCGAGGATGGAGGCGGCGGGCCTCCGGGTCGAGGTCGCGGCGCCGACGGGCCGGTTTGCGCCGCACGTGCGGCTCTATCTCGACATGTTGCGGATGCAACTCGGCTACGACGCGCTGAAGATCATCGGGTTTGACCGGGGTGTCATGGAGTCGTTGACCGCGGAGATGCGCTTCATGCTAGGGCTCGCCGAGGCGGGCAAATTGGAGCAGGGGCTCTTCGTGGCACGCGGGCCGGGATGATGATGTTGGAGGTCGCCTACACGTCGTTCTTCGTGCCGCCCGAATGGATTGCGGCGCATGGCCCCCAGCCTGGCCGGGTCATCCCTTACGGTCCGAGCGAAGCGGGATGCGGGGCTTGCGTGGAGGGTATGTGTCCCTACGCCCAAGCGATCGCCGATGATCTTGAGCGGCGCGGCGCTGGGGCAGTCGTCTTCGCCCCATCCTGCGACCAGGGGCGGAGATTGGCGGAATGGGTCGAGGAACGGACCAAGGGGTTGCGGGCCTTCCTCTTCCACGTCCCGCGCGTCATGGGAAGCCTGGCTGCGCGACGGTATTTCCGGTCCGAGATCGAGAGGTTGGGACGTTGGCTGGTTCGGATTGGCGGAAGGGAGCCAGGGAAGGATCACCTGGTTTCGGTGATGGGGCGGTTCGATGGCGCGCGGGCGCGTCTGAGAGCGGCGGCTGCCGCGCGGCGCGCGGGATCGAGAGCCATGACCGCGCGGGATTGGTCCGAAGCAGCGGCGCGATTCCACCGGAATGGCGAGCCGGATTCGCTCGCCGGCCTGGCCTTGGCCGCCGTCGGCCGGATGGGCAGCACAGAGGCGGTCCACCCTCGGATTGCGGTGATCGGCGGTCCGCTTTTCCTGACGGATCTGAAGCTATTCGATTGGATCGAGGAAGGGGGGGCGACCGTGGTGATCGACGCCTCCGAGCACGGGGAGCGCACGCTTCCGGTGGCATTTGACCCGGATGGACTGCGCGAGGACCCGGTCGGGGAACTGGTTCGGGTCTATTTCGATGAGGTTGCCGACGTGTCGCGCAAGCCGAACGACGGCCTGTTCGGGTGGGCGCGCCGGGCGGTTGCCGAACAGGGGATAGCCGGCATCATTTTGAGGCATCACGTCTGGTGCGACCAATGGCTGGCGGAGGCCCCGCGCCTGGCTGAGGCGACGGGAGTCCCGCTGCTGGTCGTCGATTCGGCGCGAGGGGACGACACCCGCACGCGTACTCGCGTGGAGGCATTCATCGAGATGCTTCGCGGCGGATGCCGGGGGTGAGATCCATGGAGATACCCCGTCCGCTGTCACTCGATCAATGGGATGCCCGATACAGAGAGCTCAGCGATGCGGGGTTGCGCGAGCCGTGGTACGGGGGGCCCCTGAGGCGGCATCTCGAACGTGCGGGGGATCGGCGGCTCCGGTCGCTGAGCTTTGACAGCTCATCCGCGGCGCTCAGGTTGTGGAACTTCCTGCTCTCGGAGGAGGACCGGCTCAGGCAAGCGCGGGCCTCTGGGCGGAGACTCGTGGGTGCGATGAAGGACCTCGGCACGGTTCCGGTGCTGGCCACGGCATTTCCGTCGCTGACGACGTTCTACTTGGACGGATCCTGGTGGATACCTTGCTTGATGGAGGGGGGCGGCGCGGCGCTTTGCGAGGCGGACCGTCTCGGCATATGCGATTCGTTCTGTCCGGTGAGGGCGGTGCTCGGGGCGTTTGTCACCGGGGATCATTTCCCGCGTCCCGATCTAATGATCTGCAGCGTGGGTGCCACCTGCGATGACCTGACCGCGGTCGCGCAAAGGGTGGAGGGACTGGGGCATCCCGTGTTCTGGTGGGAGGTGCCGCACAGGAGGGCGCCGGATCCGGGGGAGGATTGCGTCACGTTGCCCGGAGGCGGAGTGGCAGCGGCACCCCAGGTGGCGCTCGTCCGGGAAGAGCTTGGGAATGTCTTGGCGGCTCTCGGTGGGCTGGCGGGATGCATTGCGTCAGAGGGTGCCCTCGTCGCGGCCATCGCGAGAGCCAATCGTGTGCGGGGCATGATCCGCCGGTTGCGGGAGCTGGTTTACGGGGCGCCGGTCTGCCCCCTTCCCGCGCTAGAGATGCTGATCTGCGAGATGCTGGCGATCCACTTCTGTTCGGACCAGGAGGAGTGCTTGGAGGTGCTTGGAGAGGTGCTGCGCGAGGTGGAAGGGCGGGTGGAATGCCGCCAGGGCGTCCTCGATGAGGGGGCGGCGAAAGTGTTTTGGGTGAATCCGGTCGCGGATCTGAGGGCGATGAATGTTCTAGAGCAATGCGGGGGACGGCTGTGCGGTTCGGAATTTCTCTTCGCGCACGCCCTGGATGATGTTCCCACGGATTGCGAGCCTCTGGACGCACTGGCGCGCTCCGCTCTCGCGGATCCCATGGTGGGAAGCTGCGGGGAGCGCGCATCGAGGGTCTGCCGGGACGCGGCGCGTTTTGGGGCCGAGGCCATGGTGATCTCGCGGATCCCCGGCGCGAGCCACTGCGCGTTTGAGGGCGAATTGCTTGGTCGACGGGTCGAGGCGGCCATCGGCATTCCCGTCGTCGAGGTCGAGATCCCGAGCGTCGGAGATGCGTTGGAGGCATCGCTCCGCACAAGGATCGAGGCGCTTGTCGAGACGGCAAGGTCGCGCCGGCTTGCTGCGCGGCAGGAAGGGATGGCCTGACATGGGAGTGACGGTTGGAATCGACGCGGGGAGTCGCTCGATCAAGGTCGTGATTCTGAAATGGCCGGACGGTGTGGTCCTGGCCTCCGGCGTGGCGGACCAGGGAGCCGATCAGGCCGCGCGGGTTCGCGAGCTGTACGGGAGGGTCCTCGGAGACGTCGGCATCGACGCGCGCATTGTGCGGCGGACCGTGGCAACGGGCTACGCGAGGCACATCGTGGACGTCGCCGACGCGAGGGTCACCGAGATCACGTGCCACGCGAGAGGCGTCCACCGGGTCAATCCCGGGGCCGGTGTGGTGATCGAGATCGGCGGGCAGGACAGCAAGCTGATCCGCCTCGGGCCGGAGGGTGCGGTCCGCGACTTTCGGATGAATGATCGTTGTGCCGCGGGAACCGGGCGATTCCTGGAGGTAGTGGCGGACCGCATGGAGGTGCCGTTGCGGGATCTTGGTTCAATGGCGGCGCGCAGTTGTCGGCCGGCGACGATCAGCAGCATGTGCGTGGTCTTTGCGGAGAGCGAGATCATAGGGCTGTTGGCGTCTGGTGCGGCCCGGGAGGACATCGTTGCCGGCGTGCAGATGGCGATCGCATCGCGGGTGGCGGCGATGGCGGGGCGAATATTGGACGGGCCGGTCGCGTTTACCGGTGGGGTGGCGCTCGTCGGCGGCATGGCGGATGCATTGTCTGTGGCACTAGGCGCACCGGTGGCGATCGTCTCTGAGCCGCAGATGTCGGGCGCGCTAGGTGCGGCGCTCATCGCCCTCGATCAGTGTCGGGACTGAGCCGGTTGGGAGAGACCCGGTATGCGCGGCGGTGACCGCACTCCAGAGCGCCGCGCCCTCGACGGGGGACGTGGCGATGGCGCTGGGGCGGTCGGCGGGCGAAACGGTTTTCAGGTGCGAGACGGCAATCAGCGAGAGGGCGGATACGAGCACACCGGCGCCTATGTAGAGGTAGCCGTAGCCGCCGGCCAGCCAGGCGGGCAAGACGGCGGCGAAATAGTTTGGGGCGTGAGGATCGGCGGCCTGGAGCAGACGATATTCCCAAAAGTAGATCGCGAGGGTGGTCAGGGCACCCAGGATGCTGGCGGCAAATGCACCCGTAGCGGTGGCGCGGCGCCAATAGATGGCGATGGCTGGCACGGCGACTGATGCGGAGAGAATGCCCGAAGAGAGATAATACACATCGCCGAGGCGGTCGGCGATCATGGCGTAACCGACGGCGAGAAGGAGGCATGCTGCGGTGACGGCCTTGGCGGCGGGGACAGTGGAGCCGGCGGGGTGCCCGCGCATCGGACGATACAGATCGTACGCCAGGGGCATGGCGGTGACATTGGTGAAGCTGTCCACGGTGGACATCTGGCAGGCGACTACGCCAAGAAACATGAAGACCGCGAGCCACGGCGGCATCTGGGCGATGAAAGCCGCGATGATTCCTGTGAAATCGGCGCCCACGGCGGCGGCCCCGGGGTCGCCGGGCCGGAAGACAACGAGCGCGCAAAAGGCGATGATCGCCGGGATCAGGATGATGAACACGGTGATGAGGACCAGCCCGACGATGGCGCCGATCCGGGCCTGCCGCACGCTGGGAGCCGCCTGGATTCGCAGGGCCAAGTCTTGCTCGACCAGCCATCCGGGCAGGTACCCGATGAGCAGCATCGCCGGAAAGATCCAGCCCAGCGTGTTGATGTGGAGCGCGCCCTGGGCAGCGGCGTTGGGCGGTGTGATCTCCCGCAGGGCGGTGATCAGGCCCTGCGGTGCAATCGCGTGGGCTCGGAGCAGAGCCCACCCCCCGAGAATCGCCATGAACGGCGCCATGATGGCAAACTGCAGGAAGTCGGTGGCGACAATCGAGTGGAAGCCACCAAGCAGCGTATACACCAGGATGGGTACGATGAAGACGAGAAGCATCAGGTTGGGATGATCCCCCAACCCGAGGCTAGGTGCCGCAAGGGTCTTGGCCATGACCAGCTCCGCACCTGTCCAAGAGAGAAACACGCCGAACGAAAGCACGGCCGTGAGTTGGCGGAAGCCGGGGCCAAACCGGCGGCCCAAGGCTTCCGGCACGCTCAGCGCCACGGCCCGGCGGAAGAACGGAACCAGCAGGACGATTAGCCAGCACAGGATGAACCAGGGGATGGGCAGAATCCAAAGGCCCGTGGCACCAAAACCATAAATCTGACTCATTCCAAACCCGATCCACCCGAGCATCAACCACCCGGATGTCAGGGAAACGCCCAGGCGCCAGCCTGGAATCGTGCGCCCCGCGAGCCAGAACTCGAAATCGGGATGCGTCCCGGCCCGCCGCAGGCGCCGTCGGCCCCAGAATCCTAATCCCATGACGGCAATCGCGTAGATCCCCCAAACAATCCAGCACCAGGAGACGGCATTCATCCCGGATACGTTCCTCGGAAGGCGTGGGGATGTCGAGCCGCTCATCTTTGCGAGTCAGTGTCCTTCGAACCCAGTCTGAGATAAAGTGCTATGGTTTCAACTTCGACATGTTCTTGGGCGGATTTTCGGTAGAATCCGGGACCGTGCGCTTTTCAACGCCTGAAGGGTGGTCTCCCGAGGTGCCCCGGTGCGCAATCGGAGCATTCCGCAGGCGTTGGATCGGGACCGGGGCCAGTGAGGGAACGGGGATGAGTCTGCTGCATTTTGACTAGACCAGCCCGTTCTCGACCACCGGAAGGCGGCGGGGAATGAGGCAAGGCGAAGGCTTATCCTCCGCCATGAGCATCAGCGACCTGGGGTGGGGATCTGGCGGCGGGGAGCTTGTATTAACTCCCCTTAACACAAGTGGGACGGGGGAGCCGTCGTTCGCGGGGTATTTGGAGGGGCTGGGATCGAGCCCGGTGACGGTGCGGACGTACTCCAGGTTGGCGGGGGCATGGATGGAGCGTCTGAAGGAGGGCGGCACGCGCCAGACCCCGGCGGCGCTCTGGCTGGCCTGGGATGCGCCCCCGCAGATCAAGCGGCTGACGGGCTACGCCTGCCGAGCGTACGCGCGATTCTCTCGCGAGATCCTC
>JAANMX010003882.1_pt1 | contig 12550 bp, 10 predicted proteins | sample 7279681 | NCBI WGS metagenome assembly JAANMX01 (sample SAMN14094542, study PRJNA606508) | bioreactor metagenome | isolation source: A lab-scale SPAN reactor treating ammonium-rich wastewater day 351 | place: Ireland: Galway | collected 2018-01-01
CCGGTTCATCGCGCCAGATGCCGCAAGTCCTGGCGGCGGCGATGGCGTTGCGCATGGCGGGCGAGTCGGGGTCGCCGTCGAACGCCACGTTGTGCAGCTTCTCGTAGGCGACTTTTACCACCTTGCTCCCGCGCTCGCGACGTCCCATCTGCCGCAAATAGTTTTCCGCACCCCGCTGCGCCGCCTCGCGCATCCGGTTCATGACTTCCGTGATATCGTGGGTGGGAATGAAGCCCTGCCCGCCTTCGAGGATCAACGTGTCGCCGCAAGCTTTACCGGCGAGGTCCAGTTTCATCGCACAGCCGGCGAGCGCTTCAATCCGGGACCTGGATAGCACGAGGCTGCGCACGAGATGCGCCGTCTTGGTGATGGCGCCGTCGCGCTCGCGAATCGCCCCCATGTGACCGGTCGCGCCATGCACAGTGACGGCCAATCCGTTGCCGCGGCGGCGAATATCAAAGTGACATGCGACCATTGGCTTGCCCGTTGCGGGATCGGTGACTTTGGTTTTGTCGCCATAAAGGCCGATGTAATTCGCCAGGCCCGCGTCGAGACAATCGCGAATGAGTTGATCGGTTTTCGCATCCGGCTTGCGCGCGAATTGAATCGTGAAACCAACCTGGCCGCAGATGCGGCTGGGATGCTCGCCAAACGGACCAATGATGCCGTGGCAGGTTTGCACGGGACGTTGCGGGAAGAGCGCATGACGACTCTCCGCGCGAATCGCCGCGCCTTCCTTCTCCATCTCCTCATTCACGAAGGCGAACATCTCAAAGAGCGACGCGTCCGCTACGCGTTCCAATTCCGCGCGATACCAGACTGCGCCCCGGTTGGCCGGATAAATCTTCAGCCCGGTACATTCACCCACCAGAATGCTGTCGTAGAGTTTCTTCAGGTCACGATCCAGCGCGAGCGAGAGCGAACCGTTGCCGCCGGTTTCCTCCTCGATCACGAACATCGCGACGATGTTGCGGTTCAAACGCAGACCGGATTCGTGCATGACTTCCGCCAGCACCTTGAGCGCGGCCACGATGCTGACCACCGGACCCTTGTCATCGCACGCCCCGCGGCCCTGCACCACCTTGCCCTTCACGCGCGGCGGAAAATACGGCGCCACCACGTCCACGTGCGCGTTGAGCGCAATGGACTGGCCTTGATGCGCCATGTTTGCGCCGGGCACGAAGTAAAGCAAGTTACCGCGGCCCGCGTAGGTCTCCTCCGGTGTCAATCCCTGCGGGCGACCAGGCGTCTTGGTGAAGTGCAGCAGCGAATAGTGGGGATGCTTCTGGATGGCCGGGTTGATGGTCCGGCGTTCGGTTCGCGCGGCGGCAAAATCAAACGCTCCCAATTCACGTTCGAGAATGTCAAAACACCGATCCTCGGCAGCACGCATAACACCGACATCAGGATTCGGCGTCGTGTTGATGCGGCAAAGCTCGACCAACAAGGTCGTCAGGTATCGGGGGAACGCGGGCGTGCGGGTGCGGGCGAGGATTCGTCGGACAAGCAATTGGTTGGCGGCGGGTGTAGTGGTGCGGACTTTATTCACGGTTGTTGTTTCGTCTGGGAGTTCCAAGTTCCCGGTCGTAGGAACGGAATCGGAAGCTAACAACGCAGGGCAAGGTGTCAAGATTCGTGCGGGATTCGGTTGGATGGCTCACTCGCCCAGGCCTCCAAACATCGCCAGGGCGCATGGGGACATTCTGTCAACAGGTCATGCTTCGATGGCCTTTCCCGGCTGCGGCTGGACGACTTTAATCTTGGGATGCCGGGCGGCGATTTCTTCATCGAACCACTGCCGCGAGTCCGCGCTGCCATGGCCGAGCAGGACGACGCGGGGGGAAACCCGGCCCACAAAGTTCAGGAGGTCCTCGCGGTTGGCGTGCGCCGTCAGGTCGAATTCCTGCACGTCGCAACGGCGGGTCAGGTGGCCCGCGCCGGCGCTAAAAATGAACTCTTCTCCGGGGTTGGTCGCGCGCAACCGGCCCGCCGGTGTGGCAGGATCAGCGTAACCAACGAAGAAAATGGACTGGCGCTCGTCACCGATCATGCGGACGGCCAGGTCGTGAGCGGCGGTGTTTTCACTCATCATGCCCGCGGTGATGACGAAGATGCGTCCGCCGGAGAGCTTCATGTTGTTGGCCTGACCGGAGTCGAGCACGACGAGGTTGAGGCTTTCGTGGAGCTGCAAATTGGGATGCTGGCGGTGCGCGCGGTGGGCCTCCAGATCGTAGATTTCCGTGAACACGCGCCCGAGGCCGCCGATGAAAATAGGTTGCGGTTTCAATTTCCCGGAGTCCATCAACAGGGCCAGTAGCGCAAGTATTTCCTGGGTGCGGCCCAAGGCGAATGAAGGTATTAGAATACAGCCTTTGCGCTTGAGAGCCTGATGGATGGCGGCGGTGAGGCGTTCGATTTCCGACGCGCGCGTCAGGCCCGGAGGCACGACGCGGTTGCCGCGGGTGGTTTCCAGGATAAGCACATCGGCCTTCACGTCATCGAACCGGGCCGCGCGCAGAATCGTTTGATCGTGGAAGCAGACGTCGCCAGTGTAGAACAGGGTTTCCTTCCGGCCACGCACCAGGATGCCTGCCGAACCGAGGGTGTGTCCCGCGTCGAAGAATTCCAGAGTGGGCGAGGCGAAACCCGCGCGAGTCTTATGGTGCGCAGCCCACTCGATTTCGCGGTTGTATTTGAAACCCTGAAACACCGGCGCGAGGTCGTCCACCTCGTTATGGCTGTAGAGCGGGTAGTCTTTGATGCCCAACTCGTCGCGCTGGCGCGTCATGACGTTGACGGAATTGTGCAGGACACGTTCGACGAGAAAATAACTCAACTCCGTCATGAGAACGTGCGCCTTGGGAAAATGCCGCAGCGCCACGGGCAATGATCCCACGTGGTCGTGATGACAATGGGAGATGGCGATGGCATCCACCTCCTCGCCGCGCACGGCGCCAAACAGTGGCAGACCTGCGCGCCCTTCGCGTTTGGGGTGCAGACCGGCATCCAGAAGCACGCGGTGGCCGTCGAGGCCCACCCACCAGGCGCTGGCGCCAATGTCGGTGTCGGGATTCAGATTGATGATGTGCATGGCTGCTTGGATTCTCGATTCCAGATCAACGGTTTCAATTTCAAGAGCGTGACGGAGCGAGCATCCAACTCGCGGCCGCGATGCCACCTTTCCCGCCAGGCCGCGCGTAGGCCGGCCAAGTCGGACTACTTCGCTTCCGAGATGGCATCACCCACGATCTTCGCCAGCACCCCCTGCATGAATGACTGCATATCGGTGTATTCTCTGAAATTCGCTGGAGCGTCGAATAACTTGGCTTCCGGCTTGACGAATTGAATCTGCCGATAGCGGGTGATGACGGTTTCCTCGTCCCGCTTCGCGAGAGTTTGGACGGGAAAATCCTTCAAGTTGGTGGCATGCCAAACCGTCAGTTCCTGGTTCTCGCCCTTGGGCGGGAGGAAGGTGACTTTATGCTTGATACAAGGTTGGCCCTCGATCGTTTCCGTGCCCAGTCGCTCCTTGGTGAGTTTTGCCTTGGCCGCAGTTTCCAAATCTTCCGGCGGCATGGGCAGCGTAACATAGGCTTGCAGTTTCGGATAAACAACGTGGAGCGCTTGCTTGTCGGGCCGGACAATGCTGACGACTTGGTCCATGCCGAACTGCTGCAATTGTGCGGCGATGCCCGGCGGCAGGTCCTTGTGTTTCATCTGGGTCATGTCCACCTCGCAACGGACCTTCTGGTCGAGATAGATGAAGGTCATCACGGTACTGGTCGTTACTTTCTGATCCTTGCCGTAAACGCGGATGTCCGATTGGGCGGTGAACCCGGTGTGGTCGCCAAGGAGTCGGGCGAGAATTGCGAAGTCTGCACCGGCGGCGGCGCCACTGCGGCCAAGATTCAGACTGGGCGGTTGCGCCAACCCCGTAGGCGGGGAAGCCAACAGTCCGATCAGGGCAAATACTCCGCACAGTGACAACCAGTTCATAGGCGAAAACCGCCCAAACGATAGCTGCTGCTGCGGGATTCACCAGTCCAAATCACGAATGCAGGCGCTTCATTCGCCCAGACAGGCCCGTGGGCAAGAAATGCTTGTTTGACGATTCGCTGCCGTATGTTAGGCTAATGGCGGATTTATGAGTGCGAGAAAACTCGATGGTATTTGTTCTTTACATCAACACGTGACGGTCGAAGCGCGGCAGGCGCGCTTGGTTTTGTCGCCGGCCGCGGTGGTGATTCACAAAGGGGGGATTGAATTCCGCAGTGAAACGCCGTTTCCCCGCTGGGTGGAAATGACCGTTTCGCTGCAATCGCCGCAGGACGACGGCAAGGTGCATTGCACGGGCGTGGTGGTGGATTGCACGGGAAGCAAGCACAGCGGTTATCACGTCTCGATGGTCTTTACGGGACTTTCCAAACAGGCGGAAGCGCGCCTGAGCGCGATGGCACATTCCACCTTGAACTGACGCGAATCGCGTTCCACCCAGGTATTCATGGGCCGGTTCCTTTGGTGGGCCGGCTGCTTTCCTTCCATCACCGCCCGCCGGCTTTTCACCATCAATCCCACCGGTTGGCGTGGCGATTTTTGCGCTTTGGCCGCTGGGTCGCCATTGGTAGTCTGCGCGCATGGAATTGTTCTACAAAATCCTCAAGACGGCGGTGGACGGGGGCGCTTCGGATGTCCATCTCAAGATCAATGGTCCGGTGGTGTTCCGCATCAATCGCGAACTCATCGCCATTGAGTGCCCGTTTCCCACCGAGGAGTGGATGAACAAGGTGGTGGATGCCGTCACGCCGGTGCATTTGCGCAAGCGGGTGGAGGAGGAGCGCGAAGTGGATTTCTCCTATTTTGTGCCGGGCATCGGGCGATTTCGGACCAACCTGTTTCAACAGCGCGGCCAGTGGTGCCTGGCGATGCGTTACGTCAAAACTGACGTGCCGAGTTTTCTGGAACTCGGGCTGCTGGAGCAAATCAAGAAGATCGCCGAATCGCCGCGCGGGATTGTGTTGGTGGCTGGTTCGACCGGTTGCGGCAAGTCCACCACGCTGGCGGCGATGATCGAACACATCAACGCCAACTTCAAAAAACACATCATCACGTTGGAGGACCCGATTGAGTACGTCTTCGAAGACAATCAGTGCGTGATCGAACAACGCGAAGTGGGCTTGGACACGCTTTCCTTCCATCACGCGCTCAAGCACGTCCTGCGTCAGGACCCCGACATCATCATGATTGGCGAAATGCGCGATGACATCAGCTTCACCTCGGCCATGAGCGCGGCGGACACCGGGCATCTGGTGTTGTCCACGTTGCACACCACCAACGCCTCCCAGTCGGTCAACCGCATTCTGGATTTCTTTGCCGCGGACGAGCGCGAGCAGATCCGGCGGCAACATGCCGGCACCCTCCAGGCGGTGGTCTGTCAACGCATGGTGCCGACCATCGTCGGCAGCATGACCCCGGCGCTGGAAATCATGATCAACACCGCGACGGTGAAAAAGCTGATCGAGGAAAACCGGTTGGACAAACTGCCCGCCGCCATCGAAACCGGCAATGACGACGGCATGCTCAATTTCAATCAGGCACTCTTCAACCTGGTCAAGGAAGGCAAGGTTTCCGAACGCGAAGCCCTGGCCAAGGCGAGCAACCCGCAGGCGCTGGAGATGAATTTCAAGGGCATCTTCCTCGACGAAGGCCGCCGCATTCTTTCCTGAGTGGACCAACTGCAAGCCCGCGTATTACTTGGGGCCGCCGATGTAGAACTCCCGGTGTTCGAGCCGGTTCACGATCATTTCCACCGTGCGCTCAATGGCGCCAAGATTGGCGCGCACGACCTTGATGGCGTTCTGGCCCAGTTGTTCCCGGCGCGCCGGGTCAGACAGCAACTGGGCGAGGGCAGATTCCAACTCGGTCACGTTCTGCACCTGCACCGCTCCGTCTTGGGCCACGAAACTGCGCGCGACCTCGGCGAAATTCTGCATGTTGGGGCCATACACCATCGCCTTGCCTAGCGCCCCCGGTTCGATGGGATTCTGTCCGCCGGTGGCAGTGAGACTCTTGCCGACAAAAATGACTGTGGCGTGCTCGTAAAAATATCTTAGTTCGCCGGTCGTGTTCACCACGAGGCACTGCAATTCACCCGGTTGGCGTTGGTACTTCGCGGTGATTTCGCTGCGGTAGGCGAACTTTACGCCGCGGGCATCCAATTCGCGGCCGACCTCGCGGCTGCGCTCAAAATGGCGCGGGACAATAATCAGGAACAGGTCGGGGAATTGCGCCCGCAATTTCAGAAACGTGTCCGCCAGGATGGCTTCCTCGCCGGGGTGCGTACTGCCGCCCACCAACAAGGGGGTGTCCGATGGCACGCCGAGTTGTTGCAGCAGTGAAGGAACGTTCAACAGCCGCCGCTCATCAAGCTTCGCAGCGTCGAACTTCATGCTGCCCACGACGTGAACCGCTTCCGGACGGCAGCCCAGTGCGCGCAATCTGGCGGCATCGGCCTCGTTCTGCGCCCCGACGCCGGCGAAGGCGCGGAAGAGTCGTCGAAACAAGAAACCACAAAGCCGGTAGCGCCGATACGAGCGATCCGAGAGCCGGGCGTTCACTAGGAACAACAGGATGTCCTGGTTGCTCGCGCGCCAGATGAAGTTTGGCCAAATCTCGGCCTCCACGAGCACGACCGCTTCCGGTTTGACGGTGGCCAGCGCGCGGGCCACGTATCGGCGCCGGTCAATGGGGTAGTAAATTTTGCTGATGTGGGTGGGCAGTTTCTTCTGCAGTTCGCCCATACCGGTGGTGGTGGTGGTGGAGACGACGATCTTCGCGTTGGGCAGCCGCGGTTCGAGGGCGCGGATCAACTGCGTGCAGATATTGACCTCGCCCACACTCACCGCGTGCAGCCAGATCACCTGCCGGTTAGTCAGCGCCTGCTTGAGTTTCGGATCGTAACGGCCAAACCGTTGCATGAAACCGTCCACCCAGTTGCCGCGCCGCGACAGCCGCAGAAAATAATACGGCGCCGACAGCACGAAAAAGAACAGGAACAGAATGTTGTAAAGAGTCCTCACACTCAGCTTGGATCATCCGATTGTTTTGAATCTCCCGCAAACTTGTCCAAGGCGCAAAGAAAATGTTCAGCTTGACGTGAAAACACCCCTCATCCAGAAACGAGCTTCAAGCCGTAACCCGCCCTTGGAGAAATAACGCGCACGGAGCGGGATTCGCGCAACTTTGCTTCAAATCGCGAAATCGTTGTATTCCGGTTTCACGGCCTCAGTTGGCGGGAACAGCATGCCGGCGGCGACAGTGGCGTTAGTGCCTTGCTCGATGAGAACGAACGAGCCGGTCAGGCGATTGGTGCTGTAACCGTCGAACACCAGCGGGCGCGCGGTCTTGAGGCGAATCTCGCCGATGTCGTTGAGCGCGAGTTCGGGCGGCTCCGGTTCGGCGTCAAACGTGGAAATGTTGATCCGGTTTTCGAGCGTGGTAACGACGGCTTGCGTGGTTTGCGTCGTGTGCTTGAGATAATACTTCTTCCCCCGCTGCAATGGCCGCAAGTGCATCCAGCCCACGCGGGCGCGCAGTTCGGTGCTGGCACCGGGAAGCAGGTCCAGGCCTACGATCATGTCGCCGCGACTGACATCAAGGTCGTGCTCCAGGCAGAGGGTGACGGATTGGGGGCAGAAGGCCTCCGGCAGCGAGCCGTCGTGGGTCCAGATTTCCTTTACTGCGCTCCGGAATCCGCCGGGCAGCACCATGACCTTCTGCCCCACCTTGACGATGCCGCCGGCAATCTGGCCGCTCAGACCACGGAAATCGTGCAGGCGCGGATCACGCGGATTATGCGGGCGGTTCACCCATTGAACCGGCAGACGGAAGGCGCTGAGATTCCAGTCGCTGGCGATGTGAACGGTTTCCAGATGACCCAACAACGTCGGGCCTTCAAACCAGGGCGTGTGTTCGGATTTCTCGACGACATTGTCACCGTTCAGCGCGCTCATGGGAATGAATTTTACGTCCTTGAATACATCGAGCCGCGGGAGAAACGCCTCGAACTGCTCGCGAATTTCGCGAAACCGTTCCTCGCTCCAGTCCACCAGATCCATTTTGTTGACCGCGATGACGAGGTGCGGAATGCCGAGCAACGCGGCGATGTAAGTGTGGCGACGGCTTTGTTCGATCACGCCCTGCCGCGCGTCCACGAGCACGACGGACAGATTGGCGGTGGACGCGCCGGTGATCATGTTGCGTGTGTACTGCACGTGCCCGGGTGTGTCGGCGACGATGAACTTACGACGCGGCGTGGCGAAGTAGCGATACGCCACGTCAATGGTGATGCCTTGCTCGCGTTCGGCGCGCAAACCGTCGGTGAGATTGGCGAGGTTGATCTGACCGCCGCCAGTGATGTCGGCGGAACGTTCCAGCGCTTCAAGCTGGTTCTCCATCAGGGACTTCGAATCGTAGAGCAGCCGGCCGATGAGCGTGGATTTGCCGTCGTCCACACTGCCGCAAGTGTTGAAGCGGAGGATGTCAATGGGATGTGGCTGGGTGGGCATGACGAGTGTTGGCTTCAGAAATATCCCTGCTTCTTCCGGTCTTCCATCGCCGCCTCGGACGATTTGTCGTCGGCGCGGGAACCGCGTTCCGTTACCCGCGCGGCGGCGATCTCCGTGAGGATGTCGTCCACCGAATCCGCCGGCGATTCCACCATGCCGGTGCTGATGATGTCGCCGATGGTGCGCACCCGGACCACCAACTCGCGGGTTTCCTCGGTGGGCTTGGGTGGTACCAGGTCGGTGACCGGCAGCCATTGGCCGCCGCGCCGCACCACCTTCCGCGGGTGACTGAAATAAATCGCGGGCACCGCGAGTTGCTCACGCTTGATGTATTCCCACACGTCCATCTCCGTCCAGTTGCTAAGTGGAAACGCGCGCATGTGTTCGCCGGGATTCACTCTGGCGTTGTAAAGGTTCCACAATTCCGGCCGCTGGTTTTTGGGATCCCACTGGCCGAAACCGTCGCGGAAGCTGAAGAAGCGTTCCTTGGCGCGGGCTTTCTCCTCGTCGCGCCGCGCGCCGCCGATCAGGCAATCGAAGCGGAATTCCTCAACGGCCGCCAGCAGTGCGGGGATTTGCAGACGATTGCGGCTGATCTCACCGGGAGACGGTACGGCGATGCCGGCCTTGATCGCGTCTTCGACTTTGCGCACGATCAATTTGCCGCCCAATTCCGCGGCGCGCCGGTCGCGGAATTCGTTCAACTCAGGAAAGTGATGGCCGGTGTCAATGTTCAGCAACGGCATCGGAATGTCGGAGGGCCGGAACGCTTTCTCGGCGAGCCGCAGCAGGCAGATGGAATCCTTACCCCCGGAAAAAAGAATGGCGGGCCGCTCGAATTCCGCCGCCACTTCCCGCATCACGTGAATGGCCTCGGTTTCAAGATACTGAAGATGGTCGAGATGATAGGAATTCATCAGATCAAACCCCTTTCCAACCGCTCGGTGTGGGCCACGGCCTGGCCGCCCCAGGCCGCGTGCAACCCGCACTCGCGTTTTTCGTCGGCCTTGGCCGGATCGAAGTAATCCCATTCATTTGGCAGGTTGTATTGCTTGAGATACTCCTCCAGTTGCGTGTCGGTCCAGTAAAACACCGGGCTGACCTTGAGCGCGCCAAAATTTTTGTCCTCGCTGACAATGTCGAGCCCGGCACGGTTGGGGTTCTGCACTTTGCGGAGGGCCGTGATCCAGACGGTGGGCGCGAGTTCCTTCATGCCGCGTTGAAACGGTTCGAGCTTCATCACCGCACTGAATTGCTTCAGCCGCTCCTCGTTTTCTGGTGTGGGTTCGGGCGGCCCGCCGTAAATCGCGTCATAGTGGGACGCACTCATTTTCGGCAGGAAGGTTCTGACTTTGAGTTGGAGTTGTTGCTTCAACTGCTCGGCATGCCGGTAAGTCGCCGGGCGGTTGTAGCCGTGGTCCACCCACAGCACGGGGATGTCCGGCTGGACTTGAGTGCAGAGGGATAAAACGACGGCTTCGTAAGGGCGAAAATTCGTGGACACCATGGCGCGGCCATTGGCGTTCGCGACGGCCCACTTGACGATGTCGAGCGGGTGTTTGGCGAGCAACGCGGCGTTTGCTTGGGCAATTTGCTCAGGGGTCATGGCGATGGGGAAAGCGGTTCCAAGTCGGCAAGGTCCGGCAAGCGACCGGAAGCCTTCTTGTTCGTGAGAAAATCTTCGGAGGTGAGGAGATTCACAATCTGGCCATCAATAGTGCCTTCGACGCGGCGGGTGTAGGTCCTGGCAAACTTCGGTTCCGGAGACATAGGGTGGAATTTCTATGAGATTGGGCACTGCGGCAGATCGTGTTCACTCTCGGTTGCATACGTCTCATGATCCAAAATCCACTGCGCCAGATCGGTCAGGTAGCCTTGAGCCCAACTTCAGGGAACAACACCCTCTCACACCAGTCGCCCAAGCGCTCGTTTACCTGCCGCTCTTTCGCATAACGCGCCAGCACCGGCCGCAGTTCAGTTTCCACCTCGGCTTCCTTGACGACCTCCTTCCAAACGCGATTGAGCCGCGTGCCGGAAACGTTGCCGCCGAGCCAGACTTGATAGCGGCCCGGGGCCTTGCCGACGAATGCAATCTCCGCCATGTAAGGCCGCGCGCAGCCATTCGGACAACCAGTCGAGCGGATGATGATTTCCTCGCCGGCCAATCCGACCTCCGCGCAGAGTTTGTCAATCCGATCCACCAAGCCCGGCAACATGCGCTCGGATTCCGCGAGCGCCAGACCGCAGGTCGGCAGGGCGGGACACGCCATCGCGACCGCGTGCAGGACACTGGCTTGATTCTCCGTTCTCGCACCATGCTCCAGCAGTAGCGCGTTGACGGCGGCCTTGTCGGCCTCGGGTACGTTGGCAAGGATCACGTTTTGGTTGGTTGTCAGGCGGAATTCCAAATTGGAAAACCTCTCCGCAACCGCGCGCAACGCCGTTTTCTGCGCACCCTGGATGCGGCCCGTCTCGACAAACAAACCGAGAAACCATGTTCCGTCCACAGCGCGCCGCCAGTCGTAGAGATCGCTCATGGTCGTGAACTGAAAGGGCCGTGCGGATTCGAGCTGGATGCCGGCGCGTCGGTTTATTTCCGCGCGCATGAAGTCCGCACCGCGCTCGGCCACGACATATTTCAGTCGCGCATGTTTGCGGTCCGCGCGATCTCCAAAGTCGCGGTGAATCGTCAACACCGCCTTCGCCACGTCCACCACCTTGTCTGGCGTGAGGAAGCCAATCACATCCGCGAGGCGGGGATACGTCACCTGATTGCCGTGGCTGCGGCCCATGCCGCCGCCCACCGCGAGGTTGTAGCCAACCAGTTGATCGTTTTCGACGATGGCGATGAAACCGAGGCAGTTGGTAAGCACGTCCACGTCGTTCACTGGCGGAATGACGAACGCGATCTTGAATTTGCGCGGCAGATAAGTTTTGCCATAAAGCGGGTCCACGAACTCCTTGTTCGCGGGGTCTTCCAGATTCAGTTCCTCGCCGTCAATCCAGATGGAGTGATACGCCCGGGTCTTCGGCGCCAGCGCCAGGGCCACTTTATGGCAATCCTGAAAAACCTGATCGCGCGCCTTTGTAAAGGCAGGCATTGGTGGCGCGAGGACGTTGCGGTTCACGTCGCCACACGCCGCGAGCGTCGAGAGCAGCGATTCGTTGATGCTCTTGATGACCGGACGCAGGCCGGATTTGACGATGCCGTGAAACTGGATGCTCTGACGCGTGGTAATGCGTAGCGTGTTGTTGCCGTAACGGCTGGCGAGATCGTCGAACACACACCATTGCCTGGGCGTCATGACACCGCCGGGAATGCGGCCCCGCACCATCATGATGTACTTCTTACCGGTCTTGCGCAGATCGCGATCGTCTTGCTGATACGAACCGTGGAACTTGAGAAACTGGTTGTCATCCTCGGAGAAATGATCCGCCGACACATCGGCCAGCGTCTGGGCAATCGTGCCCGCCAAGGTTGGATTGGCCGCTTTCAACAGTTCGTTGCGCGACAACTCGGATTTAACTTCGGTGCTGCTCATAGGCTTAACACTACTAGATAGGTGTATTTTGCAAAATACTAAAAGTCATTGTCAAACAGGTTTTTTAGAGCCTTCGGTGAAAAACATGCGTTAATGTCTATTGAATAAATAGAGTATCAATCTTGCTTGGATGGTTTTGACGGCAAGGAAGATGTGAGATCTCAAGTTGCCGGGGCCACGCGCTGGCCAAGCAATGCGGCCAGAAACAGCAGCAAAAAGCAAACGCTGGATGTCCGGGAAATTTCCGGTGCCACCGCCAACCAATCCACGAAGGCAATGCCCGCCAGCAATCCCGCCACGGTTCGCCCCACGTTGACCTCAGTTGTCCAGAAGGCCGTCCGGAGGCAGCGCACCACCCACAACGCCAGAACGAGCGACACCAGCAATGCCGGTTCGCGATACGGACCGGCGTTCACCAGCAACGCCAGCAGCATGGGCGTGCCC
>JAANMX010003885.1_pt1 | contig 12538 bp, 12 predicted proteins | sample 7279681 | NCBI WGS metagenome assembly JAANMX01 (sample SAMN14094542, study PRJNA606508) | bioreactor metagenome | isolation source: A lab-scale SPAN reactor treating ammonium-rich wastewater day 351 | place: Ireland: Galway | collected 2018-01-01
TTGGAACCACCGCAAACACCCGTTCATCTGGACCAAACCAGCCGACCAGGTCCTCGCAAAGATCGAGCGAAAACGTAAACATGTCTCAACTACGAGCCATTAGGTCGCCCCGGCGGGCAATCTGAAACATTGTGCGGCCGCGCCGTCACCGGCGTCCGGGCAGAGTAGATTGGCCATCCATTACCGGTATTGGTGGCGGCAAACATTTTGCGAAATGTAATGATTGGCTGTACTGTCAGCAGTACGGCTGTACGGGGGCAGTCGTGAAAGGGACACAAAGTACTCACACAGTGGGAGGATTTCCTATGGCACAACGCATCGTCTATCGGCTCGAGGACGATCTCGACAACTCCGAGGCGGCCGAGACCGTCGTCTTCGGGCTCGATTCGGTGAGCTACGAGATCGACCTGTCCGATGAGAATGCCGCCCGCCTCCGCGACCTGCTGGCACCGTATGTGGCGGCGGGACGCCGGGTCGGCGGAAAGCGCAAGGTCGCGGGTCGCCGGCGCTCGGGCGGTAGCCCGGCCACCGAGATTCGCGCCTGGGCATCGGAGAACGGTTACAAGGTCTCGACCCGCGGCCGGGTGCCGGCCGAGGTTCGCGAGGCCTACGAGCGCGCTCACGCCTAAGACGTGGCCAGAGTGAACGGCCCCGGGGATTTCCCGGGGCCGTTCGCCGTGGGCGAAGCTGGAACAGAACCCCTGACAGCTGGGTTGAATACACTGAAGGTGCCCGGGCGGGGTCGGCCGACCCTGCCGGAGCGCCACCCGGCGCGGGCCGGAGTGAGGAGTGCGAAATGTTCGACCGGTTCACCGACCGAGCACGGCGAGTGATCGTCCTGGCCCAGGACGAGGCGCGCATGCTGAACCACAACTACATCGGCACCGAGCACATCCTGCTCGGCCTGATCCACGAGGGTGAAGGCGTCGCCGCGAAGGCCCTGGAGGCCTTGGGCATCTCGCTGGAGGCCGTCCGCGAGCAGGTCGAAGAGATCATCGGTCAGGGCCAGCAGGCTCCGACCGGGCACATCCCGTTCACGCCGCGGGCCAAGAAGGTGCTCGAGCTGTCGATGCGCGAGGCGCTGCAGATCAACCACCCCTACATCGGCACCGAACACATCCTGCTCGGCCTGATCCGTGAGGGCGAGGGGGTCGCCGCCCAGGTGCTGATCAAGCTCGGCGCCGACCTGAACCGGGTGCGCAACCAGGTGCTGCAGCTGCTCAGCGGCTTCCAGGGCAAGGAGGCCGCCACCGCCGGCGCACCCGAGACCGGCCCGCAGCAGCAGGGCTCCTCGATCCTCGACCAGTTCGGCCGCAACCTGACCCAGGCCGCCCGTGAGAACAAGCTCGACCCGGTGATCGGGCGCGAGAAGGAGATCGAGCGGGTGATGACGGTGCTGTCCCGGCGCACCAAGAACAACCCGGTGCTGATCGGCGAGCCCGGCGTCGGCAAGACCGCCGTCGTGGAGGGCCTGTCCCAGGCGATCGTCCGGGGCGACGTCCCCGAGACCCTGCGGGACAAGGCGATCTACACCCTCGACCTGGGTGCCCTGGTGGCCGGTTCCCGCTACCGCGGCGATTTCGAAGAGCGCCTGAAGAAGGTGCTCAAGGAGATCAAGACCCGCGGCGACGTGGTGCTGTTCATCGACGAGATCCACACCCTGGTCGGCGCGGGCGCCGCCGAGGGCGCCATCGACGCGGCGTCCATCCTGAAGCCGATGCTGGCCCGCGGCGAGCTGCAGACCATCGGCGCCACCACGCTCGACGAGTACCGCAAGCACATCGAGAAGGACGCCGCGCTGGAGCGCCGGTTCCAGCCGATCCAGGTGGCCGAGCCCTCGATCGCGCTGACCATCGACATCCTGCGCGGCCTGCGCGACCGCTACGAGGCGCATCACCGGATCACCATCACCGATTCGGCGCTGACCGCGGCAGCCCAGCTGGCCGACCGGTACATCTCCGACCGATTCCTGCCCGACAAGGCGATCGACCTGATCGACGAGGCCGGCGCCCGGTTGCGGATCCGCCGGATGACGGCTCCGCCCGATCTGCGCGAGTTCGACGAGCGGATCGCCAAGGTGCGGCTAGAGAAGGAGGCGGCGATCGACGCGCAGGACTTCGAGCGTGCCGCCCGGCTGCGCGACGACGAGCGCAAGCTGCTGATCGCCCGCTCCGAGAAGGAGGAGGCGTGGAAGGTGGGCGACTCCGACGTCCCGGCCGAGGTCGGCGAGGAGGAGATCGCCGAGGTGCTCAGCTCGGCCACCGGCATCCCGGTGTTCAAGCTCACCGAGGAGGAGTCCTCCAGGCTGCTGAAGATGGAGGACGAGATCGGCAGGCGCTACATCGGCCAGCACGACGCGGTCAAGGCGTTGTCGCGGTCGATCCGGCGCACCCGCGCGGGCCTGAAGGATCCGAAGCGACCCAGCGGTTCGTTCATCTTCGCCGGCCCTTCGGGCGTCGGCAAGACCGAGTTGACCAAGGCGCTCACCGAGTTCCTGTTCGGCGACGAGGACGCCTTGATCACCCTCGACATGAGCGAATACTCCGAGAAGCACACGGCATCGCGGATGTTCGGTTCGCCTCCCGGCTACGTCGGTTACGAAGAGGGCGGCCAGCTCACCGAGAAGGTGCGCCGCAAGCCGTTCAGTGTGGTGCTTTTCGACGAGATCGAGAAGGCCCATCCCGACATCTTCAACTCGCTGCTGCAGATCCTGGACGAAGGCCGCCTGACCGACGCCCAGGGCCGGGTGGTCGACTTCAAGAACACCGTGATCGTGATGACCACGAACCTGGGCACCCGCGACATTTCCAAGGCGGTGAACCTGGGCTTCAGCCAGTCGTCCGACAGCGTGAGTAGCTACGAGAAGATGAAGGCAAAGGTCTCCGACGAACTGAAGCAGCACTTCCGTCCGGAGTTCCTGAACCGGGTCGACGAGATCGTCGTCTTCCACCAGCTGTCGCAGGCCGACATCGAGCGGATCGTCGATTTGATGGTCGGCGAGATCGAGACCCGGCTGCGCGACAAGGACATGGGCATCGAACTCACCCATGCGGCCAAGGCGCTGATCGCCAAGCGTGGGTTCGACCCGGTGCTGGGTGCCCGTCCGTTGCGCCGCGCGATCCAGCGCGACATCGAGGACATCCTGGCCGAGAAGATCCTGTTCGCCGACATCCATCCCGGCGAGATCGTCGTGGTGGACGTGGCGCCCGAGGGCTCAGAGCTGGCGTTCACCTTCAACGGCGTCCCGAAGGCTCAGATGCCGGACGTGCCGGCCGAGTTGGGTCAGGCCAACTAGGCGAGTAGTCGCCGATTCACGCCACGAGGCTCCCGGGACGATCCCGGGAGCCTCGTGGCCTTTCGAGCGGAGGTCGTCCGCCCGGAGGGTCAGCTGGCGAGGGCGAAGGCGAGGATGCCCAGCACGATGATCCCGACGAAGAAGGCCGCGATCAGGGTGCCGACGATGCCCAGGACGTAGCCCGCGGTCAGCGGGCCCGATGGACGGTACCGGCCCGGGTCGCGGCGCATCTCGCGCCGGGCCCGTCCGGCGATGTACCAGGCGACCGGGCTGATGAACGGGAAAGCGACGAACAACGCGGCGGTGCCGATGATGCCCAGCACCAGGGCGAGGGTGGCCTGGGGATGCTCGGGCAACTCGCCGGGCATCCGGTACGGCAGCCGCTGGCCGAAGGTGTAGGCGGCCTCCGGTGACGGGTACTGCTGCTGCGGCACCAGTGAACCGAACTGCTGCGGCTGCGACCAGCCGCTGGGTTCGGCCGGATGGTGCGGCTGCTGGAGGGTCGGCTGTTCGGGAGTGGGCGGTTCCTCGGGCCTGGCCGGCTGCGGCCGCGGGATGCCGAAGCCTTCGCCGCTCGACCAGGGCGAGTACTGCTCGTTGCTCATGGGGTGCCCTCCTGACTCTCCCAAGAATACGGGGGAGAGGGACCAGGGCCTCAGAGCCGGTAGCCGTCCGCGGCCGCGGTGAGCAGCCCGTCGGCGACCAGGGAGCGCAACGCCCGGTCGGCCTGCGCGGCGTCCGGCCAACCGTGGACCAGGTCGGCGGCAGCCAGGACGTCCCCGGGCGCCCGGTCGCGCAGCCGCTGCAGCAGGTGGCCGCGGGCGGCGCGGTCGGTTCCCGCGTACTGCTGCCGCGGACGCGTTGGACCGGGCGGGCGTCCGGCCGCCCGCCAACGGCAATCCGTCCGCACCGGGCAGGAGTCGCAGCCGGGGTTGCTGGCCCGGCAGACGGTGGCGCCGAGCTCCATCGCGGCGACCGACCAGCGGGCGGCGTCCTCACCCGGCGGCAACCAGGCCTGCGCGGTCCGCCGCTCGGCGGCGGTGGGTGAGCCCAGCGGGGTGTCAGCGCCGCCGTCCAGTCGGGCCAGCACACGCCGGACGTTCACGTCCAGCACCACCCGACGGGCACCGAAGGCGAAGCTGGCGATCGCCGCGGCGGTGTAGTCGCCGACGCCGGGCAGTGCCCGCAGGGCGTCCGGATCGGCGGGCACCTCGCCGCCGTGCCGCCCGACGATCTCGACCGCGGCGGCGTGCAGGCGCTGCGCCCGGCGCGGGTAGCCCAGCCGGCCCCAGGCCCGGACCGCCTCGCCGACCGGCTCGGCGGCCAGCGCGGACGGCGTCGGCCAGCGCCGCAGCCACTCCCGCCACGGCCCCAGCACCCTGCTGACCGGGGTCTGCTGCAGCATGAACTCGCTCACCATCACGGCCCAGGGGGTGGCGTCGGGCGCCCGCCAGGGCAGGTCGCGGGCGTGCCGGTCGTACCAGGCGATGACGACGCCGGCGAGGCGGGTGCGGTCCACCGGGCCACTGTAATCGGGCCCGCGTTCGAAATGCGGCCCCGCTCACGCCCGTCCCCGGCGTGGGCTCCCGCCCCGGACGCGGCGGTCTGCCTACCCTTGCGGCATGAGCGAAGTGCTGACCGGCAAGGGGCCGCAGCCACCCGTCGTGTACTGGATCCGGCGCGGCCTGGTCGCCCTGATAGCGGTGGTCGTCGTCGGCCTGCTGATCTGGGCCTTCACCCCGAAGGGCCAGCAGACGACCGCCATCCCGGAACCGGCCGGCACGCCGACGACCGCGCCGGTATCGTCGCCGACGCCGTCCAGCACGGCCAGCGGGCAGGAACCGACCCCCAGCCCATCCCCGAGCGCCACCGCGCCCGAGGCCTGCGAGCCGATCGGCGTCCAGCTCGAGCTGACGGGCTTCAAGAGCGTGAAGTCGGGCGGCAAGCAGACCTTCGTCGTCACCGCCGAGAACAACACCGCGCTGCCGTGCGTGATGGAGATCACCAAGAACACCTTCGTGCTGCGGGTGGCCTCGGGCACCGATCCGGTCTTCAGCACCGCGCACTGCGAGAAATGGCTGCCGACGGTCAAGAAGCAGACCCTGAAGGCGGGGGCGTCGGTGGAGTTCAAGGTCGACTGGCAGACGTTCCGTTCCGCCGAGGGCTGCCGGCAGGCCAAGAGCCTGCTGGGGGCCGGCACCTACGTCGCGACCGCGGTCTACAAGGAGAGTTCAACGACCCGGATGGCCTTCGCCCTCACCAAGCCCTGACCTCGGACCGCCGGGCTCAGTCGAGGCGTTCGGCGTAGGCCGACTCGGTCAGCCGGATGAGCCCCTCGCGCACCGTGCGGGCGATGCCGTAGTCGACGCCCGCGACGCTCAGCAGGTCGGCGGTGCTGGCGCCGAAGAGGCCCTGCAGGCTGCCGAAGTGACTCACCAGTGAATCCGCCACCTGCGGCGACAGGCGTCCGATCTGGGCGAGCTGCCGGTGCCCCAGCGGCGCCACCTTGCGGGTCACCTCGTCACCCAGCCCACAGGCGCGGGCGATCAGCGCAGGATCGCCCAGGTCGTCGGTGTCCAGCCCGGAGAGCCGGGCCAGCCGCAGCTGGGTGACCTCGTCGCTGTAGTCGCGCTCCAGCTGAACGGTCAGTTCGTCCAGGCCCGACACCAGCTCCTGCAACTGCAGCCGCACCAGGCGTCCGTCGGTGCCCAGTTCGATCGCGTAGCCGTTCAGTTCGAGCCGCAGCCGGCGCACCATCTCGAGCCGCTGCGCGATCACCGCGATCTCGCGCACGGTGGCGGCGTCCTGCACCTCGGCGGCCGACAGCCGGGCGGTGGCTTCGGTGAGCCGGTCGCGGTAGCGGGCCAGGGTGGCCAGCGCCTGGTTGGCGCGGGCCAGCAGCTGTTCGGGGCGCTGCACGATCCACCGGGCGCCGTCGACGAACAGCGAGATGGTCGACATGGACGCCGAGACGGTGACCGTCGGGACGCCGATCTGCCGCGCCACCCGGTCGGCGGTGCGGTGCCGGGTGCCGGTCTCGGTGGTCTCGACCGCAGCGTCCGGCATCAGGTGGACGCCGGCGAACAGGATGCGGTCGAGCGCGTCGTTGAGGATGATGGCGCCGTCCATCTTGGCCAGCTCGCGCAACGCCGTGGCCGAGAAGGCCACGTCGATGGAGAACCCACCGGTGGAGAGCGCCTGCAGCCGGGCGTTGTTGCCGAGGGTGACCAGCGCACCGGTGCGGCCGTGGACGATCCGGTCGAGCCCGTCCCGCACCGCTGTGCCGGGCGCTATCAGGCCGAGGGCGCGATTGAGCCGGTTCGACGGGACGCTCACTTCGATGACCTCGGCGACTTCTACGGGGTGGCAACACCGGCAGTCTATCGGGGCGACGCGCGCCCGTTCAGCCCTCGGCCAGACGCAGGTGCGGACCGTTCGGGTCGCGCCGCTTGCGCGGTCGCAGCCCGAGCAGGTCGACCGCGGTGGCCACCGTCGGCACCTCGACCACCTTCATGCCGCGCAGCTGCACCCCGGTGCCGGGCGGCACCAGCGCCAGCTCGAAGCCGAGCCGCCTGGCCTCGGCGACCCGCCGGTCGAGCCCCGCCACGCGACGCAGCTCGCCGGACAGGCCCACCTCGCCGAGCGCGATCAGCGGGCGGTGGTAGGCGTGCTCGGCGGACGCCGACGCCACCGCCAGCGCCACCGCCAGGTCGGCGGCCGGGTCGGCGAGCCGGGCGCCGCCGACGGTCGAGACGTAGGCCTCCTTGTTGTGCAGCCGGACACCCGCCTTGCGGTGCAGGACGGCCAGGATCACCGACACCCGGCCCGATTCCAGGCCGTGGGTGACCCGGCGCGGTGCGGCCGCGGTCGTGGGTGCGACCAGGGCCTGCACCTCGCTGAGCAGCGGACGCCGGCCCTCCAGGGTGACGGTGAGCGCCGTTCCGGGCACCGGCTCGGCCCGGGTGGAGGCGAACAGCCGGCTGGGATCGGCGACCTCGCGGATGCCGCCCTCGGTCATCTCGAAGCAGCCGACCTCGTCGGCCGGGCCGAAGCGGTTCTTGGTCGCGCGGACGAGCCGCAGCCCACTGTGCCGGTCGCCCTCGAAGGAGAGGACGACGTCGACGAGGTGCTCCAGCAGCCGCGGACCGGCCACCGTGCCGTCCTTGGTGACGTGACCCACCAGCAACACCGGCAGCCGGCGCTGTTTCGCGACCCGGACCAGGGCGTTGGTGACCTCGCGCACCTGGGCGACGCCGCCGGTGACGCCGTCACTGCCGCTGACGGACACAGCCTGCACCGAGTCGAGCACCAGCAGGTCGGGTGCGGCCTGTTCGATGTGGGCCAGGATGGCGCCCAGGTCGGTCTCGGCCGCCAGATAGAGCTGGTCGGCCAGCGCGCCGATCCGGCCGGCGCGCAGCCGTACCTGGGCCGCCGACTCCTCGGCGGAGACGTACAGCGTCCGGCGTCCGCCGGCGGCCCAGCGGCTGGCCACGTCGAGCAGCAGGGTGGACTTGCCCACCCCCGGCTCGCCGGCGAGCAGGACGACGGCGCCGGCCACGATGCCCTGGCCGAGGACCCGGTCGAGCTCGGCGACCCCGGTGCTCACCGAGGCGGCCTCGGCCAGCGGCACCTCACGGATCGGCCGAGCAGGCGCGGTCGGAGCCCCCCGGACGGAGCCGCCGGTGGGAGCGGAGGAGTGCGGTGCCATCGAGCCCCAGCTCTGGCATTGGGTGCAGCGCCCGACCCAGCGGGCGCTCGTCCAGCCGCACTCGGAGCACCGGTGGGCGGTGGTGTTCTTGGCCATGCTCCGAAGGCTAGGGGGCCGCTCCGACGGTTTTCGTCAAGAGGGGTGCGGCCCCCGTCATCCCGGCGAACGCCGGGATCTCCGGACGCTCGGCTCCGAGTTCCCGGGTCGAGCCCGGGATGACGCGTGAGCGAGGTTGGCGTGAGTGCCTAGATCCGGATGGGGCCCTGGGCGGTGTGGAAGGTGGCGGCGTCCAGGCCGGGCTGGCCGTTGGGGGAGGTGAAGCGGATGTTCACGCCGTCGAAATTGCCGTCCACCTCGGCGCCGATCCAGTCCTCGACGCGCTCCTCGTTGCCCGAGATCTCCAGCTCGACCAGTTGCAGCTGGCCGCCGAGGGCGCGGGGGAGCACCGACTCGTCACTCATCCATTTGATGAAATACGGCAGCTGTGGGTCGGTCATCAGCCCCTTGACCCCGATCTGCTCCCACTCCAGCAGCCGGCCGTCGGGGAAATGCCGCGAGCCGATCACCGCGTGCCGGCCGAGCCGCTGCTCGTACGGGGTGAGGTCGGGCACCGACACCACCCAGCCCAGCCAGCCGCCGCCCATCTCGGAGCGGGCCCGGACGGCCTGTCCGAACGCCGCCTTCTCGGCGGCCGGGTGTTCGAGCACCTCCACCACTTCGATGTAGCGGTCGTCGGCCAGCGGCAGAATGTGGTTGCGGGTACCGAACCGGGGGTGGAAGCCACCGTCACGGAATTTGGCGCCGAGCAGGTCGCCCAGGCGCTCGACCTCGGCCTTGAGGCCGTCGGGACCCGCTGCGAACGTCAGGTGATCGACATGCATGCAGACATTGTCACCATGACATGCCGCTGACGCGAAATCGGCGGACGCCGACGCATCTGGAAGTCATCAGAACGTCACGATGATGAAATTTTGACCGGTCAACTATCCCCGCTCCCGGAGCCGGGGCGGGTTCGCGGCGCCGCCTATGATGACCGGTGTGAACGGCTCCCGGACCGAGGTGAAGGTCGCCCTGTCGACGTCCTCGGTCTACCCGGAGAACGTCGCGGTCGGTTTCGAGGTGGCCAGCCTGCTCGGCTACGACGGGGTCGAGGTGATGGTCGGCATCGATCCGCTGGCCGCCGACGTGGACGCCGTCGAACGGCTCCGCGACTACCACCAGGTTCCGGTGCTGGCGATCCACGCCCCGTGCCTGCTGGTCACCCAGCGGGTGTGGGGTAGCGACCCGTGGGTGAAGCTGGAGCGGGCCACCGAGGCCGCCAACCAGCTGGGCGCCGACGTCGTGGTGGTGCATCCCCCGTTCCGGTGGCAGCGCAGCTACGCGACCCGTTTCGTCGAGGGCGTTCGTGAGCTGGCCGCCGGCAGCGGGGTGACCATCGCGGTCGAGAACATGTACCCCTGGCGGGCGCCCGGCGGCGGCGACTTCCAGGCCTACCGCCCCAGCTGGGATCCGACCGATCTCGACTACGACCACCTCACCCTCGACCTGTCGCATGCGGCCACCGCCCGGCAGGACTCCCTCGAGCTCGTGCGCCGCTGGGACGATCGGCTGGCCCACGTCCACCTCACCGACGGCAACGGCTCGGCCAAGGACGAACACCTGCTGCCCGGCCAGGGCACCCAGCGGGCCGACGCGGTGCTGGCCGAACTCGCCCGCCGCGGTTACCGGGGCCACGTGGTGCTCGAGACGAACACCAACGACCTCGACCGCGCTCAGCGCGAGGAGGCGCTGGCCTCCGCCCTGGTCTTCGCGCGCAGGCACCTGAACCAGCTCGAGGGCGTGGCGTGACCGATCCGGACGCCGCGCCGCGGCACCGCTGGACGTGGGAGGTGCTGCTGGTCCTGGGGGTGTCGCTGGGCCAGTCGGCGGTCTACTCGGTGCTCTCGATCGCCGAGAAGCTGACCCGTCCCCAGCCCCTGGGCGAGCAGACCACGACGATCAACACCTCCGTCACCCCCGACCGGCCCTGGCTCGACCTCTCCTATCAGCTGGCCGGGATGGTGTTCCCGCTGGTGCCCGCCATCCTGGCGCTGTACCTGTTGCGGCTCACCGGCGACCGGCAGCGGATCGGCTTCGACCTGCGGCGGCCCTGGCAGGACCTCGGCTGGGGCTTCGCGATCGCGGCCGGCATCGGCATTCCCGGGCTGGGCCTGTACTTCGCGGCGCGGGCGGCCGGGCTGAACACGAACGTGCAGCCGGCGAACCTGGCCGAGAACTGGTGGACGATCCCGGTGCTGATCGGCCTGGCGATCATGAACGGCGTGCTGGAAGAGGTGGTGATCATCGGCTTCTGGTTCACCCGGATGCGGCAGGCCGGCTGGTCGATGGCCGCCGTGCTGATCTCCAGCGCCGTGATCCGCGGCGCCTATCACCTGTATCAGGGCTTCGGCGGCTTCGTCGGCAACCTGGCGATGGGCCTGATCTTCGGCTGGATCTACCTGCGCGCCAAGCGCGTCGGGCCGCTGGTGGCCGCACACGTCGTCCTCGACGTCTGCGCCTTCGTCGGCTACGCCCTGCTGGCACCCCACGTCGACTGGTTCTGAACCGGCCGGGGCGGCCCGATAGGGTGAAGCCCATGCATGTGGGAGTTTTCGGTGCCACCGGCACCGTCGGCAATGTGATGCGGTCGCTGCTGGTCGAGCGCGACTTCCCGGTCGGCTCGATCCGGTTCTTCTCCTCGGCCCGCTCGGCCGGCCGGCAGCTCGACTTCAAGGGCACCCCGATCACCGTCGAGGACACCGCCACAGCCGACTTCACCGGCCTGGACATCGCGCTGATGTCGGCCGGGGCGACCATGTCCCGCGAGTACGCACCGAAGGTCGCCGCCGCCGGCGCGCTGGTGGTCGACAACTCCTCGGCGTGGCGCAAGGACCCCGACGTTCCGCTGGTGGTCAGCGAGGTCAACCCCGAGGACGCGGTCGATCCGCCCAAGGGCATCATCGCCAACCCCAACTGCACCACGATGGCGGCGATGCCGGTGCTCAAGCCGCTGCACGACGCCGCCGGCCTGCAGCGGCTCGTGGTGGCGACCTATCAGGCGGTCTCCGGCTCGGGTGTGAAGGGCATCAGTGCCCTGCTCGGGCAGAGCCAGGACGTCCGCGACCCGTCCGCCTTCGCGCTGGACGGACGCCTCGACGAGGTCGCCGACACGACGCCCTACCTGGCCCCCATCGCGTTCAACGTGATCCCGGTCGCCGGCTCGATCGTGGACGACGGCACCGGCGAGACCGACGAGGAGCAGAAGCTCCGCAACGAGTCCCGCAAGATCCTGCACATCCCCGATCTGGCGGTTGCGGGCACCTGCGTGCGCGTCCCGGTCTTCTCCGGGCATTCGCTGGTGGTGCACGCCGAGTTCGCCGAGGAGCTGAGCCCGCATCGCGCCCGCGGCATCCTGGCCACGGCGCCCGGGGTGGCGCTGGTCGACGTCCCGACGCCGCGGTTGGCGGCCGGCAAGGACCCGTCCTTCGTGGGCCGGATCCGCACCGACCAGTCGGTGCCCGGCGGACGCGGCATCGTGCTGTTCGTCAGCAACGACAACCTGCGCAAGGGCGCGGCGCTCAACGCCGTCCAGGTCGCCGAGTTGCTGGTGGCCAACCGATGACGCAACTGGCGGTGATCGGTGCCGGTGTGATGGGCGAGGCGCTGGTCAGCGGCCTGCTGCGGGCCGGCTGGACCAGCGACGACATCGTGGTGGCCGACCGCCGTGAGGCCCGCCGGGCCGAGATGACTCAGGCGCACGGCATCCGGGCCACCGCGGGCAACGCCGAGGCCGCGGCCGAGGCCGACACGGTCATCCTGGTGGTCAAGCCGCAGGACGTGGGCGCCGTGCTGCCCGAGATCGCCCCGGTGCTGCGGCCCCACACTCTGCTGGTCTCGCTGTGCGCCGGCGTCACCACCGCGAAGCTGGAGGGTCATCTGCCCGCGGGGACGGCGGTCGTCCGGGTGATGCCGAACACCCCGGCCCTGGTGTCGGAGGGCATGGCCGCGGTGTCGGCCGGCTCCAGCGCCTCGGCGGAGGACGTCGAGCACGCCATGGAGCTGATGTCCTCGCTCGGTAAGGCGATCACCGTGCCGGAGGCCTACCAGGACGCCGTCACCGCGATCTCGGGATCGGGTCCGGCGTACCTGTTCTTCGTGGTCGAGGCGATGATTGACGCCGGCGTCCTGCTCGGGCTGCCCCGCGACATCTCCAGCATCCTGGTCAACCAGACCGTGTACGGGTCGGCGAAGTTGCTGGTGGAATCCGGTCAGCACCCGACCGTGCTGCGCGAGCAGGTCACGTCACCCGGTGGCACCACGGCGGCCGCCCTGCGGCAGCTGGAGGACCACAAGGTGAAGGCGGCGTTCCTGACCGCCATCGAGGCCGCCCGCGACCGCAGCCGGGAGCTCGCCGGCCCCGCGTAGACCCACGGATTCGGTCACCCGGCGCACTTCCGTCATCCCCGGCGCACTCCGTCATCCCGGCGGACGCCGGG
>JAANMX010003887.1_pt1 | contig 12537 bp, 10 predicted proteins | sample 7279681 | NCBI WGS metagenome assembly JAANMX01 (sample SAMN14094542, study PRJNA606508) | bioreactor metagenome | isolation source: A lab-scale SPAN reactor treating ammonium-rich wastewater day 351 | place: Ireland: Galway | collected 2018-01-01
TTTCGATACGACCGGAAACTGCCCCGGTCTACTCAACCTGCGCTGGATCGGGGATCACGGATGTTCCCAATGAGCTTAGAAAAACCTACCCTTGAAAGACCCTGCCCCTCCCCATTCCAGTTTCAGGGAGGGAACTGGATCGACTCCTCCCCCACAGTGGGGGAGGTTGGGTGGGGGTGCGCAGTTACGATGAAACGTACCTGTTCAGCCACCCCACCCTGCCCCTCCCCATTCCAGTTTCAGGGAGGGAAGTGGAACGACTCCTCCCCCACTGTGGGGGAGGTTGGGTGGGGGTGCGCAGTTACCCGGCGAAACAGCCGCTGTGCGCGACGATTTTGTTAAGGAGGTTGCAATGGGGAATGGTTCAGTGCGGCGAGTGCAGTGCGGCGTAAGTCCACTCACATTTACGAAGGCTCTCGCCGGGTCACGCACCCGGCGAGAACCTTCGCAACCAGACAGCTATTTGCGCCGTCGTGTATTCGTAGGTATTGTGTGGCTGCTATTTTTGCTGGCGGGCTGTGGCGGTGACGATCCGGAGACGCCGACGCCCCTTCCCCCCCCAGGAAGCAGCCAGATGACAGCGGTTCTTCCCACCCGCACACCCACATCTCTCTCCGCTTCTGCCCCCGCCACAGCTACCGCCGAACCCACACAGCGCCCCACCCGGGCCGTTCTGCGCGAGATATTGCCCGCGGCCCTCTATTTTCTACACGACGGGCAGATTGTGCGCCTGGAGAGCGACGGCGTAACCCTAACCCAATTCACCCAGGAGTCGGACCCCATCACGGACTTCGACGTATCCCCGGTGGATGCCCGGCTGGTCTACATCAGCGGCAACCGGCTGGTCGAGGCCAACCCCCAATACGGCACGGAAATCGTCAAAGTGGAGGGCGGCGTCTACGACGAAAATGATCCGGCGGCCCACATCACCAGCCGTCTTTCTGCGCCCCATTTTTCGCCGGATGGCTCCCAGATTGCCTTTGGGCTGAATGGTGTGGCCCTGATCCCCGCGGGGGAGGCCACCGAATATACGACGATTCTGCCCAGCGATCCCTACCCGGCACCCAACAGTCCACCCCGGACGGCGGTCCGCTTCTTTGCCCCCGGTGATTGGTCACCGGACGGGCAGCGGCTGCTGGTCAATTTCGGCTATTGGCCCGAAGCCGGGGGCATTGCCCTGCTCGCGCTGGCCGACGCCACCCTGACCGAACTTTCCAGCGACGACCCCAATGCGACTCTCTGCTGCGGTTGGAATTGGGGGCAGGACGGTTCGGTCGGCTATGTCACCAGCAATCTGCTAATCTACGCCATTCCCGGTCTGAGCCGGGTAAACCCGGCATCTGGCCAGGCCGAGGCCCTGGCCATCGGTCTGCCCCCCCTGGGTCCGTCGGCGCAAGAGCCGATCCGCCTTTTCCACAGCGCCTACGAGAGCGCGGATGGCTCAGTGTTCAGCTTTGTCAGCCAGCCCGCCGAATTTGGCGTGGATGCGCCGTATGTGATGCAGCGCATCTCTGCCGACGGTTTCCAATATACCCCGGAACGGCCCGAAGAATATCTGGGGGTGGCCGAGGTGCTGTGGGCCGGGGACGGCAGCGGCGCAGTGATTCATCTGCCACAGAAGGATCAGCTTATCTGGCTGCCCCGCTCGGCGGACGCGGCTGCCGTTCTGCCCCTTGCCGGTTCCCATCTGCGTTGGGCACCGGTCATCAGCCGGGACAACCGCCAGGCCACGGCCGCGGGAGAGGTGGCTCTTGCGCCAGCAGCCGGGAATGGAAGCAACGCCCCGGTCAATCCCGCGCCGGATGGCGACTCAGCCCAGTTGACGGCACTGGTCGCCCTGAACCTGCGGGCCGGGCCGGGCACACTCTACCCGGTGGTGGGCAGTCTGGCCGCGGATGAATCGGTTGCGATTGTGGGTGTCTCGCCGGATCACACCTGGTGGCAGGTGGCTGTGAAGACCGACGGCAGCCAGAACGCCTGGGTCATCGGTGATTCGGACTTTGTGGAAACTCGCAACGCCGAAGCCGTGGCGGTTGTTACGCCCCCGCCACCCCCTTCCCCGGCTGGGCGTATCTTCTATCCTGGCCGGGACCCGGATGGCCGGTCCGCTATCTGGTCGATGGACCTGGCGGCTGGGGATTCGCCAGCGCTGGTACTGGTCGACGCCTCCCAGCCCAACCTGTCAGCCGATGGGGGCCGGCTGGTGGTGCGCAGCGTGCGCAGCGATGTGCTGGGCATCGGCATTTGGGAGATGGCAGACAAACGCATGGCCGGTCTGACCAGCCATCAGGAGGACACTGTGCCCAGTTGGAGTCCGGCGGGGGATGCGGTGGTCTTTGCCAGCACCCGTCACGGGGATCGCCGCTGGCGGGTCTATGCCCAGCCGATTGCTCCCGGAGAAGCCGCGCTGGAGATTGCCTTTGGGCTGGACCCGGACTGGCATCCGTCGGCAGACCGCATCGCATATAAGGGCTGTGACATCAGCGGCGAAAGTTGCGGCGTCTGGACAATGGACAGCAAGGGTGGGCAGCAGAGACCTGTCACGAATAACAAATCTGATTCGCGACCGGTCTGGTCCCCGGATGGCCAGACAATTGTCTTTATGAGCGAATCCCGGGACGGCAACTGGGAGATGTACAGCGCCGATGCCGGGGGCAATGTGGTCACCCGACTGACAAACAACCCGGCCAACGACGGGCTGCCGGTGGTCAGCCCGGACGGGCGACAGGTGGCCTTTGTCAGCAACCGGGGCGGCGAATGGGGCGTCTGGGTGATGCCCCTGACCGGAGGCAGCCCGGAGCGTCGGCTGCGTCTGGGAGCAGATCTGCCCAACTGGCTGGAGCAGGGGATCGAGTGGGCAAAGTAGGGGGCCGGGACTGGGGACTGGGGACTGGGGACTGGGGAGTAGGGATATTTTCCTGGTCCCCAGTTTTTTTGTAACTGTTCAGCCACCCCAGTCTACCCCTCCCTATTCCAGGGAGGGAAGTGGATCGACTTCACGACTTCACGTTTCACGTCTTCACGTTTCACGTCTTCACGTTTCACGTTTCGGCCCACACTTTGCGGCATCGCCACCCTATGGATTACAATATAAGAACATTTGTTCCGAATCAATCCGTAAATCGGGAACCGTCTTCCCACTGACAAAGCAGGTGATCTGTGGCAACCAAAGCAAAAGTACGCTATGTCTGCTCGGAATGTGGCGGCGCGCAGATGAAGTGGATGGGCAAATGCCCGGACTGCGACGAGTGGAATACCCTGGAAGAGATGGTTGTCCAGCCGCCCATAGCGGGCAGCACCAGCGGCGCATCCCTGGTGGGCGCGCCGGAGCCACTCTCCCTGCCCACTATCCCCGCGGAGCCATCCCGGCGGCTGGTGCTGGGCAATGGGGAGCTGAACCGGGTGTTGGGCGGCGGGATTGTCCCCGGCGCGGGGATTCTGGTGGGGGGCGATCCGGGCATTGGCAAGAGTACTCTGCTCTTGCAGATGGCCGCGGATGTGGCGGGCCAGGGGGGCAAAGTTCTCTACGTCAGCGCCGAGGAGAGCGCCTATCAGATCGGACGGCGCGCGACCCGGCTGGGCATCACCGATGAACGGCTCTATATTTTGGCCGACACCATTCTGGAGCAGATTCTGGAACGCATCGGCCAGATGAAACCGGCCCTGGTCATCGTCGATTCGATCCAGGCTATCCACAGCAGCGCCAACGCCAGCGCGGCCGGGACGGTCTCTCAGGTGCGGGATTGTACGGCCCACCTGCTGCGGCTGATCAAACAGGAGAATATCCCTCTCTTTCTCGTCGGCCACGTGACGAAAGAGGGAACGATTGCCGGCCCCCGTGTCCTGGAACATATGGTGGATGCGGTGCTGCAACTGGAGGGCGAACGATTTCACGCTTATCGCCTGCTGCGCTCCATCAAAAACCGCTACGGCAGCACCAACGAAGTGGGCGTCTTTGAGATGAGCGAGGGGGGGATGACGGAAGTCGCCAATCCTTCCGAGCTTTTCCTGGCCGAGCGGCTGCCCAATGCCTCGGGCAGCGCCATCGCCGTGCCGATGGAGGGCAGCCGTCCCCTGCTGGTGGAGGTGCAGGCCCTGGCCAGCGCCACAGCTTTCAGCCAGCCCCGGCGCACAGGCAATGGGGTGGATTTCAACCGGCTGCTGCTGGTGACGGCGGTGCTGAGCAAGCGGGTAGGGCTGAATCTGAGCACCCAGGACCTCTTTGTCAATGTCATCGGCGGGATGAAGATCGGCGAACCGGCCGCGGATATGGCGATTGCCGCGGCCATAGCCAGCAGCTATCGCAATGTGCCTGTAGCCGCCGATTTGGTGATTCTGGGTGAGATCGGTCTGAGCGGGGAGCTGCGCAGTGTGGGCCATCTGCCCCGGCGTATGCGCGAAGCGGCCAAACTGGGCTTTAAGCGGGTGATTGTGCCCCGCAATGCCCTGCGCCGCAAAGGGGACGAGATGCCCGACGACATCGAAGCCATCGGTGCCCGTACTCTGGCCGAAGCCCTGGACGCAGCGCTGGTCAAATGACAGATCCCCTCCCAACCTCCCCCATCGTGGGGAGGAGCCGCTCCCGTTCCCTCTCTAGAATGGAGAAGGGTAGGGTGGGGTGGCTGAACAGGTACGATTGGGGGGAGTGGATGGGAACGCATTCTCAGTTGAATTGGGAGTTCTGCCCCAGCAGATCGTGGACCAGATCGTGGGCCAGGGAGCGCCAATAACCCCAGCCTTTGCGCCTGCCGTTGAGCGCACGCAGATTGGCGGCCACGTGGGGCAGGCCTTGAACCGGCATTGTCTGGAACTCGGCTGGCTCGTCGTCCTCGTCGGGCAGAATCAGCCGGGTGCGGCTTTCCAGATAGAAGAGATAGCTGGTGAAGGGGATGCTGGAGCCGTTGCGCCGAAAATGGCAATTGAGGATCGCGAGAAAACGGCGAATAATCACCGACTGGCCTGTCTCCTCCTCCACTTCGCGCAGGAGCGCATCTTCCACAGCTTCGCTGGGTTCAATACCGCCTGTGGGCAGCCGGTAGATGGGCTGTTCGTAGCGCTGTTTGCTGTGGAGCAGAATCTCGCCATTGGGCTGGCGGATGATAAAAATGACTTCACCCCGTCGGTCGGGTATAGGCCGCCAGCGCTGGGTAGCCAGATAATCATCGGTCTCAATCGTGGCCCAACGGCGAACTGGCTCGCCATATTTGGCGGCCAAAATCCGCATCTCCATTGGATCAACCGCAGGAAGATAACAGCCGCTGCCGGTTAGTGTATGCGTTTCCAATCGGATGCCTCCCAGGAGGGGATGTCGTGGGATTGGGATGGAGGGTCTGGTTGAACGCAAGCCTACCAGAGCACAGACGATTATGCAACGCACGGGCCATTACATTTACATTTCTTTTCTTCTGAAAAAGAAGACACCTCCCAGCAGCGTTAATAGAGTAGTAATCGAAATCCATTGGCCGACAGTACGCGGCGGTGTATCCCCATAGCGCAACAGAATAAAGCCCTCGCCCACCGCTGGCACAGGTACAGTCATCCGGCCCAGGGTTCCTTCGCTTTCGGGGATAATGGGCAATTCCTGCACAGGCTGGCCGTGTTGGCCGTCCAGCAGCCAGGCCCGCCAGCCTGGGTAGTAGAAGTGGTTGAAGACAATGCGCCGGTCATCCCGGGGGCCACAGATATTGGGCCGGTCGCCGGGGTCCGTGCAAAAATAGACTTCCTCCATTACTGTGCTGTGGGCCACCGAGCCGACGGCAATTGTGCTGTAGTCCACCGCTTCGTAATCCACTTTGGAGGTGACCGGCGTCACGGGCCGGCCGGCCTTGTCCAGATTGATGTAGTATTCGGCCATAGGACTCCAGGTGGGAATCTCTTTCACCCAGGCCGTGCTGCCGGTCATCTCGTCGGCGTCCCGCTCGAAGCGCATCAGTGCGGCCAACCCGACCGGGCCTTCTGCCGGGGGGACTGTCTGCACCTGCAAGAGCGGGTAGCTGCTCAGGATTGTCACGGCCAGTAGGACAAAGACAGGCATAGAGAGTTTGGCGTCGGCAGGCTCTCTATGGCTATTGACCAGCAGCAGACCAGCCAACACAGAAAAACCTACAACGGCCAGGGGCAGCCAGCGCCAGGGGAATTGGGCTGACTGGAGGATCGAACCCAGCAGCGGCCAATCCCAAAGGGGGGCCAGGGGCACCCAACTCAGGGCCGCCCCTGCCACGCCCGCGACAGCCAGCGCAGCGACCTCTGGGCGCAGGAAACGGAGCTTCCATCCGGTCAGCCCGCCCAGCAGGGCAAAGAGCAGCAGAACCGGCCCAATCTGAAAGCCCAGGGTATCCACCGGTCCAGGCAGACTGATGCCAAAATCCCAATAGGGGCTGAAAAACTGAAAGAAATAGACAAAATCATCCCGGAAGTTGTAGCGGCCATCGAACCACTGATCCACCCGCACGTATTGACGTTCCAGGAGCATCGGCAGCCAGAAGATGGCGCTCAGACCCAGCCCAGCCACAGCCCCGGTAAAGGGGGCGAAAGCCCGACGGACGATTGAGCCGATTCCTTCCCGGTCTTCGTCTCTTCCCGGCCAGAGGAGCAGGGCCAGAATGTAGAGCATCAGCAGTGGGGTAAAGAGCACCCAGACCAAATTGCTGGTGAGCACCAGCCCAGCGTAGGCCAGGGCCGCGCCAAAGATGGAGCGGAAAGAGGGCTGGCGCACGCAAGCGCGGAAGGCCCACAGACAGAGGGGCAGCCAAAGAAAGGCCATACTCTCGGCCAGATTGGCCCGCACGTATAGAACCAGCAGATGATAGGGCGCATAGGTGTAGGCCACCGCCGCCAGCAGCCCAGCCGTGCGCCCAGCCAGAGAGCGCACGTAGCCGTACATTGCCCCTGCGCTGGCAAGGATACTGAGGCCAAAGACGATCTCTATGGACTCTACAAAATCGAATTTTGCGAAATAGTGGAGTATCTCTGCCAGAAAGTGGCTGAAAGGGCCGTAGATATTGAAGAAGGGATAGCCGTAGCCAAAGGCAAAGTCGGGACTCCAGCGGGGCCACCAGACCCCGTCCTGCCAGAGCCGGTCGAATTCAAAGAGAAAGTAGACGTGATGGCGGGCGTCGTTGGCCCCCCAAAAGTAGCCGGGCTTGAGAAAGGGAGCAAGGGCAAAGATTGTCAGGGCCAGGGCGAGCCAGAAGAAGCCGTCGCGCAAAAGCGGCGGGTTGTATATTGCGTATTGCGTATTGCGTGGCCCGTCATTCACCATTCGCTATTCTCTATTCACCATTCACTATTTTTCATTTCCCAAACAGCACCGCTTTGTCGTCCAGCCCGCCGTTGACCGGCAGCCGGGTGCCGTCCTGCCAATTGTAATAGCCAAAATAGTAGCGCAGATTGGCGCTTGCTGGGTCCAGGGGCAGGGAAAGGGTATAGGTGGCCGTAAGAATTGTGCCCGGTTGCCAGGTGGTGGCCGGTGAATCGGTCAGGGGCTGGCGGTCCAACTGGGCCACAACCTCATAGGAATCGCCAGCGTTGACAGGGCGCAGGGCCTGGAAGAAGAGATTGTAGTCAAAATCCAGCGGCTGCAAGGGTTGCCAGACGGTCTCCAGTCGTGCGTCATTGCCACCTGCATTGGATTCAGTCAGATTGGCTTCCAGTAAAACCAGCTCCCCTCGTGGGCCGTAGACCGCCACCGGGAGAGCGGGCGGTGTGTAGCGGGTAAACTCGGCTGTCAGATAGGGATAGCTGCTCATCAGCGCCAGGGCGAGCAGTGCCGCCCAATAGCCCCGGCAGGCCAGGGCGGCGTTGAGGCTGGGCAGGCTGCCGCCCAGCAACGCCAAGAAGGGTAGTCCCAGCAGGAGCAGTTGCCAGGGCCAGGTGAGCAGCCGGTCCGCGCCGCTGATCTGCCAGAAGAAGGCAGAGGGGGCCAGGGTCAGCAGCAATAGCAGAACAAAGAGCGCGGCAGAGAAGAAGACGGACCGGCGTATGCCCAGGCCGGGCAGGGAGTGATTCTCCCGGTATTTCAGCCAGAGCAGCCAGAGGGAGCCGCCGGCAAAGGCAAGCCCGGCAAAGCCCAACTGAAAGGGATAGCCGTCCTGCCAGCCGGGGATGCTGGGCGCAGTCTGCCAGCCACCCGCGAAATACTGGAAGAAGTAGACGAAGTGATCGTAAAAATCAACCGGCGCGGGGGTCCGGCTCTGCCAGACGGGGAGCAAACTGAGCAGACCCGCCAGACCAGTGACCGCCGTCGTGAGCAGAGCCAACCGATCCCGCTCTACCCACAGTACATAGGCCAGCGCCAGAAGGGTAACAAAGAGGGCCAGCCCGGCCTGGGTTCGCCAAATCCAGAGCAGGGAGATCACTGTCACGCCGATGGCTGCGGGGCTGCGGGATTGGACATAGACGGATAGCCCGGCCAGAACCAGAGGCCACAGCCCCAGAATCAGCGCATCGGACAGGGAACCGCGGATATAAACAGTGGCAAGAAAGGGGGGAAGAAGCGTGTAGAGCAGCCCGGCCAGCCCCGCGCTGCGGTCACCAAAACGGGGGCGCAACCAAAAATAGACGCCCAGGCTGCCCATTACAAAGGCGAGAACGAAGCTCCAGCGCACAGCCGCGGTTGCGGGCATTCCCAGCAGAATCAGGGGGCGGGCCAGCAGGAAGGTAGCGCTGCCACTGCCCCGCCAGAGATCAGGCTGGGCTGCGATGTCGGCCAGGGCTGTGGCGTAGGGCGCATTGAAGACCGGCGCAAAGCCTTCCAGGGCTTGCCAATAACCGGGATAGGTGGCGGGTGCCCAGGCAAAGATACCTGCGATCAATAGAACCCACAGACCGGTCAGCGATCTCTCCTGGCTGGCAATCGGCTTGTCTGCCACTAGCGGACCTGCATAATCTCCCGGCTGGCGTGGGTTTGCAGATAGCGCAGCCAGGCACGGGCAGAGATGGGGCCGAATTGGTTGTGCAGGACAGTTCTGTCCGGGTCGATTTTTGCATCGCTCAGTGCCCGGGCCAGGGCAACTGTCTCGGCCCGGGTGGCGCTGAATTGCCCGACCAGTTCCTCCCAGGGCAGGTCACGGGCGGGGCGATAGCTGTTGTATTCGTCCTGGAGCAGAGGGTGGCCCTGCAGCACCCGCAGGCGGCTCTGTCCCCAGCGCTCGATGCCGATGATGTGGGAAAGCACCCGGTGGTTGAATTCGGTATAGTCTTTGCCCGACAGACGGGTCTGAATGCTCTGTCCTGCCTCCTCCAATTTTTGGGCCAATTCCGCATAGCTCTGGTTGCGGGTTGGCTTCTCAAGAAGCAGACCCACAACAAATGCAGTTACTTTTTCTTTCAGTCCCATAGATATTCCTCTATTACACTAAAGCGAGTCGGAGTCAATTTCATCCCGGTGGGTGGGGTCTAATAGGATACCGCCGCCGCCTGCGCCCCCCGGTTCGTCCATTTCGGCCACCAGCCCCTCGGAGAGCTTCTTTTTGTGACCCTGGAGCGCGGCCATTTCTGTCACCGAAAGACCGTAGCGGTTGGTGGGATGGAGCAGAATTTGAATCAAATCCAGGCCGACCAGTTGGGCCACGTGGCCCCGATTCTGGAAGGTTTTCCAGCGCAGAGGCCAGTAGTGCAAAAATTCCTGACCGGCGGATGTGCGGGAGCCGGCCAGACGCAGGGGAAAGATCGAGCGCTCCAATTGCAGGGCAAGCTGCCACTCGGCCCCGGCCGGCGCGGTAATGTCCCGCCCCAGCAGAAAGTAGAAGCGGTCCACATTGGCGATCAGCTCAAAGAGATTGTCGTAGTTGATGCCTGTGACCGGGCTGCGGCGAATCTCCACGCCGACCTGCACGGGCAGCTCGGCCAGGGTTTGACCGATGGCGGCCCGCTCGGCTTCCAAATCGTTTGTCGCGCTGACAAAGATACGCAATGTTTCGGGCATATGTTTTACCGTTTTGTAAAGCGGACTGTTAGCCCGCATAGACTGTGGCGGACTAACAGTCCGCCTTACGATGACAGCGCGGCTGCCTGTTTGAGACGCCGTTCCCAGATTTCCAAATCGGCCTGCACCATCAGCCGCACCAGTTCGCGGAAGCTGACGCTGGGTTCCCAGCCCAGCTTTTCGCCGGCTTTGGATGGGTCGCCCACCAGCAGATCGACTTCGGCGGGGCGATAGAATTTGGGGTCTTGCACCACAAATTCCCGCCAGTCCATATCGACAAAGCTGAAGGCTTCCTCCACAAATTCCTGGACGCTGTGGGTCTCGCCCGTGGCAACCACATAATCGTCGGGCGCGTCCTGTTGCAGCATCAGCCACATGGCCCGCACGTAGTCCGGCGCATAGCCCCAATCCCGCCGGGCTTCCAGATTGCCCAGACGCAATTCGCTCTCCAGCCCCAGTTTGATGCGGGCTACGGCGTTGGTGATTTTGTGGGTGACAAATTCCAGACCCCGGCGCGGACTTTCGTGGTTAAAGAGAATGCCTGAGCAGGCGAAGATGTCGTAGCTCTCCCGGTAGTTGATGGTAATCCAATGGCCGTAGACTTTGGCGACGCCGTAGGGGCTGCGGGGGTAGAGGGGCGTGGATTCCCGCTGGGGCACTTCCTGTACTTTGCCGAACATTTCGCTGCTGCTGGCCTGATAGAAGCGGATGGATGGATCCACAATGCGGATGGCATCCAGCACACGGGTGACGCCCAGGGCGGTGAATTCGCCGGTCAATACAGGCTGGGTAAAACTGGTGGGCACAAAGCTCTGGGCCGCCAGATTGTAGACTTCGCTGGGGCGATGCTCCTGCAAAATGCTGATCAGACTCATCTGATCCAGCAGATCGCCCTGGACAATCTCCACATCTTCCTGAAAGTGGCGGATGCGGTCGAAGTTGATGGTACTGGTGCGACGCACCATTCCGATGACTTTGTAGCCCTGGGCCAGCAATAGTTCGGCCAGATAGCTGCCGTCCTGACCGGTGATGCCGGTGATCAATGCGGTTGGCATAGAGATTCTCCGAAAAGTGTGCCGCCGTCGAGTCAGCGATAGGCTGAGATGGCGGGATGATGGGGTGATATTTGCTTAGCCAGAAACGCCGGTTGGAGCGGGCCTGTTCCCCAGAATGTCCCGTCGCCAGGTCTCCAGCACATCCTGAAGTGTACGGTCCAGCTCGATGCGGGGCTGCCAGCCTGTGGCTTCCACCAGACGCCGGTTGTCGCAGATCATCACCGGCACGTCGCTGGGGCGCAGGCGGGCGGGGTCTTCCTCCACCCGAATCGACGCACTGCTCATACCCAACAGCATCTCCAGAATCGTCTGAATCGAATGGCCCTGACCCCTGCCCACATTATAGACTGCGCCGGCCTGGCCCTGCTGCACCAGCAGCCAATACGCCGCTACCACATCCCGCACATCGGTGAAGTCCCGCACAGCCGCCAGATTGCCCACCCGTATCACCGCCTCCCGTTGACCCGCCTCGATTTCGGCAATCTGACGGGCAAAAGCGCTGGCGACAAAATCGTCGGCCTGGCCCGGCCCCACATTATTGAAGCTGCGCGCCCGCACAATCGGCAGGGCATAGTTGCAAAAATATTGGTAGCCCATCATATCCTGGGCGATTTTGCTCACCCCGTAAGGAGAATTGGGGCGAAAGGGGGTATCCTCGTTGACTGGCAACTCCTGCGGGCGCACCCGGCCATAGACTTCGTTGGAGCCGACCACCAGCACCCGGCATTGCGGGACAAAGCGGCGCACGGCCTCCAGCAGATTGAGCTGGCAGTGGATGTTCAACTCGTAAGCCACCCAGGGCTGGGACCAGCTACCGCCCACGTCGCTCCAGGCGGCCAGGTGCAGCAGAAAGTCGGGCTGCACTTCCCGGATCAACTCATCCACCCAGGACGGGTTGCGCAGATCGCCTTTGTGCAGGTGCAGTTGTCCACGCACCGAGCGGATGCGCCAGTCGTGGCGGTGGATCACGCCGTGAATTTCCAGGCCCGTTTCGTCCAGCAGGCGCTGGGCCAAAAATGAACCGGCAAACCCGGCAATACCGGTAATGAGTGCGCGCACAGGAATTCTCGTTTGGGAGAGGACTACTCGAAATCGGCAGCACCCGAACGGCGTGCCTCTGGCATCTGACAGGCCAGTATAGCAAAAATGCAGCCAGAACGCCCAATCATTCCGACAGCGAAAAGCATTCGGGCTTCGGGTGACGTACTACGCAGGCAAGTTGTGATCTGTATCACAGCCGTCGCCCTTCTTTCTGCCTATTCTGTTTGTTTGGAAATCAGGCAACACAACTGACTGACACCGATAGGGATGAAAATCAGAAGGCAGATTCCACAGATTCTATCCCTTCGACAGGCTCAGGACAGCGCCGTGTGAATCCGTTCTTTCCCTTCGACAGGCTCAGGACACCGCCGTGTCCATCCGTGTTCTATTTACACATCAGTTGTACACGAGGAAACACACCTTGAGTTTAGACCCGTCCGAAGAGAGAAAAAGCAGCTCGAGGGCAGGCTGAAACAAGCAAAGACGAGAAAGCTTTGCGAGAGAGCAGGCTAGAAG
>JAANMX010003890.1_pt1 | contig 12531 bp, 11 predicted proteins | sample 7279681 | NCBI WGS metagenome assembly JAANMX01 (sample SAMN14094542, study PRJNA606508) | bioreactor metagenome | isolation source: A lab-scale SPAN reactor treating ammonium-rich wastewater day 351 | place: Ireland: Galway | collected 2018-01-01
GGTTCTACTCCAGAACCGACTGTCCGCATATGCCCAGAATGCAGAAATTCCTCATTCAATTGTAAAGATGCCAAGTGCCTAATTTGAACCATGCCGAATAAATCAGAAGTATTATACCCTGTCTGGCCGAGGCTGGTCGAAAATCAGGACGTAAAAAAGGGCGGAGACGCCATTGTCTCCGCCCGATGAAGAAGCCGAAGCCCCTCCGATTTCCTGAATAGTATACCAGTGTGTTGGATCATAAGCAACTTGGGGGGAGACTGGGGATTGGGGACTGGGGACTGAGAATCCGTTCTCCGATCCCCAGTCCCCAATCCCTATGCTATACTTCTCCCATGACAATCCGCTACGCCCTCTTTCTGCTCCTCACCCTCACGCTCACGGGCATCATCGGCTATGGCACATTCGCCACGGCCCGGCTGCTGCGCACCTGGCGGCCAGAGCGCAATCTGCTGCTGCTGCCCCAGGAAAACGCGGCGCGGGTGCTGCTGGTCTTTGTCTGCCTGGGGCTGGGATGGCTGAGCGGTGTGGACGCGACCGCGCTGGGCTGGCAATGGGCCAACTGGCAGGCGGATGCGCGGCTCGGTCTAGGCGTGGGGCTGCTTCTCGCCGCTGGCTTCTACACCGCCACCCGGCTGCTCCTGGGCTGGGGTGGCGGACGCTTCTACTCGCCCTCGGTTCTGGAAATTCTTCTACCCAAAGACCAGCGGGAGTTCTGGCTGGTGCTGCTGGCTTTCGTCCCTGCGGTGGCGGTGGAGGAGCTGCTCTTTCGCAGCCTGCTCATCGGCGGGCTGTCACCCCTGCTCTCGCCGCTCGTTCTGCTCTTTGTGATGGGTGTCGCCTTTGGCCTGCTGCACAGCCCCCAGGGGGTCTGGGGAATGGGGGGCGCGGCCCTGGCCGGGGTGATCTTCGGCCTGCTCTTTGTAGAAACCGGCAGTCTGGTCGCACCGCTGCTGGCCCACTACGTAGCAAATAGCGTGCAGATTGGGCTGGCGATGCAGGGGAATGGGCGGGTGAGATGAGGGGGTGATGGCAGATTTTCCCTCCTTTACAACTTTGCCAACCTAACGCTATACTTCTTCTGCAACATTCGTTGCGTCTTTCCCACCCACAACCGAATTTCACAAGGAGGCCCTGTATGTGCGCACCTGGCTGCCAGGAACATCTGCATTCCCGTCTTTCTCGCCGCGGCTTTTTCAAAGCGGCCGGGGCTATGACCGCGCTGGCCGCGGCCGCGTGTAGCCCCATTGCCCCGGCCCCGCCCCGTGCCCCCACATCCTTCACCCGAGGCGTGGACCTGACCCACACCATCTGGCCCGACTTCCCCACCTATTTTGGGGTCTCCCAATTGGAGATCGAAGTGCTGAATACCTTTGCCGAGAGCGGTTTCAATATGAACAACTGGCACATCGGCGAGCACACGGGAACCCACCTGGACGCCCCCTTCCACTTCTCGGCGGATGGCTGGAGCGCCGACGCCATCCCCGTCAGCAATCTGGTCGTGCCCCTGGCAGTGGTGGACATCCGGGCCAAAGCCGGGGCCAGCGCCGACGCCCAATTGACCCCGGACGATCTGCTGGCCTGGGAAGCCAGCCACGGGCGCATCCCCGAAGGCGGGTGCGTGGCGATGCTCAGTGGCTGGGACGCCCATCTCAACTCGGCGATGTTCCGCAATGTGGACGCCAACGGCGGGATGCACTTCCCCGGTTTCCACGTGGAGGCGGCGGCCTGGCTGCTGGAGGAGCGCAACGTCGTGGGCATCGCTGTGGATACCCTCAGTCTGGATTTCGGCCAATCCGCCGATTTTGCCACCCACTACGCCTGGCTGTCCACCAACCGCTGGGGGCTGGAAAATGTGGCAAATCTGGCCGACCTGCCTGCCAAAGGCGCAACCCTTGTGGTGGGTGGCCCCAAAATCCTGGGCGCAACCGGCGGGCCAAGCCGCGTGATCGCGCTGGTGTAGAAGCGGGCTGGCAAGCAAAGATAGACCGGTTGTAGAAGCGAGAAACGAGAAACGTGAGATCACCCGACGATCTCACGTTTCACGTTTCTCGTTTCTCATTTCACGTTTCTCATTTCACGTTTCTCGTTTCACGTTTCTCGTTTCACGTTTCCGAAAGAATTTGCCCCTGCGCCCGGCTTCCGCTAGGATTAGATCATCCGTCATACACGGGGAACAGACCCATACTCGGCGAAAATCAGAACGCAGATTTCGCAGATTGAATCCGTGTGAATCCGTTCTTTCCGTGTCCATCCGTGTTCTATTTTCACATCAGTAGCTACCCCACAGGAGAGAGCCGTGAGCCAATCCGAAGCCCCCTTTACCTCCCGGGAGTTTCGCAATGCCCTGGGCCGTTTTGCCAGCGGCATTACGGTCGTGACAACCGTCGTGGAGGGCGAGACCCGCGGGATGACCGCCAATGCCTTTGTCTCCGTCTCCCTGGAGCCGCCGCTGGTGCTGGTTTCGGTTGCCAACAAAGCCCATATGCACGGCTATCTACAGCAGAGCGGACGTTTTGGGGTGAGTGTGCTGACCGAGGCGCAAGAGGGCTATAGCCAGCACTTCGCCGGGTTTGGCGCGCCGGGATTACAGCCCGAATTTGTGGAGGTGGAGGGCATTCCCCTGCTGGCCGAGAGTCTGGCCCATCTGATCGTCACCGTCACCGATGCCCATGTGGCCGGGGATCACACCCTCTACGTCGGTCAGGTGGAGTATGTGAAGTGGTGGGAAGGCAAGCCCCTGCTCTACTTCCAGGGGCGATACGAGAGGTTATAGGGGAGTAGGGACTGGGGATCGGGGACTGGAGAGTGGGCTGTCCTACTCCCCAGTCCCCGATCCCCAGTCCCTACTCCCCTTATCCCCAGTTTTCGCGTAAATCCCCCGCCGTCCATTGCGCCGCACCCGCAGGACTTCGCGGAACATTTTGATCGTATCCCGCACAGGGTTCACCCGGCTGTCGGCCATATAATACCAATTGATCGGTACTTCGACTACGCGCAATTGACGCGAATTGGCGATGAAAAGCACCTCCGGATCAAAGCCCCAGCCGCTGATGGTCTGGTAGGGGAAAATCTCGTCCGCCGCGGCCCGGGTGAAGAGTTTGAAACCGCATTGGGTGTCTTCGATACCGGGGATAATCAGCGTGCGCACAATCAGATTGAAGACCCGGCCCATCAGATGGCGATAGCCCGGCTCGTTGTAGCGCACGGCCCCGGCAATCTCCCGGCTGGCAATCGCCACATCAAAAGACCCCTCTGGCAGGGTGGGGGGCAAAAATTTATTCACTTCCTCAATAGGCATTGACAAATCCGCATCGCAGATAAACAGATGCGCCCCCCGTCCCACCAGCATCCCCGTCTTGACCGCCGCGCCCTTGCCCTGATCGCTGTGCAGCAATTCGATAGTAAAGGGATCGTCCGGCGTCACTGTGCGCGCAAAATCCCGAACCACCTGGCTGGTTTTGTCAGTTGAGCCATTTTCCACAACCAAAACTTCGGAACAATAGGACTGTTGCCGCAGAAAATTGCCGATTTTTTCCAGCGAGACCGGCAGCCGTTTTTCTTCGTTATAGGCCGGAATCACAATCGTCAAAAAGGGTTGTTGCACGATTGACTACCTTATCAGACTAAAAAGGGCGAGCAGAGAGAGAAACTGCACCGCAAGTGTGCTGCCCCAGAGCAGATACGCGCCCGTGGGCTGTCGGCGATAGGCCATCCACAGACCAGCCAGGCTGTTCACCCCAAAGGCGGCCAGCCCGATAGAGGGCAGCAGAAAGAGCGCGTTTTTGGGGCGGATGCTGTCGGGCAGACCGTTTGCGTCATAGTGAAAAATCAGCAGGTCGGGCAGAGCCGGATAGGCGACAAAGAGAAGGCCAAAGAGCACCAGCACACCGGCCAACCCAGCCAGCAGCAGCCAACGGCCCAGCCTGTCTTCCAGCCCAGAGAGGACGCGCAGGCTGACCTGCTCCCGGCCCAATTTCAGCCGGTGGGAGGGGCCAAGCCGGTTGTGCTCTTGCAGCGCGGCCAGGAATAGATCGGGCTGCGCAGGAGAAATGGCAAAGAATCCGTCATCGGTCTCCAGCCAGAGCGAATCCCCCGGCGGGCGGGAGGCATAGAGCGCCCATTGCTCGCCGTTCGTATTGGCCAGGGGGCGCACAAAAGAGGCGGGCCAAAAACGGAGCGAACGCTGCACCGGCGGCGCGCCGTCGCTGATAATCTGCCGGATGGCGGGCAGGGGAACTACCACGCACTCCCCGGCCCAGCGAATGCGCACAGCGTTGCGGTCCAGCCAATACTCCAGGGTAAACGCGCCCCAGGTGCGGTAGAGCAGATGGAGGAGCAGAGGCAGACTGAGCAGCACAGCCGAGAGCAGCAGAAAGCTGACCCCATTCACAGGCCGGCGCAGCAGCCAGAGCAACAGCGCCCCATCCACAATCAACACCCAACTGGCGATGGCCAGCCCTTCCCAGCGGCTGCGATCCGGCGCGGGCCGGAAGACCATCGACGAGGGCCTCTCTTCTGCCGGGGCGGAAAAAGTCTGGGCCGTCATTATGCCCCCACCCCAGGAAAGCGCCAACCCTCCAGCAGGGCCAGGGTGGGATAGCTGGTCAGGTCGATGCCCAGGGGTGTGACGCTGACGTAGCCATTCTCCACCGCGCCGATATCGCTGCCATCCTCCGGGATGCCCGTGGGAATCTCACCCCCAAACCAATAATAGGGCCGACCCCAGGGGTCCATCCGGGTATCGAGCACGTCCCGATAGACCCGACGGCCCAGACGGGTGCTCTGCACGCCCCGCAGTTCGGCTCTGACCAGACGGGGCAGATTGATATTGAGAAGTGTATTGGCGGGCAGCCCTTTTGTCAGGGCTTCCAGGGCAATTTCGGCGGCGATGGCAGCCGCGGCCAATTCGGCCGCTTCCCGGCTGGCCGGGCCGCTCTCGGCCCCGCCCAGGCTGACGGCCAGGGCTGCCACGCCGTTGATGATCGACTCCATCGCCGCGGCCACTGTGCCGCTGTAGAATACATCCGTGCCCAGATTGTAGGCGCTGTTGATACCGCTGACCACCAGATCGAAACTCATATCTACCGCGCCCAACAGTCCCAGGGCCACACAGTCCGACGGTGCGCCGCTGGATGCATAGGCCGTGCGGCCATCCGGCCAGACAAGAGGCGTCAAGCGCAGGGGTTTGTGCAGGGTTTTTGGATGGCCGGCCGCGCTCCAATTGCGTTCCGGCGCGATGACAGTCACGCTGCCGATGGCGTCCAGCGCTTTAGCCAGGGCCTGTATACCGGATGCGTTCACGCCGTCGTCGTTGGTTACTAAAATATTGGGCATTCGTGTACACCAAACCAGTGAGCGCTGATTGAGTAGCCGGGTCTGCGAGGCGTATCGAAATCAAGCGAACGGCACGACGATAGTACCCACCCGCTTGGTTTCAATACGGCCCAAATGCGGCCTGCTCAACCGGCGCTAGTCCTGTAGAAGCTACGCTTATTCCTTCTTCTTCAGCCGTACGTAGACCCGCACCTCTTCGCTGACCGTCTCATTTCCTGCCCGGTCAACCGCCCGCACTTTGAAGACGTGACTTTGCAGCAGCGTGCCGTTGCTGGTCACCACAAGCGCTGAACCGTTGCTCAATTTTCGCCAGCGCCCCGGTGAAATGTCCGGATCGTCGCTCTCAAAGCCGGGCCAGTTCTCGGCACCTGCGCCTTCGACCGCGCCGAGATTGGGCCAACTTATGCGCCAGCGCTCGTTGAAAGGAGCCACAGTGCTGGTGACAAAGTAGCCGCCGTCGATGGCAAACTCCACCCGATCCATCGCCCAGGTGTCGTTGACGATGGCGTTGATGTTGATCTGCTCGTCGTCTTCCACCACATAGAGCCGGTCCGGTTTGGGATCGCTGATGACGACTGATGGAGGCGTTTTGTCAACCGTAAAGCGCGTCTTCCACTCGCGCACGCTGCCGTCGCCCCGGGTCACCAGCAGGCGCATTGTATAGAGTCCTTCGCCCAGGCCGTCGGTGTTGAGTACCTCCAGCACATTGTTCTCCACCTGTTCGCCGTGTTCCGGGCCGATGGGCTGCCACTCAGACGGGTTCAGCCCAGTGCCAAACTCCACCCGGTAGTTGCGGAAATCGCCCCGGGCATTGCCCCGAATCTCGACGGTTGTGCTGATGTAGCCACCCGGTTCGGGGAAGGTGATCGCCACCTCCGGGTCAAACTCAAAGGCCGCGTTGCTTTCGCCTTTGGGCGGCTGGGCAATGCCGCTGTCCCGCACCCAATCCTCGGCTTCCGGCGGCAGAATCAGAAAGACTTTCGCCTCTCGATTCTCCGGCGCAGTGGCCGCGGTTGCCAGCAGACCGTTCGATTTGTCGATCTCGAAGGGTTGCCAGAGATTGTCTTCCACCTTTGGCTCCGTGCCGGCGATAAAGAGTTCCGAGCGCTGCTGCTGGCAATACTGGGAGGGTTGCAGACCGCTGGGGATGCAGACCGTGCGCGCAATGACATTGGCGGGCTGTTCGTACCACTGGGCGGGCAGGCCCTGGTGGAAGCGGGTCATCACCGCGTTCCAGATGGGGGCCGCGCCCGTGGCCCCGGTAGTGCGGTCCATCGACTCGTTGTCTGTATTGCCCACCCAGACACCCACGGCCAGTTGGGGTGTAAAACCCATTGTCCAGTTGTCTTTGTTGCCGTTGGTCGTGCCTGTCTTGGCCGCCACCCGGCGATCGGGCAGGGTGAGCAGGCTGTTGGCCCCAAACATCGGGGCCCGGGCTACGTCGTCGCTCATAATATTAGAGAGCAGAAATTGGGCGTCGGTGCTGATAATGCGCTCGACGCTGGGCGTCTCATATTTCTTCAGCACAGTGCCCGCGGTGTCCCGCACCTGCAAAATCGCCACCGGGTCCAGATTACGAAAACCCGTGCGTTTCTGCTGGGGCGGCACAGGCTCGCCGGCCTGCACCCCGCTGTTGGCAAGCACACTGTAGGCGTAGGTGTGATCGAGCAGTGTCACTTCGCCACCGCCCAGCACCAGACTCAGCCCGTAGTAATTCAGCCCCCGGTCCAGCCCGTTGATGCCCAGCAGATGGGCCGTGCGCAGGGCATTGGCAACCCCCACCTGGTCCATCACCCGGATGGCGGGGATATTGAGGGATTGGGCCAAGCCGTTGCGCAGGCTGACCGGCCCCCGGTAGCGCCGGTCGAAGTTCTCCGGCACATACGAGGTGCCATCAGCCTGGGGAAAGGAGGTGCGCACGTCCAGAATCATCGAAGCCGGTGTCATCCCTTGCAGCAAAGCCGTAAGATAGACATAGGGTTTGAAGCTGGAACCGGGCTGCCGCTCGGCCAGGGCCACATTCACCTGACCGTCGATCTCCTCGTTATTGTAATCCAAGGAGCCGACCATCGCCAGAATCTCGCCCGTGTCCGGTCTAATCACCACTACCGAGGCGTTGGAGACATTTTTGCCCTCGGCCTGCAGACCGGCGATGTGGTCTCGGGCCACCTGCTCGGCGTATTTTTGCAGGTCCACGTCCAGGGTTGTGTAGACAGTGACACCCTTTTTCCAGATAAAATAGGGATCGTCGGTTGTGTTGAATTCGTCTTGCAGCCGTCTCAGGGCGTAGAGCGCAAAGTGGGGCGCGGTGAGCACATCAAAGCGCTCGGCCGCGGATTCGCGCAGATTCAACGTCTGGGCAAAGGCGGCGTCGGCCTCGGCTTTGCTCAAATAGCCGGCCTCGGTCATGGCCTGCAATGTAATGCCCTGGCGGATTTTGGCGTCTTCCGGGTTGTGGATGGGATTAAAGGCGGGCGAGTTAGGGATCGGGGCCAGCATCGCGGCCTCGGCTGCGTTCAGTTCGCTGCTGCTCTTGCCAAAATAGACCTGGCTGGCGGCTTCGATGCCATAGGCCAGATTGCCGTAGAAGTTGTAGTTGAGATACCACTCCAAAATCTTCTCTTTGGGATACTGGCGGGTCACTTCCATAGCCAGAATCACCTCTTTGATCTTACGGGCGTAGGATTGCTGGGTGCGCTCCTCCACCGGAATAATCACATTTTTGATCAACTGCTGGGTGATGGAAGAGCCGCCCTGCACCCCGCCCCCCTGCAAATTGGAGACAAAGGCCCGGAAAAGCCCCCGCACATTGACGCCGGGGTTGTCCCAGAAATTGCGGTCTTCCAGGGCCACCGCGGCCTGTACCACCGCGGGGGACATCTCGGCCAGGGGGATATACGTGCGGTCGCCCCGGAAAGGACGGGGGTCCACACTCTCGTAGAGCAGATGCTGGCCCGTGCGGTCGTAGATGCGCACGGTCTCAAACTCGTCCTGCTGGTTCTCGATGACGCTGGCGTCGGGTAGCTGCTGGGCGTAGAAGGTATAGATGCCAAAGACCGTGGCCGCACCCGCACCCACCACCCCGGCTACGGCAAGAAAGAGGGCCAAAAAGAGCGCGGCCACTCCCTGCCCCACCCAAAACCAGGGCCGGGGACGGTTGGTAACCGCCCGCTCCCGCTTGCGCCGTCGGATTAGAATTCTGTCGTGCTGACTTGAACGTGACATTGGGACTCTCTATTCGCTACCGCACAAAAAACAACTTCTATCGGTTAGCCATTCGGTCAGATGCGTGAAACGTGAGATCACGTGAGGCCACTTCACGTTTCACGTTTTACGTTTCGGCCTGCACAGGGCTTTATTCTGTGTCAGATAGCTGATACTTTTTCCACCACCAGCACATGGCTGAGACCGAAGGCCATCAGCGGCGAATGTTCCAGACCGTAGGTGATGCGCCGCAGCCAGCGGCCCAGCGCCGGACGCCGCCGCACCAGATTGTCGTAGCCGGGGTAGATTTGCCGGTGGCTGATGACCCGCACGGGCTGGCCGACGAAAAGGGAGAGCAGCCCCCAGCGGGTATAGGCCCGCACGTGGGGGGCCAGCCGGTCGCGCACTTTGTCGGGCAGGTAATTGATCAGGGGCGTATTGCCGAAATGATATCCGCCCTGCCAATAGTGGCCGTGGGTCTCGAAGGGGTAGAGCCGGTTGGGGGCGAAGATCACCGCCCGCCCGCCGACCCGCAGAACCCGCGCCATCTCCACCGCGGCCAGTCGGTCGTCCTGGACGTGCTCGATCACCTCGTGGCTGAGGAGCAGATCGAAGCTGTTGTCGGGATAGGGCAACTGCTCGCCCCGGCCCAACACCAGCGAACTGCCCGGTGCATTTTCCACCGCGCCCAGCAGATGCTCGCCCTCAATATCCAACCCATACACCTCCGGCGCGTACTCTTGCAGGGCACGCACATACATTCCCACCCCGCAGCCATCCACCAGCACCCGTTCCAGTGGGAGCGGGGCCGCGGCCAGAATCATCCCCAGCCGCCGATCCTGGCCGGCCCGCCAGACGAAAGAGGGGTTGCCCCGCAGCGCGGCGCGGTCGAGTTGCGAGTTGCGAGTTGCGAGTTGCGTCTGATCTGCCTCAGTCCCCATTCCCCACTCCCCATTCAAGCGGTTCCTACGTGGATCGCCACTGTGCCCAGCATCTTACGCCGATAGAAAACGTTTTTCAGCCCGGCTCGTTCCATTTTCAGGACCACCACATCCGGCTCTGGGAAGGTGCGGGTGCTGTTGGGCAGGTATTGATAGGCGCTGCCCCTCGGGCTGATCAGCTTGCCCAAGACAGGCAGGACGCGAAACATATAAAAACGCACGGCAGGCCCCAGCAATACCTGGCTGGGCGGCGCGGTCTCCAGACAGATGACCCGACCACCGGGCTTTGTCACCCGCACCTGCTCGCGTAAAGCCGCGTCCAAATCGGTCACATTGCGCAGGAGAAAGCCGCTGGTCACCGCGTCGAAAGCGTCGTCGGGAAAGGGCAGGTGTAATGCGTCGCCCTGGGTGAAGTGGGGATTACGTATTGCGTATTGCGTATTGCGTATCCGCTCCCCAGTCCCCTGCCCAACCCGCATCATCTCAAACGTGAAATCGCAGCCAATCGCGGTGATCCCCGGCTGCTGGCGCAGGGCCTCTTTGGCGATGTCGCCTGTGCCCGTGCCCACGTCCAGCAGGCTGCCCTGGGCGGGCAGATCGCACAGACCGACCAGTTCCCGCCGCCAGGCCACATCCTGACCGCCGGTCATCAGCCGGTTCATCAGGTCGTAGCGGGGCGCGATTTCGGCGAACATCCGGTTGACGTAAGCAGCTTTTTCTTCGGGCGATGGTAGATAGGACATAATTTAATTGTGAATTGCGAATTGCGAATTGCGAATTGCGAATTGCGAATGAGGAGAAGTCACCCTGTCACCCTGTCACCCCCTCACCCTGTCACCCCTTCACCCCTTCATCCCTTCTCCTTTCCAGGCTTTCGATGCGTTCGGTCTGGCTGACGATCAGCTCGGCCAGGAAGCCGACGAGAAAGAGCAGGACAGCGATGATGGCCAGGATACCCGCGGCGATGAAGATGGGGCGCTGTTGGGTGTCGGTGAAGACGTATAGCCCGGTCAGGTAGAGAAAGGTAAGCAGGCTGATGACAATACCCATCAGCCCCAGCCCGCCAAAAAAGCGCATAGGCGCACGGCTGAAGGTGAGCAGAAACTTCACCACCAGCACATCCAGCAGACTGATGGGGATGCGGCTTAAGCCAAATTTGCTGCTGCCCGCCGGCCGGGGTTGGTAGGGGGTCTTGACCTCCCCCAGCCGAAAGCCCTGCTGGGCCGCAATCATCAGCAGAAAGCGATGCCAGTCCGAGCGCAGGGGGGGGAAGTTTTCGATCACCTCCCGGCGCATGGCTTTGATCCAATTGCCGTCGTGGACCTGCACCCCAGCCAGCGTGCGCATAACGAAATTGTAGATAGCACTGGCAAAGACTTTGCCATCCTTGCGTCCCTGCCGCCAGCCCGCCACCACATCCAAATCCTCGGCCTCCATATGGCGCACCAGAATCGGCACGTCGATCAGCGGGTCCGACTCCATATCGCCAGGGATGAGGATGACAATCTCCCCCCGGCTGACGTTGAACATCTTTTGCAGCCCCGCGGTCATCCCCTGGCTGCGCCGGTTGGTAAAGACGCGCAGGGTCGGAAAGCGCTGTTGCAGCTCATCGAGCAGGGGGCCGGTCCTGTCGGTGGAGCCGTCGTTGACGACCAGCACTTCGCCGGTACAGCCCATCTCCGCATAGGCGGCGAAGGAGCGTTCCACCACCTGAACGATTGTGCCCGCCTCGTCCCTGGCTGGCACGACGACGGAAATATAGGGATGGGATTCTGAGGTGATGGGAAGAATTGTCATCGGTTCCTGGGTTGATAGACGGTTGAATTGGAGGCGACGGATGCTTCTAATTGCCGATTACGGCAGTCAATAAAATCGTAGAGAGTCTGGACCGGCGTCGTCTCGTTCTCCCGCCACCAGATGGGATGAACCAGCAGGTGCAGGGGCTTTCCGGCCAAAAAAGCCGGGCTGTCCAATGGCTCGCCATAGCGCCACAGCCCCCGGGAGTCGGCCCGGTAGTGGATCGGCCCGCAAAAGAGGGGCATATACGTATGCAGCCGGGGCGCGGTCAGCGCTCCATCGCTCCCCACCAGGGCAGGCGTCGGGCGGTGAAAGCTGACGACCGGCACATCCACCCCAAACCAATCCTCCAGCAGCGCCGCCTCTTTGCCACAGGCGGCGTTCAATTGATCGGCTGTAGCGTCGGGATAGGCGGCGCAGTCAAAATGCAGCCCCAGCCGGTGACCCATCCCCAAAATTTCGCCCAGGATGCGACTGCTCTCTGCCGAAAAGGGGTTGTAGTGTTCCGTGCGCACCAGCACAAACCAGGTGGAAAAGAGACCCATTTCGGCTTCGATGCGGGCCATTGCCAGGGCAGGGGTCAGGTCGAAGTCGATGTCGTGGCGCAGGAGGACGAAGCGCGCCCCGCGTGCCAGCAGCCCTTCTCCCTCCCCAAAGGCAGCCGGTGTATAGCCAGCCGCCAGCAGTCTTGATAACAAAATTCGATAGCCTGCGTGGGTAAAGCCCAAACCCATTCTGCTCTGCTCTCCGGCGGATCACAAAAAATATGGCTGAACCCAGTTCGGCTCAGCCATATTACGGGACTGCATCAATTATACCCGACCCCTGCGCCAGACGGGAATTTCAGAGGGACTCTATCTGGAAACCGCGGATGTGAGACAGAGCGACACCTGGTTTTTTGACACTTAGGACTCGTCAAGAAATAAGTTCCATCCGGTGCGTCGCACTGTCCACGAAATGACTCTAGTCCGCAACCTCATGTGGACAGTGCGACGCACCAAAACGGGAAGTTATTCTTTGACAAGCCCTTAGTAACTGTCAAGAAATAAGTTCCATCCGGTGCGTCGCACTGTCCACGAAATGACTCTAGTCCGCAACCTCATCTGGACAGTGCGACGCACCAAAACGGGGAGTTATTCTTTGGCAAGCCCTTAGTAACTGTCAAGAAATAAGTCGCGGGTATGATTCCGGGAATCGGCCAGACGATACGGGGAAAGCCGAAAGATGTTGTGGCCGATTCCCGGAATCTCGT
>JAANMX010003898.1_pt1 | contig 12496 bp, 8 predicted proteins | sample 7279681 | NCBI WGS metagenome assembly JAANMX01 (sample SAMN14094542, study PRJNA606508) | bioreactor metagenome | isolation source: A lab-scale SPAN reactor treating ammonium-rich wastewater day 351 | place: Ireland: Galway | collected 2018-01-01
GTGGGGGAAGAGGCCACCCGTAGCCAGGCATGCGCCGCCATGTAGGCGGCGATCAGCAGGATGAAACGGGCGCGGTCGGACATGGGCCAAGATGATGGCATCGGGAGGCGGCTACGGCAATGAGCGACCCGTGCGACGGCCGAGTTACGGTTCGTTCTGGGGTGGCCCTGGCGCGCGGGTCCCGGCTCCGCCGGGAGCCAAAGCGGTGTCGCCGCTGCGCTCTGCCACCGCAGCAAGTCCAAATTCGGGCCGCCTCCTGAGCCGCCGCTTGGGTGGGCAGGCTCGCGACGGTTACCACCGGATTCATGACGAATGAGAATACGGTGGATTATCCCCCTCATCCCCGTCATCCGCGGTTTGGAGGTTTTGCTATCTGGCAGCCTGGCGGGCTTGGTAGAGCCCGACAGGCTGCTAGTGGGGGTCTGCCAAACGTTTCTGTGGACAGGCTCGGGGGGCGCGCCCAGCATACGGAATTATGCAAAAGCCATTAACGGTATCGCGACGGGGTTTTATCGGTGCGGCGGCGGGTCTTGCGGTGCCCGGGATGCTGGCCTCGGGCTCTCTGGGGGCCGGGGGAAAGTCCGGGGCGAATGGGAAGATCCACGTGGCGCTGATCGGGTGCAACAACATGGGGAGGACCAATCTGAAAAATGCGGCGGCGCACCCGGATGTCGTGGTGGTCGGGGCGTGCGACGTGTACCGCAGGCGTGCCGAGGAGGTGGCGGGGGTGCACGGGGACGCGTGCAAGGTGCACGGGGATTTCCGGGAGGTGCTGGCGCGGGATGATGTCGATGCGGTGATCATCGCGACGCCGCCGCACTGGCACGCGCTGATGGCGATCATGGCGAGCGAGGCGGGCAAGGACATCTACCTTCAGAAGCCGATGACGCTGCACCTGGGCGAGAGCCTGGCGGTGCGGAATGCGGTGAGGAAGCACGGGCGCATCTGCCAGGTGGGGACGCAGATCCACGCGTCGGAAAACTATCGGCGGGTGGTGGAGTTGATCCGGGCGGGGTATCTGGGTCCGATCGGGGTGGTGCGTACCTTCAACGTGATGAATCAGGGGGTGGGGGGCATAGGCCACGATCCCGAGGTGACGCCGCCCGAAGGATTCGACTGGGACTTCTGGTGTGGGCCGGCGCCGTTCCGGCCATACAACCAGATATTGGCGAAGGGGTCATACGAGCACGGCTCGTGGATGGATTACGGCGGGGGGTGGACACCCAACATGGCGGCGCACATCATCGACCTGCCGGTGTGGGCGATGGACCTGAGATATCCCATCCAGGTGAGCAGTGCGGGGGGGCGTTTCGTGCTGAAGGATGACGGCGATGCCTACGACCACCACGAGGTGCTCTGGCGCTACCCGAACATGACGATGACGTGGATGTCATCGCTGACGAACAGCTACGGCTTCGACCTTCACGGGCACCCGGTGCCGAAGCGCCGGCTGGGGATCTATTTTCACGGGGTCAACGGGACGATGTACGCGAACTACGGGGAGCACCGCATCATTCCGGAAGGCGACGGGCTGAAGGAATTCCTCCTGCCCGGGGTCGAGGAAAAGAAGAAGGCGGCGACCGACAAGGGGGCGCGGCTGATGTACATCGGTGCCGAGCTAAAGCCGGTGCCCGAGACGATCCCGCCCTCGCCCGGCCACGAGATCGAGTGGGTGGAGTGCATCAAATCGCGCAAGCAGCCCAGCTGCAGCCCGATCTCCTACCACCTCAGGGTCGACATTCCGGTGGTCCTGAGCCTGCTGTCCTTAAAGTTGGGGCGCTCGATCCGATTCGATCCCGAGAGCGAGAAGATCGTGGGCGATGACGAGGCCGCCAAGCTGGCCATCCCGAAGTATCGCGCCCCGTGGAAATTCCCGGAGCAGTATCTGGAGGGGTGATCGGCTGCTGGGCGGGAGGGCATGCATCCCTGCATGCCTTTTGGGGGTGGGTGGTGCGCGGGGATGCGCGCCCTCGGGTGCATGACGCCAAAGTTACCTCTCCATGGTCTCCACCCAAAGGGGGAACGCGGCGTTTCGGGCCATCGTACAAGGAGGGGCGCTTTGAAAGCGCCCCCGGCGGTTGCAAACCGCCGCTCCTTGGCGCGCTCGTGGCCTTGCGGGCCACGAGCGCCAACTCCACCAGCATATGGCGTCCTGAGGACAGTAACTTTGGCGTCACGCACCCGCGCCCTCCGGGGGTGGAGTTTGGGCGTAACTTTTGGGTGGTTTGGGGGTTAGAGTGTTCGATGAGATTGGCCCTGGTGGCTGGAGTGCTGGTGGCGACCGCTGCGGTGGGGGCGGCCGCGGGACCGGTCGGCCCTTACGAGCAGAAGGGGTTGGTTTCGCCCGGCTGCCGGGTGGATGAGCTGGTCTTTGCGCGGCTGGAGGGGCTCGGTATCCCGCCGGCGAGCCTGTGCTCCGACAGCGTATTCGTGAGACGGGCGTTCCTGGATGTCATCGGGACCCTGCCATCGGCGCGGGAGGCATACGACTTTTTGAAGGACACCAATCCGGACAAGCGGCGTCTGCTGATCGAGCGGCTGCTGGGGAGGCCGGAGTTCGCGGACTATTGGGCGATGCGGTGGGGCGACCTGTTGCGCGTGAAGGCCGAATTTCCGATCAACCTGTGGCCCAACGCGGTGCAGGCGTACGCGAGGTGGATCCGGACCTCGGTGCGGGACAACGTGCCCTACGATCGGTTCGCGCGGCAGCTGCTGACCTCCAGCGGCAGCAATTTCAAGGATCCAGAAGTGAACTTCTATCGGGCGATGCAGCAGAAGGGCCCCGGATCGATCGCGCAGGCGGTGGCGCTGGTTTTCATGGGCGAGCGCACGGAGCGCTGGCCCGAGGAGCGCGTGGCGGGCATGGCGGCGTTCTTCGCGCAGGTGGGGTACAAGGGCACGCAGGAGTGGAAGGAGGAGATCGTCTTTTTTGACCCGTCGCTGGTGGAGCCTGGCGGGGCGAACGCGCGGAGCGGGAAGGCGGTCTTCCCCGATGGGACACCGGCGACGATCCCGCCAGATACCGACCCTCGCGAGGTGTTCGCCGATTGGCTGGTGTCCGCGGAGAACCCCTGGTTCGCGAAGAACATCGTCAACCGGATCTGGTATTGGTTGCTGGGGCGGGGCATCGTCCACGAGCCGGACGACGTCCGCCCGGACAACCCGCCCAGCAATCCCGAGTTGCTGGATTGGCTTAGCGAGGAGCTGGTGCGCGCCAAGTTCGACACGAGGCAAATTTTTCGGGCGATCCTGAACTCGCGCGTGTATCAGCTTTCCTCGATCCGCCCGAGCGACCGTCCGGAGGCCGAGGCCAATTTCGCTTTTTATCCGATGCGGCGATTGGACGCGGAGGTGCTGATCGACGCGCTGTGCGAGATCACCGGGACCACCGAGGAATACTCGAGCCCGATACCGGAGCCATTCACCTTCATCCCGGAGGACCAGCGGTCCATCGCGCTGGCGGATGGGAGCGTGACGAGCGCATTCCTCGAGATGTTTGGGCGGCCGCCGCGGGACACGGGGGTGGTCTCGGAGAGGAATAACCGCCCGACGGCAGCGCAGGGGTTGCATCTGCTGAACTCGTCGCACGTTAGGCGAAAGATCGAGCAGGGGGAGAGGTTGCGGTCGCTGATCTGGTCGGCGTCGACCCCGGAGGACGCGGTGACGCGAGTCTACCTGGCGATTCTCTCGCGACCGCCGACGAGCGAGGAGATGGCCGAGGTGCGGAAGTATTTCGAGTCGGGCAGCGTGAGCCGGCAGGAGGCCTACGTGGATCTGGCGTGGGCACTGATCAACAGCGCGGAGTTTCTGTACAGGCATTGAATGGGCGTAGATTGGAGGAAGGATGGGTAGGCGCATGAGAGAGGTGTCTGAGATTGGGCACGGCGGGATGGTCTCGCGGCGTGAGGTGCTGCGCGGCGGGGCGATGGCGGCGGCGGGGCTGATGTTGGGCGGGCGCCCGTGCCACGGCGCGATCGTCCCCGGCCGTCCGGCCAAGGCGAAGGCGGTCATCCAGATCTGGCTGTGGGGGGGCATGGCGCATCTGGACACCTTCGACCCGAAACCGGAGGCGGGGTACGATTACTGCGGGCAGTTGGCCAAGGCGATCCCCACCAACGTGGACGGGATCCAGGTGGGCGAGCTCCTGCCGGAGTTGGCCAAGCAGGCGGACAAATATTCGATCATCCGGGGCATGACGCACGGGATCGACGCGCACGAGACCGCGACCTACATCGTGCAGACGGGCAGGGAGCCCGGCGACCGGATCGTCTACCCGTGCGTGGGGGCGGTGGTGTCGCGATTCAAGGGATACGACGCCGGCTACGCGGGCCTGATCCCACCGTACGTGGTGCTCACCGAGGCCCTGGGGCGCTTCTCCGAGGCGGGTTTTCTCGGATCGAAGTACAAGCCGTTTGCCACGGGCGGCGACCCGGGCCAGCGGCGATTCATGGTGGAGGGCGTCGTCGCGGAGGGGATCTCGGACGAGAGGCAGCGCGGGCGCCGCGAGTTCTTGGACCGGCTGGGGACGCTTTCGCGGGCGGCGGCGGGAGATCCCGAGATCGAGGCGCTGAAGAAGGCCCAGGCCGATGCCTACGACCTGATCTTGGGCAACGGGGCCAAGGTCTTCGATTTGGCGCAGGAGAAGGACGATCTGCGGGAGCGGTATGGGCGGAACACCTTTGGGCAGTCGTGCCTGATGGCGCGGCGGCTGGTGGAACAGGGGGTCCGCTACGTGACGATCAATTACAAGGGATGGGACACCCACAAGCAGCACTTCCAGATCATGCGGCGGAAACTTCCAGAATTTGACAAGGGGCTCGCGTCGCTGCTCCAGGATCTTTCGGAGCGGGGGCTGTTGGAGAGCACGATCATCTGGTGCAGCGGGGAATTCGGGCGGACCCCGAAGGTGCAGTGGGAGCCGCCGTGGAACGGTGGCCGCGGGCACTATGGGCGGGTGTTCTCCGCGGTGGTGGCGGGGGGCGGCTTCCGCGGGGGTTGCGTCGTGGGGGCGTCGGACGCGAAGGGCGAGGACGTCAAGGAGCGGCCGGTGCATCCGGTGGACATGATCGCTAGCATGTATGAGCTGCTGGGCATCGACCCAGATGCGACGCTGCAGCACCCGCAGGGGTTCGCCGTGCGGCTGCTGCCCTCCGCCAAGGACGGGGTCAAGTCCAGCGGCAAGCTGCGGGAGATCATGTAGGGGAGGGGCGCGCCATGCACAGGAATCGGCGGCGGGTGGCGGTGGGTCTCTTGGCTTTCGTGGTCGGGATGGCGGCGTCGTTCGGCCAGCGGGTCCCGGTGGGGACGAGGGATCCCCGAATCGGTTTCATCTATCCGGCCGGGGTAAAGTCGGGCTCGACGACCGAGATATTGGTGGGCGGGCAGTTTCTGGAGGGGGCGACGGGGGTGCACATCTCGGGCGGCGGGGTGAGGGCGTCGGTCCTCAAGCACCACCGGTTCTTCAACCAGGGCGATGTCGCGCGGATCCGGAACTCGATCGAGCGCGCGCAACAGGTGCTGGAATCGAAACTGGGACGGAAGCCGGATGCCGAGTTCCGGCCTGGCCGGATGACGGGCAAGGATGCGGCCTTGGTCCTGAAGGAGGCCGGCGTCACCGAGAAGGATATCGAGCAGCTCAGGGAATTCATGAGGCTGGCGAACGACAAGAAGCGACAGCTCAACGCGCAGCTGCAGGAGGATGTGACGGTGAGGTTGGAGGTGTCGGCGGACGCGCCGCCCGGCAACCGCGAACTGCGGGTCAGGACGGCGGCCGGCCTATCGAATCCGTTGCCCTTCCAAATCGGGACGTGGGCGGAGTGCCGGGAGACCGAGCCGAACAACAAAGCGCCGGACCGGGGTATTGTGGCAGAGAGGCCGGTCGTGATCAACGGGCAGATATTGCCCGGGGACGTGGATCGGTTTGCGCTGCGGGTGCGGAAGGGGGAGCGGCTGGTGATCGCGGCCAGGGCGCGGGCACTGGTGCCGTATCTTGCGGACGCGGTGCCGGGTTGGTTTCAGGCGGCTCTGGCGCTCTACGACGCGGGCGGGAATGAGGTGGCCTTTGGCGACGATTTCAAATGCAGCGTGGATCCCGTGGTGTATTACGAGGCACCGGCGGATGGGGAATATGTCCTGGAGATCAAGGACGCCCTGTACCGGGGCCGAGAGGATTTCGTCTATCGGATCGCGGTGGGCGAGGTCCCGTTCGTCACGGGAATTTTTCCGATGGGCGCGCGCGAGGGGGAGTCGGGTCCGGTGGAGATCAGGGGTTGGAACCTGACGCAGGCCCGCTTCACTCCGGCGGTCGGGGCGGGGGCCGGCATACAGGAGGTGTCGGTGCCGGGGACCGGCGTCGGCTGGAATGGGCTGCCGTTTGCGGTGGACGCCTTGCCCGAATGCGGGGAGCAGGAGCCTAACAACGAGGTCGGCACCGCGCAGCGTGTGACGGTGCCCGTGGTGGTCAACGGCCGTATCGGGGAACCGGGCGATTGGGACGTGTATCGGATCGACGGGCGGGCGGGTGCCGAGGTCATCGCGGAAGTCTGGGCGCGGCGCCTGAATTCGCCGATGGATTCCGTCGTGAAGTTTTTGGCGCCGAATGGTAAGGAGATGTCGTCCAATGACGACAACGAGGACCGGGGTCAGGGCCTCGAGACCCACCATGCCGACTCGCGGCTCAAGTTGCGGATACCCGCCAACGGGACGTACTATCTGCGCGTTGGGGACACCCAGCGACACGGTGGGGAAGAGTACGCGTATCGGTTGCGGGTGAGTCCGCCCGAGCCGGATTTCGGGTTGCGCGTGGTGCCATCGAGCGTCAATGGGCGCGCGGGCGCCTCGGTGCCGCTCACGGTGTATGCGCTTCGTCGCGACGGGTTCTCCGGCAGCATCGACCTTTCGCTCAAGGATCCGCCCGCCGGATTCCGGCTCAGCGGCGGAAAGATCCCCGCTGGCGAGGACAAGCTGCGGCTGACGCTGACGCTGCCGGATGCGCCATCGCCGCTACCGGTGCGATTGGAGATGGAGGGCAGGGCGACGATCCAGGGACGGGGGGTGGTGCGCGACGTGGTGCCGGCCGAAGACATGATGCAGGCGTTCGCCTATCGGCATCTGGTGCCGGCGCAGGAGTGGCTGGCGGTGGTGACCGGCGCGCAGGGACGGTTCGCGCCACCGGTACTGCGGGGCGTGGTAGACAAGCCGGTGCGGGTGCGCTGCGGCACGGTGACGCGGGTGCCCGTCCCGGGGTTGCCCGGTTGGATCGTGGACCAGGTGAAGCTGCAGCTCAGCGAGGCGCCCGAGGGCCTGGCGATCGACAGGGTAGCGCGCGAGGAGGGTGGCGTGCAGCTGCTGTTGAAGGCCGACGCCAAGACGATCAAACCCGGCCTCAAGGGAAATCTCATCGTCGAGGCTTACATGGAGCGCTCGATGGCCCGGGGCGGGGCGGCGGGCAATGCCGTCCGAATCCCGCTTGGCACGCTCCCGGCGATCCCGTTCGAGGTTGTTTCGATGTGAGTCGCGCGGCGCTCGCGCGCCGGCGTCTGGGCTAGCTCGAAAATTCCGGGTGTGGCCACGGCCGTGAGGCCGTGGACCCCACCGCGCGGCCCCCCCGTCACCGGAGGGGCTACATTTTCTGCTCCGGTGGTGCCCCGTCGCGCGGGGCATGACGTCTGCCTCGAGAATGCGTCGTGCCTCTCTAGTGGCGAATGGCTGGAGATCAGGCCTCTTCAGTTTCGGACTCGAGCATCTCGAGATAGCGCTTGAATCGGCCGACGATTCCGATGATGACGAGCCCGGCGCCGAAAGGGATCCCCATGATGGCGTATTTGATGGAGGTGAGCGCCGCATGGAGGTTGGCGCAGGCGAGTTCCGGTTGCGCGATCGTCTCCCCCGCCAGGCGGACGTCCTGCGAGGCCCGGAATAGCATCATCATTGTGAAGAGGAGGACGATGCCCCCGATCACCGTGACCCACACATTGAAGTTGCGCATGTTTCTCTCCTCCCGTCCGCCGGGCTCTGGCTCGACGAAGAACGTAATTCGGGTTGTCGCATTACGCAAACGGATATTCTCGGTCGGCTATTTTGGGGCGATGACGAAATTGACGAGCCTGCCGGGGACGGCGATGGCCTTGATCAGGCGCGATCCGGCGAGGGCCTCGGCGATCTTGGGGAGGGCGCGGGCGGCGGCCTGGATCTCGTCCGGGGTGGCGGCCGAGGGCATTTCCAGGCGGTCGCGGAGTTTTCCATTGATCTGGACGACGATCTCGACGGAGTCCTCGCTGAGGTACCTGTCGTCGATGTCGGGCCAGTTTTCTGAGGCGATAGGGGTGGGATGCCCGAGCAGGGACCACAATTCCTCCGCGATGTGAGGCGCGAAAGGGGCGAGGAGGCGGACGAACCCATCGGCCGCGGCGCGGGAAACGGGGGCCCCGGCGGCATTGGCCTTCATGGTCTCATTGACCCAGACCATCAATGCGGAGATGGCGGTGTTGAAGCGCAGTCCCTCGATGTCGTCGGTGACCTTGCGGGTGGTGCGGTGCAGGAGGCGCAGGTCCTGTTCGCGCGGCGCGGCATCGGTGACGCAGGGGGCGAGCCGTCGGGCGCCGGTCTCATCGTCCTCTTGGACGAGGAGGCGCCAGACGCGCGCGAGGAATGCGTGGACGCCCTTGATGCCCTGGGTGGACCATGGCTTGCTCTGCTCTAGGGGTCCCATGAACATCTCGTAGAGCCGAAAGCTGTCCGCGCCGAACTCCGCGACCACGGCGTCTGGATTGATGACGTTGCCGCGGCTCTTGGACATCTTCTGGCCGTCCTCGCCGAGGATGATGCCCTGGTTGATGAGACGTCGGAAGGGTTCGGGCGTGGAGACGAGGCCGAGGTCGAAGAGGACCTTGTGCCAGAAGCGGGCGTAGAGGAGATGGAGCACGGCATGCTCCGCGCCGCCGACGTAGAGGTCGACGCCACCGTTGGCCATCCAGTAGCGCTCCTTGTCGGGGTCGACGAAGGCGCTCTGGTTGATCGGGTCGATATAGCGGAGGTAATACCAGCAGGAACCCGCCCAATTGGGCATGACGTTGGTCTCGCGGGTGGTGGAGGCATCGACGCGCACCCAGTCTTCGGCCCTGGCGAGGGGCGGCCTCCCGTCTGGGGTGGGTTTAAAATCGTCGAGGTCTGGGGGGAGGACGGGGAGGTCCGCTTCCGGGACGGGGGCATGATCGCCCTCGCGCCAGAGGATGGGGAATGGCTCGCCCCAATAGAGCTGGCGCGAGAAGAGCCAGTCGCGGAGCTTGTAGTTGACGCGTCGGCGGCCGGTGCCGCGCCCCTCGAGCCAATCGGAGATGCGCTCTTTGGCCTCGCGGGTGGGAAGGCCCGTGATGGGGCCAGAATTCGCGGAGGTGCCCTCACCGGCGAAACAATGTTCCGGGCGAGCGGCGGAGGGTTGGGCGCCCGTGGGGACGACGACCTCGATGATGGGCAGATCAAACTTTTCGGCGAACTCCCAATCGCGCCCGTCGTGTGCGGGGACGGCCATGATGGCGCCGGTGCCATAGGTGGCGAGGACGTAGTCCGCGACCCAGATGGGGATGCGCCCGCGGGGGTCGCCCGCATCGAAGACGGGGTTGATGGCGTGCGCGCCGGTGAAGACGCCGGATTTCTCGCGGGAGAGGTCGGTGCGTTCGATGTCGGTCTTGCGTGCGGCGGCGGATAAGTAGGCCTCGACTGCGGGGCGCTGTGCTGGGGTGGTGAGGGCGGCGACGAGTGGGTGTTCTGGCGCGAGGACCATGTACGTGGCGCCGAACAGGGTGTCTGGCCGGGTGGTGAACACGGTGAGGGTGTCGCCGCGCTCGGTGCGGAAGTCCACCTCCGCGCCCTCGCTGCGGCCGATCCAGTTGCGCTGCATCTCCTTGATGTTCTCTGGCCAGTCGACGAGGGCGAGGTCGTCGAGCAGGCGGTCGGCGTAGGCGGTGATGCGGAGCATCCACTGGCGGAGGGTGCGGCGCTCGACGGGGTGGTCGCCGCGCTCGGAACGGGGGCCTTCGGGGGTGTTGATGACCTCCTCGTTGGCGAGGCCGGTGCCGAGGGCGGGGCAGAACCAGACCGGCGCATCGGCGACATACGCGAGGCCCTTGCGATAGAGCTGCAGGAAAATCCACTGGGTCCAGCGCACGTATCCCGGGTCGGTCGTGGAGAACTCGCGATCCCAGTCATAGGAGAAACCGAGCGCGCGGATCTGCCGGCGGAAGGTCTCGATGTTGCGGCGGGTGGCCTCGCGGGGGTGCATGCCGGTCTGGATGGCGTAGCGCTCGGTGGGGAGGCCGAAGGCGTCCCAGCCCATGGGGTGCAGGACGTTGAAGCCCCGCATGCGCTTGTATCGGGCGATGATGTCCGTGGCGGTATAGCCCTCCGGGTGCCCGACGTGCAGGCCGGCACCCGAAGGGTAGGGGAACATGTCCAAGACGTAGAATTTTGGGCGCTCGCTGCCGGGCTCGCCGGGGTCGGCGGCGCGGAAGGTCTTGTTGCGAAGCCAGTGCCCCTGCCACTTGGCCTCGATCTCGGAAAAAGGGTACGCGCGTCTAGTCTCCATGGTCAGGCGGAATACCGTAGCGCGCCCTCGTCCCAAGCCGAGAAGAAATCCATCCAGCAGGCCGTCGGGCTTGGCAAAGTCCGACGGGGTGCTAGCGCTCCATCTTCCGGACCATGGCGTCGCGCCAGCGGCAGGCGAGCTCGTAGGCCTTCTTGCGACCATGGCGGCTGATGGAGAACTTCTTGGTGATGCGGCGACCCTTCTCGATGGAGCAAGAGGCGGAGAAGGATTCGTAGGCCTTGCCGTTGCTGGCGACGGAGCGCGTGAGGGAGACGCCGACGCGGCCCGAGCTATTGCGCGAGGTCATGCGCTCGGCGAAGTCGCGGCGATCGGCGGGGGGGTGCCTGCGGCACAGCTGGCCGTAATGGCGCCTTGCGGCGGCTAGGGCCTGCGCCTTGCCGCCGAATTCCCCGTCGGAGAAGAAGGCGCTGTGGCGGCGGCCGCGGCGCTGCAGTCGGACGAGGAAGCCGTGCTGCCGTTTCTCGGCCTGATCGACCCGCGCGATTCCCTTGAACCGGTTCTTCCTCTTGCGCTTTGCCGCTGCCATAGGCCTCCGGCCAAGGGTATAGAATCCGCCCGCGCGGGTGTCCGGTCAAGGGCAAAGATAGCCATCCGTTGCAGCCAAAGGGCGATGCGGCGTATTGCGGTCTCGCGGCGCGGGTGCTATGGGTCCTGGGGTGGCGATCCGCAACGTGATATTCGACTGGTCCGGGACGCTGGTGGATGATTTTCCGCCGGTCTTTGCGGCGACGAACGCGATCTTCGAGGCGTTTGGGGAGGAGCGATGGACGGAGGGGCAATTCCGGGAGCGGTTCTATCTGCCCTTCACGGAATTCTACCGGCAGTGGCTGCCGGAGGCGACGCTGGAGGAATTGGACCGGCATTATCATGCGGTGTTCCAGCGGTTGCAGGCAGACATCCCGCTTTTGCCCGGGGCCCGGGAGGTATTGGAGTACGCGTGCGAGGAGGGGATGGGGGTCTTTCTGCTGAGCACGATCCATTCGCGGCATTGGGAGGGCCAGGCCGCGCGGCTTGGGGTGGCGAAATATTTTCGGCGGGCGTACACTGGGGCCATCGACAAGCGGGAGGTGATCGGGGAGCTGCTTCGCGAGCATGGGGCGATTCCTTCGGAGACGCTGTTCGTGGGCGACATGCAGCACGACGTGGAGACGGCGCGGTTTGCCGGGGTGGTGTCGGCGGCGGTGCTGACGGGCTACGACTCGTTGGAGAAGTTGAAGCGGAGCGGGCCCGACCATCTTTTTCGCGACATGTCCGGGGTGCTGTCGTTTTTGCGGAGGCATTCGCGGGGCGTGGCGCCGGAGGGGCGTCCGGTCGCGACGGTGGGCGCGCTGATCTTTGGGGAGGGTGGCAAGGTGTTGCTGGTGCAGACGCACAAGTGGTCGGACCTCTGGGGCATTCCCGGGGGGAAGATCCGGCGGGGGGAGCGTGCCGAGGAGGCCCTGCGGCGCGAGGTCGCGGAGGAGACGGGGCTCGGGTTGACGGATGTCCGCTACGTGGAGACCCAGGATTGCATCGATTGCCCGGAGTTTTTTCGGCGCGAGCACTTCCTGCTGATGAATTACACGGCCTCGGCATTGCCCGGGGAGGTGACGTTGAACGACGAGGCCTCGCGGCACGTGTGGGTTGAGCCCCGGGAGGCGCTGGCGCGGTTGCCGCTCAACACGCCGACGCGCGTGCTGATCGAGCGGGTGCTGCAAGGGGATGCCGGGCGGGGCTAGCTCGAAAATTCCGGGTGTAGCCATGGCCGTGAGGCCGTGGATCTTCCCACGCGTGGCCCATCTGTTACCAGATGGGCTCTCGAGATTGGTTCTTTTTGTTCGTCATGCGGTGGCAGCGAAGAGGGTGCTGCAGAGGTCGGGGGTGGATTTAGGGGACTTCGTGTGCTGGCGGGCG
>JAANMX010003901.1_pt1 | contig 12494 bp, 13 predicted proteins | sample 7279681 | NCBI WGS metagenome assembly JAANMX01 (sample SAMN14094542, study PRJNA606508) | bioreactor metagenome | isolation source: A lab-scale SPAN reactor treating ammonium-rich wastewater day 351 | place: Ireland: Galway | collected 2018-01-01
GGTGCGCGTGTACTGGGAAGATACCGACGCCGGCGGCGTGGTCTACCACGCGCAGTACCTCGCCTTCATGGAGCGCGCGCGCAGCGAATGGCTGCGCGGCATCGGCCTGCACCAGGATGCGATGAAGCGCGACGCCGACCTGGTATTCGTGGTGCGGGCGATGGACGTGGACTTCCGCGCGCCGGCCCGGCTGGACGATCAGCTTTCGGTCAGCGTGCACCTGCTGGAATGCCGTGGTGCCAGCCTGGTGCTGGCGCAGCGGATTGAACGCGACGGCGCATTGCTGGTCGAAGCGAAGGTCAAGATCGCCGCGCTGCGCGCCTCGAGTTTCCGTCCCTGCGCGCTGCCGGATTTCCTGTTGTCGCAATTCAAGTCAATGCTGGAGACCCCTTGATGCCCGTTTCGACCATGCTGCAATCGCTGCCGCAGGCGCTGCCCGACACTGCCGCCGCCGGCACCGTGGAACTGGCCGACACCGGCGCGCAGGCCGCCGCCGCCCACAGCAATCAGGGCATCGACATCCTGCAGCTGGTGCTGCACGCCAGCCTGCCGGTGCAGCTGGTGATGGCGCTGCTGCTGCTGGCCTCGCTGGCCTCGTGGGTCATCATCCTGCGCAAGAAGCGGCTGCTCGACCGCGCCGAGCGCGAGGCCGACCGGTTCGAGGAAAGCTTCTGGTCCGGCACCGAGCTGCCCAAGCTCTATGCCGCCGCCACCGAGCGCCATCGCGCCATCGAAGGGCTGGAGGCAATCTTCGAAGCCGGCATGCGCGAGTTCAACCGCATCCGCCAGCGCCGCGGCGTGGACGCGCGGATGCAGCTGGAAGGCGCGCAGCGCGGCATGCGCGCGGCTTCGTCGCGCGAGCTCGACGGACTGGAGCGCAACCTGGAGTTCCTCGCCAACGTCGGTTCGATCAGCCCCTACATCGGCCTGTTCGGCACCGTGTGGGGCATCATGATTTCGTTCCAGGGCCTGGCCAGCATGAAGGAAGCGACGATCGCCACCGTCGCGCCCGGCATCTCCGAGGCGCTGGTCGCCACCGCGATGGGCCTGTTCGCGGCGATCCCGGCGGTGTGGGCGTACAACCGCTTCGCCACACGCGCCGAACGCATGGCGGTGCGCTACGACACCTTCAGCGAGGAGTTCTCCTCGATCCTGCAGCGCCAGACCCACGAGGACTGAGGCGGGCATGGCCAACGCATCCTCCCGTCGCGTCCGCAAGCGCCGGCTCAAGGCCGAGATCAACGTCGTTCCCTACATCGACGTGATGCTGGTGCTGCTGATCATCTTCATGGTCACCGCGCCGCTGCTCAACGTCGGCGTGGACGTGAACCTGCCGCAGGCCGACGCCAAGTCGCTGGAGCAAAAGAAGAAGCAACCGGTGGTGGTACAGGTGGGCAAGGACGGCGCGCTGGCGCTGACCTACGAAGGCGTGGATCGCCCACAGGCGGTGGATGCCGAGCAGCTGGTCGCCAAGGTGCGCGCGTTCGTCGAAGCCGATCCGGAGTTGGCGGTGTACGTGGCCGGCGACCGCGACGTCAGCTACCAGTCGGTCTACGAAGTGCTGTCGCTGCTGCAGCGCGACGCCAAGGTGTCGCGCGCCGGCCTGATGGGCGAGCCCAAGCAGTGACGGGTCGCGGGTGAAGCAGACGCGCGCCGATACCTGGATGGCCCTGCTGCAGGCGCTGGGCCTGCACGTGCTGCTGTTCGCGCTGATGTTCGCCGGGCTGCGCTGGTCGCAGCACAACGTGGCCGAAGCCGCGCAGGGCGATCCCATCGAGGCTGATCTGGTGGCGGTGTCGGATCTCAGTGCTTCGATGCAGCGCGCCCTGCAGCGCGCGCCCAAGGAGCAGCCCGCGCCCCCGCCCGAGCCGAAGCAGCCGGAGCCGCTGCCCGAGCCGGTGCCGGACGAGCTGCCGACCCCGCCGCAGCCGAAGGAGCTGCCGCCGCCGGTGCCCGAACCCGCGCCGGTCGAGCAGGAGAAAGTGCAGCGCGACGCGCCATCGCCGCAGATCGCCAAGGTGCCGCGCGAGCAGGAGCAGAAGCGCAAGCAGCCCGACCAGGCCGAGCTGGACGCGAAGAAGGAGGCCGAGCAGGAGCGCAAGAAGCAGCAGCAACTGGCGGATATCCGCAAACAGCGTGAACAGGCCGCGCGCGAACGCAGCATGGCCGAACAGCGTGCGCAGCAGCTGGCCGATGCACGCACGCCCGGCACCTCGACCGCGCCGCCGCCGCCCGGCAACCGCGGCACCGATCCGGGCCTGCAGGCCAAGTACGCCGCCGCCATCCAGCAGGCGATCCTGCGCCAGTGGGTGCGCCCGGAAACGGTGCCGCTGGGCCAGCGTTGCCGCATCTCGATCCGCCAGCTGCCCGGTGGCGAAGTGGTGGACGTGACCGTCTCGCCGTCCTGCCCCTACGACGCGCTGGGCCGGCAATCGGTGGAGCGTGCGGTGCTGAAGGCCTCGCCGCTGCCGTATGCCGGCTTCGATACCGTGTTCAACCGCAACCTCGACCTCAATTTCGTGCCGGAAGACCGCTGATTCGCACGCGTTCGCAGGCTGTTCCTTTCCAGTCCGCTGGCGTTCATCCTCTCGCCATCGGGATCGTCCACCCTGTTCATCTTGAGTCCTGCAAGTGAGGCCGCATGAAGCGCATCGCCCGTCGCCTGCTCGTTCCGCTGCTGTTGCTGCCCGCCTGCGCGGCGCTGGCGCAGTCCCGCGGCAGCCTTGAAATCGACATCGTCGGCGGCAACGCTGCGGCCCTGCCGATCGCGGTGGTGCCGTTCGGCGGCAGCTGTGGCGAGACCGACGTGGATGGCGTGGTGCGCGCCGACCTCACCCGTTCCGGTCAGTTCCGCAGCCCGGAACCGGCCAGCCTGCCGGAGCGTCCCACCCAGGGCAGCGAGGTCGCCTATCCGACCTGGCGCATGCTCAAGCAGGACTACCTGCTGATCGGCCGCTGCGTGCCTGCGGGTGAGGGCTATCGCGCCGAATACGAATTGTTCGACGTGGCGAAGCAGGAGCGCCTGCTCGGCTTCGCGCTGACCGCGCCGGCGGGTGCGATGCGCGACGTGGCCCACCAGATCGCCGACGCGGTGTACGAAAAGATCCTCGGCGTGCCCGGCGCGTTCTGGACCCGCATTGCCTACGTCACCGCCAGCGGCCTGGGCCGCGCCACCCGCTACGCGCTGGTGGTGGCCGATGCCGACGGCTACAACCCGCGCACCGTGGTCAATTCCACCGAGCCGCTGCTGTCGCCGTCGTGGAGCCCGGACGGGCGCAAGCTGGCCTACGTCAGCTTCGAGGGCGGCAATTCCGGCATCTGGATCCAGGACATCGCCAGCGGCAGCCGCGACAAGCTCACCAGCTTCCGCGGCATCAACGGTGCGCCCAGCTTCTCGCCGGACGGCGGGCGGCTGGCGCTGACCCTGTCCAAGGGCGGCAACCCGGACATCTACGTGATGGACCTGGGCAGCAAGCATCTGACCCAGCTCACCAACCACTTCGGCATCGACACCGAGCCGACCTGGAGCCACGACGGCGCCAGCCTCTATTTCACCTCGGATCGCGGCGGTCGGCCGCAGATCTACCAGATGCCGGCCAGCGGCGGCAGCGCCAGCCGGGTCAGCTTCGACGGCAGCTACAACGCCAGTCCGTCGCTGTCGTTCGACGGCAAGAAGCTGGCGACCGCGCAGGGCGCCGGCAATACCTATCGTATCGCCCTGATGGACCGCAGCACCGGCAGCGCGCGCTGGAGCATGCTGTCGCCCGGTTCGCTGGACGAATCACCGAGCTTCGCGCCGAATGGGGCGATGCTGCTGTATGCCGCCCGTGAAGGCCGGCGCGGCGTGCTGTACGCGGTGTCCGCCGATGGCCGCGTACGCCAGCGGCTGACGCTGGGCGACGGCGACGTGCGCGAACCGGCCTGGTCGCCGTATCGCAAGCGCTGAATCACGGCGCGATCACGCAAGAACAGGCTAGACTGGCGGGACGTATTCAGCTCCACCGCACCTACGACAGAGGACTTTCCGATGACCGTTTCCATTCCGCAAGTTGCCCGCGTCCTGACCCTCGCCGTTCTCGCTTCCGCCGTGGCGGTGGGCTGCTCCAAGAAGGTCAAGGAAACCCCGCCGGCCGAAACCCCGGTCGACACTAGCGCCAGCACCACGCCGGTTCCCAGCACCACGCCGGGCGCCTACACCCCGGCCGACCTCGACAGCGACGCCTGCCTGCGCCAGCGCGTGGTGTACTTCGACCTGGACCAGGACGCGCTGAAGCCGGAGTTCCAGGCCGCGATGTCCTGCCACGCCAAGTACCTGCGTGACCGCCCGAGCGCGCGCCTGCGCCTGGAAGGCAACGCCGACGAGCGCGGCAGCCGCGAATACAACATAGGCCTGGGCGAGCGCCGCGGCAACGCGGTGTCCTCCGCGCTGCAGGCCAACGGCGGCGGTGCCAGCCAGCTCACCGTGGTCAGCTACGGCGAAGAGCGCCCGGTCTGCAACGCGTCCGGCGAGGACTGCTGGAGCAAGAACCGCCGCGTCGAACTGGTCTATACCGACAAGTGATGCGCCAGCGCGTTTCCCTGGTAGTGGCGGCGGCGATGCTCCTGGCATCGCCGCTGGCCGTGGCCCAGCGCGCCAGCCTGGCCGACCGCGTGGCCGCGCTGGAAGCGCGACCCGCGGGCGACCAGAACGGCACCGAGCTGGTCAACCAGATCAGCCAGCTGCGCGCGGAAGTGCAGGATCTGCGCGGTCAGGTCGAAGGGCTGCAGCAGCAGCTGGAGCAGGCGAAGCAGAGCCAGCGCGCGCAATACCTCGACCTGAGCGGCCGGCTGGATCGGCTGGAAGGCGGCGGCGCTGCTGTGCCGGCACAGACCGCGGCCCCGGCGGTGGAATCGCCTGCGGCTTCGTCCCCGGCGTCGGCCGCGATGGCGGGCAAGGACGAGCAGGGCGCCTACGGCTATGCGTTCGAAGCGCTCAAGGGCGGCGACTACGTGGAATCCTCGCGCCGCCTGCGCGACTTCCTGGCGGCGTTCCCGAGCGGCCAGCTGGCCCCGAATGCGCTGTACTGGCTGGGCGAGAGCTACTACGTCACCCAGAACTACGCGCTCGCCGCCGAGCAGTTCCGCGCCCTGCTGGATCGCTATCCGGCCAGCGACAAGACGCCGGGTGCATTGCTCAAGCTGGGCCTGGCCCAGTACGGGCAGCGCCAGACCGATGCCGCGACGGCCACGCTGCGCCAGGTCATTCAACGCTATCCGGGCACCGACGTCGCCCGCATCGCCGATGACCGGCTGCGCTCGATGCAGATGTCGGCCACCCGCTAAAATACCCGCATGAACGACGTCGCCGATGCGGCCGCCGCATCGGCGGATCGCCAGACCGAGCGCCTCAAGCTCACCGAAATCTTCTTCTCGCTGCAGGGCGAAGCCCGCGACGCGGGCTGGCCCACCGTGTTCGTGCGCCTGACCGGCTGCCCGCTGCGCTGCCAGTACTGCGACACCACCTATTCCTTCCACGGTGGGCAGTGGTGGGAGATTGACGCCATCCTCGAAGAGGTCGCGCGCCATGGCGCGCGCCACGTCTGCGTGACCGGCGGCGAGCCGCTGTCGCAGAAGCGCTGCCTGGTCCTGCTGGAGAAGCTGTGCGATGCCGGCTATGCGGTGTCGCTGGAAACCTCCGGCGCGCTCGACATCGCCGGCGTCGATCCCCGCGTCTCGCGCGTGCTGGACATCAAGACGCCCGGCTCCGGCGAAGAAGCGCGCAACCTGTGGAGCAACCTGCCGCTGCTGACCGCGCACGACCAGGTCAAGTTCGTACTCTGCTCGCGCGAAGATTTCGACTGGGCCAGGCAGGTGCTGGCGCAGCATCGGCTGCACGAGACCTGCGACGTGCTGTTCTCGCCCAGCGCCGGCCAGCTGGACGCGCGCGCGCTGGCGGACTGGATCATCGAAGAGAAGCTGCCGGTGCGCTTCCAGATGCAGCTGCACAAGATCCTGTGGGGCGAGGAGCAGGGCCGATGAGCAACGCACGCAAGCCCGCCGTCGTCCTCGTGTCCGGCGGCATGGATTCCGCCGTCGTCCTCGCCATCGCACGCGAGCAGGGCTTCGCCGCGCATGCGCTGAGCGTGCGCTACGGCCAGCGGCATACCTCCGAACTGGACGCCGCCGCGCGGGTGGCGCAGGCGTTGGGCGCGGTCGAACACAAGACCGTGCACGTCGACCTGCGCAGCATCGGCGGCTCGGCGCTGACCGACGAGGAGATCCAGGTGCCCACCGATGCCGACGGCCACGTCATCGGCGAGGGCATCCCGTCCACCTACGTGCCGGCGCGCAACACCATCATGCTGTCGGTGGCGCTGGGCTGGGCCGAAGTGCTGGGCGGCACCGATCTGTTCTGCGGCGTCAACGCGGTGGACTACTCCGGTTATCCCGATTGTCGCCCCGAATTCGTCGCCGGCTTCGAGGCGCTGGCGAACCTCGCCACCAAGGCTGGCGTGGAAGGCGGCCGCTTCCGCGTGCACGCGCCGCTGATGCGGATGTCCAAGGCGGACATCGCCCGCGAGGGCCTGCGCCTGGGCGTGGATTTTTCGCAAACCGTCAGCTGCTACCAGGCCGACGCCGACGGCCGTGCCTGCGGCCGCTGCGATGCCTGCCGCCTGCGCGCGCAGGGCTTCATCGAGGCCGGCATCGCCGACCCGACGCGCTACGTCGGCACCGGCATCGGTTAGAATGCGCGCCCCGGTGCAATGCCGGGTGTTCCTGCAACGGGTTGGTAGCTCAGTCGGTAGAGCATCGGACTTTTAATCCGCTGGTCCTGGGTTCGATTCCCAGCCAACCCACCATTTCTCGCGAAGCAGTCGGTCTCCGAATCGGACTCAACCCGCTGGTCCTGGGTTCGATTCCCAGCCAAACCCACCATTTCTCGCAAAAAAGCAGTCGGTCTCCGAATCGGACTCAACCCGCTGGTTCTGGGTTCGATTCCCAGCCAACCCACCATTTCTCGCAAAAAAGCAGTCGGTCTCCGAATCGGACTCAACCCACTGATCCTGGGTTCGATTCCCAGCTAACCACCATTCCTAGCGAAGCAGTCGGTCGCCGTAGCAGATTCAATCCACCGCCAGATACGGCATTGCCAGCGCTGCGCCGGCCTGCTCGGTCGAGCGTGCGGCGTAGCGGCCGGCGAAGCGGATGTGTTCGATGAAGGCGTGCTGCGGGCGCTGGGCCAGCGAGGCGGCCAGTGCGCCGTTGAAGGCGTCGCCGGCGCCGGTGGTGTCGATGGCCTGCGCGGGTTCGGCGGACATGCGGTAGCAACTGCCGGTGTCGCCGCGCAGCGCGGCATCGGCATGCGAGACGAAGCAGCCGCTGGCGCCGAGGGTGACGACCACGCTGCCGTGCGGCAGCAGCTCGCGGCACAGTGCGTGCAGGCGCTGCTGGTCGAGGTTGCCCACCGCATCGGCGTCGATGCGCTCGCCGACGTGGCGCAGCAGCAGGGCGGCGAATTCGGTTTCGTTCGGAGTCAGCAGATCGGCGCGAACCAGCATCGTCTCGTCGATGGCCACGTTGGCCGGCGCCGGGTTGAGCAGGACGATGGCGCCGGCGGCGCGGCCGAGATCGAGCGCGTGGGCCACGGCGTCAAGCGGCGACTCCAGCTGCGTCAGCACGACGTCGCGGGCGGTGATCCCCCGCAGCGCAGCGGCGACGAAGCCGGGTTCGAGCGCCGCGTTCGCGCCGGCACCGATCACGATGCAGTTGCGGCCCTGCGCATCCACATAGATGCCGGCGGTGCCGGTGGGCGCGCCGGCGTTGGCGGCCTGCAGGTCGATGCCGTCGGCATCGCACAGCGCGCGCGCCAGCTGCGCGCCGGCGTCATCGCCCAGCGCGCAGACGAAGCGCGTGTCCGCGCCGGCGCGACGCGCGGCGATGGCCTGGTTGAAGCCCTTGCCGCCGGGGCCGGTGGCGTAACTGCCGCTCAGGGTCGCGCCGGGTGCGGGTAGCGTGGCCACCCGCCAGACGTGGTCGACGTTGAACGAGCCGGCGACGAAGACGCGGGCCATCAGGGATTGCCGACGTCGGCGGCGCCGTGCGCGGGCACGGCCTTGTGCGGGTCGTGGCGGAGCCGGAACAGCGGCACGAAGGCCACGGCCATCGCCAGCGAATACAGCGCGAAGGTGGTCCAGATGCCGGGCCAGTCCTTGGCGCCGCTGGCATCGGTGAACCAGCGGTCGATCATCCAGCCGCTGACCGCGCTGCCGAGGATCGCGCCGATGCCGTTGGTCATCAGCATGAACAGGCCCTGCGCGCTGGCGCGGATGCGCGGGTCGGCCTGCTGTTCGACGAACAGCGAGCCGGAGATGTTGAAGAAGTCGAACGCCATGCCGTAGACGATGCACGACATCACGATCATCCACAGGCCCGCGCCGGGGTCGCCGTAGGCGAACAGGCCGAAGCGCAGGAACCAGGCCAGCATGCTGATGGTCATCACCGTCTTGATCCCGAAGCGCTTCAGGAAGAACGGGATGGTGAGGATGAACAGCGTTTCGCTGATCTGCGAGATCGACATGATGATGGCGGGGTACTTCACCGCCAGCGTGTCCTTGAACGCATCGACGTTGGCGAAGTCGTGCAGGAAGGTGTCGCCGTAGGCATTGGTCAGCTGCAGGGCCGCGCCCAGCAGCATCGCGAACACGAAGAACACCGCCATGTTCCGGTCCTTGAACAGGCGGAACGAGGACAGTCCCAGCACGTCCACCAGCGAGCGCGCCGGCGCCTGGCCCAGCGTCGGCGGGCAGGGTGGCAGGGTGAAGGCGTAAAGACCCAATGCCAGCGAGGCGGCGGAGGCGATATAGAACTGGCCGGGCGAAGTTTCCAGCTTCAGCAGGCTGGTGGTCCACAGCGCGGCGATGAAGCCCACCGTGCCCCAGACCCGGATCGGCGGGTAGTCGCGGATCACGTCCTGGCCGTCGCGCTTGATCGCGTTGTAGGCCACCGCGATCGCCAGCGAGATCGTCGGCATGTAGCAGATCATTGTCGCCAGCATCACCCAGAACATGGTGTGCGGGTCGTCCACCGTCGGCACCACGAACAGCATCGCCGCGCCGGCGAGGTGCAGGACGCCGTAGAGCTTCTGCGCGCTGACCCACTTGTCGGCCACCACGCCCATCAGCGCCGGCATGAACAGCGCGGAGATGCCCATGGTCGAGAAGATCGCGCCGAAGCTCGTCCCCGACCACTGCTTGTGCTGGAACCAGTACGCGCCGATGGTGATCAGCCACGCCCCCCAGATGAAGAACTGGAGGAAATTCATCACGATCAGGCGCAGCTTCAGGCTCACGGAGTCTCCCATGCGAGGCGGTACGGTGCGCCTGCTCGGCGCAGGGTAGTCATGGCGGGCAGCGCGGGCAAGCGGAACCCGGCGGGATCAGCGCGCCACCACCCGGTTGCGGCCTTCCAGCTTGGCCTGGGACAGGCGCAGGTCGGCGCGACGCATCAGCTGCGACAGGTCGGTGCCGTCCTGCGGGCCGCTGGCAAGGCCGGCGCTGAAGGTGAGCCGCAGGGGGTCGGCATTCGCGTCGGCGACGAAGGGGCGGGTGGCCAGGTCGCGGCGCAGGGTTTCCAGCCGCTCCCAGGCGCGCCCGGTCGGCAGCGGCATCAGCAGCGCGAACTCCTCGCCGCCAAGGCGCACCAGCAGGTCGCCGGCTTCCAGTCCTTCGCGCAGCACGCCGACGGCGTGGCGCAGCGCGCGGTCGCCGATCGCATGGCCGGCCTCGTCGTTGATGCGCCGGAAATAGTCGAAGTTGATCAGGCCCAGCGTCAGCGAGCCGCCGCTCTCGCGCACGCCTTCGAGCACGCCGGGGAAGTGGTGCACCAGCAGGGTGCGATTGGGCAGGCCGGTCAGGCCGTCGGTGCCGGACAGTTCGACCAGCCGCTGCATGCGGAACACCACCATGGCGATGATCGCGGTCACCACGCCGATCAGCAGCAGGCGCTGCAGCACGTTCGACACGCGCGCGGTGCCGTAGTCCGCCGACGCCAGCTGCTCCGGCGCCTGCGCCAGCAAGAACACCGCTGTCGCCAGCGCGGCGTACTGCAGCGTCGCCAGCAGGCCGGTATAGAGCGTCAGCCGGCCGTCGTTGCGCAGCGCGGTCATGCAGATGGCGATCAGGTAGAACGCCCAGACCACCATGCTGTTCAGGCTGGCGGCCAGCGAGTCCTGCGCCAGCAGAACCAGGACAAGGGTGGTCAGCGAGACGTCGTAGCTGGTGGTCAGCCAGGGCAACCAGCGGAAGCGGCGCTGCTGGTGCGCGAGCAGCAGCAGCACCTGCGACGCCACCACGGTCAGGGTCACGCCGAACATGCCGGCGATGCCCTCGGTGGGAGTGTATTCGCCGGTGGCGATGTTGATCAGCGGCAGCAGCAGCAGCACCAGCGACAGGGCGGCGCGCAGCTTCGCCACCAGCAGCTCGCCGCCGGCGCCGAGCTCCAGCATCAGCGCGTCCGGCGGTGCGCGCAGCCGCTGCCAGGATTCCCGCAGTCCGAGTCCGATGATGTCCACCCTGTCCCCCGTTGCCGTTGCAGCATACGGCCGCGCCCGGCAGCGGCTCAATGCCCGGCGATCAGGTGCCGATGCCGGCCAGCGCTGCCCACAGCCCCAGCGCCAGGAACACGCAGGCGGCGGTGATGCGCGCGGCCTTCAGCGGCAGCTTCGAGGCGAAGCGACTGCCCAGGACCACCACCGGCACGTTCGCCAGCAGCATGCCGACGGTGGTGCCGGCCACCACCTGCCACAGCGGCGAGTACTTGGCCGCCAGCAGGATCGTCGCCACCTGCGTCTTGTCGCCGATCTCGGCGATGAAGAAGGCGATGGTGGTGGCGATGAAGGCGCCGTGCGCGGGCAGCTTCTCGTCCTCGTTGAGCTTGTCCGGCTTCAGCGTCCACAGCGCGATGGCGATGAAGCTGGCGGCCACGATCCAGCGCAACACCTCGGGCGTCAGCCAGCCCGCCACCAGCGTGCCGACCCAGCCGGCCAGTGCATGGTTGAGCAGGGTAGCAATGAGGATCCCGGCGACGATCGGCCACGGGCGGCGGAAGCGCGCGGCCAGCAGCAGGGCGAGCAGTTGGGTCTTGTCGCCGATCTCGGCCAGCGCCACCGTGCCGGTGGAGACGAGCAGTGCGTCGAACATGGGAACTCCGGGCCGGGCGCATTCGCGAGGGACGCGAAGGCAAACGCCGCGTCGCCCGGCCGGGTGCGCGCCGTCTGCCTTCGGTCTTGCCCGCGACGCAGGGAATCCAAGCGTCGCTGCGCGCCATGGCCTGCCGGCCAAGTATGTTGACGCGCGGGCCGCGGCATCGCGCCGCGGCGGGCTACTCCCCGGAGGAAGAGAGCGCGTATTCAAGCACGCGACAATCGCTTGACTAGATAATGAGAATCATTATCATCAATTGCGTCGCCACCTTTTCGAGTCTCGGTCATGACCGCGAGCACGTTCTTCGAGCCGACCTTCCGCCTTGCCCCGCGCGCCATCGCCAAGCCGGCGGCGACGCCGCACGGCCAGCCGCTGCTGGAAAGCCGCCAGCTGCTGCAGGGCCGATGCGAGGTGCTGATCCGCCACGGCGACGAGGTCTATCGCCTGCGCCATACCCGCAACGACAAGCTGATCCTCACCAAGTAAGCCACCCACCGGCGCGCGCCGCGCCGGTTCCTCCGCCCGCCAGCGCCCGTGCGCGAGCCAGCAGACGACCCCAATCCTTGGAAGTCCCATGCGTTCGCACCCGCTGTCCCTTGCGCTGCTTGCCGCGCTCGCCGTTTCCGCTGCCCCGACCCACGCCCGGATGCAGACCCGGATCGGGCCTGCCGCCGCCGTCGATGCCGACGATGACCTGAAGATGTTCGACCGCGTGGTCGTCACCGCCACCCGCACCGAGCGCGCGCTGGCCGACGTGCCGAACACGGTGGACGAGATCGACCGCAAGCGCATGGACGAATTGCTGGTCGGCGACCTGAAGGATCTGTTCCGCTACGAGCCTGGCATCAGCGTCGGCACCAGCTTCGGCCGCTTCGGCATCGGCGACATCCGCATCCGCGGCCTTGGCGGCAACCGCGTGCGCATCCAGACCGACGGCATCGCGGTGCCGGATGCGTTCTCCATCGGCAGCTTCGCAAGCGCCAACCGCAATTTCGTCGACCTCGACACGCTCAAGCGGGTCGAAGTGGTGCGCGGCCCGACTAGCTCGCTGTACGGCTCGGATGCGCTGGGCGGCACCGTATCGTTCGTGACCAAGGATCCTTCGGACTACCTGAAGGCGGGCAAGGATGCCTACTTCGGTTTCAAGCTCGGCATGGACGGCGAATGGAGCGGCCTGTCGGCCGGCGCCACCGCCGTGTTCGGCGGCGAACGCTGGTCGGGCCTGCTGGCGGTGAGTCACCGGCAGGGACAGGAGACGCGCAACCGGGGCGAGAACGACGGCACGGGCGCGGCGCGCACCAGGCCCAATCCGCA
>JAANMX010003903.1_pt1 | contig 12492 bp, 5 predicted proteins | sample 7279681 | NCBI WGS metagenome assembly JAANMX01 (sample SAMN14094542, study PRJNA606508) | bioreactor metagenome | isolation source: A lab-scale SPAN reactor treating ammonium-rich wastewater day 351 | place: Ireland: Galway | collected 2018-01-01
GTAGCGAACAGTGCGGAGGTTGACGATGGCGCTGGAGGCGAATGGTGTTTCCCAGTTTTCCCTTTCGACGATGGTCCAGAGGTAAGTCATATCCTTACGGGATCGATCCTCTACCATCCACGCTTTCCCTGTTGGGTCGATAGTGAGGAACCTCCCCGTGGCAACATTTCTGAGGACTACACGGTGTTTCTGTTTTGATCGGTCCGTATAGCGCCTTGGCTCACCGTTACGATGTTCTGTGCTGTGAACCGGCCAGCAGACATACCAGTTGACATTCGGGTCCTCTTCCGCTTCGCCCTCATCCATCTGACGGAAGCTCGGAAGGCCTTGATTCGCGTCATCCTTTGTTTTGCCACCGGAATCTGTAAGGAAGTAGTTGTAGCGTGCGAATAAGACGATGGCATCAGTACAGGACTCCACCTCATATTCAGTTTCGAGCGACTCGGATACAGATTGAACCGGAACCTTCTGGGCTAATGAATCCTGAACAGAGTTGCCTGTTTTAGAGGGCCACTCGGCGCCGGGAAGTCGCTTTGCCCAGAACGAGCGCTTGTAGCATTCCACAGTGTCCATCCAGAGTTCGCTGGAAGAGCCGGCATATTCATTTGATCTCCAGGGGAAAGCTGGCCAAATCCATACAACTCCATCGGCGTCACCGGAAGCCAGGAGCTGGCTTGCTGGATCGAAAGCGATCTGAGTCAGTCCAACTGCATGCTTTCCCTCGAAACTGATTAACTCGCGCGTGTCGTCATCGGACAAGTGCCATAACTTAAGGGTCTTGTCGCTGCTTCCAGAAAAAAGGCGTGTGCCATCTTTGGTGAAGGCCAGGGAGCGGACGGCATCTGAGTGTCCGGAAAGACTATGAAGAAGGGTTTGCCCGGTAACATTCCACAGGTCGATCCGGCCGTCTTTACCCCCCGCTGCGAGAATGTTTCCGTCAGAGCGAAATGAGAGGGAGCTGATTTCATTTCGTTGTGTTGGCAGGGACTTCATCGGCCTCAAAGTATCGCTGCTCAGGATTCGTATTTCAGATGGCCTTTGCGCTCCGGGGGTGATAGTGGAAAAAGCGACTGTTTGTGATGTCGGGGAAAATGCAAGAGCGGTCAGAACCTCCCCGGGGGGGACGACCTGCGATTCGACCAGCTTTCTGAGGGAGGGCGTTTCCCAGATGGTGACAAGACCATTCCTGAGTCCGGTTAACAGTCGGTCCCCCTTCATTGTGCATGCAATGAAGCGGACATCATCCGAGATTCCATCGATGTTCTGGTCGCTGACAATCCTTCGTTCTTCGGCGAATTCCATCGAGGGAATTTCCCAGGCTCGCAGGACAGAATCCGCGCCACCCGTGTAAATCCGATGGCCTTTAGGATCAGGAACCGTACAAATCGTTCCGAGGTTATCACCTTCGATCAACATCGTTTCCTTATGGGTCCATGAATTCCAGGCAAATGCGGTGCGCTCACGGATGAACTTTGAGGATGAAAAGGCTGCAAGCAGGCCCTGTCCGCCGGGGGTGAGCGCCAGACCTGACACTCCATTCCGCGGGCCACTGAAGAGGTCTAAATGGGAATCCGGAAACACTGACCATAACCGAAGTGTCCCGTCGCTTCCCGCACTTAGAATCATATCCTCACCCGGCAGGCAGGACAGATGATCCACCTTTCGTGTGTGTCCTTTAAGGGTAACCTGCAAGTCACCAGTTCCCATGTTCCATGTCCGGATAACTCCATCTTCGGCACCGGTTACAATCCGGGAGCCACCTGGGTGAATCCCAATTGAACGGACCGCTTTTGGGTGTGCCTGAATTTTCCATTTGAGCTTTAAGCCATCCATCTCCCAGAGGCATAAAGTACCTTTCGATCCTCCCACCGCGAGATAATGGCCATCAGGGCTGAACTTGGCCGAGGTGCAAGATGTGTTGCCCTCTTGAACAAGCTGCGCGAGCTCCCGGCCGGATTTAGTACTGTAAATTCTCACATACTTTGGGGAGTCGATTGGTTCTGGGAGTGCACAGGCCGCGACCAGTCTCCTGCCTTCCGGATCGAAGTCGATGCAGACCGGCTCTTCGTTGGCGCCGCATGTCATGCTGATTATGGGCGTGAGGGAAGACAAATCCCACAAATGGATAGCTGACTCAGCATCACCAACAGCAAGAGCATGGCTCGCGGGACAGAAAGCGAGGGAGGTTACCCTTCGTTCCGAAGGATGGATGAGTTCATCCTTCTTCCAAGTGGAGGCATCCCAGATCAGGACTGCGCCATCCTCCCGCGCAGCTGCAACAACTTTATTGTCTGAACTGACCGAAATGGACAGCACCGGACTGCCGACGCCGATAAGTTCTCGGGTCATCTTCCCTTCGGAAAGATCCCATATCCGGATGGCACCGCTTCGGTGTCCTGAAACTGCCCATTTGCCATCTGTGCTCGCTGCCGCATCGAGGATCTCATCTCTGCTGTCACCCATGCACATGACATCCAGGTTGCAGAGATACAGCAGATGCCCCCATTCCCAGTTTCGTTCGGATTCCGGACAGGCCTTCAGGATCTCCAATGCGCGATCGTATTGACGGCTGCCGATGGCTCTCTGAGCGAGATTGATGGAGGAAAGATAGAGTTCATGCTCCTTCTTCTTTGTTTCCGATTGAGCCAGAAGTCGCGCCTGGTGTTCGCGCACCAGACCGATGCCCAAACCCAGGCTCGAGAGGATAATAATCAGAAAGCCGATGCCTGCGGCCGCACTCCACAACCTAATCCGTTTCCGTTTTCTGTCTTCTGCCGCCTGCTTGACAATCTTGCTGCGTCGAGCCTGAAGCGACTCCAGCGATTGCGCCAATTCCCCCGGTCCTGAATAACGAGAGAGAGGATCGGTTGCAAGGCATTTCGCGAGATCTTCCGCAATCAGGGGATCCTGAATGAAGGTCCACCAGTCAGAGCCGATGGTGCGCTGGAAATCGCCTGCCATGAGCTGGAAGAACATAATGCCAAGAGAATACAGATCGGAGCGTGTGGTTGAATCTTTGCCTGAAAGGATTTCCGGCGCGGTATAGAGATGCGTTCCATATTTCGGCAAGATATCCGTGACGGAGATTGTACTGGTCAGGCCGGCGAGGAGCGATGGATCGAGAAGCGCCTTTTCAGTGGCCTTGCCGACCCCAAAGTCTGTCAGCTGGACTGTTATCGTGGAGGGGTCATTCGCGATGCCGTTTATCAGGACATTCGAGGGTTTGATATCCCGGTGCAGAACTCCTGACTCATGTGCGTTCTGAAGGGTTTTGGCAGCTTGAATGATGATGGCCAGCCGGGTCTCAGCCGGGACTTTCTCGATGCCTCCCTGCTGTTCCAGCCATTTCAAGAGGTCCAGTGACCAGGTATCCTCGAGGCAAATCCAGTAGGGTCCGTCCTCAAATTGAAATCCAAGAACCCGCACGATGTTGGGAAGGTCCCCGAATCGTTCGGAAAGAATTCGGAGGAGCGCCACCTCGCGGCGAAGGGCGCGGATCCGTTCTTCAAGGAAGCAGAATTTAAATATCCTCGTGGCGCCTCCATCTTTTCTGGATGCCCGCCATACCTCGCCGAAACCTCCCGATCCGAGCCTCTCAGTCAATACCCAACCAATGCAGGTTGGAATCTCCTGCTCAAGCGCTGGACGCCACCCCAGAACCGGTTCGTCATCCCCGGAGTGGTATCGGGCAGCACGGGCTGATTCGGGCGGTGCTGTCAGGGGTGCGGCTCCCTTAATGCCGATTTCGCAGAGACCGAGGGGCGACTCAATTCCTTTGATCCGATAGGCCCCGTAGTCGAGGAAGGAAACAGAACCCAGTTCGCGGAGGTCTGGAGCCGTGATTGCAGCCCGCGCGGAGTCGAAGACCGGCCTCGATAGCAGTATCTGGTTTGGGGACGCAATGCGCAGGATACGTGAGGCCTCTGTGGTAAGTGATCCCTCGATCCTGATAATATCGTCCTTGCCCAGCTCCCTTGCTACAGTGACCTCTCCCATGTGAAGGGCTGCCTTGAGCGGCAGCTGTCCATTGGTGGAATGGGCTTGAGGGATTCTTTGCGACATGAACCGGAGGCTGAATCGAACTGCTTCCGATGGACATTCGAAGACCACGAGGTGCGTGTTCCCAAAAGTTTCGATCAGCTTCCCGTCCTTAGAATTTGTGAGCTGCCGGGAGAGGTCATCCAGAAGCTCCTTCTGGATAGTCCTGGCTGCGTCATATCCTTCTGCTTCCGCGACACATTCAATCTCAAGCTGTTCGATCAAAAGTGCAACGACAAAGGCCGATTCCTTGTTCAGGGACTTTTCGATTTTACGTCCAGTATTCTTCTCTCCGAAGAAGTGGTCTTCCGGATCACCGTACAAAACGTAGTGTGCCCAGGACAGATTTGCCTTCCCGTTTGAGCTCGGATTGCTGGCCTCAATGCGGACCCGCCTTAGTGCTTCCCCAATCTCCATTCCGTCGAGTAGATACCGGTAAAACGAAATGGCTGTTGACCGGCCGTAGCCGTCCATCAGGTCGCCATGCGCCCCGATGTAGTGACGGCATCCAGCTTGAAGGAGGGCATGAGGCCAACTGAAGCAGCTGTTTTGTGAATCTGATCCCCAGGGCCCTTTCTCCATGCCTTGGCAGGCGTTATTGAATACCAGCCGAGGCGCCGCCCTCCCTTGCCGCGTCAAGGTGTGCAGCATTTCCGCCTGGAAAGGACCATCGGAGAGAACCCAGGCAGGGCCGTCATTGTCTTCACCATGTCCGCTGTAGTGTAAGGCATCGAACTCACCGAGAAGCTTCGCCAGATCGTTCTTAGTCAGGCCGCCATTGAACCATTCCACTTGGATTCGTGGCTCTGAAGCGAGTTTGCCGAGAAGTTCTGCCCCTTCCTCGGAGGCTGCGGGGAGATCGCCGGTAGGATTTGAGACTACAATGAGAGATGCTTTCCTGTCAGGACGCGGGCGTTCGACAGCAAGCGCTTCCTGGGTCGTCCGGACGATCCTTCCTGTCGCAAACCGCCGGCATAGAAAATCAGTCCCATCATAGACAAGCTCCCATGGAATATGGACGCACGTTTCATCAAGATCGAAGACCAGGAATCCACCGGCCTGCTGCTCAAATCTCCACCGTGTTTCCTCATTAAGCAGCAGGTCGAACAGCCTTGAGCCGAGCGCTTTCAGATTCGTCTCAATCGTGGATGTATCACTCACCCGATTCGACAATGAGAGCGTCTTTTGGAGGTCCTCAAGCAGGGATCCAAGTTCCGCCGGGTCAAACTGGCGCTTGCTATAAGAAACAAAGGTGGACACAGCACATCCGGACTCGGCCAGACGGCTCCGGATCTCACTCTCGCCTCTGAGGCTTGCCTCCAAAACCAATCGTTGTACTGCTTGTGCCATAGTTGTCTGACCCCAAGGAAACCTGGATCGGTCCTTGTTCGCAGGATGGATTCTACTTTGAGAATAAAAAAGGGAATAGCAGGAAATATTTAGAAAAGCAGGAAAATTCTTCTACACATGGCATCATAAGAAATTGGGCATGTATCATCTGATAACCTTCTTCAGGGATTGGGGGATGGGATTCAAGCCCAGACAGGAAGGACACAATACCGAATTCATGCGGCATGCCATTCAGGGCGAGATACTCCGCCCAAGGAGTCACGGTATGGCCATTAACTTCGTGGGGATCTTCTCGCGTGGTCCGGTTTCAGTTGTTCGCAAACAGCGGAGCTCCTGGAGGCAAACCGTAACAGTGTTCAGTTCGGGTGTATCGGTTTGAGCACAGTGGGTTGGCTGGACTGCAGGAGGATATGCACAATTATTTAAGACCCGGTGTATAGAATCTGTGAGAACAATTGCTTCCACACAGTATCGCTGGAGACTTCCGCCTGCTCCGGTTGCGTAGTGGCTTCCAGGGTTGAGCCAAGGTGTCCGGCGAGAGCGGCCGCGAAGCGAAGATGAAAGGGATCGCCCGGAACCGGATCGACAGATTCGAAAGCCTCCCTGCTCTCGGTGTATCTCTCATTGAGCAGGGATTCCCACCCACTAAGGCAAGCCCACCCGTTCCGAATTCGTTCATCTCCCTCATTGGCCGGAAACGAAACCAGCCCGGCTTGCCCTCGGTATGCCCCAAGGACGGTTGTTGCGAGAAGCCGAGTGTTCTCTGGAAGAGAATCGAGGCTGTCCTCATTTGGATCAAGATCGGATCGTTCAAATGTGGTTGCTATAACCGTCTTCCACACCGGGAGGTAAACCGCCTCCCTCTGGAAAGTCGTGGAGGTGGATGACCTTGTGGCCATGAGGGGGGCGAGAGTGGCGTGATCCTTCGACCTCGTCAATTCCCCGAGAGCGCTCATCCATCCCAGCTGCCGGTCTAATTCCTCAGGCCTCGGGTACAGTGGCAACACTTCCTCTCTCAGGATACGAACCGCTTCGCTGAGGTGCCCGGTGATAGCGTTGTGCAGGGAGGCCGCTTTCCAGTCGTTCGGATTGAGGGAGTATGGAGTGCAGATCAGGGCGGCTCCAGCAGGTTCCCCTCCCACCCGAAACGCAAAGTGCGTTCCGGGCGATACTCCATCGATCGGACGCTTCGGGAGAGAAGAGGCAGGCATCGAGCGCAGGACATTTCCGTCTTTCCACACCTCGATCTGTTTTTCCTCAGAGGTCCTGGCTTCCAGATTGATCGAAAAACGGCCATTCTCTGGTTTCAACGTGATACGCAGCGGTATTTCTCCCAAAAAGGTTTGTGCCTCAAGCAATCCACGGACACAGACAGGAAACTTTTCTCCTGCGATTCGTTCGAAAGCACTGGCGATCCGGGCGCTCCAGCCGGTTAAGGTAACCTCATCCTTTTCGAGAATCCGGAAGTAGTCTCCAGCCTCTCCAACTACCAGAAGTGAAGACTCTGCAAAGGGCAGATTAACCCGGACCTCTTCACGTGCTCCTGGGTAGGCTGCCAAAGGCAGCAAACTCCGCATGTCCGGATCGTCCCTCAGGCCAGAAAGAACTGATGGCTGTTCCTCATCTGAGAGCCTTCCTTCAAGGAATGCCGCCAAGTCATTTAATCGCTTCGGATCCATCTCACAGGTCTCCCCCTCATTTTGGATTAGCAGGAACCTTCATTTCACGCCTTTATATTATGGTACGGGAGATTCTAACTCAAAATTACCCTTCCTTTGAAAATCTATCGTTTGCCGAAATACTTAGAGGTGGAAAATAACATCCAATATCACTAATATGCATCGATTCGATCTGCCACCTTGCCATGCAACCCAGGATGAAGCCAAACACCCGCCAATTTGATGAGTCCCTCCGTGACCTGGTCCTTAATAGCCCTGAGGAGGGCTGGAATGCTCTCCTGCTCAAGTATGGGCCTTTTGTCAAGCGATTAGTTCGACGTTATCGCCTTTCCACAGAGGACACCGAGGAGATCGTCCAGGAGGTCTGGTTCCGGCTCGTGAAGAACGAGCAGAAGCTGATTCGGCATTGGGACCCGGCACGCTGCTCACTGAAGGGATACCTCGCGGTCGTCACCCCCAGCGTGGCTCTTGATTTTATCCGATCACGGTTTCACCAGGATACCTGCCGCAGGGCGGAATCGGCTGAGTGGCAAGCCTGGGATGTCTTATCGGAGCTGCTCGTATCCTCCTCACCCAGTCCTGCCTCCCGGCTCGAACGCGCTCAGGAGATGGAGGCGCTCGCTCAAAGCCTCTCCGACTGGGCTGATTCAGGCCGACTCCGCGAGGAGGACCGCCTGATCCTCGAACTGCTGCTGCGTGGTCTCGACTACCCGGAAATCTCCCTGTTGTTGGGCATAAAGGAAAAGAAGTTGAACTTGCGCATCTATCGGCTGAAGAGGATCTGGAGGAGGCGGGTTAAGGGCCAGGCAGCCGGCGATGAGCGGGATTAGCAGCCTATTCCATTTGAGTATGTGGATAGAGTCGCTTGAGTTTGATCCTGGCATCGGCGTTGGTGAAGCGCCAATCGACCCCCCTCTGCATTCTGAAGGCAATCAAGAATCGAGCAAATGGGGGTGTGGCTCTCGCGGCTCCAGCAACCGAGTGGGTGAAATCAGCCAACCGTAGGGGCGACATTTATGGCGCCCGTTCACTCCATGGCGCCCGTTAACTCCATGGCGCCCGTTAACTCCATGGCACCCGTTCACTCCATGGCACCCGTTCACTCCATGGCGCCCGTTCACTCCATGGCGCCCGTTCACTCCTCACCGCCGGAAAGGCCTTTCTGATTTATTTCGCCTGCCTGGGTACACACGACGAGGAGGTTCACAAGGATCATCACGAAGAACTCCTCCATATTTTCCACCCGGCTCATCCAGCATTTTTTTGTTTGACATGCCGGGGAGCCGAACCTAAGATCAAATTCTGCTGAACAGCACACAATTCATTCCAGCGGAGGAACCCACCATGGCGGTTGCTTTTTTGTCCCCAGAGAAGGCGATTTCACGCAAAGGGAAACTGCTGATCAACGGAGAATTCGTTGATGCACTTTCCGGCAAAGAGTTCGAAACACTCAACCCTTCCACCGGGGAAGTCCTTGCACATGTGGCGGAGGCCGATAAGGCCGATGTCGACCGCGCTGTCAAAGCCGCACGGACCGCATTTGAAGAAGGCCCCTGGAGCCGTATGAACGCACGTGAACGCGGGAGGCTCCTTCTCCGGCTCACCCAGCTGGTGGCAGATCATGCCGATGAACTGGCGCTGATCGACACGCTCGACAATGGAAAACCGATCCGTGAGACCACTCATGTCGATGTCCCCCTGGTGATTGACTGCCTGGGCTACTATGCCGGCTGGGCCGACAAGATCGAGGGAGAAACCATTCCAGTCAATGGCCCGTTTCTCAACTACACCCTCAAGGAGCCGGTCGGTGTGGTCGGACAGATCATCCCATGGAACTTTCCCCTGCTGATGGCGGCCTGGAAGCTGGGGCCTGCGCTAGCCACTGGATGCACAGTGGTTCTGAAACCGGCCGAACAGACACCTCTGTCTGCCCTGCGCCTCGGTGAGTTGATCCTCGAAGCCGGTTTTCCGGAGGGTGTGGTCAATATCCTGCCTGGTTTCGGGCCAACCGCAGGGGCTGCAATCGCTTCACACCTGGATGTGGACAAGGTGGCATTCACCGGCTCCACCGAAGTGGGCCGCCTGATCATGGAAATGGCTGCAAAGAGCAACCTCAAGAGAGTGACCCTGGAGCTGGGCGGCAAAGCGCCGAACATCGTGATGTCGGATGCAATTATCGATGAGGCGGTCAAAGGAGCGGTGACCGGCATCTTCCTCAACCAGGGGGAGGTGTGCTGCGCAGGGTCACGCCTGTTTGTTGAGGACAAGGTCCATGATGAGGTTGTGTCAAAACTGAAGGCTTATGCCGAAGGGATCAAAGTCGGAAACCCGCTCGATCCGGCGACAGAGATGGGCGCCCAGGTGTCCGAGGAGCAGCTCGACCGCATCCTTAACTACTGCGAGAGCGGGAAAGCGGAAGGGGCCACAGTGGTGACGGGTGGGGGCCGCAATACAGCAGCAGGCAAAGGTTACTTCATGCATCCGACCATCTTTTCTGATGTGAAAGACTCGATGAAGATCGCACGTGAGGAGATTTTCGGCCCGGTGGTGTCTGCGATTCGTTTTTCGGAGATCGGAGAGGCGGTGCAACGGGGCAACAGGACCAACTATGGCCTGTCAGCGGCGGTCTGGACCCGTGATATCAAGAAGGCTCATACCATAGCGCGGAAACTGCGTGCGGGTGTTGTCTGGATCAACACCTACAACACCTTCGATGCGGCATCCCCGTTTGGTGGTTACAAGGAAAGTGGGATCGGGCGAGAGCTGGGCAAACACGCCCTGGCCAACTACCTGGAGACCAAGAGTGTGTGGGTTGCTTTGGAATAATCCAGCCCCACCAGCCGGTGACTCCCGGCTTGAGGACCAGGTCTAAAACTGTAAATCAGCACGGGTGCATCGGATCCATGCACCCGGATCACTCAAGAGGAAATCCCCTCACACAAGCCAGGATTCTTACAGTGAATATTGCGGCACCTTGAGCCGTTCACCATCACGCACCGCGGAGTCATTGGCGATGATCCCGCAGACAGTCATGTTCAGAGCCTGAATGATATCCACCATCGGTTTGCGATCCTGAAGGATCGCATGAACAAACTCATTGGTCAGATACCCATGCGATCCGCCATGAGAGCCTGGATCCACTGAGGGCGGCAGGGGTGGCCGTGAAATATCCGGCAGGTCGGTCATAGCTCCATGATATTCGGTCCCGATCATCCATCCCTGCTCGCCGAACACACGGCCGGTTTCATCCCCTTTATCGCGGACACCGATGCACATCAGCATCCGTGAGGCACCCCCTTCGGCGGTTTCAAAAAGGGCGATCTGGTCGGTGAAACGGTTCTTGTACTGGTTCTTTTCAGGCTGCCAGTCAGGCAGGCCGCAATTCGAACCGGTGCAGGAGACCGAAACAAATGGTTTTTCGGTCACACTCACATAGTAAGCGGTTGAATGAGTGGGGTACCACAACGGGATCGAGCCGGTGCGCCAGCCTTTATAAGAGTCAATCGGGCTGTCCAGGAAATGGTAATATTCCCCCTCGGAGTAAATCAGCTTCCCGAAGCCGCCGGCCTTGTAAATCTGCCGCATGGCATAGCAGTCGGCATGGAAAGCCGAGGTTTCGAACATCATGTATTTGAGTCCAGTCGACTTCACAGTCTCGAGCAGTTTCTCGGCATCTTCGAGTGAGCCCCAAACTGCCGGGACAGCAGTTGCGACATGTTTGCCATGTTTGAGAACTTCGATGCAGTGGCGTGCATGGCTGGGGGCATCTGTTGCGACAAACACGGCTTCGATGGAATCATCCTTGACCAGTTCTTCAAGGGATGGATAGGTTTTGCTGCAGCGGCAAGCCTTTGCAAGGTCAGCACAACGATCCGGAAAGAGATCGCTCACCGCGACTACTTCCACATTGGGGTGATCCTGGAAACTGAAGGCAGCTCCGAATTTACAGACACCATATCCGACAATGCCAACCCGTATCTTTCGATCCGAAACAGGTTCCCATCCTTTGGATGTGTTTGCATCCCTTTGGGCTTTTTCGAACCCCTGGATCGTTTTCTCTTTCTCCTCAGCAAAGGCAGACTTTCCCAAACCAATAGCAGCCGCGCCCAGGCCGGCCGCCTGCAGAAAAGTGCGCCGGGTGGCAATGTCCAAGTTCGATTTCGAACGCGAAGCCGCATTGGATGGCTGGCTTCCCGACTCGGGCTGGATGTGGATGTCAGATTTCTTGCTGGCCATTTTGTTTAACCTCCGAGGAAAGAATGATGATGCCGGAACCATTGGATGCTTCTATGATCCCCATCGCCGTGATCTCTGTCAACACGGCCAGCCGATCTCAATTAACCTGCCAGCAAATAATTCATGTAAAAAACTGAATAAATCCACGAAACGACACTTCATCTGAATGAGGGGATCGTCTAGGCTCTCACCGGAGAACAGGCCAGGCAATCACAAACTGTTTTCAAAGCACCTGGACGAAATGAAAGGATGTTCAGACATGCAGCATCTTGAGAATAGAACCAGAACCACCCCGGGAGATGACAGGGAAGCCACTGCCATGGAGACAACCCAGATAAATCCAAAGCGCTCCCGACGCAGTTTCATCCATACAATTGCCGCCGGAGCAGGCACACTGGCAGCAGGAACCCTGATGGCGGATCAGGGGGCCGCCTTGGCACAGGCGGGCAAGCCAGAGGACCTCACGATCGGAGTTTCCACACTCGGTTTTCCAGACCTGACCAACCAGGAACTGGCACAACAGCTGTCAGCACATGGAATCACGCTCATTCAGCTCTTCCTCAACCAGAAAGACAGCCGTTACTGGAACTACAACGGGCGCTCGGATGTGTCCGGCATGACAGCAGCCCATGCGGAGGAGATTGCCCGAACCTATCACTCAGCAGGAATCCGCATCCACAGCATGGGTGTGTACACCAATCTGATTCATCCTGATAAAGCCGAAGTCGATGCCAATCTGCAGTACTTTGATGACATGATGAAGATCGGCGGGGACATGGGTGTTCATACCTTCATCACCGAAGCGGGACACTTTCACGATGAGCAGCACTGCAAGGCTGTTCCCCTCCACTTTGAGGATGAGGTCTGGCCACGCATGGTTTCCACTTTCAAAAGGCTGGCGGAATCTGCAGGAAAAAACAATGCGACCATCCTGGTTGAGCCTTTCTTTCAGGGATTCTTTGCCACAGCAAAACGAACCCGAGTCTTTCTAGAGGAAGTTGGTTCCCCAGCGATTCGAGCCCTTCTGGATCCGGCAAACCTGCTGGAGCTGGATGACCTCGAGGAAATGTTTCAGCAGCTGGCTCCCTGGATCGATTGCCTGCATGCCAAGGATCGCAAGCTTCACACCCAGGCCGGAGTTCCTGCCGGGCAGGGAGATATCGATTATGTGAAATTTGTCAATCTGGCT
>JAANMX010003904.1_pt1 | contig 12486 bp, 12 predicted proteins | sample 7279681 | NCBI WGS metagenome assembly JAANMX01 (sample SAMN14094542, study PRJNA606508) | bioreactor metagenome | isolation source: A lab-scale SPAN reactor treating ammonium-rich wastewater day 351 | place: Ireland: Galway | collected 2018-01-01
CTTGCCAAAGCGAATTCCGACCCGGGCATCGTTACGGAAGGTGCCGGCAAAGCCGAGAAAGTGGCGGTGAATACGCTAACCGACGTCGTCAAGAAACCGATCGCGGGCATCAAGCCGGGCGATTTCACGCTTCCCTTTGAAGTTCAGAAGATGGGTATCGTTATCCTGCGCATCGACGCACGCGAAGCGGCCGGCTCAGAATCAACTTTCGATGAAAATGCTGTCCGTCTTGCGATCCTGCAGGAAAAAGGCCCCGAAGCTCAGAAGAAGTTTATGACAAACCTGCGGACGGAAGCCTATATCAAGATCAACGACACGTACCGCCCGATCGTCTCGCCGCTTCTTTACGCAGACGAACGAAAAGAAACAAAAGGTTCGCATTAGGATGCGGAAATTACAGACTAAGGGCGGCCGGAGGCCGCCCTTTTTTTGTTTCGCGAGTTTTATTTTGAACCGAGAACGTCTTTAAGAGCGTCGCGGTAGAGCTCTGCCTTTTTGAGCGCTCGTTGCGCTTGCGGATGATCAGGTTTGTACGTGCGAAGGAGGCGATTGAGTTCGGTCTCGACCTCGGCGCGGCGGACGATCAGCTTGCCAAGAGCGAGCGTAAGTTTCTGCACATCGTCAGGGCGAACGGCGAAGAGGCGGTCAATATCCTTTGAAAGCGTCGCGAGTTCAAAGCGAGCGTCGATCACCTTTGGATTCTGATCCGTATAGTCATCAGCGAATGAGAGCAGATCGGCCTCAAGCTCGGTCTTTCGAAGTAAAACTTCCGCATACGCGGGCGAAGATTTGATCGGGCCCGGGTCGCTCGACCGAACAGGCGTCGCAGACGGCTTCGGCTGCGGTGTTTGTGCCGAAACACCGTACGCGCCCGCGACCACGATGAACGCGGAAAGAAAGCCGGCTCTCAAGAAACGGTTCATTTCTCTTACTCTAAAGCCCATAGAATGCACCTGCCGAGCAGGACTCCATCTGCGGCGGCTCATCTTTTTCGATACGTCCGTCGCCGAACATTTCGCCTCGCTGCAAGGTCTCGAAATATGTAGAAATGTTCATCAAGATCTCGTCCGCCGAGTGCGAATGATAGAGCGTTTGGCGGAACTGTGCCCCACCGGGTAAGCCTTTCGTAAATTGACCAGCGAGCTGCTTCATCTTGCCGAGAGCGACGATCTCGGGCATCTCTTCGCGGCACATTCCAAAGAATTCGAGCAGGACGGATTTCTTTTCTTCGACATCAGGCTGATACGGTTCGCGGCCCTCTATGACGTCCTGGAACTGACGGAATATCCACGGATTCTGCATTGCACCGCGGCCGATCAGGATACCGTCAACACCAGTCTCACGCCAGCACTTCAAACCGTATTCGATCGAGGTGATGTCACCGTTGCCCGAAACCGGGATCGACACCGCCTCCTTCACCTGGCGAATGATATCCCAATTTGCGAAGCCTTTGTAGCCCTGTTCGCGTGTACGGCCGTGGACCTGTATGTGTTCGACGCCGCATTGCTCTGCCATTTTTGCGATATCGACGACGTTGATCGTGGATTCGGAGTAGCCGGTTCGCACCTTTAGCGTTAGCGGGATCGAGATCGATCGCTTTATCTCGCGCAGGATCAGTTCAAGCTGCTTCGGTTCGCGCAAAAGGCCTGAGCCGCCGCCGTTCCGCACAACTTTCGGTGCCGGACAGCCGCAATTTACGTCGACGATGTCGGCTCCGACCTCTTCGGCCATCTCGGCACCCATTGCCATTCGCTCAGGACGTCCGCCGAAGATCTGCACGGCAAATGGACGCTCTTCCTCGTCGAAATGCATCTGACGTTTTGACTTCGGATTACCGCGCGTCAGGCCCTCGACCGAGATGAATTCCGACACGACAAGCCCTACGCCGCCGCGACGCTTTATCAGGCGACGAAACGTGTAGTCCGTCACACCCGCCATTGGCGAGAGTATCAACGGCGGATCGATCTCGATGTCTCTGACTTTAAAGGGCCTCATCAGGTCAAAGGACCATTTTACAACAGGCGTGCCCGATATTCATTAAGTTTTGCGGGTATTGAAGGGGTCGATCGCCTTTTACGCCCAGTAATTGCGGTCAAGGGAGCGGTAGTTTATGGCTTCGGAGAGGTGGCCGGCAGAGACGTCCTCTTTGCCCTCGAGGTCGGCGATCGTGCGTGCAACCTTGAGAATGCGGTCGTGCGCGCGAGCAGAAAGACCCTGCCGCTGCATCGCTTTTTCGAGAAGAGCCTCGCCTTCGGTATCGATCGCGCAGAATTCGCGTATCTCGCGAGGAGCCATCGCCGAGTTCGAGAAGGTCTTTCCGTTGAAACGCTTTAGCTGGATCGCTCGGGCCGCGATCACGCGTTCGCGAACCTCGGCTGACGATTCGCTTTCTTCGGTCGTTTTGCCGCGAAGCTCTTCGAATTTCACGCTCGGGACGTCGATGTGAATGTCGATGCGATCCATCAGCGGCCCGCTCACACGCCCGACATAACGCTGTATCTGGAGCGGCGAACATTTACATTCCCGCGACGAGCCGAAATAGCCGCACGGACACGGATTCATCGACGCAACGAGCGTGAAATTCGCCGGAAACGTAAGCGAAGACGCAGCACGCGAGATCGTAACGCTTTTGTCCTCCATCGGTTGACGAAGGACTTCGAGCGCGCTTCGGTCAAATTCGGGCAATTCGTCGAGAAAAAGTACGCCTAGATGCGCAAGGCTTACCTCGCCCGGCTTTGGCACAGAGCCTCCGCCGACAAGGCCCGCCTGACTCACCGTGTGATGCGGAGATTTGAACGGTCGCTCGGTCACGAGGCCGCTGCGGCCGGTCAAGCCCGCGACGGAATGGATCTTTGTGATCTCAAGGGCCTCTTCAAATTCGAGCGGCGGCAGGATCGTCGGGAGACGCCGGGCAAGCATCGTCTTTCCGGATCCCGGCGGGCCGATGAAAAGGATGTTATGTCCGCCGGCACTTGCGATCTCCAGCGCTCGTTTTGCGGTCTTCTGGCCGCGCACCTCGGAGAAATCGACCGAGTAGCCGGACGCGTTACCCTTGAGTGCATCGGCGTCAAGCTCAAGTGGGCGAACGCTCTTTGCCTGTCCGAACTCAAGCTCGCGGCAGACGTTTACAGCGGTTCGCAGATCCGCAACCGGATAGACCGCGACGCCGTTTACGACGGCCGCCTCGAGGCCATTCTCTTCGGGGACGAGAAGGTGTTTGATCTTGTTATCGCGGGCGGCGAGAGCTATTGAGAGGGCACCTCGCACCGGCCGGACGCGGCCATCGAGCGACAATTCGCCGATCGCCATCACGCCTTCCATTTCCTGGCCGTTCGTCAGGTCGCCGTTCGCACCTAGAATGCCGAGCGCCGTCGGCAAATCGAAGCTTGCGCCTTCTTTTCTTAGGTCGGCGGGAGCGAGATTGACGGTTACTTTGCTTACGGGAAAGAAGAAGCCTGAGTTCTGAACGGCGGCACGGATGCGTTCGCGGGATTCGCGTACAGCGGTGTCTGGAAGGCCGACGATGATTATGTTCGGCGAAAGGTCATTCTCTGCTGCAGGACGGATATTGACTTCAATATCGACCAGCAAAGCGTCGATGCCGTACACCGCCGCCGACTGAGTGCGAAACACCATAGGAGATCAGTTCTATTTGCTGTTTTTCTTTGCCTTTTTGCCTGCGGGCACGTTGGCACCGACCAGTTGTTTGAGCTCGGTAAGGAACTCGGATACATCTGCGAACTCGAGATAAACGGACGCAAACCTCACGTACGCGACCTTATCAAGCGTCTTCAAACGACGCATTATCACCTTGCCGATGTCGGTCGTAGAAAACTCACGGTCGGGTGCATCCTGGACGCATTTTTCGACCTCATCGGCGATAACTTCGAGCTGAGTCGTCGATATCGGGCGCTTTTCGGCGGCTTTCAGAAGGCCCGCGATAACCTTGTCCCGATAAAAATGCTCGCGCTTCCCGTCTTTTTTGACGACCATGTACGGGATCTCGTCAATACGCTCGTAAGACGTGAAACGCCGCGTACAGGCCAGGCATTCGCGGCGGCGACGGATCGAATCGCCGTCCTTTGATTCGCGCGAATCAACGACCTTGTCTTCTAAATGTGCACAAAAGGGACAGCGCATCTAAACTCAAGTTTGCGGCTCAAAGTTCGGCGAGTCAGACTCGATCTCGCGCTCGGCATTCTCGCTGGAGAGAAGACGGCGGAAACGCTCAACGCTGATATCACCGTGGAACAGATAATATAAACCGAAAATGACCGCCGGAGCAAAGTAAACAAGGTGCATCACGATCGAGACCGCAGCTGCATCCTCATGCCCGATGCCGAGCAGGATGAGGCTGCCGGCGGTCGCGGCGTGAAACGCTCCGGCCGCTCCTCCAGGCGTCGGGACAAGCGAACCCATCGAGGCGACGCCCATCACGAAGATCGAATCCACAAATGTGAGCGGTAGGCCGAATGCCATTAGAACAAGCCATGTCGGCAAAGCGATCGCGAGCCATAGGGCCACTGTCCAGAGCGTAACCCAAAAGATCTCGCGAGCGTTCGTCATCACCTTCAGCGAGGTTGCAAGCTGCTGCATCAATCCAAGGCCGAGCCTACGAACGCGTTTCGGGATGAACTTTCGGTCAGTGACCGCGGCGAACCAATTGATCAGCGGTTCGCTGCGCCACGAATAGATGAGCAGGAATACGATGAACGAAACAGCACCGAGCGCCATGAGGTTTCCGACAAGGCGGATATATGCGTATTCAGCCTCGTGGCCCGCTCTTGTTTGGAACCAGATCAGGCTGATGCTGAAGAAACAGATGAGCGAGGCAAGGTCAAAAACACGCTCGACGCCGATCGTTATCACGGCATAGCTCGGGCGAATGCGTCTATCCAGCATCGGCAGCCACATCGGCCTGAGGATCTCGCCGGCCCGGCCAACAAGGAATATCGCGGTAAAACCGACCGTTGTTGTCGCAAAAAGGTCCCGGACGTTGGAAGGTGCAAGCGGAGCAAGCAGAACCTGCCATCGGATCGACCGCAGAAAATACCCGAGACAAATGATCGCCGCCGCAGCGAGCAGGTACCAGATGTTGGCTTTTCGTAGATTCTCCGTAACCTCGTTCCAGTCAAGATTACGTGCGAAATACCACACGAACGCCGCCGTTAAGAGGATGAGAAATAAATATTTAAGGGCTTTACGCAATGGCTTCTATTTGCCCGGCCATACGCCGACGGACAAAGAGAAAAGATACAGTATTCGCCGCAAAATGTCATAGCTAGGACCTGCGACCTTCTAGTAGACACTAAAGCTGTACTCCACTTGCCGCACTGAATCAACGGGGACATCGTTCTTGATCACGGGATTGAACTTTATCTGCTTCGCGGCTTCGACCGCCTTTTCGGTCAGGCCGTTGCCAAGTCCGCGAAGGACGAGAACCGGGCCTATCGTTCCGTCCGCGCGGAAGGCAACGAGCAAGAGCACGACCCCTGACAAGCCGGTCTCCTTGGCCTCTCGTGTGTAGTTGGGAGCCTTTGCCTTCTTGACGGCAAGCTTGGTGCCCGGTTCTGCCGGAGACTGTCCAGAGTCCTTAGGGGTGTTATCGCCGCGCTTATTGTAAAAGTTCGCAAACCATTGCACGGCGGCAATTTGTTCCCGGAGATACGCGCCGAGCGGACCATTTTTGTTCAACTCTGTATAGCGTTGAAAGGCGGCATCTGCTTTTTGGAGGGTCTCTGCACGATGCTGATACTTGCCATCCGGCACCTGCCTCAGATAGAGCGATCCTCTAAGAAAGTACGGATCAGGGGATGACGGGTTGAGGGCGATCATTTTCTCGATCTGCGTTTCGGCGGTCAGAAACTCCTCTTTCAGTATGGAAATGAACGCGTAGAAAAAATAGCTATCGGCCACATTCGGCTGCAGCCCGATCAGCTTTTTAGCGGCAATTTCTGCCTGGGCGATTCGATCAAGCGATATGAGTACGGAAGCAAATGTCCTCCAATAATGCGGCTCCTTGGTACTGATGCCGGTGGCCTTTTCGAGGGCGTCTGCCGCCTTTTCGTCCTTCTTATCGGCCAAATACGCTAGTGAGAGCTGATACCATGCTTCGGCGTTGTTTGGCTCCGCTTTCGTGAGCTTTTTGTAGAGTTTCGCAGCTTTGTCAAAATTCCCCGCCTTCATTGCCGCTGCGGCGTCGGCATTTACCTGGTCTTGAGGCTGAGCAAGCACGGGGCAAAGAAAAAGCAGAGTGAGGCTAAATATTGCGATCGTTCTCATTTGCACGGAATAATAACACGATTTTCGAGGAACTTTTCTAGTTATTCGGTCGTAACCTTTCATTGACGGGGCGCTGTTCCAAGGCCTTGTTGCTGATATAGTTATTGGCTAGAGGCATTTCGACCCAAGGAGAGGATTCGATTGGAAGCGGCAAAATCTGCAGCCGAAATTAACGGAGCGGAACTCGTCAAAAGGGCGCGTCAAGGTGATGGCGCGGCGTGGGAAGACGTGGTTACGATGTTCTCGCGCCGGATATTCAACCTCGCCTACCGCTTTACGTCGAGTGTCGAGGCGGCGGAAGACCTGACGCAGGAAGTTTTCATACGCGTCTATCGTTCGCTCGATCAGTACGACGCGAAACAGGGCGACCTTGCGAATTGGCTTATGCGGCTTGCAAGGAATTTGATAATCGACGATTACCGGCATAGGCAGCGAAATCCGCAAAATTCGATGGCGGATGCCGTCGATGATCATCACTACCATTTGCGTGCGGTCGGCAATTCGGCCCATCGCGAAATGGAGCGAAAGGAACTTGCCGCACAGGTTCAGGAAGGTATTGACAAGCTGCCGGAAGACCTACGCACCTGCGTGATCCTCCGAGACATCGAAGAGCTTACCTATCAGGAGATCGTCGATGTCCTTCAAATACCGGAAGGCACAGTGAAATCGCGAATTAATCGCGGCCGGATCGAGTTGGCAAAGATACTGAGGCGGATGAGGGTCGTAACTATTTAGACACGGGTTGGAATTTGTAATGGCAAACGCAGAGAAGCACATCGTAAACTGTACCGCGTTCGAGGAGGCTTTGTCGGATTATATCGACAAAACGCTGAGCGTGGCGATGAATTCGGCTATGGCCGAACACGCGATCTCGTGCCCGCTCTGCCATGCGCTTTTGAACGATGTAAAGGCCTCGCTCGACGTCTGCCAAACGCTTCAGGCACCAAAAATGCCGATGGCCCGGCTTGAAGCCCGTGTTCTTTCAGCGACGGCTCCGAACACAGGACTCTCGTGTGATGAGTTTGAAGGCTATTTGACCGACTATCTCGACGGATTTCTTCCGGCGAAGGCTTTCCATCGATGGGAACGCCACGCCGTATGCTGCGAAAAATGCGAAGACCTGCCCGGCATGGTCGTCCGCTCGATCGCAGCGTGCTATACGTACAAGCTCGATGAACTCGCTGTTCCGGACGGCCTTATCGCCTCGATTCTTGCTCAAACAAGCGAGAAGCGCGGCGTGATCGTCGGGAAACCGAGTTTCGGCGAAACGATACGGTCTTGGGTCGCCGGTATCCGATTTCCGATGCCGCTTGGCCAGCTCGCTCCGGTTGCGATGCTTCTGCTCGTTGCCTTTCTGATCTTCGGACAGAGCGTTTCGGCGGACGGCACGGCCACGAATGTTTATAAGAAAGGATTTGAGCTTGCGGAAGCAACCTATCAGCAAAGCGCAGGTGCGTGGAACGGAACGCCCGCAGTTCAGCCTGAGTCGAAATGAATTGTGCTTTTCACTTACATAATGCCGCTGTAGCCAGCTGTAACGGATGCGGACGTGCACTGTGCCCGGCTTGCGATCATCGCATCAAGGGCTTTCCCTATTGCCAGGAATGTATCGTCCGCGGCGTTGAACTACTCCGTTCGCAGTCGCATCCGGATTATGCTCCGTACGTAAAGAAGAAAACTTCGCCCGTGCTTGCGGTCATCTTCTCGGCGATCTGCCCGGGGCTTGGAGCGGCGTACAATGGGCAGGCAACCAAGGCGATCGTGCATTTTGCTGTTTTCGTCGGGCTGTTCCAGATGGCGGTACTGACAAGCGGAACCCCGCTTTTCGTTTTCGGCTTTATCGGGATGTGGCTCTTTGCTGCACTGGATTCGTGGCGGACGGCTCAGATGATCCGCTCGGGAGTAACGGCCGACACCGCGGAAGATATTCTCGTAAGCCGCTTCTCCGGAAATCCGAAACTTTGGGGCATTGTGCTCGCGGTTCTCGGTGCGGCATTTCTTTTCCAGCGATTTGTCGATGTCGGCGGCCTGATGAGATATTTTCTACCCGTAATGCTCATCGGTCTTGGGATATACTTCCTGCGGAGCACGATCTTTAGATCGAAGGCGGCAAAGCAGGCTTCTGCCGGAGGTGACCAGACGAGTTTCGCACTCTCGGAACCACTTTCAGGCCGCGGCTACGACCGCGATGCAGACTTTACGACGCGCTCAAGGTTCGGCACCTGGCGAGACCATAATTAAGTAGTTTGAGGTAATAAAAATGGGACTTTGGTTAGGTATAGCAGGCCGTATCGGCGGCATCTTGGCCCTCGTGGCGTTGATCGCATTACTCGTCGAAAAGCTCATCTTATTGGTCGGCTTTTTGGCCTTCGCTCTGAAGGCGATCGTTGTCCTAGCGTTCGTTCTCGTGTTCGGGATCGTCGGCTACTTGGCTTTTAAGACGTGGCGTGATTCCTGCAAACGCTCGGACGCCTAGTATTTCCGCTCAATATTCACATTATCCGTTCTAATATCTTTGAGGGCCCTTCGCTTGCGCTTAGGGCCTTCAATATGTTTACATTTAGTTTCGATAGGCCTTTCCGGCCTGTTCGAAGGTAATACAAATTGGTATCCCCAATGCGATATCGGTCCTTATCCTAGGGCTAGGCAAGGTTCGATATCATCGGTTTCGCGTTAGTCGCTCGCGGCTGTTCTTGCGTGATTCCACGGTTCGAGAGCTATTTTCTCGAAACGAGATCATCTTAAGGAGCTTTACGGCATAATGCAGAAAAACGATAAGTATTATACTTTTCTATTCAAGCATTCATCCAAAAATAGAATATTCATCAAGCGGGTCGAGATCCCACGAAAAGGCGTAACACTTGCGTCGGTCTCGGTGGTCTTCTTAGCAGGCGTTTCCCTGTTCAGCCTCGGTATTTACGGATTATTCGCAAGCGGCAGCCTTCGCGCTGAAGGTGCGCAGATGACCGCGGCCCTTCAGACCGCACCGGCAGAAACCGAACATTTTGACTATTCACGCCCGGGCGATTCGAAGGACATCCTGCGAAATGCGGGCGGCCCGGAACTCGGTGACGAGAACGATTCTGAGACGTCGGAGATCGACGACCAGCTAAAAGCAGCGGCTCTAGCCATTCCTGCAAACCTTCGGCCAAGCATCTGGCCGCACGAAGGCAAGATCAATAACGAATTCGGTTTTCGGCGAAACCCTTTCGGCGGCCGTGCGTATGAGTTCCACGGTGGAATGGATATCGACGGCGAACGCGGCGAACAGGTGTTTGCACCCGCAGGCGGCACCGTCATCAAGGCAGGTTGGACCGGCGGCTACGGGAATATGATCGAGATCGATCACGGCAACGGACTTACGACACGGTACGGCCACCTTTCGAAGATCGAGATCGAGGTTGGCGACACGGTTACGCGCGGTCAGGAGATCGGACTCATCGGCTCGACCGGACGCTCGACCGGCCCGCACCTTCATTACGAAATGCGACTGAATGACCGCCCCGTGAATCCGCGGCACTTCCTGCCGCAGGAATCGCCAACGTTGACGGTAAAATAGTTGTTATTGCAATAATACTTAAGAAGCGGGCTGACAGCAGCTCGCTTTTTTGTGCGCCTTCGACAGGATCTTGCAGCCCCGGCCTGCTCGTTACCCTCCGCCCAAGATTTTCGATATAATGCCTTCTGTTCCATACAGATCAACTTAGGACAAGGTTTTTAACTTATGAATTCTATTAAAGCTCGTTTTTTGTCGGTGCTGTTCATATTGTCGATGCTTGCGACGGCAGCGCCGTTCGCACTCGCGTTTGACGAGGGTATGTTCATGCCCGACCAGATCGCGAAACTCCCATTGAAAAAGCTTGGTTTTAAGATCACGGCCAGCGATATCTACAACCCGAATGGTGTCGGGCTGTCGGATGCGATCGTCCGCCTGAGCATCGGATGTTCGGCAGAATTCGTATCGCCGGAAGGGCTGATCTTGACGAATCACCACTGCGGCTTTTCGGCTCTCGTGACCGCCTCGACCCCGGAAAAGGATCTTGTCGAAACAGGCTTTGATTCGAAAGGACGTTCAGGCGAGATCCGCGCGATGGACGGCAAGGAGCCGTACAGCGTGCAGATGACCGAACGAAGCGATGACGTAACCGCTCGCGTCCTTGCCGGCACCAAAGATCTCGCCGCAGACGCTCGCACCGCCGCCATCGAAAAGAACATCGAGGAGATCACAAAGGCTGAACAGGCAAAGGCTCCCAAAGGCTCAACTGTCCGCATCGTGCCGCTTAACAACGGCTTTTTTTACTACCTGATCCAAACATCCGAGATCAAGGATGTTCGCGTCGTTTATGCACCGCCACGCAACATCGGCGTCTTCGGCGGCGACCCGGACAACTTCGAGTGGACACGGCACACCGGCGATTTCACTTTCTTGAGAGCGTATGTCGCACCGGACGGTTCACCGGCAGAGTACTCGCCGAATAACGTGCCTTACAAGCCGAAAAAATTCTTGACGATGAGCATCGCCGGCCTCAAGGAGAACGATCCCGTTTTCGTGATGGGCTTCCCTGGCGGCACAACCCGTTATCGCGAAAGCCAATCGATCCGTTACGCACGTGATGCGAATTTCCCTTTCCTCGAAAAATGGCTCATTGCGATGAGCGACAGCCTAAAGAAGATCGGAGCTACTGACGAAGAGAAACGCATCAAGTTCCAAGATAAGATCGCTAACTACGACAATTCGCGAAAGGTTTACGGCGGCGGCTGGCTCCGGCTAAAGCATGCTGACGTGGTTGAAAAACGTCAGGCCGAAGAGGCAAGACTTCGCGATTGGATCAAGGCAGACCCCGCACGGGTCAAGGAATACGGCAGCCTCCTCGACGAGATCAAATCGGCGTCCGATGTTTCGAACGCCACGCAGGAACGCGACGTGATGGTTCGCCGCTTCCCGAATCCGCTTTCGACCCCTGTGCTGACCGAGATCGTAAAGGCGATGATGACGGTTCGGAGCGGACGGACGCTCAACGCAGAGCAAAAAGCGGCGGTCGAGGCCGGCATCAAGGCGGCTCTTGCTGACCGCGAACCGGTTTTCGAATCCGACCTCATAAAGTTCTTCCTGAAGTCGTTTGATTCCCTGCCGAAGAACGAGCGGTTCGAGGCTGCGGATAAATTCTTTGCCGCACCGACCGAAAAAGAACGTCGAGCAAAGGAAGCGGCCTGGGCGGACTCGATGGCGAATGGCAAGTATGCCAACGCCGCGGCCATCATGGCTCTCTATTCGAAGACCTACGCGGAACTCGAAGCAGAATTTCCCTTCCTCGCAGGTGTTGTTGCCGAACAGAGAGCTGCAGGCGAACGCGCACAGGAGTTTGCCAAGCACGCCAACCATTTTCGTCTGCTTTATATGAAAGCCTTGACCGAAATGGAAGGCAGCACGGTCTATCCGGACGCGAATTTCACGCAGAGATTCTCGTACGGCACGATCAAGGGCTATCAGCCGCGAGAGGCAGAATTCCGTACGCCTTTTACGACCATCAAGGGCATGGAAGAAAAGGACACCGGAATGTTCCCGTTCGATATGCCGAATAAGCTCAAAGAGCTGCAGGCGGCACATGATTTCGGGCCGTATGGACAGGGCGACAGCGTCGTCGTGAACTTCCTTTCGACAACCGATATCATCGGCGGCAACAGCGGTTCGCCGATAATGAACAAATACGGCGAACAGGTCGGCATCTGTTTTGACGGCAACTTCGAAGGCCTCGGGAATGATTTCTATTACGACCCGAACGTCAATCGAACGATCTCTGTCGATATCAGGTTCGTCCTTTTTGTAGTGGATAAGTTTGCCGGCGCGACCTACATCACGAAAGAGATGAAGATCAACGACGGCAAGAAGTCCTGATCCTGTCGAAAGGCAGTTTCTGATACCAAAGGCGGAAGGGCGTTATTCCGACGTCCCTTCCGCTTCGGCAAAACTTGAGGAGTTTGCAAGAGATGAGGCCTTTCGTTCTTTCCGCGATCCTTTCCTTGATCGGACTCTCTGCCGTTCTTGCTCCCGCACAACAGCCTACTGCTTGCGAAAAGACCATTGCCCGTGCTTTCGGTGATCCCGGAGCTTATTTCTCCGACCCGCATGACGGTGACCCGATCGACCTAACTGTCGGGCTGAGCGCCCTTGGAAACGCCGATCCTAATGACCTCACGCTCGGC
>JAANMX010003905.1_pt1 | contig 12485 bp, 6 predicted proteins | sample 7279681 | NCBI WGS metagenome assembly JAANMX01 (sample SAMN14094542, study PRJNA606508) | bioreactor metagenome | isolation source: A lab-scale SPAN reactor treating ammonium-rich wastewater day 351 | place: Ireland: Galway | collected 2018-01-01
TGTTCATCGGTCATCAACAGCAGGACGCTGGGCTGGCTGGCGACGTCCCCCGCATCGCCGCCGCGGAGCGCCGACAGCGGTCCCGCCAGCAGGACGACGAGGCTAAGTGATATGCCTTGACTCACGCTTGGCTTCCTATGTTGCGGACAGACCGCCGACAGCACTACTCGTCGTCGCTGGCATGGGCCCGCTTTCTTTTTCGCCCTTTGGGCTTGTCGTCGGCGGTCCTGTCCACTGCCTTGCCCGGCCAATCGGCGCCGAGCGACGCCTGGCCCTGCTGTTTGCTGACACCGGGGAGCCACTTCTGGAGATCGCCGCCGTCCGCCCTCACGTCCCACGAGTCGCCCGTTTCCCTCATGATGGCGGCGAGCCGCCCGTCCATCTGTTTGACGAGCGCCTCGCTGGCAGGATCATCCACGAGATTCTTCATCTGCCACGGGTCCTTCTCCAAGTCGAACAGAAGCCAGGGCTTGTCGACCGTCCGCGCGTACATCAGGTCGCGCGTCCGCACGGCCCTCCAGCCTGGCCAAGGGACGTAGGCGTACGGCATTTCCAGATAGACGTAGTCCCGCGGCGGTTTGGACGACTCTCCCCGAATCAGGGGCGAGAAATCGGCCCCGTCGAGGCCATCCGGGACCCTGATGCCGGCCAACCCGACCAACGTGGGATAGATGTCGGGCGAGCCGATGGGGTCGGCGATGACCGTCCCCGCTCTGATCGATCTCGGGCAGCGGATCAACAGCGGGATGCGGGCCGACTCCCCATACGGCCAGCGTTTGGCCTTCAGACCGTGCGAGCCGATCATGTCGCCATGGTCGGAGGAAAAGACAACTATCGTGTCGTCCAGAACGCCCGCCTTCTCCAGTGCCGCGACCAGGCGACCGAACTCGTCATCCAGGCTCTCGATCATGCCATAGTAGTCGGGCAGGCACTGCTGGGCGTATTCTGTGGCCGCGCCATCCGGGACGTTGGGCGGGATCGCGATTTTGTTAAAGTGCTCTCGATAGCCCACGGGTGCCTTGTACGGCGAGTGGGGCAGGATCCAGGAGACGAACAGCAGCCAAGGCTTCTCCCCCCCGGCCTTCTCGGCGATGAATTTGATCGCGACGTCGGTGACATTGGCCGACTCCCGGTCGGTCCGATAGAGGCCGAACGGCGTGCCCGATTCGGGAAAGCCATAGCGAAGCTCCTTGCCCACCTCCCGCGGGGTGCTGATGTGCCATTTGCCCGAGTAACCGGTCTCGTAGCCGGCGTCGCGAAACGTCTCGGCGATGCACTTCACCGTCGGCCGGAAGCGGACGCTGTTGCTCATCACGCCGTTATGGTGCGCATACTGGCCCGACATCAGGCAGGCGCGATAAGGGCAGCACACGGGCGTGTTGGAGATGGCGGCATCGAACCGGGCGCCTTGCCGGGCCAAGGTGTCCAGATGGGGTGTGCGCGCATTGGCGTCGCCGTAGCAGCCCATCGAGCGGGCCCGCTGCATGTCGGAAAAGACAAACAGCACGTTGGGATAGCCCCCATGGGGCGGCTCCGCGGCATCGGCGCAGCCGGCCGCGGCGAGCGCTGTCAACAGCACCGCGGCGAGCCTGTCCAAGCAGCCGAATCCCATGGCTCGAAAAAACCATGCGCCGCCCCCAGTTCCTCGATCGGGAGCGCGCCGGCCCTCCGAGCGGTAGAAGTCGCCCCCAAGTCCGTCGCCCGTCCTCATATGGTAGAAATAGCCTGAGTTAATATAATTTGGACAGGAATACGGGATGGCGTCGCCCATGTCCTGCCCGGGAACCCCAGCCGCACCAGACTCTCCACGCCGTGCTCGGTCCTCACGCGCGGGCACGCCTTGAGCATCGGCGCCCCACGGTTCCTGTGGCCGGGCCACTCGGCCACCGTCCCTCGCGCCGATGCCGACCGCGATGGCAATGGCTCCTGTCGCCCTCACCTCACCTCCGCGAGGCCCGGCACCCAAACCGTGCGAGGATGCCCAACGCATAGAGGCGGTAGACCCCGGTGGCGCTCCGGCACAGTCTCCGGATCATGTGCACCGGGGCGTGCCGTCTAACGGCACACCGGCAGTAAGATTTTTGGCGAGGATACCCGCTTGTCAGGGCGCGGCGTGACGCTCAAAGTAAATAGCATGGCAGAACTGATCATCAGTATGAAAAAAACCATTCTTCTTCTCGCTCTCGGGGCCGCCTTTTGCCTGCCCGCCCCAGCCGCTGAAGACGCAGTTCACAAACTTTGCGCGGGCGCGGCCGTCAGCGACATCACTCCTCCTTTGGGCGGGAAGATCGTGGGCAATTTCGTACAGTATCCGGCGACCAATATCCACGATGCGCTGCACGCTCGCTGCCTCGTTCTGGATGATGGTACGACCAAGTTGGCACTCGTCGTCTGCGACCTGCTGCACACCGGCTACTACGTCAGTCTAGAGGCCCGTCGGCGCATCAAGGAGCAGACGGGCATCCCGCCGGAAAATGTCCTTATATCATCGGTGCACACCCATTCCGGTTGCAGCGCCGAGGGTTCCAAGACGCTCGAAGGTTATCCGCTACTGGTGGCCGAGCATATAGCGGAAGGTGTGCAAGCCGCCGCCGCAAATTTACGCCCGGCCGAGTTCGCCTTTGTCACCGCGCAGGCTCCCGAATATGTCTTCAATCGCCGCTGGGTCATGAAACCCGGTACGGCGCCGCCCAATCCCTTTGGACAGATTGACCAGGTTAAGATGAACCCCACTCCTGGCAGCACGAACCTCGTCGAACCGGCCGGGCCCACCGATCCGACCGTCTCGATACTGTCTTTTCGTGAACCCGGCGGACGACCCATCGCGGTCTATTCGGCCTACTCACTCCACTATGTGGGAGGCGTGCCCAATGGGGACATTTCGGCAGATTATTACGGAGTCTATTGCGAGGAGCTAAAGCGCCTGATGCAGGCGGAAACACAGGACCCGCCTTTTGTTGCCATGATGGCCAACGGCACCAGCGGCGACATTAACAGCACCAATTTCCGCCAGCCCCGCCCCCAATTGCCCCCCTACGCTAAGATGCGTTCTGTGGCCAACGACATTGCTAACAAAGTGCATGCCGCGCTCGCCAAGGCCGAATATCGCAGCGACATTAGCCTGGCGGCGAGCTACCGCGAACCGCAGATTGGCCGGCGCCTGCCCTCGGCGGAGCAAATTGACTGGGCCAAACAGATCCTGGCCAAGCCGGCCAAGAAATCGACCGGCGCGGACCTTCCAGCCATCTACGCCAAGCGCGTGCTCGGCATTCCGAAAACTCCCGAAACCGTGCCTGCCCCGCTGCAACTCTTTCGCCTTGGCCCCGTCTGCATCGGCTCCATGCCCGTGGAAATCTTCTGCGAAATCGGGCTGGATTTCCGGAAACGCTGCCCGCTCCAGCCGGCCTTCCTGGTATCGCACGCGCATGATTCACTGGGCTACTTGCCCACGCCACGGCATTTTGCCTTGGGCGGCTATGAAACGTGGCTGGGCACCAATCGCCTCGAACCGCACGCCTCGGAGAAGTTATTCGCGGCGCTCATGGAGATGGCCGCAGAAGTTCAGAACTAACGATTGCGGCGTTCTGCAAGTGGTTCTTACGCCCTGTTCACGGCGTCCGTAAGCACCCGTGTATGAGCGCCGGAAATAGGTGAATCGTGCGACCATGGGGCATCCCTGTTGATCGCAGCCGACATCCTGTTGACGGCGGTGCCGTGTCCGGCGGCAGAACCGAATGCATCGCTGCTGTTCTTTTTCTCGCCTGAGAGCAAGATCGAATTCACCGTGAATCGGCTCGCGCCGACAAAAATAGCCGCCTTTCCCGCGCTCCGCTCCGTCACGACCGGCACCTTCGCGCCCAACATCTTCGCCACATAGCCTTGCAGCTCCTTGGCAGCCAGTTTCGTCATGCGGGCCGGTTTCTCCGCAATCACGATCTCCGCCAGTGGCTGGCCGTTCTCGACGAGGAAGGCGTTGGCTGCTTCGAGCGCGAGGAATGGCGAGAGCAGCGGGGCGGTCAAGAGCGGGAGGAGATGTCTCACGAGCGGATGTTGAAATGGCGCTCGCGGTACTATTTCCAGCAGGCTTTTCAACGCCTTCACCGGCGTCTACCGGGAGATCAGCCCCCCACACCGCACTGCGCAGAGGAGAAGCCCTGCATGGTTCGTTCGACGCGGTCGGGGGGAAACCTCACGGGGTCCTCCGCGACCCCTTCGGGATCGAACCCTTTTCCCTTTCGACCACCGAGGGGATCTCAAGCGGCCCAAGCGTTGGAACAATGATCCACGGGGTGTGAGACGGCCTGTGGGCGAGAGGCGTCACTCCTTGGTTGGTTTGGCTTTTCTGCGCTGGGTTATCGCCATCCCCACACCGCCAACTAGGAGGAGCGCCCAGACCCCTGGCTCTGGGATCACCAGGGCGATCTGGTTGGCGTCCATCCAGTTGTAGTCGATGAAATAGCCTTCCGGCAGATCGCTGACGGTGAGGAACTCCGCGCCGAAGAGCGAACCGTAAGACGCGAAGACGTAGGCGTTGTCGTCGAGGGCGGCACCGAGGTTGGTGAAGGCCACCGTGGCCCCGGTGATGTCGAGGATTCCGCCGACGGCGAGAAGGTCGCTGGCGCCGGGGCCTGCGCCATCCATCTCGATCTGGAGGACGCCGCCGATGGCGAAGGTTAAGTTGCTGGTCGTGGTGAACGTGCCGATCGAATTGCCGGGGGCCACGAAGGCGTTGGATTGGACCAGGACCGGCGCATCGATGCTGCCCGTGCCTGCGAGAACGGCGCCGCCCGCGATTGTGTAGAGATCGCCGCCGAGGTGGGAGCCGTTGACCGCGAGGACGCCGCCAGAGACGAGCGTCTGTCCCGCGTAGGTATTGTTCCCCTGCAGGGCCAATATCCCGGTCCCGGACTTGACTAGGGCTAGGTTGTTTTCGTTGTCCCCGACGTTGCCGAGCTGCCCACTGAATATGAAATCCGCGGCGTTGTTCACGGTCAGGGTGGAGAGCGCGGCGGCCCCGCCGACGATGCTGTTGAGGGTGTTGGCGCCGGTGCTGCCCTCGATGCCCGCCACTTCCTGGTCGAATCCGTTCAGTGCGAATTTGCCGAATGTCGTGGTCCCGGAGGTCGCCTGCAGCTTGAGGGTCGTCGCGGTCGGCAGGGCGTTGTTTGTCTCGATCCTCACCGTGATGCCCTGGGAGTTGATCGTCCGGATGATGGTGTCACCATCGTAGGACGACTGGCCCTGCAGGGTGTAGATGGTGTTGCCGTTGTTCGCCGCGCCCGCGTTGAGCGTGAGGTCGCCGGTCCCGCCGATGCCCTGGGCGATCGTGACGTTGCCGGTGTTGGCGTGGAAGGCGTTGATCACCGCGCCGCCATCGAGCGTGATGGCCCCGTTGAGGGTCCATGTCCCACCATTGACGTTCATCAGCAGCGCGCCGAACGTGTTCCCGCCGACGCCCACGCCACTGCCCGTGAGGGTCAGGGCCTCGTCCAATGTCATGCTGCTCTGGAGGCGCAGCGCGGCGCCATTCGAGACCACCGTGGCGGCCGCGGTAGAGCCCAAGGTGCCGCTGCCGGAGAGGGCCAGTTCGCCCTCTGCGACGACGGTGGCGCCATCGTAGGTGTTGATGCCGCTCAAGGTGACCCGGTTCGTGCCAATCTTCGTCAGGGACAGGGCCCCGCCGGTGTCCTGTATCACGCCGCCGAAGGTGCCGCCCTGGCCGTTGTCGCCGACCGTGAGGGAGACGGCGGGGGCCGCGGTGTTGTCCACGACACTGCTGCCAGCGCCGCTGCTGGAGAAGCCGTTGAGGGTCTGGTCGAAGCCGTTCAGGTCGAGGGTGGCGGTGCCGCTCGCGGGGCTGATGGTGAAGTTGCCCATGTCCGCACCGAAGGGGAGCGCGTTTGCGGCGCCGAGCTTGAGGGTGCCCCCGTCGATGTCGGTGAGACCGTTGTAGGTGTTGGCGCCAGCGAGAACCAGCGTGCCGGCCTGCGTCTTCGTGAGCCCGGCCGTTCCGGTCGAGTTGGTGATCGAACCCGAGATCACGACCTCCTCATCGGTCTGGTCGCTGTCGTTGATCGCGAAGGTCCGGGAGGTGCCATTGAGGTCGAGGTTGGCGGAGACCCGGGTCTGCCCGTGCTGCTCACCCGCCGGGCCGGCGTTGTAGGTGACGGTGCCTCCCAATTTCAGCAGCCCGCCGCCGACTGAATCAATGATCTCGGTCTGCGCCCCGGCACCCACCTGATTCGCCTCCGTGGCGGCCTCCGAAAGAATGAGGGCGCCGATGGTGTCGGTCCATCCGGCCAGATCGACGAAAGCGGTGGTGCCACCGGTGCGGTTCTGGAACGTCAAGTTGATGTCGGGGAGCACATCGTTGGCCCCCAGTTTCAGTGTGCCCGCCCTGACGAAGGTGGACCCCACGTACGTGTTGCTGCCCGACAGGACAAGGACGCCCGCGCCCAACTTGATGGGACTCCCGGCCGCGCTGGAGATGACGCCCGAGATCACGAGATCCTCGGCGGCCTGATCGCTGTCGCCGACGGTGAAATTCCGGTTGGCACCCCCGAGGTCGATGTTTGCGGAGATCGTGCCCCCGGCGTTGTGGTTGCCGGCGCTGCCGGCGTTGTACGCGACATTGCCGCCCAGGGTGAGCAGGCCCCCACCCGCCGAGTCGATCACGCTGGGGGTCGCGCCCGGCGCGGTGGTGGAGGCAGCGCCGAGGGTCAGGCCGGTGATGTCGTCGTTGCGGCCATTGAGGTCCAGGGTGCCATCGGCCACCGTGACGCCGGTCTCGGGCAGGGCGTCATCCACGCCGAGTTGCAGGGTGCCCGCGCGGATGGTCGTCGCGCCATAGGCGTTGGCGTTGCTGAGCACGAGCGTCCCTGCGCCCGCCTTCGTCAAGCCGCCGCTGCCGGCGATGAGGTTGGTGACCGTCAGGGTCTTGCCCGAAACCACCTCCATGGTCCCCCCGCCGGTGCCGAGGGTGATCCCTCGGTTCGAATCGTCGATGGTGAGATTTTCTGTGACCTGCAGGGTCCCGCCGGCCAGCGTGAGTTGGTCGGCGACGAAAGAATCCGGATTGGAGCCGAGGGCGCTCTCGTCGGCGATGGAGAGCGTCCCGGCGCTCACGAGCGTGATGCCGGTGTAGGTATTCGCGGCGGTGAGCGCGAGGGTGCCCGCCCCGGTCTTGGTCAGGCCCCCGGCACCGCTCAGCACACCGCTGAGTTTGGCGTCGATCGCGGCGAAGCCATCGTTGGCCTGCACGGTGCGGTTCGAGAAACCGAGGTCGATGGGGTTCTGGAAATCGACTGTGTTGGATGTGCCCGCTGCGCCCAAGACCAGGGTGCTGTTGTCCACGCCCTCGGGAACGAAAAAGCCGCTGCCCCAGGTCACCTGGCCGGTGGCGCCACCCAAATTCACAAAGCGGTCGGCGCCATGGGCCGCGAACCCGCCGCTGCCGGTCCACTCCACAGTGCCAGCGGTGCCACTCCCCAGCGCATTGGTGAAGTCCGCCCCGCCGAGGGTTATCACGTTGAAGTTTGAAATCGTCAGCCACGTATTGGGCGAGAGCGAGTTGGCGCCGGCCAGGATCAAGTTGCCCTCGGACACCTCGGTTCCCCCGCTGTAGGTATTGCTCCCGGTCAGCTCGATGACGCCAAGGCCGGTCTTGAAGAACGAGCCGCCGCCGCTGAGGTCGCCGCTGAGCCTTCCGTCGATGGCGGCGGCACCGTCGCCGGCCTGAAAGCGGTTGGTCCCATCGAGCACGATGTGGTTCTGGAACTCGAGGGTGTGGGTCGCCTCGGCGGTGGCGAGTGTCAGCTCGTCGTCGCCGGAGACAAAATCAGCCTGGCCCCAGGTGAGCTGCCCGGTGGCCCCGCCGAGGTTCACGATGCGGTCCGCCCCATAGGCCAAGAAGCCGCCGGTACCGGCCCAGGCGACGTTGCTGCCATCGGTGCCCAGGCCGCGGAAGAAATCGCCTCCGGCCAAACCGAGAACGCCACCATTATTCAGGAGCAGGGCGCTCGTGCCGCCGGTCGCGCCCAGGCCGCCGGGCAGGGCATTGGCCGAATCGAGGCGCAGGATCCCGCCGGCGACCGTGGTTGCGCCCGAATAGGTGTTCGAGCCCGACAGAGCCAGGACGCCGGCGCCGGTTTTGGTGATGCCGACGTTGCTGTCGCCGGAGATGGCCCCGGCGACTGTCAGTTCCGGATTGGCGAGGCTGGCGTTGGGAGAATCCTCGATGCCGAAGACCCGGGTCGTGTCGCCCAGGTCCAGCGCGACGTTGGCGGTGATGGTGGCGGGCCCGGGATTTGTGTTCGGCACCGCGACGAGCGACACGTCGCCGCCCAGGGTCAGGGTGGCCGGGCCAGTGGAGGAATCCACGGTCTCGCTGCTGGTGGCGCCCCTGCCCCGGAAAGTCAGCGCCCCGATGGTCTGGTCAAAGCCCGCCAGATCCAGCACCGATGCGGCGTTGTTCACCGCCCCGCTGAACTCCACGTCGCGCCCGGTCGGGAGGGCGCCGACAGTCCCGAGCTTGAGCGTGCCAATGTTGATCACCGTGCCCCCGTCGTAGGAATTCGTGCCGGAGAGAAGCAGTGTCCCGCCTCCCGCTTTCGTGAGTGACGCGGGCGAACCGGACGAGTTGGTGATGGACCCCGAGATCACGAGATCCTCAGCGGCCAGCGCGCTGTCGTTCACGGTGAATGTCCGGCTGCCGTTGAGGTCGAGGTTGGCGGCGATGAGGCCAGCCGCGTTGGTGCCGTTGGCCCCGCCCAGATTATAGGTCACGTTGCCCCCCAGCTTCAGGAGGCCGCCGCCCACCGAATCGATCACCTGATTGGTGGAGTAGTCGGTGGTCGCCCCGGTGCCCCCGAGCGTTAATCCCGCTATGGCGTCGGTGCGGCCCGCCAGATCGACCGTGGCGCTGCCCCCGTCGATGTTGGCGAGGGTCAGCCCGGCGTCCGACAGCACATCGTTCGCGCCGAGTTCGAGCGTGCCGCGCCGGACCGTGGTCGCGCCCGCGTAATCGTTGGCGCCGCTGAGAATGACCGTTCCATCGCCCTGTTTCTCTAGGCCCCCCACGCCGCTGATGCCACCCGAGATCGTCAGGGTGCCGCCGGCACCCGCAAACACGTCGAAATTGGCCGCGGTCGTTTCGTTGTTGGTGATCGCCCCCGCGTAGGTCCCGGAGGTCGCGTCGCCTTGCAGGCCGAGGGTCTTGTTGTTGCCCGCGTCGGCCACCGTTAGGGGCCGATTGATCGTGATCCCATCGCCCAGCTCCAGCCTCGCGTCGGTGTTGGCGAGCGTCACCGTCCCGACGCTGCCGAAGGCCGAATTGTTCGAGGCGACCAGCGTCCCGGCACTGATCGTGGTGTTTCCCGAGTAGGTGTTGGCCCCAAGGAGCGTCCACGTGCCCGCGCCCGCCTTGGTCAGCGAGATCGTGCCGGCGACGTTGTTGTTATTCCGGATGATCCCCTGGATCTCCCCGTCGCCGGCACCACCCAAGGTCAGCGTCCGATTCGCGGTCGCCCCGGCCTGTTGCTGATTGAAGATCGGCGCGGTGAAGGTCAGCTTGCCGGTGCCGTCGTTATTGATCGTGCCCCCGCCCGTATCGGCATTGGCCGCGCCGAGTTGGACCTGCCGGTCGGTCAAGGCCCCCTCGCCCGTGTACTGCAGCGTGCCGGTGAACGTGCCGGAGCCCAGCCGGATCCTGGAGGTGCCGACGCCGGTGCCCAGCGAGCTGTTGGTGCCCACGTTGGCGATGCTTGCCACCGCGAGTATGCCCCGCTGGATGTTGACCGCACCGCCGAATGAATTATTGGTCCCCGACAGCACCAGGGTCCCGGTTCCCGTCTTCTGCAGGCCGCCCGCGGTGGTCGTTCCAGAGATCTCGCCACTGTTGGTCACCAGGGAAATGATGGTCAATTGCCGCACCGCATTCTGCAGCGACATCGGCCCGCTGAGCGTCAGGGCCCCGTTGTCGGTCGCGTTGCCCAGTGTGCTGTTGGCGGAGACCACAATGGCATTGGTGATCAGCCGCGCGTCCGTCCCATCGGAAGAGAGGCCCCCGCCACCGAGGGTCAAGGTGCCAGCGCCGATGGCATCGTCGCGCCCGATTCGGACCAAGCCCGCGGAAATCGTCACGCCTCCGGTGAAGGTGTTCTGATTGGTGAGCGTGAGGACCCCCGTCCCCTCCTTGGTCAGGGCGGCATCGCCCGAGATCACGCCGCCAACCAATAGGTTGTTCCCTGGGGTGGAGGTGTTGGTCGTGATCGTCCACGTCTGGTTCTGCGCGAGCACCACCGAAGAGAGGATCGAGTGCGCCCCGGCGGAGTCGGCGTCCACGGTTATCCCATTGCTGATCGTTAGGGTGTTCGCACCGCCAATCGTGACGTCGCTGTCGGCATCCGCGTTGAAGATCAACGAGTCGATGACCCGGTCCGCGCCAAGGAGGGTGCTGAGGTTGTTGCCGACCGAGTAGAACTCGACGGTGTTGCCATCGGCAAAAGCAAGGTCATTGGTCCAGTTCGCCGCGGTGCCCCAGGCCCCGTCGGTGTCCCCGTCCCAGACGTTGGTCTCGGCGCTCGCATCGGGCATCGCCACCCACGCCGACGCCACCGCCACAGCCAAACCCGCGATCCTCGCCCGATGAGAACGTTCCATACGGCTATATTCCTCCGTGCGGCACGGCACGCCTCCGAGCGCAAAGCGGCGCTTCGGTCTGTGGTGTCCGGCGGCACAAATTTTGCAGGTTGGCAAAATAGCAAGGCAACAGGTTGGAGGGCAACAGGAAACCACCATCGTTCGTTCAATTTACGAAACCAATTTGGCTCGTCTTTGGAACCCGTCGCTACACACCGCGGGGGAAGCGGCGGCTCGCTTCAGGCCGCGCCATTCAGCAACTCGACGGTGTAGTCGCGGATGGTCTCGGGCTGTGAGCCGCGGACCGTCTTGGCTGTTTCCGATGCGCTGGCGGTGAGGGTGAGTTCGCGCTCGAAACCGGCATCGAACGTGATCTGGATCCAGGAGATGCGCTGGGGCTTTTTCCAGGCCAGTTCGATCCAGGTGTCGACGGTCAATTTTCGTGCCCCAGCGATATTTCCACTAATCGGGCAAGTCGCGGACCTAGCCGGTGAGGATGTTGGCGGCGGGGCCGAGTTCCTCGGCGGAGGCGCGGGGTTCGGCGGAGCGCGCGAGGTCATCGGGGTCTTCGTTGCGGGCGTTGCGGATGGACTGGTCTTCGCGGAGGAGGCCTGCTGGAACGCGGCGACGCGTTTCGGGTCCGCGGAGAGGTCCCTAGGCAAGGACTTGCCCTCAATGCACAAGTGCACAGCGTGGCTAACCGGTGCCGCACCCCGGCCTCACCCCGCCCCCCGCACCGGGATGAAGTTGCGGACCCTCACCTCCCCCGGCCACGCGGAGCCGTCGTTATCTGGCCCGCAGAGCCTGTTTGAACGCCTGGATTTCTGCCGGGTCATAGGGCCTGAAGTCGCCGTGGAAGATGTCGTGCTGCCACACGTCGGGCTCCGGCTGCCCCGGTCGGTGGCCCCAGTTCAGGTGCGTCTGCGTCTTACCGTTCACCAGCCCCCACAGCATGCACCCCACGCCATGCCTCTGAAAGATCGGCAGGCACTCGGCGATACTGGAGCGACGCCCCCTGTTCATCCACTCGGTGTTGATCACGGGCCTGCCGTGCGCCTTGAGCTCCAGGATCTGCTTCTCCAGCGCGGCGGCGTTGCCGTAGTTGTGGAATGTGATCACGTCGCTCAGGCGCAGGCAGAGCTCGTTGAGCCTGGCGTTCCCGTTCCAGACGCCGACGGTCAGCGGCTGCGACGGGTTGACGGCGCGCGCCCACGCGAAGACCCGTTCGACCAGCGGCAGCGAGACGTCGCCGATGCCGTTGGTCGGCTCGTTGTAGAGGTCCCACACCCAGACGCGCGGGTCGTCCTTGAAGGTGCGGACAATGTCGGTGACGTATGTCTCGAGCTTTGGCCAGGCGGCCTTGTCGCGCACCATCTTCCAGCCCGGCGACGGCGTCCAGCCGTTGGCGTACCAGCCGGCCACCACCTCCGGTTGACGCCCGAAGAAGGGATCTTCGATCGGGCCGAACTTGCAGTCGTCGAAGAGCGCGAACATGACCTTCAGGCCGCGTCTCGAGCAGATCCCGGCGAAGGCGTCGAGCCGCCTCTTGAAGGCCTCGGGTTCGCCCTCCCAGACCACGTAGGGAAGGACGACGCGGATGCAGTTGAGGCCGGTTTCCTGGGCCAGCGCGAGTTCTTTGTCGATCAGTGCCGGATCGAAGGCGTAATCCATCCACATTTCGGTGTAGCTGATGCTATTGGCGGGCACGTAGTTGAACCCGCACGGCCAGGGCTGCTCCTCATACCAACGGCTAGCCCGGATTTCTCACAAAAGGAAAAAAGATAGCGAAGCCCGCAGCACAAGCTGCTAAAGTTGTGGTTGTTAGAACGCAACTTTAAAGGGACTTC
>JAANMX010003909.1_pt1 | contig 12469 bp, 10 predicted proteins | sample 7279681 | NCBI WGS metagenome assembly JAANMX01 (sample SAMN14094542, study PRJNA606508) | bioreactor metagenome | isolation source: A lab-scale SPAN reactor treating ammonium-rich wastewater day 351 | place: Ireland: Galway | collected 2018-01-01
TTCGTCGGCCTCGTCGCGGATCAAGCCCAGCCGCTGCACCAGCCGCACCGGCTGCAGGAACCGCTGCAGGCTGCGCTGGCATTCCAGCGGCAGCTCCGCGTCGATTTGCAGCTCGACGTGGGGCACTTTCAGGCTGTCGGTGTCGAAGGCCAGCGCGTAGCGGATCTCGCCTTCGGCATCGACCAGGCTGCCGCGCAGCCGCGTCATCGCCGCCAGCGGGATCCTGCCCTCGAACTCGCGCCGGGCCGCCACCATGCGCCAGGCATCCAAGACTTCGGGCACCCGGCTTGTCGGCTGTTCGGACATAAGCCGCAAAATGCTACGCGCCGCGCCGGCCGCTGTCAAATCCACCACCGCGCCGCGCCAGTGCCGGTTTGCGGCCGCGGGCGGGCTCGCGCAGACTTGCGCCGATGGACATTTTCCTGCCCCTGCTGCTGCTCGCGCTTGCCGCTGCCGCGTTCTTGCTGGCGCTGCGCGTGCGCCGCGGCAGTCGCCGCAGGCAGCAGGCGATCTCGCAGCTGCTGGACGCCGCCGACGCGCTGGAATCCCGCCTGCGTGCGGCCCGCGCCGAAATCGAAGCGATCGCCGGCAACGACGAGAACCCGGTGCGCGCGGCCATGCAGGATCTGCTGCGACAGCGGCTGTGGCTGCAGGACAACGCGCAGCGCGCCAGCCTGGAACAGCTGCACGGCGTGCGCGACGCGCTGGACGCGGCCCGCGCCAGCATCGAGCGGCAGCTGCAGCGGGTCGATCGCGCCCGCGCCGGGGCGGCCTGAGCGATGCCGCAGCTGACCCTCGCCTCGACCTCGCGCTACCGTCGCGAACTGCTGGAACGGCTGCGCCTGCCGTTCGACGTCGCACGACCGGAAGTGGATGAAACCGCCCTGCCCGGCGAAACCCCGCTGGCGCTGGCCACCCGGCTGGCGCTGGCCAAGGCGCAGGCGGTGGCGCAAACGCTGGCCGGCGACGGCTGGGCGCTGGGCTCGGATCAGGTGGCCGATCTGGATGGCCTCGCGCTGGGCAAGCCGGGCGGACGCGACGCTGCCATCACCCAACTGCGGGCGATGGCCGGCGGCGTGGTGCGCTTCCATACCGCGCTGTGCCTGGCGCATGCCGATGGCCGCACGCTGGCCGCCATCGACCTGACCGAAGTGCGTTTCCGCACGCTGACCGACGCCGAGATCGAACGCTACGTGGATGCCGAACAGCCGTTCGACTGCGCCGGCAGTTTCAAGTCCGAAGGCTTGGGCATCAGCCTGTTCGAAGCCATCGACAACCGCGACCCGACCGCGCTGATCGGGCTGCCGCTGATCGCCACCGGTGCGCTGCTGCGGCAGGCCGGATTCACCCTGCCCTGAACACAAGCGCCGTCAGTCGGCGTTGGAGCGATCAAACGGCGCGAAGCCCCACCGCCGGAGCTGCGCCAGGCGCTCGCGCGCAACAACGGCCCGCTCGCCATAGGCTTGCGCCAGCAGCGCGTCGTCCAGGCGCGGATAGTCGGCGCGGATCTGCGCCGCAAACGTGGCAGCGCGCTGGTGCAGCGACCACGCCTTCTTCGCCAGATGCACGCCGTTCACCACCGCGAAAGCCAGCGTGGCCAGCAGCAGCGGCCGCACCCAGCGCCGCCAGGTTGCGCCGGCATCGCGCCAGGCCAGCACCATCAGACCCAGCCAGCCGATCCAGAACAGCAGCGCGAAGCTCGCGTAGCGGGTCACGAACGCATGATCCGCACCGAAGCTGCCGGCACGCCCCAGCGCGGTGAGCAGCGCGCTGCCAAACGCAAAGGCCATCAGTGCCAGCCACGGCCGCGCCTGCGCCTGAAGGCGGCAGCGCAGGGCGGCGGGAATCACCGTCAGCAGGGCCAGCAGCGTCCACCACGGTGCCACGTTTTCGGCGAACCGCAGCACCCCGCCGCCGAGGTAGTTGAGCGTGTACAGCGCCAGCGCGCCGACCCCGGGCAATGCCACCGGCTGGCCGCGCGCCGCCAGCAGCCATGCGGCCAGACTGCCACCGGCCAACAGCCACGGCAGCGCGAAGGCCAGACGCCGCGGCCACGACCACTCATCGCGCAGCGCCAGCAGCGCCAGCGCCACCGGGAACACCGCCAGCGTGGTGGAAAACCCCAGCACGCCGATCACCGCCAGCCCCACGCCGGCAAGGTTCAGCGCCTGCGCGGGTCGCTCCAGCGTCAACCACTGGATCGGCACCACCGCGCCCAGCAGGCTGATGAACACCGCCACCTGCCAGCCCCACTGCAGGTTGGCCAGATGGCCGGGATGGGCGATCAGCAGCAGCATCGCCCACCACCAGCCGCGCCCCACCCGGCCGCCGCGCCAGCCGTTGCCGGCCAGCCGCCACAGCGTCCACGCCAGCAGCGCGTAGAACGCCCAGCCGGCCACGCAGTCCAGCCACGGCCGTCCGCCCGACAGCCCGGTGGTGGCCAGCAGCACCGCATAGGCCGCGGAATGGAAGTGGCTGCCGTCGTGGATGCGCCAGAACTGCGACGCGGCAAGCTCGCCGCGCTGCCAGGCGTCGTAGATCGGCACCAGGTCGATGTGATCCCACAGCATCAGCGGCAGCTGCAGCCACAAGGTGGCGGCCAGCAGCAGGCACAGCGCCAGCGGCAGCGCGACGGCGGGCAGCGGAGAAGGGCGGGAAGCGGCGTGCATGGGCGGGCTCAATGCAGCTGGACGGGTTGTTCGGGGCCGTCTTCGATGGCGCCGTCGCCACCGGTCACGCGCAGGCCCAGCCAGTGGGTGCCGGCCGGCAGCGCGCGCGCGTCCACCTCGGCGGTGAACTGCACCTGCGGCACGGCGGGATCCCGCGAGCGGCCCTGCAGGAACTCGATGATCACCCACGGGTTCGGGCCGGCGCGACGGGCGGTGGCCACCACCCGGCCATCCAGCAGCACCTCCAGCCGGCGCACCCCGGCCACGTCCTTGGCCGCCCATGCGGACACGCGGAAGCGCCGCCCGACCCGCGCGCCGGCCGCGGGCGCATCGATATTCGAAAGCGCGGGCGTCACGCACGCGCCGTCACCATGCAGCGCCGGCAATGCGAACAGCAGGAAGCGCTGGCGGCCGTGGTCGATGTTCAGCACCCGCGGCGGCGGCAGCGCGCCGACTTGCTCGCACAGCCGCTGGAAATATGCCAATTGCCCGCGGAACTTCACGTCGGTGGCGGCCACCACCAACAGCATCGGCGCATCGCGGATACCGTCGTGCTGCAACCCCCACAGCGCCAGCTGCGGGGCGCGGCCGTGGTGGTGGTTGAGCGGATGGTCGAGCACGGCGATGCGCGGCTCGTCGAGCAGGAAGCCAAGCTCCGCGCCGATCTTGAAATCACCCGCCAGCAGCCGCGTTCCGGCCGGCATGGCGGCACGCTCGACGCGCACCGCTTCCGCCAGCGCGTTCCAGCCGGCGAAATTGGCCGGATACAGGCGATGCCCGGCGGTCTGCTCGCGCCAGGCCGGCACCGAGGCCATGGCGAAGAATCCCAGCACGACGGCCAGTCCCGCTCCCGCGGTGGCCAACGTGGCGATGCGCCAGCCGCGCGGCCAGCCGGCCAGCACCGCCGGCAGCAGCGGCAGCAGCGCGACGAAGCCGGGCAGCGGCCAGTGGAAGCTGACCCGCTCGCGATCGGCGAAGAACCCCAGCAGCAGGAAGCCCAGCACGATGCCGCTGCCGCACAGCGCCAGGTAGCGCGCGGCCGGGCGCACGTCGCGCAGGCCGTGCCAGCCGGCCACCACCATCGCCGCCAGCAGCAGCGGCGTGGCCGGCAGCAGCTGCAGCAGGCCAAGCACGAAACCATCGCCGCCGAACCGCCACGGATGCCGTTCCACCAGCTGGAACTGCAGGCCGGCATCGGCGTTGCGCAGGTTCCACAGCAGCAGCGGCAGCCAGGCCAGCACCCCGATCGCAACCGCCATCCACGGCGCGGGATGCCGCAGCGCGCGACGGCCGTCGCGCAGCATCAGCAGGCCGGCGAAGCCCACCGCGATCACCGCGACGAAGCGGTAATGGGTCAAGCCACCCAGCAGCAGGCCCAGCGCCAGTTCGCCAACCGCCAACGCATCGACCCGGCGCAGCAGCCGCAAGCCGGCGTCGAGGCAGAGCAGCGTGGCCAGCAGCAGCGGCACGTCGGGCAGTGCCAGAATCCCCAGGCTGCCGGCCAGCGGCAGCAGCAGCGCCAGAATCCCGGCCTGCCAGCCGGTTTTGGCATCGAATTCGCGCGCAGCCATCCGCACCACCAGCCACGGCAGCGCCGCGCCGATCAGCAGGAACGGCAGCCGCAGGCCCAGCGCATGCGGACCGAACGCCTCCACCCCCAGCCGCGCCAGCCACGCGGTCAGCGCCGGCAGGTCGGAATAGGCCCAGGCCGGGTGCCGGCCTTCCTGCCAGTAGAAGGCTTCATCGACGAACAGCGGCAGCCGCGCCGCCAGCGCCAGCTTGAGTGTGCACAGCAGCAGCCAACCGGCGATGAATCCGCGCCGCGCCGCCGCGCTTCCCGCATCCTGCATGTCCGGGCGTCCTCGCTACACTCGTCCGCAACTTCCGAGAATCGATGCCCAACGACATGTCCGCGATCCCGGTACCGGCGCAGATGCTAACCGATGAGCTGCAGCAGGCCCTGCGCGACGCGCAGGCGCAGGTGAACACGCTGATGCTCGGCAAACCGATGCAGGTGCGGCTGGCCTTCGTCGCCCTGCTGGCCGGCGGGCACCTGCTGATCGAGGATCTGCCCGGGCTCGGCAAGACCACCCTGGCGCATGCGTTGGCGGCCACGCTGGGCCTGGAGTTCAACCGCGTGCAGTTCACCTCCGACCTGCTGCCGTCCGACATCCTCGGCGTGTCGGTGTACGAAGCGCAGGCGCGGCGCTTCGAGTTCCATCCCGGCCCGGTGTTCACCCACGTGCTGCTGGCCGACGAGATCAACCGCGCGCCGCCGCGCACCCAGAGCGCGCTGCTGGAGGCGATGGCCGAACACCAGGTCAGCATCGACGGCCAGACCCGCGCCCTGCCCGATCCGTTCCTGGTCATCGCCACCCAGAACCCGGTCGATCTGTCCGGCACCTATCCGCTGCCGGATTCGCAGCTGGACCGCTTCCTGCTGCGGCTGGCGCTGGGCTATCCCGATGCCGCGGCCGAACGCGCGCTGCTGGCCGGAGCCGATCGCCGCGACTTGATCGCCAATCTCGCGCCGCTGCTGGACGCACCGCGCATCCTCGCCCTGCGCCGGGCGGTGCCGCAGGTGCATGCCGCCGAACCACTGCTGGACTACGTGCAGGCGCTGATCGCGCGCAGCCGCCAGCAGCCGGGCGTGCGGGTGGGGCTGTCGCCGCGCGCCGGGCTGGCGCTGCTGCGCGCGGCGCGTGCGCATGCGCTGCTGCTGGGCCGCGCGCATGTGGTGCCCGAAGACGTGCAGGCGCTGTTCCCGGCAGTGGCCGAGCACCGGCTGGTGGCGGATGCCGACACCCCGGCCGCCAGCCTGGCGAAAGCAATCCTGCACGCGGTCGCGGTGGACTGAGGTGATCGCCGCGCTGCGCAGGCGCATGCGGGCGTGGATGCGCCCGCGCGCGCCGGAACCGCTGCCGGCGCAGCTCACGCGCCAACGCATCTACGTGCTGCCCACCGCCAGCGGGCTGTTCTTCGGCCTGCTGCTGGGCGCGATGCTGCTGGGCGCGCTGAACTTCAACAACAATCCGGCGCTGCTGCTGGCGCTGCTGCTGGCCGGTGCCGCCCAGGCCAGCCTGATCGCCGCGCACATGCAGCTGTCCGGACTGCGGGTGGACGCGGTGGCGGCCGAGCCGGTGGCGGCCGGCGAGGATCTGCACCTGCGCATCGCGCTGGGCGCGACCGACGCGCGCCAGCGCCGCGGCCTGCGGGTGGCGCTGGGCGGACACGCCGCCCACGTCGCGCTGGACGCCAGCGGCGCTTCCGCCGAACTGCGCCTGCCGACCACCCGCCGCGGCCTGCTGCCGCTGCCGCGGCTGGAGTTTTCGACCGTGCAACCGCTGGGGCTGGCACGCGCCTGGGCCTATGCGTGGCCGGCGCAGTCGCTGCTGGTGTATCCGGCACCGGAAGCGCAGGCACCGCTGCTGCCGGTACCCGCCGGCATCCAGGGACATCCACAGACGACGCGCTCGGGCGACGATCCGCACCACCTGCGCGCCTATCGTCCCGGTGACGCGCCGCGTTCGGTGGCGTGGAAAGCCTCGGCCCGCCACGACAGCCTGCTGGTGCGCGATTACGAACAGCAGCGCGGCGGCGAGCTGCTGCTGGACTGGCAGCAGACCGCCGGCTTGCCCTACGAGCAGCGCATCCGCCGACTGGCGCGCTGGATCGACGATGCCGAGCGCGACGGCCGCCGCTACGGCCTGCAGCTGCCGGCGCAGCCGCTCATCGCCAGCGATCGCGGCCCGCCGCACCGGCACCGCTGTCTGCGCGCGCTGGCACTGCTGCCGCAAGGGAACGCCGATGACTGAAGCACGCTCGCCGCGGATGGGTCACGCCACCCGCCTGCAGGTGCTGCTGGCCGCCGCCGCCTGCCTGCTGCCGCTGCTGCTGCAGCTGCCGGCTTCGCTGGGAGTCGGTTTCGGCATCGGCGCACTGGCGGTGGCCGCCGCCTCGTGGCGGCGACCGCTGCCGGCACTGCTGCGACTGCTGCTCAGCGCCTGCGCACTGCTGGCGGTGGCGGCGGTCGCGCCCGGCATCGGCCGCGACACCGCCTGCGCGGTGCTCGCCGCGATGCTGGCGCTGAAGCCGGCCGAAACCTTCACCCTGCGCGACGGCCGCAGCCTGATCGGCTTCGGCCTGTTCGCACCGTTCGCCACCTTCCTGCTCGACCAAGGCCCCGTGAGCCTGGTGCTGGCGCTGGCCGCGGTGCTGCTGGCGCTGCTGGCCCTGCAACATCTGGCTGCCGATGAAGGCGCGGTGACGCAAGTGCCTGCGCGCGGCGCAACCCTCGGCGTCGTGCGCCTGTTCGCGCTTGGCCTGCCCTTGGCACTGGCGGCGTTCTGGCTGTTCCCGCGCCTGCCCTCGCCGCTGTGGGGCTTGCCGCAGCGTGTCATCGCCACGCCCGGGCTGTCCGACACGATGACCCCCGGCGGCATGGCCGACCTGCTGCTGGACGACAGCCCCGCCGCGCGCGTGCAGTTCTTCGGCGCGACGCCCGCGCCCGAGCAGATGTACTGGCGCGGGCCGGTGCTGTGGGATTTCGATGGCCGCAGCTGGCGGCAGGCGCGCGACCTGCAGCGCTTCCCGGTCGCGCCGATGCAGCCGGCCGGCACGGGCTGGGACTACCGCATCGACATCGAACCCACCGAGGATCGCCAGCTGATCGCGCTGGATCTGCCCACCCGGCTGCCGGACGGTGCGTTCGCCAGCCGCGACTACACGCCGTGGGCGGACACCGCGCAGTACAACGTCTCGCGCTGGCGCATGCGCTCGGCGCCGCCGGCCGCGTTCGAAGCCGAGCTGCCGCCGCCGCTGCGCGCCCGCGCGCTGGCCCTGCCGCGCGGCTACAACCCGCGCACCCTCGCGCTGGGCCGGCAGTGGCGGCGCGAGGCTGGCAGCGACGCGCAGGGCCGCTCCGACGCCGCCATCATCGGCCGCGCGCTGGCGATGATCCGCCGCGACTTCGCCTACACCCTCAATGTGCCGCTGGCCGGCCGCAACGAGGTCGACGATTTCCTGTTTGATCGCCGCGAAGGCTATTGCGAACATTTCAGCTCCGCCTTCGTGGTGCTGATGCGCGCCGCCGGCATTCCCGCGCGGGTGGTCACCGGCTACGCCGGTGCCTATCGCAATCCCATCGGCGGCTACTGGCTGGTACGCAAATCCGATGCGCACGCCTGGGCGGAACTCTGGCTGCCGGCGCGCGGCTGGGTGCGCATCGATCCCACCGCGGCGGTCGCGCCCGAGCGCGTCTACGACACCATCGCCGACCGCCAGCCGGGCCGCATCGCCGGATTCGACGCGCTGGTGCCGGTGTTCAACGCCAGTGACTGGCTACGGCGCGGCTGGAACGATTTCGTGCTGGGCTTCAACGCGCAGCGCCAGCAGAGCCTGCTCAAACCGCTGGGACTGGACAAGCTGGGTGCCAGCGCGCTGGCCCTACTGTTCGCCGTCATCGCCGCGCTCGCGCTGGCGTGGATGGTCTGGTTGATCGCCCGCGGCGAACGACAGCGCGACCCGCTGCTGCGCGCCTGGCATGCGCTGGAAGCGCGCTATCGCAGGCTCGGCCGCGGACGCGCGGCGCACGAGCCGGCGCTGGCCTGGGCCACGCGGGTGGCGGCGGACAGCCCGCGCACCGGCCAGCACCTGGCCACGCTGGCCGCGCGCTTCAATCTGGCGCGCTATGCACCGGCGGACAGGCACATGGATCTGCGCGCGCTGCTGCGCGACCTGCGCAGCCATCGCCCCTGACCTGCGCGCGCTGGCGGAAAACCGGCGTCAGCCCTCCCGCACGGCGTCGGGCAGCTCCTCGACGGGCATCGGTCTGCCGAACAGATAGCCCTGGAACCTGTGGCAGCCGTGCGCGCGCAGGAACTCGAACTGCGCCCCGGTTTCCACACCCTCGGCCACCACTCGCAACTCCAGCGGCGCGGACAGAGCCAGGATCATGCGGATGATCGCCACGTCCTCGACGCCATCCGGCAAGCCGTGCACGAACGACCGGTCGATCTTGAACTGCGCCAGCGGCAAGTGCTTGAGGAAACTGAGCGAGGAATATCCGGTGCCGAAGTCGTCGAGCGAGAACCGGATTCCAAGCTGCTGCAGCGCACGCATCTTGCCGATGGTGTCATCCAGATCCTCGTGCAGCAGGCTCTCGGTGATCTCCAGCCGCAGCCGCCCGGCCCGCGCACCGCTGCGCGCAAGCGTCGATTCGACGTCGGCGACGAACTCCGGCATGCGCAACTGGCGGGCGCTGATGTTCACCGCGATCGTCCAGTCGGTACGTGTCGGATGGTTGGCCCAGGCCGCCAGCTGGGCGCAGGCGGTGTCGAGCACCCATTGCCCGATCGGCACGATCAGCGGCGACTGCTCCGCCAGCGGAATGAACACCCCCGGCGGAATCATCCCGTGCTGCGGATGCTCCCAGCGCAGCAGCGCCTCCACCCCCACCACTTCGCGCGAAGCGTCGACGATGGGCTGGTAGAACAGCCGCAGCTGGCCCGCCTCCAGCCCCGCGTGCAGGTCACGCAGCAGGTTGATGCGATGATTCACTTCCTCCTGCAGCGCCGGGTCGAAGAAGCGCAGCAGATTGCGCCCTTCGTCCTTGGCCTTGTACAGGGCGATGTCCGCACGCTTGAGCAACTCCTCGCCATCCTGCGGCAGATCGCACCGGAGCATCACCACTCCGAGGCTGGGGGTGCAAACCACCGCGTGCTCATCCAGCAGGTAGGCAGGCGCCAGCTTGGCCCGGATCTTCTCGCCGAGATCGGCGGCGCGGGCGGTCGCGGCCTCCAGCGACGTACCCAGATCCTCCAGCAGCACCACGAACTCGTCGCCCCCCAGCCGCGCCACGCTGTCGCTGCGGCGCACCGCGCCGCGCAGCCGCTCCGCCACCTGGCGCAGCAGGGCATCGCCCTGTGCGTGGCCAAGGGTGTCGTTGACCTCCTTGAAGTGGTCGAGATCCATCAGCATCAGCGCGCCGTGCTGGCGATCGCGCTGGCAGTGAACCAGGGCGTGGGCCATGCGGTCGTTCATCAGGCGCCGGTTCGGCAGGCCGGTCAGCACGTCGTAGAAGGCAAGCTGCTGCGCCTCCTGCTCGGCGCGTTTGCGCTGGGTGATATCGGCGCGGATGGCGATGTAGCGCGAGACTTTCCCCGCTTCGTCCAGCAGCGGCACGATGGTGGTTTGCACCCAGTACAGCATGCCGTCCTTGGCGCGGTTGCAGATTTCGTCGTTCCAGACCCGGCCGCGGCCGATGGTCGCCCACATCTCTTTCCAGAACGCTTTCGGATGGTGGCCGGAATTGATCAGCGCATGCGTCCTGCCGATCAGCTCCTCGCGCGCGTACTGCGAGATCTGGCAGAACTTGTCGTTGACCTCGAGGATCACCCCGCGGCGATCGGTGATGGCGACGATGGCATGTGCATCCAGGGCGACCTTCAATTCGCGCGTTTCGCGCACGGATTCCTGCAGCGCCAGGTGCGCCAGCTCGCGCGTGGTGGTGTCCTGGATGATCGCCAGGATCGACTGCACGCTGCCGTCCGCAGCGCGCTCCGGTGCCGTCATCATGTGCCGGTACAGCTGCCCCTGGGTCGGCGACACGAACGCGTAATCCGCCTCGGCGACCTCGCCCCGCAGGGCGGAATGCAGCGCTGGCAGCACGGCAGCGGTCACCTCGGGCGGCAGCACCTCGCCGACAGGCCGGCCCTGCATGTCTGCATACGGCTTCCCCAGACTCTTTTCCAGCAGCGGACTGGCCAGACACAAGTGCAACTGCGGATCCAGCCGCATCACGATGACCGGGAGATTGTCGATCAGCGTTCGCGACTGCTGCTCCCGCATTTCCAGCTGCCGCTGCGCGGCGTGCAGGCGCTGATATGGCCGACGCATCGCCGACAGGAAAATCGCGCGGAACACGAAGACGTAGGCAACCACCTTGTAGACGTGCCCCAGCGCGACCTGCCATTCGCCCGGACTGGTGTACCCGGTGAACGCCAGCTCCGCGAGCCCCATGACGAAACTGGCGCGTGCCAGTTCGACCAGTTCAACGTCACCGCGATCCGCGGCCTTTCGCCACAGCCGCCAGGCCAGCAGCAGGAACCCGGCGCACAGCAGATAGTCCGAAACCGCCTTGGCCGTCGTGACCCCGACACCCGGCACGAACAGCACGGGGAACAGCGACAGGCAATAGCCGCCCAGCAGGGTCACCAGCACGCCACCTGCGCCCCCCAGCAGCAGCCATTGCCAGCGTCCACCGGGCAGGCGAACCCGGCGCAGCACCAACACGAACCCCAGCAATTCCGCCGTGCGCCCGCACAGCCAGAAGAACGCCGCCTTGGGCATTCCGTTGGGCGAACCGAGGAAGGGCGGCATGCCGTCGTAGGACAAGGCATGCACGAAGTCGATGACCGCCACCACGGCGAAGGTGAAGATCAGGCTGTTGAGCAGCGGACTGCGCTCTTCCTCCAAGGAAAAGAACGCGGCGACGACGACCAGCAGCGACACCACGACCGCCGCCATTTCCAGCAGCATATGGCTGCCCAGCAGGCCCGCCGACCCCACCGCGAACACCTCGTGCCCGGGCAGCAGGCGCGCCGCCAGCATCAACAGCAACGCACCTGCAAGCAGGAGGCGCTCAGGCCGCTGGATCCGCATACGCATGCCCGGTTTCCCCATGGCTCTGCCCGTTGCTCCTGGACGCCGATATCCGTGATCGATCCGGGGGTTACGGCCCGATCCCGGGAAACTTTAGCCCTGCGGCGTCCCGAATCGCCCCAGCGGCGCGCCGGCCAGCAGGTGCAGGTGGATCTGGAACACGGTCTGGCCGGCATCGCCATTGCAGTTCATCACCACCCGGTAGCCGTCCTCGGCAAACCCCTGCGCCTTGGCGTAGCGCGCGGCAGCGGTGGCGAGGCGGCCGATCACCGCGGCCGCGTCCTCGGGCACGTCGTTCAAGGTGGCGAAATCCAGCTTCGGCACGAACAGCACGTGCACCGGTGCCTGCGGCGCGATGTCGCGGAACGCGAACAGGTGCTCGTCCTCGTAGACGATGTCGGCGGGAATCTCGCGCCGCAGGATCTTGTGGAAGATGGTGTTGGACATGGCTGGCTCCTGGCTGCCGGTTCCCCATTGTAGGAGCGGCTTCAGCCGCGACCACCCTCCAGCCCGCGCCGCCGGAGACCACGGTCGGGGCTGAAGCCCTTCCTACGGGATTTCGATGCGGCTGCCGAAGGCGTGCTGCAGGGTGCCGCGGTCCACGTATTCCAGCTCGCCGCCCAGCGGCACGCCGTGCGCCAGCCGGCTGGGCGCAACCCCCCGCGCGCGCGCCAGTTGCGCCAGATAGTGCGCGGTCGCCTCGCCCTCCACGGTGGGATTGGTGGCCACGATCAACTCGCGCACTTCGCCCTCCTCCAGCCGCTGCGCGAGCTGATCCAGGCCCAGCTCGCGCGGACCGATACCGTCCAGCGGGCTCAGCCGACCCTGCAGCACGAAGTACAAGCCGCGGAAGCCGGTGGCCTGCTCGATCGCCAATCGATCCGCCGGGGTTTCCACCACGCACAGCAGCTGGCCGTCGCGGCTGGTGCCGGCGCAGGTCAGGCACAGCTCGGCCTCGCTGAAATCGCGGCAGCGGCTGCAGTGGCGGATCCGCTCCATCGCCTCGGCCAGCGCATCCGCCAGCCGCCGGCCGCCATCGCGCTGGCGAGGTGGCGATCCTGGTCTATCTGGCGGTTTCGCTGGCGGCCCTTGCCATCTCGGACCTGCGCTCGGCGGTGGCGGTGCAATTCGTGGCCGGC
>JAANMX010003911.1_pt1 | contig 12460 bp, 8 predicted proteins | sample 7279681 | NCBI WGS metagenome assembly JAANMX01 (sample SAMN14094542, study PRJNA606508) | bioreactor metagenome | isolation source: A lab-scale SPAN reactor treating ammonium-rich wastewater day 351 | place: Ireland: Galway | collected 2018-01-01
GGAACCGCCTTTTTTGTTGTTCTAGTTCCTTTCGGATCCTAGTTCACATACGCACTTGGGGCCGGTGTGTCGCCTGCAAGGCCGAACGGCACGACCGAGAACCCTGCACTTGTGCCGAGTATGTAGAACAGGCCTTGTGCATCGGGTCTATAGACCGCGAGGTCTGCCTTGCCGTCGCCATCGTAATCACCTGCTGCAGGGATGTCCGTCACGATGCCGAACGGTGCACCGTATGCCGTGTCGTTCTCGCTTCTGAGGATGTACCAGAAGCCTGTCGATGGCCGATACACCGCAAGGTCCGTCTTGCCGTCGCCTGTGTAGTCGGCAGGGACGATCTTGTCGCCCGCGGCTCCGAACTGTGCGGCCCAGAACGCTCCGTTCGCCGAATTGAACCTGTACCAGACGCCCGTCGAAGGACGATATACGGCAATATCTGCCTTACCGTCGCCATCGAAGTCCGCTGTGGTCGGCCTGTCGCCTGCAAGCCCGAACTGTACGGCCGTAAAGCCCTGTGTAGAACGCTGTATGTAGAACGTCCCTTGTGCATCCGGACGATAGACTGCAAGGTCAGCCTTCCCGTCGCCGTCGAAATCACCGGGCGTCGGGATATCCGTCGATATGCCGAACGGTGCGACGGTGAGCGTCAGATCTTCGCTACGGAGTATGTACCACGTTCCCGTGCTCGGCCGATACATCGCGACATCCGTCTTACCGTCACCCGTAAAGTCAGCCGGCACCATCTTGTCGCCTGCCGCACCGAACTGATACGCTGTGAACCCTGCCGTCGAACGCTGCAGATACCAGACACTATTCGATGGCCGATACACGCTCACATCCGTCTTCCCGTCCCCGTCAAAATCGAACATCGCGGCACCGGTCGGTGTGGATGATGTGCCGATCGTGAAATTCGCTGATGACGTTCCCGCGGGATCGATAAATCCGGCCTCACGAACGCGAATGCGTGCCGACGAGGTCGGAATGTTCGGTACGGTCCAGCTTCGCGAACCGGAGTTCGCAACGTCGTTCGCGATCACCGTCGGGAATGTCGTCCCACCGTCGGTGGAAAGTTCGATGGTCACGTTCCGGTCGAATCCGGAAGTATTCGTCCACGTGATATTGACGTTCGAGCCGATCGCGACCGAACCGCTAGCGGGCGAGACATTCGTGATCGTATCACGTACATTGTCGTTGTTGCTGTCGCGATACCAGCCGATGTCACGCATTACGTGCCTCGTGAGATCGAGCGTGAGAGGAAGCCCGACAGTGATATTCGGTTCCATCAGCAGGTTCGGGCTGCACGCCGTGTTAAAGTGGGAGATCGATGATCCGCCCTGAAACGTCGAAGGCGTATAGAGCTGAACGCGTCCGCTTGCATCGTCGCATGCAGTAAGAAAACTAGATGCGATGCGTACGTTCGGGCCGTCGAAGACGACGTTGTTATTGTTCGTCGCCGAAGCGCGGCGTTCGAGATCGGTCATTTCCGACCAGCGCTTTCCGGTCGTCGTGTCGAACATAAATCTCAGATACGCGTCCGGAAAGCCCGACGGCATCTCACCCGTCGAACCATTCACAAAACTCTGAAAACCGAGCCCGTGGCCCATTTCGTGAAGGAGCACGACGAGCAGATTGATGCGGTTCGCGGGAGTCGAATTATTGAGTCCGTAGTAAAACCGCGATCCCGAACCAAGACAGCCGTTATCGACGTCCGAATTGAACTGAGCGTTTATCTCAGGGTTCGACAAATTGAGCGGAGTGCCGGCGAGTTTATTCGCGAGAGCGACGGAATACCATGTGCCCGGAACGGGTGCCGATGCGAAATCGCGCAGGCGGCTCGTCGCTCCTGCAGAACCAAGCACACCGCCGCTCGGTGAGCACGGCGAGAGAGAGTTGAATTGCGAATTCACCTCGATCGGTACGGTCGTGTCGAGGAATGCGCCCCAGATACTTGCCGCAAAATTGAAGAGATTCAATCGTTGCTGTCCGCGGGTCGTTCCGTCGTTGCCGCCCTCAGGCGCGGCTGCCGTCGGGTCGTTGAAACCTTCGCCGGCACCATCACCATTCACGATCGTGATCGTGGCAGAATTCGGCTGCAATGCACGACGCTGGGCGGCCTCGGCTATCAAATTCTTGTAAAAGATCAGTTCCGCCGGAGACATTCCATGGCGGGCCGCTTCGTTCGCGACCTCGGTCCTATCCGGATAGTGCGACTGGATCTTTGCACCGGTGAAGAGATCGCGGCCTAGGAAGTTCTCTGCCTCGCCAAGATCCGAAACGCAAGCGGCGACCGGTTCGCCATCGGTACCGAGTCGAGCGAGCAGAACGTTCTGAAACGTCATCCCCATATCGACCTCGACACCGCCGTCCGGCAATGTTCGTTTGATACTTCGCGAGTCGGTTCGGTCCGTGAGGTCACTGATCAGGCGGCCGAGCTCACGATCACCGTCCTGCGGCCCGGGGCGGGTCTGCGATGAGTTCACCTGTGCGCTTGCCAACGACCACCTGCCGGTCCCGACAAGAACAAGTGCTCCAAGAATAAGTGCCAATGCTGCAGTGGAAAGAATTACTTTTTTCATTATTGATACAACCTGGTGACGTGGGCGTCGTGCGAAGGCTCGCGGAAAATTCATTTTCTCACAGCGAAGAAGTTTTGCAAACAAAATTCTTCCGTCTTCGCGTCGGCTCGAAATGGAGAGCATCGTAATACGCAATAGTTGCACAGATCACGTCCATCTTGCCTCATGTCATCCTGCTTCAATTTGACCGAAAATGGCGGTCAGGCTGACCGAATTTTAGTCTCACATTTCGTTCGATAGTTCGCTAACCCGTGTGATGCCAACAAATACACAGTGGCACGTTCTTTGATTAAAGAAAGGACAGCAAGAGGTGCGCATTGCGTTCGCACCCTCCGAGCCGGTAGATCCACCCCGGACAAGGAAGTGAATTTTATGAAGTCAACATCATGGGTGAAAGCGATGCGGAAGACACTTGCAATAGTGTTCACTGCGTCCTTTCTTTTTTCGAACACGATCGTGTTCGGAATAGGCGGTGCGGGGCCTGACCGCAACGCTAAGTCGGACGCGGTTGTCGCGAAATATACCACCGACCTTACGCAGCTTGGCCGTGAAGGAAGACTGCGTCAGGACCTAAGCCTCGAGAGCGAAGCAATTCGTCTCACGAACGCGTTAGCTGAAGGGGGTCTTCGCCAACCGGTTCTAGTTACTGAACTGCGGGAAACACGAAACACAATTGTTGAGCAGCTTGCGATCCGGATCGCGAACGGTGACGTGCCTGAGGGTATTGCCGGCCGCGATCTTGTCAGGCTGGATGTGGATTCTGTTTACTCCAACTCCGCAAGCAGTAATGATTTTGAGGCTTTGGTCCTATCCATTTTGGATGACGCAGTCTCCGATCACGGCAAAAAGATATTGTTCATCGACGACCTCGGTTTCGTTCTTCAGCACAAGAACGCTGCCGAGAGGATCTTAAGTTGTGTCGCTGAAGGAAAGATCGCGGTGATCGGAGGCAGCTCTGCTCCCGATTACCGCGATCGTATCGAGGCGGACGGCCGTTTCTCAAAAGCATTTACCGCATTTGAGATCAAGGACCTCCGTTCGGCTTCTTCAGATGATGCAGCATCGGCACCGGCCGAATCGTATCGCGGCGGCACCCTTTCACCGGACCTACGCGACATGATCGCTTCGGACCCGAGTGGAAAGACCCGCGTCGATGTGATCGTCCAGGCCCGTAATGCTGATAATCCGGCTCTCCGGCAGCTGATCGCTTCGGGCGAAGCTCGGATCACGGATCGTATCGGCTCGACCGATACGTTGGTCGTCAATATGCCGCTTTCGACCGTACAGACTTTGTCGCAAAGCGGCTTGGCGAACTACATTTCGCCCGATCGCCCGACAACTACGACCGGCCATATCGAAGATACGACCGGCATCTCGCTTATGCGAAGCCAGCCCGCTCTCAATGGCCGCAGTGCTTATACGCTCGACGGCACGGGCATCGGTATCGCAGTGCTCGATTCGGGCATCTACGCGGCCCACAATGGCTTCAAGAACAATTCCGGCGCGTCGCGCATCGTTGCGAACGTTAACTTTACGAACTCGAATATCAACGATACGAGCGACGGATACGGCCATGGAACGCACGTTGCCGGTCTTGCTGCCGGTAATTCGAGTGTTTCGGGCGGTGCGTACCGCGGCGTTGCACCGAATGCGAACATCATCAGCGTTAAGGTCTTGAACAATAGCGGCCAGGGACAGCAGTCGTGGCTCCTTAACGGCCTGAACTGGGTTCTGAACAATCGCACGGCCTACAACATCCGCGTCGTGAACTTGAGCCTAGGCGCAACAGCGATCGATACGTACACGAACGATCCGGTTTGCCTGAAAGTGAAAGAGCTTGCAGCGGCCGGCATCGTCGTCATCGCGGCAGCAGGCAATCTTGGGAAAGATTCGCTCGGGAACAAGCGATACGGCCAGATCCACTCGCCGGGCAACAGCCCGTATGTGATCACGGTCGGTGCAAGCAACACGATGGGAACCACCGCCCACGGCGATGACACTATCGCGAGCTTCAGCTCACGCGGCCCGACGCGAAGTTTCTATACCACATCGAACGGCACTCGCGTTTTCGACAACATCATCAAGCCGGACCTCGTTGCTCCGGGAAATAAGGTGATCTCGCAGAAATCACCCTCGAACCTGATGTCGGTCGAGAATACGGCTTTGAATCTCGATGGCACGAATGGCGCCGATTCGATGATGTATATGAGCGGCACCTCGATGTCGTCACCGATCGTGGCGGGTGCAGCAGCACTTCTGCTTCAGGTCAATCCGAACCTTACACCGCAGATGGTGAAGATGCTGCTTCAGTACACGGCACAGCCCATCGCCGGCGTGAACACCTTCGAACAAGGCGCCGGTCAGTTGAACCTTGAAGGCGCTGTCCGACTGGCAAGGTCACTTCGCACCGACGTTGACTTCAAAACGGTCGGAATGGGAGCGATGTCCGTGGCCTACAATTGGACGATGCCGACAACTTCGACGACCGTCGGCGGAAGCACCTTCCAGTGGGCGCAGCTGGTAACCGGTAAGTACACGATGATCACGGGCTCGAAGCTCATCTCCGAGTTCCAGGCAGTCTATCGCCTTAATAAGACGATCGGCGATGGCGTCAATTTCGGCAACGGAGCCTTCTCGCTTGATACCGGTTCGTATTTCACAACCGGCCTGTCGGTAAACCGTAACGTCAATACGAGCAACGGTGCTCCGCTCGGAGCCGGGTCGTTGTATCTGACATACGGCGTCCTTGTAGGCGACGGTGTCATTGTTGGTGACGGAGTGATCGTCGGCGACGGTGTGCTTGTTAGCGACGGTGTTCTTGTTGGGGACGGCGTACTGGTCGGAGACGGTGTCCTGATCGGCGACGGTGTACTCATTGGCGATGGCGTTCTCGTTGGAGACAGTGCTTTGCAAGGCGATAATACGCCGGCGATGCAGTAGAGGGGGCAAAGATGTTGAATACAGCAACAAATATGTCATACCAAGCTGCACCGTTCGAAGCACCGTTCTTTAGGAGAACTGCGTCGGTTCCGGCGTTTCGCCTGACCTGCTCTGATGAGGCCGAGGTGTTGAGATTCCTTGCGATCAACCCGGTTCAGACGGTAGTGATGTCCAGCTACATTGCGGACAACGGCATCGAGAGCGAGTTGAATCGCGGCACCTTTTACGGTCACCGTGCTTCCGACGGCAGTCTCGACGGCGTCGCACTCATCGGCCATAGCACTCTTGTCGAGGCTCGGTCGGACGAAGCGATGACGGCTTTGGCAGTCGCAGCGAAAGAGACGGATGTTCCTGTCCATCTCATTATGTCGAACGGCGATGACGCTGAGTCATTCTTCGAGCAAATGACCGATGGTGTCAGCAAGCCTCGTCTCCGTTGTGTCGAAGAACGCTTCGAAGCTGCATTCCCGTTTGCCGTTCAGCCATGCGAATACTCGGTCGTCAATGCCGAAATGAGCCAGCTCGAAGCCGTTGCAAAAGCACAGGCGGAGATCGCGTTCATAGAATGCGGCGTCGATCCGATGCTTCGTGACCGCGAAGGATTCTTAAAGCGTGTCGCACGCCGCATCGATCAGAACCGTGTGTTCTCGGTCGTCGAAGACGGCAAGCTGCTCTTTAAGGCCGACATCATCGCCGAGACGGACGAAACGATCTACCTCGAAGGCATCTACGTCGATCCCGATTCCCGCGGAAAGGGAATCGGTCCGAGATGTCTTGCGGCCCTGACAGCACAGCTCTTGTCCCGCGTCCCAAATGTCTGCCTGCTCAGCAACGTTGATTTCCTCAACGCTCACAAGAGCTTTCAGAAGGCAGGATATCGGCGAACCGGTCAATGCGTAACGCTGTTTGTCTAGAGAACATGGCCTGTTGGAGGCGGGCCGAGCCTGCCTCCAACAACGCTTCCGTTATCGGATCTCTCCCACACCTCAACCAATATTGATGGCCTTTTCTTCACCTCCCCGGAGGCCGGAAATATATATGCAAGGACCTTGCCAAAAGAAATGGAACGTCAAAGAATAGTCAGATCAATGGAGATCACGCTCTGGGTCCTCGGACTCGCGGCTGTCGTTTGGGCAGTTTACGGATTTCCATACTCGAAGATCGATGTCCCGATGACAGCGTTCTTCTTCCTCACAATAGCTATCGGCCCGCGCGTGACGATCCAGATCCCGCGATTCAAATCCTACATCTCGGCCTCTGAAACGTTCATCTTCCTCGCCTTGCTTATTTACGGTGGTGAGGCCGCGCTATTGCTCGCCGCTGCGGAAGCATTTTCGACCTCGTGGGCATTTTGTAAGAAGAAGCGAACGGTATTCGTCAATGCGGCGACGATCGCGTTCTCGACAGCGTGCGCGATCGCTGTGCTGAAGGTTGCCGGCGTGTATGAGCACTTCCACAGCTACAACATTCGGCCGCAGGCGTTTCTGATGGCGCTTCTGCTCCTTGCCCTCACGCAATTTTTGGTAAATACGTCGATCGCCTCGACCTATGCCGCTCTTCGTGACGGGACGCCGATCTTCGAGACGTGGCAAAAGAAGTATATCTGGGCATGTCTGACCTATGTTGTCGGTGCGGCCGCCGCCGGGACTCTTGTGCAGCTTGCAGACACGATCGGTATCGGCATCGTTCTCATTGCATTCCCCGTCTGTTTCTTCGTGTTCTATTCGTATCGGATGTACCTGCAAAACGTCGAGATCTCGATGGAAAAGGCCGACGAGGCAGGGAAATATGCGCAACTTCTCGAATCGCAATCGAATATGCTCCGCGAGTCCGAAGAGCGTTTCCGAAGCGCGTTCAACTACGCTCCGATCGGGATCGGGCTCGTTTCAGGTTCGGGCGAGTGGCTTAAGACGAACTTTGCGATGAGCGAGATCCTTGGCTATTCGGAGGATGAATTTCGGCGTTTGAACTTCCAGGAAGTCATTATGCGTGAGGATCTTGGGGCTACGCTCGTGAAGGTGCATGAGATCTTGGCCGGCCGAGCGGCAACGGCGTCAATGGAGCAGCGATATCGCCATAAGGAAGGCTATACGGTCTGGACCTCTTGGAGCGTATCTGCGGCACCGAGCGCAAATGGATCGATGCCCGATCTGATCTTTCAGCTGCAGGACATCACGGATAAGAAGCTCGCTGAGGCACGGCTTCGCCACGAAGCGACGCACGATGCTCTTACGGGCCTTGCCAACCGGTCCCATTTTATGACCAGGCTCGATACCGCTCTCACCAAGGTCCACGCCGGGCAGAGCAAGGTCAGCATTCTTTTTATCGACCTTGACCGATTCAAGGTGGTGAATGACAGCCTTGGCCATCTCGTCGGTGATGAGCTCCTGAAGGGCATTGCTTCGCGTCTGCGCGAATGTATGCGGCCTTCGGATCTGGTCGCGCGTCTTGGCGGTGATGAGTTCACGATCCTTGTTGAGGGACGTTACGACGACCAGGAAGTTACGAGGATCGCCGAGCGTATTCAAGAGAAATTCAGCAAGCCGTTCGACCTCTTCGGCCACGACGTTTACAGTTCAGCGAGCATCGGCATCCTTCACGCATCGCCACAGCATGCCACGCCCGAGGACATTATGCGTGATGCGGATACTGCGATGTATCAGGCAAAACGCGCAGGAAAGGCACGGCACGAGGTTTTCGACGAGGGAATGCACATGGCCGCAAAAGAGACGCTGCAGCTTGAGACCGATCTTCGTCGGGCTATCGAGCAGAACGAGCTTTCGATGGTCTATCAGCCGATCTTTCGACTTGCCACCAAAGAGCTTGAGGGTGTCGAAGCACTGGTTCGATGGGAGCATCCGACACTAGGCTTTGTCCCGCCGACAAAATTTGTCCAGCTTGCAGAGGAGATCGGCCTGATCGACAAACTCTGTGAGCAGGTGATGACCAAAGGCTGCCGAGACCTGCGCTCGCTGCACCGCGAGTTTCCCACGCTTTCGGATCTCACATTGAGCGTCAATCTTTCGTCGAAGCAGTTCGGCCAGAGTTCGATCCACAATATATGCTCGATCCTGGATGAGACGGGTTTTCCGCCGCATCTCCTCAAGCTCGAGATCACGGAATCGGTCTTCTTCGAACACACTGAGCGGGCGGTCGCGATGCTGAATACGCTTCGCGATCTTGGTATCGATATCAATGTTGATGATTTCGGGACAGGCTATTCGAACCTGAGCTACCTGACGAAACTTCCGATCTCGACACTGAAGGTCGATCGGTCGTTCGTTTCGATGATACAAGACTCGTCCGGCAGCGAGGTCGTCCACGCGATCGTGACTTTGGCACGGAATCTTGGCTTGCGTGTTGTTGCTGAAGGTATCGAGACCGCGGCTCAATTCGAATATCTGCGTGAACTTAGCTGCGAGAGCGGCCAGGGCTATTATCTTTCACGGCCTGTACCTTTTGATGAGCTGATCGACCTTGCTTGCGGCCAAAGAAAGCGGTTGTCTCCCGTACTGCAGCCCGCTTCTGCATTGGCTGCAACGACGGTCATTCATTGACTAAAGGCTAGATCGCTTTTAGGAAGTTCACAACCCGGTCGATAAGCCAATCCGGCGTCGATGCGCCGGCCGTTACGCCGACGGTCTTGACGCCCGCGAGGTCATCGATCGAGATCTCATCTTCTGTTTCGATCAGAAAACTCCTCTCACAATTCTCTTTACAGACCGCGAGCAGCTTCAGGCTGTTGGACGAATGCCGTCCGCCGATGATGTAGAACGCATCGACCATCGAGGAAAGCGCTCGGGCCGCGTCCTGGCGGTCTCGCGTCGCGGAACAGATCGTATTTATGATCTCGACGCTGTCCGTCGTTTTACGTTTCACGGCTTCGGCGGTATCAAAGAAGGTCTTTGCTTTGATCGTCGTCTGCGAGACGACAAGAGGATTGCGAAGCATCGGAAGATCGGCAAGTTCTGTCTCGTCGCGGACGATGTATGCGTGGTCGGGTGCATAACCTTTAACGCCGATCATCTCCGGATGATCCGGATTGCCCACAACGATGACGTCGCGATCCTGTGCCGCGGCACGCGATGCAAGACGCTGAACACGCGTTACGAAAGGACACGTCGCATCGACGACCTTTCCCGCACGCTGTTCCAGTTCCTTTTGAACCTCAGGAGTAACGCCGTGCGCGCGTATAACTGCGGTTTCGTTGGCATTGATCTGGACGGGCTCGCTGATGGTCGTAACGCCGCACTCTTCGAGACGATCCATTTCCTGCTGATTGTGGATAAGCGGCCCGAGGCTGCGGACCTTGTCACCGTGTCCGACGGCCTCCTCGACCATATCGACGGCACGCTCGACGCCGAAACAAAAACCGTATTCCTGAGCCAATAAAACTTGCATCGTGAGTTCTGGTTCCGGCCATCCGCCATCAGGCCTTGCACGTTACCTCTACCGCTATTCTAGCAAATGGATACATTCTGCGTTAGCCCGGAATGGATCATCGGACCGGCTCACGCAGAAGCTGTAAGGACGCCTCGGCGGCAAGTGTTGAGGCCGGCAGGCCAAGACCGGCGATCTGCCGCAGAGCTTCGCCGGTTCGGGATAGAAGACGGACAAGGTCACCTTCCGCAGCCTTTGAACGCGCGGTGAGTTCGCCCCATTCTGTCCCGGCGGCCCATTTTTCGGCAGCGGCGGCGGCAGAGAAATTGAGTTCCTCGTTTATCTCAACTCCATTTTTCCACTCGCATTTTGCGACCTTCGCAACGACCGCCTCGAGTCCGTCGAACGCGGAATCGAGCCTTCGCGAGACCTTTATCTCACCATAATCTCGATCGGCGTCTGCTGCGACCGCCGCGATCAAACCTGCGAACTCAGCGAGCGGGAGGTCATCGAAGACGCCGTCCCGCAACGCTTCGCCGATCATCAGCGGACGATCGACCCGCAAATTCGCGAGCCATTTGCCGTCGGCAGTAACGGTTTCCGAGGCGTAGTCGATGTAACCGAAATGATCGAGCACTCGTGCCCGATCCTCGAACGGCTGCCAGATCCGGTCGGCAAGCCGTTCCGGGTCGCCCCTACGTTTTTGAAAGCCGCGAAAGGCAAAACTCTTCTCGGTGATCTCACGCACGCGTGCAAAACTCGAAAAAGCGTCGAGCAGATTCAAAAGGCTCGTGTACGTTGCGCGAAAACGGCTTTCGAGAGCCTCAGGCTTCGAGCGAAGCAACTCGGCGATCTTTCGCGGATTCTGAAATCTGCCCGGAGCGAGCACGGCGAACCCGACGTTGTCGCGGCCGCGGCGGCCTGCGCGTCCTGTCATCTGCCGAAGTTCGCTTACACGCAGCGGACGCCAACCTTCGTTGCCGCGCGTATCGGCATTCGTGATCACGACGGTCCTTGCGGGGAAGTCAACACCCGCAGCGACAGTCGATGTCGCGAATATCGCACGCAATAGGCCCGCGCTCATCATCTTCTCAACAAGCAGTTTCCAGGCCGGGATGTGGCCAGCGTGATGCGATGCAGTGCCGGATTGTACGAGGGCTTTCACGTGCTTGTGGGTGAGCACTTCGGGATTTTCCGCGGCAAACGCATCGAACATCTCGCGTCTCGCGGCCTGTCTCTCGGGGTCGGCAGGCTGAGACTTGTCGAGCGAGATCTCGGTGGCTGCCTCATCGCACTTCCGTCGCGTGGGCAGGAACACGATCGCGGGAAGGAGGTCATCTCGCCGCAACGCAGCGATCAACTTCGACGGCGGGATCTCGCGAGCGTCATCCATTGTTTGCAAGGCGGCAAAGGCCTTTTAGCGTGAGGTCGCGGTCAACGATATCGATCGCATCGCAGAGCTTTGCGAATTTTTCCGCATAGCCGCCCGTTGCGACAACTTTCGGTTTGCCGATCTGAACCTCGACGCGAGAAAGCACCGTTTCGACAAGCCCGATCTGGCTCAGGATAACGCCGGAGCGGATCGATGTGTCCGTCGTCTCGGATGTTGGCGAGAAGTCGCCCTCGATCTCGACAAGCGGCAACCGAGCCGTCTTTTCGTGCAGTGCGGCCGCAGACATCTTGACGCCTGGTGCGATCAGTCCGCCGAGCAGCTCGTAGTCTTTGGATACAACATCGATCGTCGTCGCCGTCCCAAAACTGATAACCACGCACGGAACTCCGTAGAGATAGGCGGCGGTGGCAGAATTCACGAGGCGATCATTTCCGGCATCCTCGATCGGCCGATATTTGATCTTTATGCCGAGGTCGCGGTCGTTAGCGACGATATCAGGTTCGATGTTGAATTTTGACTTGATCGATGCTGAGACCAGGGGCGTGAGGCGTGGAACGACCGAGCTGATGATCGCTTTTTTTACGGGAGAAGAAATATGATCGGCAGCGGCGGCGGAAGTTTCGGGGTCGAGCGTGTGCCGTTCGATAAGTTCACTCTGGTCGTCAAAGACGCCCAGCTTGATAGCGGAGTTGCCAATATCAACGGCAAGGAGCACGTATCAACCTTTGAGCGGCAGGCCGTCATAGACGAGATTCCAGCCATTCTTGCGGCTCGTGCGAAGGCTCTTTGAGAACCACTCTTCGGCCACCGACGCATCGTCATAGATCTGCACTGACGGCATTGCCTCGCGAGGATCGACGCGGCATATCGCTGCCCCCACCGAAGCCGTCTTTATGCACAGAAGAGCGACCATCTGTTCTTTGCGAAGGATCACGGTACGATGCTTGACATCTTCATGCTCGATCTCAAAATCGTCAAACTCTTCCAGGGTCTCGTCGAATTCGCCAAGTTCCCAATCTTGAGGTTCGTCACCTTCACTGCTCATAAAACCAGACTCTATACGCTAGACGTTACACGCTGCGACGTCAAAGTTCAATTCGTATTTTACTTCAGCAAGATTTTTCATCAACAGCTCTTCGCGGACGACGTTTCCGGTCGATCGGTCGATCACCTC
>JAANMX010003913.1_pt1 | contig 12459 bp, 15 predicted proteins | sample 7279681 | NCBI WGS metagenome assembly JAANMX01 (sample SAMN14094542, study PRJNA606508) | bioreactor metagenome | isolation source: A lab-scale SPAN reactor treating ammonium-rich wastewater day 351 | place: Ireland: Galway | collected 2018-01-01
GCGAATGCGCGCGCGGCCTACCAGCCGCGCGGGACGGGATACTTGTCGAACAGCGCATCGCGGGAGACGATCCCGAGCCGGCGGCGCATGGCCTGCGCGATCAGCATGCGGTCGAAAGGATCGCGATGGTGCACCGGCAGATCTTCCATCTTCCGGCAGTCCGCGGCTTCCAGGTCTATCTTGAGCACTTCGGCATCCCGGAGTGCGCGCGGGAGGAGGATGTCCCAGTCGTCCTCGATATCGAAGTCGAAGCCCCTGGCGGATCGCTTCAAGGCGATCTCCCAAAAGCTGACGGTCGAGTAGAGCAACGGCAGGTCCCCGTCGATCAGCGCGCGGGCGGGCCGCGAGAGCCGCTTGTCGCCATACAGCATCCAGAGCAGCGCATGGGTGTCGAGAAGCCACCCGCTGACGGCCGTGGGTTTCACCGATGGGGAACCCCGAACATGTCGCCAAGCGCCTCGCTTCCCTTCGGCGAATCAAATCCCTTGCCCATCCGAAAGCGGCGTCCCGCGAGCACGCCGATACGGCGACGCCTCGATCCCGCGGCCGGGACGATGCGGGCGACCGGCTTATTCCTGCGGGAAACGACCACCTCCTGCCCGGCCTCGACCGCCTCGATCAGCCGCGAGAGATGGGTCTTCGCCTCGTGCAGGCTCACTTCCATGCCGCTACAATTGGTTCAATGAACCAAGATGTCAAGACATCTGGGAACAGGGACCTGTCGGATCTTGCCGCTGGCGAGCGGGGCTGACCCGAGCCACAAACCTCCGCCGATCGGCCCGCGTGCCCGGCGGGGAGCCCATCCGGGTCTTGTATCCCTCGATTGCGCTCCCGCCCCGGAATGCCCTGTTCCTGATCGCCGTCTTGGCGCACGCCTTCCGGCGCCTGCTGCCCCCGTATTGATCGCTACTGCCACTTTAGGGCCGACCCGCCCGGCTGCGTCTTCCGCTCATCCATCCAACCCTTGTTTCCGGTGGTCCTCAGCGGCCATTTCTCGTCCCAGCCCGACAAAAAAGCCTGCGGCTCATCCTCCTCCCAGGGGAAGAAGTGCAGCTTGAATGGGCTCCTCGATCGGTGTTGCCCCGCCACCAGGACGCCGGTCGAATCGGGTCCGATCCCGTCCACGTCAGACGGGCAATCCAGGACGATCTCGACTACATCCCCGAGGGTTACCGGATAACGGACGGTCGAGACGAAGCCAAAATAGATGCCGTTTCCCCTTCCGTGGCAATCGCAATCGATGGGCTGCCAGCCCTCGGAGATCGCACCATTGGAGAAGACCTTGATCGTCTGCTTCTGGTCCCCCCTGCTGACCACCAGGGTCAAGGTCCCGGCGAGGAACTGCGGCCGATCCCGGAACCGCCAGTGAAACCGCACCCCTTCCAGGGGCAGTTTGAAATAGATGTGACGGTAGTGGACGACTTCCTCCGCGGTCTCCTCGGGAACATCTTCCCCCTGGGCGGTCCCGCCGAAATCCACCAAGCGGACCGGTGCCTCCTTCGGCAGTTTCAGCATCGCCCGCACCCGGCGGCGGACGGCCTTCACCGTTTCGGCCGTGATCGGTTCTTCGTCCCTCTTCTCAAAATGCACGGTGACGGACCGCGGCTCCTCCCTCCCTATCTCTATCTTTACCTTGTCGTGACCCAGCAGGGCGGACACCCCGATCTGCACCATTTCCAGCGAGGCGGCGTCGTTGATTCTCGATTGCGCCCCGGTGACGACGACCCTGCCGGATTCGAGGCGGAACCTCGAAAGGGGGAGGATGCCCTCTTGAGAGGCCCTGGCGCAACCCGCCACCACGAGCAGCAATGCCATGAGGGCATGTGTTCTCATGTAACCGGGGTCTCGGGCCGCCGCCGTCGCATTCCCCACGGCTTCAAAATACCCCGACATGTCACCGCGCTCAATGGGTTCGTTCCGCCATCGAGGAGGGCGTCCGGAGTGTGGCCGAAATGCGCAAGGCCCGCAGCCGCCCCAGGTGCACCTCGGACGATGACCGGTCGCCGTGGTTTGGCATGACGCCGACCAGATCCAAAGCCAAGGCCGCGCGCACGCTTGCCGCGATCCGCAGCGGCTCGGAGTTGAAAATCCTGGGCGGGAGCCGCGGGCCGATGCGGTAGCTGGCGAAGAGATCGCCAGAAAACAGCAGCCGCAACCGCTCGCAGTAGTAGCCCGTGTGCCCCGCCGTGTGGCCGGGCAGATGGACGGCGCGCAGGCCATGCCACACGTCGATGCGGTCGCCATCCTCGATCCACCGGTCCGGCGTGAACGGCTCGAATCCAAGCAGGGGTCGACCGATGGCCTCCAGCGCGCCCGTTACCCGCGCCCAACCCGAATAGCGTGGCCGACCAGCATAATGTGCGGCATCGCCGCGCGGTGCAGCCACCCACGCCCCGGTCTCCCTCGCGATCCGCGCGACGTTCAGGATGTGATCCAGATGCCCATGGGTGACAATGACCCCGCGGATCGGTACATCTGACCAGCCAGATCGCCGCAGCGCCGCCCGCAGCAAGGCTCGCCCACCCACGAAACCCCCGTCCAGAAGGTAGAGACCGTTCGCGTCCCGCAACACGTAGAAGTTGATCCCCGGCGCCCGGACCTGGAGGACGCCCTCGGGCATCGCTCTGGCAACGCGTCCGCTATCGGCGCCAGAATGCGTCATACGCCACGAGCGCGCCCAGCAGGAGGATGACGACGCCAACCACCCGGAGAGAGCGCTCCATCCCCCCGCCGGATATCCGCTCGGCGGACCCTCTCACCCGCATGTGCGCCCGGGGAAATAGCAGATAGATCGCGCTCTTGAGCGACGTCGCCCAGCCCGCGACCGTGACGATGACCGGCAGATCCCAGACCCAGATGTTATGGCCCAAGATGACGAGCAGGCCGACGGGAAGGCTCATCCCCGCCAAAATGAATCCCCCCGTCTCGCGCTCGGGCAAGGGCAACAGGAGCGCCGCCCATATCTTCGGGTGAAAGAGGTGCGATGCCCCGCAGAGGATCCACAGGATGGCCACCCACCGCGCGATCAGGACATCGATTGGCATGGCTTCGGTCCCCCGTCGGGAATCTCACCCGCCAGCGGATGGATCGACTATACGCCCGTCCTGAAAACGATCTGTGATTTGACACATAACGTGTCACCTCTTCGGCGCCAGTTCCTGTCACTCGTCGAGGGAGGCTTGGCGGCGTCCCTTATGCCGCCGCTGCATCATAACGTGTCAGTTTGTCGACAAATGGGACCATAAGGTGTCAGTTTGTCAGGCGTCGGACCTTGAAAACGAGCGCCATCCTACGCCAGGAAGGTCCAGGGCGACAGTCACTGTGGCCCGCACGCAGATGGGCTCAAGGGGACGTCGTTCCAGTGTCAAATTGCTGCCCCATAACGGATTGAGGGGGCGGGCCTGGCGCCAGAAAGGCCGCGACCGGGAACGCGGTGTCCAGCGGGCTGCTGGCGACGACGCCCGGGCGGTTGAGCACGTGGGTGTAGATCATGGTGGTGCTCACGTCCTTGTGGCCGAGCAGGTCCTGGACGGTGCGGATGTCTGAGCCGCGGCGCAGGCAGTGGGTGGCGAAGCTGTGCCGCAGCGCGTGGCAGCCGAAGCGCTTGGCGATGCCGGCCCGCGCGGCGGCCGCGGCCAGCGCGCGATTGAGCGCTTTGGGGTGGGCGTGGTGGCGGCCCTTCCAGCCGGTGCGCGGGCAGGTCGACTCCCCGCGCGCCGGGAAGACCCACTGCCATCCCCACGCCTTGCTGTCGGAGGGGTACTTGCGCTCCAGGGCGTCGGGCAACCGGACCCGCCCGCGCCCGGCGGCCAGATCCTTTTCGTGGAGCGCGCGGACCCGCTCCAGGTGCGCGCGCAGCGGTTCGCGCAGCCTCTCGGGCAGCACCGTGACCCGGTCCTTGTTGCCCTTGCCCTGCCGGACCATCAGGTGGCCCTGGTCGAAATCCACGTCCTTGACCCGCAGCCGGAGGCACTCCCGCAATCGCAGCCCGGCCCCGTAGATCAGCGCCGCCATGAGCCGGGGCGTTCCCCCCATGGCGCCCAGCAGCGCCGCGATCTCCGCCTCGCCCAGCACGGTGGGCATCCGCCGGGAGCGCCTGGCCCGCACCACCCCGTCCAGCTCGCCCGGCTCCCGGCCCAGCACGTGGCGGAAGACGAACACCAGGGCGTTGAGCGCCTGGCTTTGCGTCGCGGCCGACACCGCGCGGTCCACCGCCAGATGGTTCAGGAACCGGCCCACGTCGGAGGTGTCCCATTCGCGGGCCCGCCTCGGGCCGGCGAATGCGGCGAACCGCCGGGTCCAGTGCGCATAGCACTCCTCGGTCCGGTACGACATGTGCCGGGCGCGGATCTCCTCCCGCAGCCGGCCGATCACGCCCTTGCCGACCGGCGGGGGCGCGCCTCCCCGGTCGGCCCAGTCGTCCTCGCGGCGGCGGGGCCAGGGCCGCGCCTTGGCCGGGGGGAGGGGACCGGCCTGCCCCACGCCGTCCAAGAACCACCGGATCGATTCGCCGGTCCTCTGGATCTGCCAGTCGGCGCGGCCTCGCTCGCGGCGCAGCCAATCGAGGAACGCCCCCGCCGCCGCGGCGTCGACGGCCACCTCCCGGCGGCGACAGAAGGACAGGAACCACGTGACGTCGATCTTGCGGCACTCCCTGGCCCTCTCCCCCAGCGGCGCGGCCCCCAGCATCCGCACCAGTCGGCCGTAGTGATCGGCCTCCTCGCGGCATGACGCCGCGCCCCCCGCCCGATATCCCAGATCCGCCACCATGACCGGATGATACGTCCGTATTACCACGGCGTCAAGGGCGAAAATATTTCCCCAGACGAGCCCGATGGACGGCCGATCGGCCGAGGCCACCACCGGCCGCACGTGCCAACCCTCCGCCGGTGCGCCGGGCCGGCTCGCCGGGGTCCTCAATTGCTGCCCACATCCGGGCAACGGCTCCAAAATGTCCTTAAACACGGCCCCTCCCGTCCGGGTGTCCTTAAACACGGCCTCCGTGTCCATAAGCACGGCGCCTCTCCCAGGGCCGCACCGTGTTTAAGGACACCAAATGTCCTTGAGCAAGGCCCGCCGCAGTGCTACTTTCCAAGACTGGGGAATGAACCGAAGGCGCTCAGCCACAACGCCGTGTCCGGAAATGGGCATTTCCGGCCATTCGGACATCGAGTGTCCCTCAATACAATGTTAGGCGCACTCGTCCATGAGCGAGAGTAACCAGAACCGTGAGTTGACCAGTGAGGAGCGATATCTCGTTCGCTGGATGCTTGAGCATGGCGAATCGAACGCACGCGACTTTTTACCTCAGCTTGCCCGCGCCCAAGTGCTCCCTTGGCGTTGCCCTTGCGGTTGCGCTAGCATCGAGTTCAGCATCGATGGGCAGCCGAAGCCATCTGGTCCGCTCCGACCGATTGCAGATTTCGTGTTTGGCGCAGACGCCAATTACAGCGGGATCTTCGTTTACGAGCAGGAAGACATTCTCTCTGGTTTGGAGGTTTATGGATTGGCAGGAGACGCTCCCAAGACGTTACCCACGACGGATTCACTCCGTCTATTTTCAGATGCCCAAACGAACGCCTAACCACGCGCTGGACCGAACCGCCGAAAAAGCTCTCGTTTCGGGAGGACATCAAGGGATGTTCCTGACCCGGAGAGCTTGGCCATATCGCCAGGCGGTCGGTCACCGCGAACGTTGGCTGCTATGAAATCGATCCTTGCAGTGATCGGTGTTTCTGTGTTGTTGGCCTCCGACGACAGTGGTCAGTCCGACGCAAAGAGCATTCCATTATCTGCTTGGGGCGCGGGACACGCGAAGCCAACTGGGAGTGTTTACTACCACCTTTCCGTATACGACGACGGTACGAATTCAGTGCACCTGGAGCTTCAGATCATCAACAATACGGGGCACGATGTCGCGATTCACAAGAACTGCCGGAACTCGCGCTTCTCTGTTCGCTTGCTTGATGCGCAAGGACGCTTTGTTTCCGCATACTGCGGATCCGGTAGTTTTACTTCGGGGCCACAAGAGTATCTGGTGTTTTCCAGCGCCAAGGTTTATCCGGATGGCGGCTATTGCCCATGCTGCGTTCTGCGCAAGAGGAGCGAGATTGCCCGCACCGCGTTCAATGCATGCAGTCGCGTGGAGGTCACAGATTCGCTGCTTGGGTTCCTAGACGACTTGCGTCGACCTGTGTCTTTCGAGATCCGAGCAATTTACGATCGATCCACCAACCACTCAGAAAAAGGACAGCCAACCAGCGGCTCCAGCGAACCCTCGCAAAGCTCGGGTCGCTGAGCCGCGACGTTCGCTATTATGATGCGCCGTCGCCTTGTCTCTATCGCGCTTGCCGCGATCCTTTCGGGCTGCGGTCAATATGAGGTGCGCTCCCTTTACTACCTGATGGATGTCGAAACAGCGGATCTCGTCATAGACGAGCAGACAGTAGCACGCGTACCATTGGAGTCGGTCAAAGGGCCAATGGTAAGAGCAACATGGAAGTCCGGGAGGGCCCTTAACAAGGGGAATTTGCATTTGCGGCTCGAAAGTCGCCCAGATATTTTTGTAAGCTACTACGGAGATTTTTTCTGGGTAGAGAACCAACCAGGATACTTCGTCATCATTGATCAAGATCGGATAGAGTTCAAAAGATTCTTCTCGGAACTACCCGAGATTCAGATCATCCCACGGCGCGAAAGGAGAAACAGCGAACCAGAGCGTCCAGTCGAACCCTCCTGCGCTGCCGCTCCGGAGGGTCGCTGACGCTCAACGTTGGGCCTCTGCATCCAAATGAAGCGCATATTGGTCACTGCCTTGCTTTGCGTCGTGGCCTTCGTCGCTGGCGCGCTGATTGTGCATCGGATGCGTCCTGAGGTGGTGTATTCCTACGTTGCTTGCCCGTTGATGGAACCGCTGTCGATGGAGGACGTGGACAAAATAAACGCGGGGATCGTCGAGACGTTGGCACGACGGGATCCGGGAGGGCGGAATAGTGCGATCTTTGTGCCGTCCGAAAAGGGATTGGGGAATCGCGTTTACTACATCGGACACGCGATGGATTTCGGAGACAAAGGATCGTGGACGGACGCTGTCCGGGGTTTCATTATGATGTATGTGAGCGGTGTCAATTCAAGGCAGGAGCAAGAATTTTACAGAAAGGAGATTCACCGCGGGAATACGAACTGCGGTACGGCATCAGGACAGCCGGTGACGAATGAGAAATAGAGATCGGACACGCTTTCACCCGCTCGAATCACGCGTTCGGCGAGTTTCGCAAATACAAAATGGGCCCAACCAGCCAGTCGAGCGAACCGCCGCGCCACGGTTGTTCGGCGAAGGCGGCAGTCTTCGGGCGGCGCTCGCTCACTACCGGCGTTAGCGATATGACTGAAAGCAGTACCGGAGATATCACGGTATACGGCGCACTGACAACCGCCGGGGCGATACTTGTCCCCGGAGCGATCTTTTGGCTCATCCAAATCTATTTTTTGGGATCTGACGATCCGGCGATCGGGCGCGACGATGTTTTCAAGCTCATGCTTCTCATTACATTTGCTTTATCGGTTGCCAGCATGCTGGCCTTTTTTATTACGCTACCGCTATATTATGTTCTTGCTATGCCGCGGAGTCTACCCCGGATCATCCTCCAATCCATCGCTGCGGCACTCCTGATTCTCGGTTTTATAGTCAGCGGGGTTCCTACGCAAGCGACCCATGATCTTGTCGGTACGTGGCATTCGTCAGGCGTGAATCTGCTGATCATACTTGGAATCATGATTGCGACTGGAATAGGCCCATTTCTCGTCGTCACCCTGACGCATTTCGCAATCTGGAAGGCACAAATGCGCTATAGTCGCTAACCACGTGATGGATGTGAACCGCCAGCAAAGCCTTCGTTTCGGGCCGACGCGGGAGGACGTGCCGGGCTGGGAGGGTGTTGACCACGCGCTCGGGCGGCCACATCATCACGGGCGTTAGGCGACTCCGCACACCATGCAAAGTCCGACGCTTAAGATCACGTTCGAGGACCTGCCCGACGACCCAGACGCACGGCGAGAGGCGTTGCTCGACTGTTTCGGCCAACACCTATTCTCCCTCCGCAATTACCTGCGCGACAGCGTCCGCTTTCATGTTGAGAGCGGCGAGGCGCGGCACAAGATGGGAACCATTCCTTCGCGTCCTTACGCGGCGGTCGCGGCTCTTGACGCCAACGCGCAGGAAGCGGCCTTCCAACTCGCCGACGAGGCTATCGACCGTTATTTGCGCCTCTTCCTCATGCTGCTTCAGTCCACGGGCTTTTCTTGGCGACTCGGCGACGACCACGCCATCCGGTATAGACTCCATTCCGAGGTTGTGTCCACCAGTGACGACAGCATCTCGCTCGAAGCGCTCATCAACCGAGACACTGACCGAGCGCTGGAGATGTATTTCGGCCGTTGGCTCAACAAACATCGTGAACACCGTTGAACCGTCGCCTAACCATGCGCTGCAGCGAACTGCTACGGCGCGTCACAGCCCGTGCTACCCACCGCCGCAGCCACCCCAGCCACCTTCGCCCGCGCACGGGCTGCGCCGCGCCTCCGCAGTCGCTGAGCTTGGGGTCGTTGGACGCATTGAATGAAGTACATGATTGCGGCCACAGTCGTCTTTGCGGCACACGTGACGCTGTTCGTGGCGGCATATTATGGCCGCACCCGAGGATACCCTTTATTCAGATCAGATCTGATCCTCTTTGGTCTCCCCTTCCTCCTTGCCGCAGCGGCCTACGCCGGGATTGCGATATCGTGGGCGCGAGGGATTCAGAAGCAGACTTGCGGGTTAATCATTTTTGCAGGGGCCGTACTGCTTGCAGGCGTCTCCGCACTATCCGGGATGACAGTGGCATTCAACCTGATGGGAACCTGAAGAAGTGATGGAAACGTCCAACAAGGTGGTCGAGGGAACCGCCTCCCAAAGCGCTCGTTTCAGGCTGACGCGGGATGGTGATCCAATCGATCAGGGTTTGGACGCATCTCCGAGGCGGCTCCCTCACCACCGGCGTTGATATAGACGTGCGTGTGTCAAGAGGGTAAGTGGGTCCCGCGCTCATTTTCTGAGTTATTCCTATTTGGTGATGCCCGGAGGTGGGGCGGCCGCCGCCGGGTGGGCGGTGCTTGTCCAGCCCGCTGATGGGAATGCTGATATCCGTGGGTTGCCGCGGTTTTCGCCGCGGCCTATCCGTCAGCTTCTGTGTCCACCTCGGCCCTATCCCCACTCTCGGATCGAGCGTCGGGTCGCGGAGTGCTCCGCGGCCCCTCTCCGAACGTTGTCGGGGGTTGGCCATCAGCCGGGGGCGACACGCCCCGCCGCCGGGCACCTGATCTGTGATGCTATCGCGCCGTTGGGTCCTCCTGGTTATCTCGGTGAGGGAGGGTTGTTCTGGCGGCGGCAACCGGCTCCGGCCGAGCCGGGCCTCCCGGGGCCCGGCGGGACCGGGCCGGTGCGGTTGTGGGCAACCCGGCGGGGTTGTCCAAGCCGCCGGAAACAACCCGCGGTTGGGGTGCGTCTTTCATCCGGTCTTGGCCGCGAGGGTGGGCCGGGGGCGTCCGCGGTAGCGGCGGTCGTAGGCCTCCGCGGTGGCCGGGAGCCCGGAGGGGTTGTCGGCGGTGGGCGCCGGGGCGGCCGGGGCGATGGCGCGCAGCGCGTCCCAGACGAAGGCGCAGAGCTCCCGGGCCAGGGCCACGGTGATCTTGTTGCGGTTCATCAGCCGGCCGGAGAGGTGCCGGGCGCGGGCGTGGAGCCGGTTCTGCGCGGCCCAGCTGATGCGGCGCACGGATTCTGGCTGGCCCTGCTGCCGGACGGAGAGCTGTTTGCTCACCTTCGGCGGGGTCCAGTAATGGCGCGCGCACTCCACGAGCATCCAGCGGGCGTGGCCGTTGCCGGTCTTGGTGATGGCGCCCAGGCGACGTCTCTCGCCGGAGGAGTTCTCGCCCGGGGTCAACCCGAGGTAGGCCATCAGCGCCCGGGGGTGGCGGAAGCGGGAGAAATCCCCGATCTCCCCGACCAGCACCATGGCGGCGACCAGCTGGAATCCCCTGAAGGCCATCAGCGCCTCGACCAGCGGGCGGCGCGCCCAGCCCTCCAGCAGCGAGCGCATCTGCGCCTCGGTCCGGCCCACCCGCGCGGCGGCCGCGTCGACGGCCTGGAGGTACTCCTCCAGGATCACCTTCTGGGCCGGGTGGGCCACCTCCAGCTCCCGGAGGTAGCGCATGTGCGCCGCGCTCCAGTGGCTCTTGCCCCCGTAGCGGTAGCCGCCCCGCAGCAGGAACGCGCAGAGCTGCTGGCGCGCCCGGCGCTGGTCGCGCACCGCGTCGGCGCGGCCGCGGCACAGGTCGCGCATCGCCTCGTCGCCGGCGTCGGGCACGTGCACCGCGACAAGCTCCCCGGCCCGGTGGAGCCGGGCCAGCTTGAGCGCGTCGCGCCGGTCGGTCTTGACCCGGTCCCCGGAGCGCGACGGCGTCAGCGAGGGCGCCACCACCGCGCAGGGGATGCCCAGCTGCCGCAGCCGCCGCCAGATCACGAAGCCGCAGGGCCCGGCCTCGTAGGCCACCGACATCTCCGAGGGCTCGATCCCGGCCGCCGCCGCGATGCGCCGCAGGTGGCGCTCCAGCACCTGGAGGTCGTTGGTCGTGGTGCAGACCACCCGCACCTCCATCCGGCCCCCGGCCTCCGCCACCGCGATGGTTATGCTTTGCTTGTGGACATCCAGCCCGATGTAGAGTCTAATTTTCATGGTGTGCTCGTCGTCTCCTTTCGTGTTTGAGGAGGGCGCGATCTCAATCGGACACGCCCCCAAACGTGCGGCTCGGCCCGGCACCCGCCGGGCAATCCGCGACAGTATCGAGGCGCGGGCACACCACCCCTTTCAATCACAATCCCACCACGCCGCAGCATCCTGCCGGAGGAACGCACGGCCATAAGGTCTCGACATATCTATGACCCAGTGAGCGCAGGATGAGATTTGCGCGCACAACAATGTCCATCATGCAAGGGTGGCAGCTATTTGCCGTTCCGGTGGCCCTTCTATTCATGCTGGATCGCGATTATGCGGACCAGACCGACACGGGCACCGACACCGGCGCCCGTGCCTCGACGAACTGGCTCTCGGAAACACCCATATTGGACCGCCACCACTGGTTTGAGATTTTTGAGACCCTCGAGACGACTCGGGTTGACTCCTTCGCTGTCACAAACCTCTCTATGCCGGAGGCGATGCGCCGTGCCTCCGACATGTACAAGGCAGCCCACGGAAGGCCGCTGGGATGTATATTCCGATGGCATCAGGAGCCCGCACCAATCTCGGTGAACCTGACGAATGTTTGCGCGGTTGACGTTTATCAGGCCATCGCGGAAGCCGGCGGATTCAAATGGTACGTCGACCGATACGCGATCATCCTCCTGCGCGCGGTCGACTACCCATTGGCGATCTGGCGAGCTCGCGTCACCGACGAGGGCCGACGCCTCTTTGCGTCGCTGCCCCCTCGCTTCGTCGAGTGTGGGGCGATGCAGCAGATGGCTTTCCTGCGATCTTCTGGCATGTTGCTTTACAGAGACAAGCAGGACGCGGCAGAATCCGTTATGGTGTCGCTGTACGACTTGGGTTTGATCCGAGACTTGGAGGTGCAGGACACCACCATAGACTCCGGCGACTACCAGAAAGCGGAAAAGTGAACAGAGTGTCGAACCACCGTGTCGACCGAACCGCTCCCAAAGTCGCGGTCGGTCACACGGGGCGTTCGACCTCGGAACGATGATGCTTGTGGCGCGGCTGGGCCGACGCGGAGAAGCGAAGATGCCGGGACGACGGGAAACTTGATCGAGACGGGGATTCAGAGGAAGATTCGGAAGGGATTACGGAGAACGATGCGGGTGGGACGCTGGCAGGTCACACGCAGGGTACCACCACAGAGAGCACGGAGATTGGAACGAGATGCTTGGCCCGACGGACGAGAACCTAAACCGGTCGAATCGGGTCGCCGGGACTGACCCAGTAGGCCAGCCCCGGCTCCCACACCACCCGGCATGCGGGTCCGCACCGGGCGGTTCCGATCAGACGCGGGCTGTTGACCCGTAGTGAAGAACAATCCACAACGTGCGCAGGTCGGGGACCCCGTGGGCGTGCAGCCATCGGTTGGTCAGGGCGCGTTGGAGGAGGCTGTTAGCACTCATCCGCCAGTACCCTTTACGGCTGCGCGTGGCCATCCGCACCTCCTCGGACGGGATGCCCAAGGCGAGCAGATGACGGCGGCGCGTCCGCGGCTGCTTCCACTGTTTCCAGTAGTACAGGCGCACCCTTCTTCGCACCCAATCGTCCAGCGCCAGGAGTTCCGAGTAGGTATTGCTGATGCCGAAGTAATTGAGCCAGCCGGTGACATAGAGGCGCAGTTCGTCGATGACGTCCTGCACCCGATGCCCCCGGT
>JAANMX010003915.1_pt1 | contig 12446 bp, 11 predicted proteins | sample 7279681 | NCBI WGS metagenome assembly JAANMX01 (sample SAMN14094542, study PRJNA606508) | bioreactor metagenome | isolation source: A lab-scale SPAN reactor treating ammonium-rich wastewater day 351 | place: Ireland: Galway | collected 2018-01-01
AACAGGGAGTTGGCCATGAGGTGGGCGTCAACAATGACGTGGGATGGGGTACATCCCGAAGTGCTCCGGATGGAGCAGAGCTATGAAAAAGGGGTGACCATCTCCAAGGAGGAATGGAAACAGTTGGAGGCACGATTGGAACGGTCACCCCCCCTTCCCAAGTGGGATGTGATCATTAGGTCGAAGACCTAATCCGGGTAATCTATTACTGTCGTATTCCCTTACGCCCTGCTGTTCCTCTACCAACAGGTGCTGGGCATCCAGTTGCCGCGCCTCGACGCTGTCCGGGCGAAACGGCCCAAACGGCTGCCCACCGTGCTCTCCCCCGAGCAAGTCCGCCGCTTCCTCGAGGCCGTGCAGGGCGGCGACGGCCTGTTCCGGCTCATGGCCAGTCTGCTGTATGGGACCGGCATGCGGCGGCAAGAGTGCTGCGAACTGCGCGTCCACGACCTCGACCTCGAACGCCGCCAACTTACCGTCCGCCACGGCAAGGGCGGCAAGGCCCCGCCGGCACCATCAGCCCTCTCGACCTGCTCGGCGAGGTGTCCGCCGATGAGGTCCAGGCAGCTCTTGAAGCGTCCCGCTGCCTGGCACAGGCGCAGGACAATGGGCCTGGCGAGAGACAGGAATACAGCCACCCGGAGTAGACATTGCGCGAAGCTCGGAAAAGAAAAGGCTTCATGGTCGCTAAAGCTCAGCGGCCGGGGCCGCTCAGTGGGCTAAAAATCTCGAAAAGCGAACATGCGGCCCCGGTCTGCTGAGCGTGGCGTTCTCCCCGGCGTTTAGAACAGCCCCGCGTAGTCCTCCTCGATGCGCTTGATCGACAGCCGGTTGAGGAAGTTGGCGTAGCACATCCAGGCCGACAGGGCGTGCAGATCCGCGAACTGCGGCGGGACGAAGCGCGGGACCACCACCAGCCCCTCATCGACGAGCTGGGCCAGTGTCTTGATGTCGGCCAGCGTCGTCTTGCCGCAGAACAGCAGCGGGACGCGCCGCGCCAGCCCGCGGCTGATCGCCAGGCGGATGAAGTTGTACACCAGCACGAACCCCTTGCTGTAGCACAGATCCTTGGTGAACGGCCCGCACCCCTCCGGCAGGCCACCGCGGAAGACACGCATCGCCTGCTGGTAGCTCTCGCGCCGGTCATACCCCTCCTCGAGGAAGAAGCGATACACCTCCAGGAAGTTCGCCCCCGCCTCCGCCATCGTCACCCCCTCGATCCGGTTTGTCAGGCGCCGCAGCCGAGCCGGGTGCGACGAGAACGACAGGATCTCGGAGATGACCGCCAGCCCCTCCTGGGTGACGGTGGACGACGGCGGCCCCTTGCTCAGGAAGGTGCAGACCGGCTGCAGCTGCCCGTTGAGCGTCGTGCCCAGGTGGACCCACCCCTCGTGGACCTCCAGCAGCCGGACTTCGCGCGGCGTGAAGCGGGCGCTCTCGCGGACCTTGATGTAGTCGCTCCCGGCGGCGGCGTCGGCGACGATGCCGTCGGACAGGCGCACGCGCACCGCGCACGGATCCTGGAAGTACCCGCGCAGGCGCTCGCTCAGGATGTCCACCGCCTGGCGGGCGTCGAGGGTCGGATCCTCGTGGCCGAAGATCCTGTCGTGCGACAGGTTGTCGAGCACCTCGGACATCATGTGGCCGAGGTCGGCGAGATTCGGGTCGCCCGCGTGGAAGCTGTCAGCGGCGCTGCCGTAGAGGCGCTCGGAGATCTCGCCGAAGGCGCGCGTGCCCCGGGCCTCGAGGAGGCGCACCACCTCGCGGTATTCCTGGCACATGCGCGTCATGATCTGGCCGGGCGCGTTGAACGCCCCGAGCTGGCGGCGGATGTCACGCTCGAGGGTTTGCAGCTCGGCGCGCTTGGCCTCGGGGTCGAATGGGAGCGGGCGCGCGAGGTAGTAGTCGCGCGTGACAGGGGGGAGTTCGCGGCATCCGGACGCGAAGAAGGCGTGCTCGATACCGTCGTCCCACTTGATTGCGTCGAGGATGCGGATCGGGCGCTGGGCCTCGACGAGCCGGTCGCTGAGCCGGCGCACCATGCCCTCGTACTCGGTCAGGGGCCGCTGCTCGCGCCCGTTGGTCGCGGAAGAGGCGGTGGATCTGCCCATCGTGCTGAGGTCGGGGCGCCGAACGCCCGGGTGGTTGTTGGGGGTGACTGGCTCCGTTGGTTCACGGCCGAGGGGCGCCTCCCGCGGCGCCGTCAGCACGTCCCTGTTTCTGCGACTCATTGTAACCGAGGCGGCGCGGGAAACAATGAAACTGACGGTGCGGTCAGGAGGAAGTAAAGCCCACGGGTGGCGTCCCGTGGGGCAGGTCGCTGAGGATCTGCCCCACGAGACGCCACCCGTGGGCTTTACCCCTTCTCTCTCCTCACCCCGGCGTCGCCAGGAACAAATCGAGATGCCCCTCCAGCACCTGATCGAGCCGCCCCGTGCTCCGGCCCGAGCGCAGGTCGCGCACCAGCGTCGTCGGCCCGAGGGTGTAGCGACGCACGACCGGCGGCCGCCCGGTCGCCGCCTCGCCCCCCTTCGCCGCCTCGATGCGCGCCCGCAGCAGCGGCCGCAGCCGCTCCAGCGCTTCCGCCTTGCTGCCGTCCGTCCAGGCGCGCAGGGCGGTGAGCGACGCCAGATGGAACAGCAACACGTCGTGCTTTAGCCGTGCCAGCAGTCGGCCGCGCGCCCCGCCCAGCGCCCGCACCTCGATGCGCAGCTCGTCCAGGCCGAAGCCGGGGTCGCCCGCCGGCACCGGCAGCACCTCGACGCGCACCACCTCGCGATCGACCGGCCGTCTCTTTCCGCTGCGCGCCTCCTTCCGCCCGCAGCTGACCTGGTGCAGGCCCGCCTCGCCCGCCAGCAGAGCGTAGGCGCCGGCCCCGCTCACCAGGAGCGTTACCGTGTCCTCCACCGGGTCGCCGCCCTGCCGGTCGTCGAGGACGTCCCCCTCCAACCCGCGCCGTCCCGCCAGTGCAAGGTACATGCGCGCCAGCAGCGCCACCGCGTCCAGGCCCGCGCCGTGCGATGCGACCTGGCGCAGCGTCACATAGGCGTCGCCCAGCGCCCGCATGTCCTGGCACCCGACGAGAAACGCAACGTGACGCTCCTCGCCCTCGAGCGCGTCCAGCTTCTCATCGACCCGGGCCAGATCGCGGTCGCTGGCCCGGTGGCGATCCGCCCACTCGGCCTCGGCCGCCGCCCGGCGCTGCAGTCCCTCGAGCGCGCCGAGAATACCGTCGATGCGGTACACCTCGTCCATCAGCCGCCGCGAGCCGGCCTGGTCGTCCCAGAACCCCGGTGCCGCCGACAGGGCCAGCAGCTCGCTTTTGCGCTCCGCCAGTGGGGCCGCCCGCACATGCAGGGCGCGGACGCGCTCCAGCAGTCCCGCGGCCCGCCCGGCCACCGGCGCGGCCCGTGCCGCCGGCGCCGCGCTCGCCGGTTCGGCTGCCTCCGGCGGGGAAACCTCGACGTCGATCCGACCGCCGCGCGCCACCAGACGCAGCAGCGACCCGGCCGGCGCCTCTCCCGCGGCGATCGCCCGCGCCACCGGCAGCAGCACGAGCCGCTCGACCGTCCGCTTCAGCGGCCGCGCCCCGAACGCCGGCGAGTAGCCCTCGCGCAGCAGCAGCGGAATCACCTCCGGGCCGACGTCCACCGCCAGTCGCCGCCGGGCGATGCCGCTCCGCTCCAGCACGTGCGTCACCTCGCGGCGCGCGATCTTCTCGGCCGTCTCCACCTCCAGCGGCCGGAACGTCACGATGCGGTCGAGGCGGTTGAGGAACTCCGGCCGGAACCAGCGCCCCAGCTCGCGCAGCGTCGCCTCGCGGTCCGGCGCGGTGGACGGACCACGTCGCCCGAACCCGACCGACCCCTCCAACGGCACTGCCGACCCAACGTTCGACGTCAGGATGACAATCGTCCGCCGGAAGTCGGTCGTGCGCCCCTGCGTGTCGGTGAGCCGGCCGGCGTCGAAGATCTGCAGGCACAGGTTGTAGATGTTCGGATGCGCCTTCTCGATCTCGTCGAATAGCAGGACCGCGAACGGCCGCTCGCGCACCGCCGCCGTCAGCAGGCCCGGCTCGGACGACCGGGCGCCCGGGCCGATTAGCCGCTCGAACGCCTCGTAGGTGGCGAACTCGCTCATGTCCAGCCGGACCAGCCGCGCCGGGTCGCCGAACAGCAGCTCCGCCAGCGCCCGCGCCAGCTCCGTCTTCCCGACCCCGGTCGGACCGACAAACAGCAGCACGCCGAACGGCTTGCCCGGGTCCGTCAGCCCGGCCTTGACGAGCGTCACCAGGTCAACCACCGCATCGACCGCCTCCACCTGGCCCATCACGCGCGCCTCGAAGAACGCACGCACCCTCGCCCGGTCGAGAGCTTCGCTGTCGTCGAGGAACGACACCGGGATGCCGGTCGAGGCGGAGATGGTGCCGAGCACGTCGCGCTCGGTCACCGGCCCGCTGCGGGCAGCGGTTGCGCTCAGCACGCGCCGCAGCAGGCTGACCGACCGCCCCGGCTGCACCGTCCCGCCGGCGTAGAAGTCGGCCAGCTCGCCGAGCCGGTCGAGGACGGCTTCCGGCACGTCCGCGCCGGCGTCGTCCGCGACCGCCTGGAGGATGGCGCGCGTTTCCGCCGGGGTGGTCGGCTGCACCTCGACGGCGTGGAACAGGCGGCGCAGCGAGCTTTTTGCCCCCAGCCCCTTGCGAAACGCCTCGATGCTGCTCTCGCCCAGGATCGTCACGTCGCCGCGCTCGACGTGCGGGGCCAGCGCCGACGCGACCGACGCCTCGCTCTTGGCCCATGTACCCATCCACGCGAGTTCCTCCAGGTTCGGCACGTACAGGACGATCCGGCGCGGGGCGCGGGTGGCGGCGACCAGGTTGCGCACCTTCGTCTCCCACTCGCCGAGGTACGTGGTGCCGGCGAGGAACTCGGTCGGCGACATGCGCAGGACGTAGCGCGGGCCATCAGAATCGGCGGCGAGGCGGTGGACGACCTCGTGAACGATGGCGGTCTTGCCGGCCCCGGACTCGCCGACCAGCACGACCGCGCGCGGGGGCGCGCCGCGCAGGACCGCGAGCACGTCCTGCACCGCCCGCTCGACCCCGTGGGCGTGCGGCAACTGGCCCGCCTCCACCTCGCGCGTCAGCACGGTCCCGAAGTTCGCCAGCTGCTCGACATCAACGAACGCGATCAGCTGGGTGTCGAGCCAGTGGCCGAGCGCGGCGTGCATCCCCGGCGGAAGCGCCTGGACGCGGCGACGCACCTCGGCGAGCAGCGGCAGCGGCGGTCGGGCCAGGTCGTGCGGGTAGCCGCCGAGCGCGGCGAGATGCCGTTCGAGGGCGTCGGCGGCCGCCTGCTGGACGCTGCCGTCGGCGTCCTCGGCGAGGCGGACGAGGAGGGCCGGGAGGGCGAGGCGCGGCGACGCCTCGGCGAGGGCGTTGGCGATGTCCACGCGCACCCAGGCGTTGACGTCCTCCGCGAGTCGGCGGACCAGGAGCATGACCAGGGCGGGACGGCGGCGCGCGGCCCACACCGCCGACTGGCGCACCGCCGGGTCGTGGTCGAGCAGGAGTTGTTCGACGACGTGGTCGAGCGGCCAGGCGGGGGCGTCGCCGAGGGCGTAGGCGAGCGCCTGGCGAACGAACGCGGCGCTGTCGTGGGCCAGGGCAGCGACGGCGTCAAGGATGGCGGACTCGGTGCGCCCCTGGGCGGCGGCGACCGCGGCCCGGCGGAGGATCTCGTCGGGGGAGCGCAGCGCGTCGAGCAGGACGGTCGGCGCCGCCTCGGCGGCCTGGCGCAAGGTGGCGACCAGCTGCTGAAACGGGTCGGCCTGGCCGGTGCGGGCCTGTTCGAGGAGACTGGCGATGTCGCTGTCCATGGCCGCCATCATACCGGACCCCACTTCCCCTCGCCAGCACGGGGGATCCGGGGCACGCTTCCCGGATCCCCCGGTGCATTCGGTGAGGACTTTTTCATTTAATGCTTGCAAGGAGTTCCGCACTGGCTACAATTCATCACACTTCGACTCTCCACAGTACGGCCTGACCGCCTCGCCCGACTCGCACCCGCGGGGCGCTGGGTCTTTATCCATTCCATTTACCGGGAGTCACAGGAGTACCGTCCATGCTGCCCATCCGCTCGCGGGCTCCCGCCCGCCGTCCGGCCTTCACGCTGATCGAATTGCTGGTGGTCATCGCGATCATCGCCATCCTGATCGGCCTGCTCCTGCCCGCGGTGCAAAAGGTCCGCGAGGCTGCCAACCGCACCCAGTGCTCCAACAACCTCAAGCAGATCGGCCTGGGCTGCCACACCTATGCGACGACGTACCGCGCCTTCCCGCCCGCCTACAAGGCTTCCGGGTCGAGCCCCGGCTGGGGGTGGGCCGCGCATATCCTCCCCTACGTCGAGCAGGGTCCGCTGTACCAGACGCTCGGCGTCGCCACCCGCCCGTTCGGCGGCGGCGCCAACCCGGCCCAGCCGACCGCCGCCACCCAGACCCGGCTCACGGTCTTCCGCTGCCCCTCCGATACCGGCCCCGACCTGAACCCGATCCGCCACAACCACGGCATGGCCAACTACCGGGCCGTCGCCGGCCCGACGACCTACCCGACCTTCTCCGCCGACATGGACATGGGCGGGGTGATGTATCAGAACAGCAAGATCCGCATCCCCATGATCACGGACGGGACGTCGAACACCCTGCTCATCGGCGAGTGCCTGTTTGACGAGCCGTCCGCCAAGAAGGCGGCCATCTGGCCCGGCATGACTGGGGTGTATAACGGGTCGATCTACATCAGCGACGTCATGTGGTGGGTGGATGACGCCACCGCCCAGGTGAACGGGCCGGCCCCGCAGGCGTTCAGCAGCCGCCACCAGGGCGGGGCGTTCTTCGCGTTCTGCGACGGGTCGGTCCGGTTCTTCTTCGACACGGTCAATCCCGCCACCGTCAAGTGGCTGGCCGGACGCAACGACGGCCAGATCGTAAACGTCGATTTCTGAGCCTGACCGCGCTCCTCCCACGTCGCCCAGATCCCCGGGCCTGCCGGATTTTGCCGGCGGCCCGGGGCGATCCGCATTTTGCGATTCCGGGGTCGCTGCTACAATACGCCACCCGCGCCCGGCGTGGGTCCGGAGAACGGATTCTCCCTGGCAGGAGCCTCGCAATGTCCAGTTCCCCCGCGCCCCGCTCGCCCGGGCCATCGGCCTCGGGTTCGACGCGCCAGCTGCTCGACGAACTCGACGCCCTGATGCAGCGCATGCTCGAGCTGCCGGTCAACCAGCTCGACGACGACCCCACCCCACCGACGAACACCGTGCTGGCCCCGACCACCACAGCGCCTCCGGCTGCCGAGGAGACGCCGTCCGACGGCGACGGGCAGGCCGCACGTCCGTCGCTGGCTGAGCCTTCCCGGGCGCCTGACGGGGAGCTGGCGCCGGTCCGGCGCGTCATCGCCCACCCCCCGACCTCGTTCCCGACCGAGCCGCATCGGGTCGAGGAGCCGTCCGCCCGAACGGAGACATCTGCCTTGCCCGCTCCCGCAAAGGCACCCTCCGCCCGGCCCGCAGACTCTGCTGGCCGAGGGGCAGCACCGCCAGCCCACGGGTCGGCGCCGCCGTGGCGCCACCGCGCCACCGGCGCCGTGCGCGGCCGGGGGACGCGCTGGCTGCTGGGGTGCAACCGGGCGTTTGAGTGCTGCACGTCCTGGATGGGCGGCCCCGGTCGCTGGCTGCGCGGCCCGGCCGGCCGGACGACTCTCGGCTGGGTCGGACTGGCATTGTGGACTGTGGCCCTCACCCTGGGACTCCTGCGCCTGCTCGGTTGAACGAACCGGGGCCGACTCCCTAGAATGACAGCGGATCGCAAACCGGGTTTGGGAACCAAACCACTGCTGACCGCTGACCGCCGAGAGTCATCGACATGGCCACCGAATCCAACGCGAGCCCGCAGAGGTTTTCCCCACTGGCGGCCTTCCTGAGCTATCTGGTCCCCGGCCTGGGGCAGATCCTGCAGGGGCGAGTCGGCAAGGGCGTGCTGTTCCTGGTGTGCCTGTACGGTCTGTTCTTCTACGGCATGTATCTCGGCCACTGGCAGAACGTCTTCATCCCGGACGCGCCCCCGCCCCGCGACGGCCGACCCCCGCGCTTTCTCGACACGGTAACGGACCGAGCCCGATTCGCCGGACAGTTCTGGATCGGCGTCGCCGCCTGGCCGGCCATCGTTCAGCACCTCAGCCGGCCGACCGAGGCGGAGATCGAGGCGAAACTCCAGCAGGAGCGCCCCGGCGGCGAGCCGCCGGCCCCCTTCGCCATCCAGACGGCGCTGGAAGAGGCGCTGCGCGAGTGGCGGCGCGGCCAGCCGCCCCACCCGGTGTTCGGGACGTACATGCGCCAGCCGGACGAGGACCAGCTGAACCGCCAGCTGCAGGAGTCCGACAAGAGGCCGGACCTCGGGTGGATGTACACGGTGATTGCCGGCGTGCTCAACATCCTGGTCATCTACGACGCCTTCGCCGGCCCGGCGTTTGGCACCGGCACGCGTCCGTCCGCCCGAGCCCAGACCGACCACCAGACGTCCCACGAGGAACAGCAGGCTCCCGCCTGAGCCCCGCTATCATGGCCGACATTTACTACCATTTGCCGATCCTGATCGTCGTCATCAGCCTGGTGTACAGCGCCACGCGCTACGACGAGCTGGGGCCGATCCTGCACGAGGCGTTCCGCTGGGGCCTGCGCATGGCGGGCTTCCTGTTCTTCATCGGGCTGGTGCTGTACATCCTGGCCACGTTCGTCTGACGCACCCCTTGCGCGGGGCCGCGGCGCGCCTACCATGACCGACACCCCCCGAGAACCGCCGTCTCCGCAGGGTATGCCGCCCACCGCCGAGCCGCGCTGGCAGGCATTTCTCGAGCGCGCCGCCGACCCCCTCTTCCTGCTCAACCGCCGCCGCGTGCTGCTGTTCGTCAACGCCGCGTTCGAGCGGCTGACCGGGTTCGCGCTCGGGCAACTCCGCGGGGTCCGCTGCGTCCGCCGCCGCGACCCGCCGCCCGCTTCGGTTGAAGCTCTGCTCACCGCCCTCGCCCCGCCGCCGGAGGCACGCCGCGGCCAGCCGGCCCGCGCCCGGCGGGCCATCCCTCGAACGGCCGGTCCGCCCGACTGGTGGGATGTGACGTACCTTCCGTTCGCGGGGCCGCACGGCCGCCTCGGCCTGCTTGGCCGCATCGTCTCCGCGCCCCGGCCGGCCGCCCCCGGCAGCGCGCCGCTCCCGCCGAAGCTCGTCGCTCTGCGCGAGCAGGCGGCGCACTGGTACGCGCTCGACCGCCTGCCCGCCGACCTGCCGGCCCAGCGCCGGCTGATGGAACAGCTGCGCCTGGCGGCGCGTCTGGACGGTCCGGTGCTGCTGGTCGGCGAGGCGGGCACCGGCAAGCACTGGCTGGCGCGGGTGGTCCACCAGCACGGCCGCGCCGCCGCGCGCACCTTCGCGCTGGTCGATTGTGCCCGCCTGCCGGAGGCGGCCCTCGCCTCGGTCCTGTTCGGCGATCCCGGCCTGTGCTGGCGCGCCCAGGTCGGCACGATCTACCTGCGCGAGCCGGCCCGCCTGCCACGGGAACTGCAGGCCCGCCTGTGCCAGTTCCTGGCCACACCTGCCCCCACCGGGCGCCGGCCGCGGCTCCTCGCCGGCTGCAGCATCCCGCCGCTCGGCGCGGTGCGGACCGGCGGCCTGCTGGAGGAGCTGTACTGCGCGCTGAGCCCGTTCGCGATCCTCCTGGCTCCGCTCCGCGACCGGCCGGACGACCTGCCCTGGCTGGTCCGGCAGATGCTGGACCGCCTCAACGGCGGCGCATCCGCCCCGGGCGCGGCCCTGAGCCCGGAGGCGTGGGACATCGTGCGGCGGTACACCTGGCCCGGGAACCTGCGCGAGCTGTACAAAGTGCTCGCCGGGACGCGGGCGCAAACCAGGGGCGAACAGATCGAGGCCGGCGATCTGCCGTTCTACCTGCGCCACCCGGCCCCGCCGCCGGACCGGCTGCTCCCGCTAAAGTCGCTGCTGGAGCGCGTCGAGCGCCGCCTGATCGAGCTGGCGCTGCGGCAGACCGGCAGCAACCTGACGCGCGCCGCCGAGGTGCTCGCGATCTGGCGGCCGCAGCTGTACCAGCGCATGAAAGCCCTGGGGATCGAGGGGAAGAAGAAGGACGCAGAGGCGTGAGGGGGTTGTATGCGGCGGGCGCAGGTCGTGATTTACGAGCACGACAGCCGACTGACGGACCTGCTCCGCGAGCGCGCCGACGCCCACGGCTGGTCGCTGCGCGAGGTACGTCACGCCGGCGCCTGCCTGCGTCTGCTGCAGCGCGGCGGCGGGGCGCTGGTGCTGCGCATCGGCCGCGACCTGGAGCGCGAGTTCACGCTCCTCGAACGAGTTTCGCGCCTCTGTCCCGACAGCGGCGTGGTGGTGGTGGGTGACGCGGACAGCGCCGCTGTGGGCGGACTGGCCTGGGATCTGGGAGCCCGCTACGTCTTGCTCCCGCCGCAACCGCGCGAGCACCTGCCGGAGCTGGTCGAGGGGTTGATGCAGTCGGCCGACGAGCCGCCCGGGGTGCGCTGATGCCGCCACCCGAGCTACCCGTTCTGAACGAGGCCGCGTGTACCGGGTGCGGAGACTGCGTTCGGGTCTGCCCGACCGAGTGCCTGGAGATGGCCGGGCGCGTGCCGTGGTTACCGCGCCCCGCCGACTGTATCAGCTGCTCGCTGTGCGTCCTGGTCTGCCCCGCCAGCGCCCTGCACCTCGCCGTCCTCGAAACCGACGAGGCACCGTCCGAGCCCGAAGCGTAAGCGCTTAATGTTCTACACAAGTCGCTCTTGACAACGAGGGGCTGGCGGTTAGCGCATGAGGAACCCCCAGGAGGTTCCTCATGTTTCCGCTTGCCGACGGCCCCAACTCCTTCGTCCAGCAGCATTTCCCCGACCTGGACCTGGGCGACCAACGCCTGCAGCGGCGTTTCGCCCAGGTGGCGCAGGCCGCCCTGCAGCACCCCGAGAAGTCCCTGCCCGACAAGTTCCACGACCCTGCAGGCTACATCGGCTGCCTGCGCCTGCTCAACCACCCCGCCCTGACCTACGACAAGCTCCTGTCCTGCCACCAGATCGCCGTCCTGGAGCGTCTCGAACAACGGCCCGGCGTCGTGCTGCTGGTCCACGACACCACCGACCTGGACTTCTCCGGGCACAAGACCCTGGCCGCTGACCTCGGCCAGATCGGCAACGGGGGCGGCCAGGGTTACCTGTGCCACAACAGCCTGGCCGTCGATCCGGCCACCGGGGAGGTTCTCGGCCTGGTCAACCAGATCCTGCACTGCCGGCCCCGCGTTGGTCCCAGGGAGTCCGTGCCGCGCAAACGCGCCCGCGCGGACCGCGAGAGCCGGCTGTGGCTGCGCGCCATCGACGCCATCGGCCCCAGCCCGGCGGACCGGGTCTGGATCGACGTGGCCGACCGCGGCGCCGACATCTTCGAGTTCCTGCAGGCCCTGGTGGACCGCCGCCGCCACTTCGTCATCCGCTCCAGTTACAACCGCGCCCTGGAATTAGCCGACGGGGACAAGCCGCACCTGTTGCATGACCACTTGCGCAGCCTGCCCGGTCAGGCTACCTGGACGATCGACGTCGGCGTCGCCGGGCAGCGGCAGGCGCGCACGGCAACGGTGCGGGCGGTGGCGTCTGCGGTGCAGTTGCGACCGCCGCAGGTGCGCAAGGGGGAATACCGCAAGGAAGCCCTGACCGTGTGGGCCATCGCCGAAGCTCACCCGCCGGGGCCGCCTTCCAGCGCCTCACCCCGCGGAGGAACCGGAAGGCGGCCGCGGTCGGGTGCAGCGGTTGGTTCGGCGCGGCTGGTTTCCGACAACCCGACGCCCCACGCACCGGGGACGCCTTCCAGAGCCGGCGCGCCCGGCGCTGCGCTTCCGCACGCCAATGCGCCAGCCAGCGGCACGCCAGTTCGGAGTGCGGCGCCTCCGCTTTGAGGGCGCGGGCGACGCGCTTGTGCGCATTGCGGCGGGCGCTGCGGGAAGGAGTGGGTATGGGCGACCTCCGGGACCGCGGCGCGCATCCCCGGCGCCGCAAGGTTGACGGCGCCGTCCCACTGCCGCCCGGCGGCGACGTGCCCGGCGCAGACGATGTTGGGAACCGTGGCCAGCGTACCACAACGGCGCACCACCGCAAGCGGGTAGGCGCGCTCCCCGCCGAACGAAAAAGCTCACCTGCCGGGGCCGCCGGAGAACCTACACGCCACGGAGAACCCCGGCGGCGGCCGCGGTCGGGTGCAGCGGTTGGTTCGCTGCGGCGCCGGGGAAGCCCCGCCCCCAACCCGCCAGGAACTTGGGGCTGGTCGGGCGCTGGGACTGGCAGTATTGTATCCCTCGGCGTTCGGTGTCGATGCCCGAAAGGTTTCTGGTGCTG
>JAANMX010003916.1_pt1 | contig 12446 bp, 11 predicted proteins | sample 7279681 | NCBI WGS metagenome assembly JAANMX01 (sample SAMN14094542, study PRJNA606508) | bioreactor metagenome | isolation source: A lab-scale SPAN reactor treating ammonium-rich wastewater day 351 | place: Ireland: Galway | collected 2018-01-01
TACGCTACACTTATCCACAAGCCGCCCTATGACGGACGGCTATAGCCCCTGGTCAAAATTCAACGCGCACAGGTGGTCAGTTTTAAACGCGCGCCGACAGGCTGCATCAACGGCAGCGGCAAAGGCCACGGCGCAGGTGAAACGGGTCCTTCCTCACCAATAACCCATGCGGGGGGCGCGAGCGCGCTATCCCGTTACTGACAGACCCGGAAACCGGGTTACCAGTTACCACCTCGGTTACCACCCGGCACCACGCCGGGTTACCACCTTCAAGGAAATGCGAAATGAACACCACGACGAACGGCATCACCAGCGAGCGCCTGCCCCAGTGCGATCCAGAAATCGAACAGCGCGTGCTCGGCTGGCTCAACAGCGGCCAGTTGCTGGCCTGGATTCCCATCATCAGCCAGCAGAACTTTCCCGAGGTGCCGACCGAGGTTCTGGCCTACGCCGACCAGTTCCAGCACTTGCTGCGCAAACCCATTCGCCAGCCGCAAGACCTGCTGGATTTGCCCGATGGCCTGACCGGCTGGCTGCTGCCGATGCAAGCCGAGGACACCGATGTGGCCTGCGGCGTCTGGCAGGGGCAGGTCTACATCCTCGGCATCAAAGACTCCCGCACGGGCAAGACGCAGACCCTGCTGGGCGAGCGTGACGATGACGCGACAGCCACCACCCGCCAGAGCGCGGTTTGACTTGGCTTGTGCCCGCCACAGCGCGTTCATGCACCTGTCTCAACTACGGGAGTTTTACGATGATGGACAAGCACCACACGGGCAGCGTGCGCGCGCAACTGGCGGCGCTGCCGTCCCTGCCGATGGCCGAGCTCTGGGCGCTGTGGGATCAACACTTTCCCCGGCGGCCCGGCCATCGCAACCGCCACTACGTGGAATCGCGCCTGGCCTACCGCATCCAGGAGCAGGCCTACGGCGCGCTGCCCACCAACATCCGCAAGATGCTGGTGGAGGCCGGGGGCAAGCATTCCAAGATCAGGTCGGCCAGCGGGCGCAGTACGCAAACCCTCTTGATGCCGGGCACCACGCTGATCCGCGAATGGGATGAGCGCGAGTGGCGCGTGACCGTCACCCCGGATGGTTTGTACGAACTCAATGGCCAAGTGTTCAAAAGCCTGTCGGCGGCGGCGCGCCACATCACCGGCACGCAGTGGAACGGGCCGAAGTTCTTTGGCCTACGCGGTGGCAAGGAGGCGGGGCGATGAATATGCCGCTGCTGCCGCCCAAGCGCTGCGCGGTGTACTGCCGTGTTTCCAGCGACGAGCGCCTGGACCAGTCCTTCAACTCCATCGATGCCCAGAAGGAAGCCGGGCACGCCTTTATCAAGAGCCAGAGCCACGAGGGCTGGATCGCCGTGGCCGATGATTATGACGATGGCGGCTTCTCCGGCGGCAATATGGACAGGCCTGCCTTGCGCCGCCTGCTGGCCGATATCCAGATGGGCAAGGTGGACATCGTGGTGGTCTACAAGATCGACCGCCTGTCACGCTCGCTGGCAGATTTTGCGCGGATGGTCGATGTGTTCGACCGGCATCGCGTGAGCTTCAGCGCCGTGACCCAGCAGATCAACTCGGCCACCTCGATGGGGCGGTTGATGCTCAACGTGCTGCTGTCGTTTGCCCAGTTCGAGCGTGAAGTGACTGGTGAGCGCATCCGCGACAAGATTGCCGCCAGCAAGGCCAAGGGGATGTGGATGGGTGGGCCGCTGCCGCTCGGGTACGACGTCAACAACCGCCTGTTGGTGATCAACGAGGTCGAAGCCAAGCTGGTGCGTCGCATCTTCGACGACTTCGTGACGATGCGCTCGGCCACGCTGATGGCCAAGGCCTATTGCGCGGAAGGCGTGGTCACCAAGGGCGGCAAGCCCTTCACCAAGCAGGCTATCTACAAGATGCTGCACAACCGGATGTATCTGGGCGAGATTGTGCACAAGGGGCAGAGTTTCCCCGGCCAGCATCAGGCCATCGTCACGCAAACCCAGTGGGACGCAGTGCACGCGCTGATCGCCACCGACGGCATTGAACGTCGACGCGAAACCAACGACCGCCAGAGCGAACCTGTGCTGCTGCGGGGTCTGCTGTTCACGTCCGACGGCGAGAGGCTGGTGCCCAGTTACACCAAGAAGAAGGGCAAGACCTACCGCTACTACAGCCCCGTCAAACACCGGCGACTCGGTGCCTGGGCCAGCCAGCACGGGGCATTGCCCGCCGCGCCGATTGAAGAACTGGTCACGCAGCAGATCGTGGCGGCGCTGTCGGCACCGCATCTGGTGCAGGCGGTCTGGGATCGGATTCGGGTAACCCGACCCGAGATGTCAGAACCCGAAGTGGTCTTGCCGATGCGCAATCTGGCGGGCCTGTGGCGGGAGTTGTTTCCGGCAGAGCAATGCCGACTGGCACAACTGCTGATCGAACGCGTTGTGATGGCCGACGGCGGGCTGGAAATCATCTGGCGCGATCAGGGTTGGCAGGAGCTGGCCGCAGAGCTTGCGCCCGGCACCATCGGCGCTGAATTGCAGGAATGGGAACAGCAGGAGGAAACGGTATGAGACCGAAAGTGCAGACCTTGGGCGCAGCCATCGCCCGCGAACGGCGGGATGGCGGGCAAGTGAAGTTGTCCACCTTCATCCCGCTGAAGATTCGCAAGCGCGGTGGCAGCAAGGTGGTGATTCGCCCTGACGGTCAACCGGATGCACCGGGGAAAATCACCACGCAGATCGACCAGCCCTTGCTGGTGGCGCTATCGCGAGCCTTCTACTGGCAGCAACTGCTCGACGACGGCGTGGTTGGCAGCGGCAGCGAAATCGCCCAGCGCGAAGGCTTGCACCATTCCACGGTCAACGAACTGCTGCGCCTGACCCTGCTGGAGCCTGCCATCATCCAGAGCATCCTGGCCGGGCAGCAGCCCCGCTGCATGAGCCTGCTGTGGTTCCAGCGCAATCCGCTGCCGACCGACTGGGTGGCGCAGCGGGAGGTGGTGACGGCGTTCGATGCTTGACCGCCGACCTTGGTTGACGATGAACCGCTGCGCGTAAGTGGTTGATTTTGCTAGACCACCATCTGCGCCTACCCGCAGGCCAAACAGAGAATAGAGACGGCTCTGGCCGAGAAAGCGGCCAATTTCGGGCATTTCGGCTGGTAGGTGCCCGCAACGCTGGTGGCCATAACCCCGCGCCACGCGGGGAATCGCGCAAAGAAAAAGGGCCCGGAGAAAACCCGAGCCCTTGTGATTGGTGGAGGCGGCGGGAATCGAACCCGCGTCCGCAAGCCCTCTACAGGCAGTCCTACATGCTTAGCCTGGCTGTTTGATTTAACCCGGCAACCGCCAACCGGCGGGCTGTTGCAAGGCGATCCGCTGAATTTTCGTGGTGCGCCTCACGGCAAGACGCACCCTTATCTCACGTCAATGACGCTGCTGTCGGTTGCCCGACCCGGCCCGTGAGCCGTCCGGTGCAGCGCTCGCCGGGTTTAGGCGGCGAGAGCGAAACGCTCGTCGTTGGCGTTTGTGGTTTTCCAGATGGATTTGCGAGGTGACTGGTCCTCGGCATGCACTGCTCTGCTTCGCGACCCACGTCGAAGCCAGGTCGCCCCCGGATTCGGTGTGATGCTGATGCGCAACTACTTGCAAATAGACTGCCGGATCGCGCCGGAGTTCCATCGACGCAGCCATTCTAGCATGCGCTATCCAAGCAACCCGGCAAGATCTGATGGTGCCTGAATGATGGTGTCGGCGCCCCATTCTTCAAGGGGCAGATCGTCACCCAGATAGCCCCAGGCGGCGGCGATGGCGCCCATGCCCGCAGCACGGGCCGCCTGCATGTCGCGCAGGTCGTCGCCGACATACAGACAGTGTGCCGGATTTGCACCGGCGATGGTGCTGGCGAGGAGGAGGGGGTCCGGGGCCGGTTTCGGGCGAGGTGAAGAGTCGCCACTGACGATGCAGACCGCCCGCCGAGCCAGGCCCAGGGCTTCCATCAGCGGGAGAGTGTAGCGGCTGGTCTTGTTGGTGACGATACCCCACCTGAGGCGACCCGCCTCGAGGCGTTCCAGCAATTCCGCCATGCCTTCGAACAGGCGGGTGGCCACGCATGGCGATTCGCCATAGAAGTCCAGGAAGCGCTGGTGCAAGCCAGCGTAGCGGCCGTCGCCAGGGACAAGGGCAAAGCCGACGCTCAAAAGTCCGCGTACGCCCTTGGAGACATGGGGGCGGATGGTTTCGGCCGGCAAGGGCGCCAGTCCTGCTTCCCCGCGCAGGCGGTTGAGCACGGCGCCAAGATCCGCGGCGGTATCGGCCAGCGTTCCGTCGAGGTCGAACAGAACGGTGTCAATCATCGCGCCGGCAACGCATGAGGTAGTTGACGCCGGTATCGGCGCCGAGCGCGTAGGTTTTGGCTAGCGGATTGTAGGTCATGCCGATGATTTCTTCCGCCGCCAGACCGGCGGCGCGGGCATAGCGGGCCAACTCGGCCGGGCGGATGAACTTGGCGTAGTCGTGTGTGCCGCGCGGCAGCAGGTTGAGGATGTATTCGGCGCCGATGACCGCGAGCAGATAGGATTTCGGATTGCGGTTGATGGTCGAAAAGAACACCGTTCCGCCCGGCCGAACCAGCCGCGCGCACGCCCGTACCGTGCTCCCCGGGTCAGGCACGTGCTCCAGCATCTCCAGACAAGTGACGACGTCGAAGTCGCCCGGGCTTTCGTCAGCGAGTTCCTCGGCTGAAATCTTTCGGTAGCTGACGTGCTGCCCACTTTCCAGCAGGTGCAGTCTGGCGACGGAGAGCGCCTTGTCGGACAAGTCGATGCCGGTTACCACAGCACCCCGTACCGCCATTGATTCCGCGAGGATGCCGCCCCCGCAGCCGACATCCAGTACCTTCTTGCCGGCGAGACCAGCCCAGCGGTCGATCCAGTCGAGACGCAGCGGGTTGATGTCGTGGAGTGGCTTGAATTCGGATTCGGGATCCCACCAGCGATGGGCCAACTCGCTGAATTTATCGAGTTCGGCCTGATCGGCGTTTCGGCTTGCGCTCTCACTCATTTTTGCGTTTGGCAGAATAAAAAAAGCCCTGCTCGCGCAGGGCTTTTTGCGGCGGATTGCCGAATTACTGCTGCGTGCCGATAACCTCGATCTCGACGCGGCGATCGGGCTGCAGGCACTCGATGAGTTTCTTCGTCTTCTTGACGCTTGTGCCGCACTTGTCTCCGGTGACGGGCTGTTTCTTGCCCTTGCCTTCGGTGTAGACGCGGTTCGGCTCAACGCCCTTGCCGACCAGATAGGCCTTGACGGCTTCTGCGCGCTTTTCCGACAGCTTCTGGTTGTAATTGTCGGAGCCGATGCGGTCGGTGTGGCCGACGGCGATGATCACTTCCAGTTTGATGCCCTTCAGCTTGCCGGAGACATCGTCCAACTTGGCCTTGCCTTCGGGACGCAGCACGGCCTTGTCAAAATCGAACAGGGCGTCGGCCGCGAGAGTGACCTTCTGGGCGGCTGGCTTCGGCGTGGCGGGTTGAGCGGCTGGTGCGGCCGGCTCGGGTTTCTTCACCAGTTCCGGATCGCACTCGGCAATGGCCATGGCGGGGGTCCAGCGGGTGGTTTTCCAGCACAGGCCGAACCCGCTCTTGGCGACAACGCCACGCGTGTCGAACAGATAGCCGTCGTTGTTCGGCACTTGGGCAAGCGCGACGGTAGCGCTCAAACCAAGGGTCGCCAGGAGTGCAAATTTCGAAATTTGTTTGTTCATATTCCCCCTCGATGCGGTGCGAAATGGAGTGGATGAAACGGCCAAAACAGTGCGGTTATTAAAAACACGTTTGTTCCGGCTGTAAACAAAATCGAATCGCCGGTTCAAGCGGTTAATTTATTTTGCCACAAATTGACAGTGTCAAGCAATCGGCTTGTGTCGCATTGCCGCAACAGGCCATTTTCGACCTGTAGAGCGCCATTTACCCAGACATGGCTGACATGCTCCCGACCGGCGGCATAGACGAGGTGGGAGGCCGGGTCGAAGCAGGGGCTAGTTTCCAGGGTGTCGAGCCGAATCGCGCACAAGTCGGCCGCCTTGCCGGCCTGAATCGAACCTATTGTTCCTTCCATGCCGAGCGCAGCGGCACCATTCAGAGTGGCCATGCGCAATAATTCATGTGCGCTAAGGACAGCGGCATTGCCTGTGGCGGCTTTGGCCAGCAGCCCCGCATGTCGCATTTCCTGAAACAGATCCAGGCGGTTATTGCTGGCAGCCCCGTCCGTGCCGAGCCCCACTCTCACACCACGACCGGCCAACTTGGCAATGGGGGCAGTGCCGCTGGCCAGTTTCATGTTCGAGGTGGGACAGTGCGCCACGGCGCAGCCGTTCTCCGCCAGCAGGTTAATTTCGTTATCGTCGAGATGGACGGCATGGACACCGATCAGATTCGGGCCGAGCAGGCCCAAACGGGCCAGACGTTGCAACGGTCGGACGCCATGTTTGGCCACGCCCTGTTCGATTTCTCCCCGCGTCTCGTGCAAATGGACATGGATCGACAGGTCGAGTTGCGCCGCCAGGGTGGCAATGCGCTCGAAGGTCTTGTCGGCAACCGTATAGGGCGCATGCGGTGCCATGCAAAAAGAGATCAGGGGATCGTTGCGCAGGCGGTCGCGGGCAGACAATCCCTTGCTGATGTAGTCGTCCGCATCGGTTGCATAAGCGGTGGGAAACTCGATGATGACCATGCCGAGCACGGCACGCATGCCGATGCTTCGTGCCGCTTCGGCCGCCGCCTCGGGGAAGAAATACATGTCGTTGAAGCAGGTGACGCCGCCGCGCAGCATCTCCGCACAAGCCAGCATTGTGCCGTCGCGCACGAAGGCGGCGGAGACGTGTCTTTCCTCGGCCGGCCAGATCCGCGTTTTCAACCAGTCCATCAGCGGCAGGTCGTCGGCGATGCCGCGCAGCAGTGCCATCGCTGCATGGGTGTGCAGGTTGACCAGGCCGGGGATAAGCACCTGGCCGGGCAGGGGAATCCGCTGCTTCGGGCGGTAGCGCTCCAGGGCGGTATGGCTGGGCAGAACGTCGATGATTCTGCCGTCCGATACGGCGGCGGCATGGTCTTCCAACACGACGCCGCAGGGTTCCACCGGAATGAGCCAGCGCGGCTCGATCAGCAGGTCGATCGGTTCTGGCATGGGTAAAAAAAACCCCGCCGAAATAGGGCGGGGTTTTGTTTGCGGAGCTGGCTTATTTGGCCGGGCCCTGCACTTCGATCACGACACGGCGGTTCGGCGCGAGGCACTCGATGAGCTTCTTGCGCGGCAGTTTGTCGTCGCATTTCACGCCCGGCACCGGCTGGGTCTTGCCGGCGCCCATGGTTTCGACGGCATCCGCCTTGGCCCCCTTGCTGGCCAGGTAGGCCTTGACGGCGTCGGCGCGCTTCTCGGAGAGCTTCTGGTTGACCTGGTGGCCGCCGATGCGGTCGGTGTGGCCGGTAATCAGCAACAGCTTGACGCTGGCGCAGCTATCCAGTTTTGCCAGCACGTTCTTGTCGAGTTGATCCTTGCCGGCCGCGTTCAGATCGGCCTTGCCAAAGGTGAAGGTGGCATCGTTCTGCAGGGAATAAGTGAAGTTGCAGGCTTTCGGCTTCGCCGGGGCAGCGGCAGGGGCGGCGGGAGCGGCGGGTTCCGGTTTTTTCACCAGTTCCGGATCGCATTCGGCGATGGCCATGGCCGGGGTCCAGCGGGTGGTTTTCCAGCACAGGCCGAAACCGCTTTTGGCGACAAGTCCGCGCGTGTCGAACAGGTAGCCATCGTTGTTCGGTACTTGTGCGCCTGCAACCGTGGCGGACAGGCCGAGGGCGACTGCAAGCAGGGTATTGGTCAGATTAGCGGGTTTCAAGGGTTCATCCTCCACTGGCAATGTGATTGGTGATTGTTATGGTTTGCCGGCGGGACGCCAAGCCGGCACGGGCAACTCGTCTTTGGGATTTAAGCACAAAAACCAATGGCCTACAACTTGTAGTCGAAACGACAATTGAATGAGGATAGGGCTTGGCTGGTGACTCCTTGGCCAAGGTGAGCATGATAAACTTATACCTTTTTGGCAGGGATATTTCCCTCCCGTCTCCGGTTCTCAGCTCGATGACCATCCAATTCGCCAAAGAAACCCTCCCGGTCAGCCTCGAAGAGGAGATGCGGCATTCCTACCTCGATTACGCCATGAGCGTGATCAAGGGCAGGGCGCTGCCGGATGTGCGTGACGGACTGAAGCCCGTACATCGGCGCGTGCTGTATGCCATGCACGAGCTGGGCAACGACTGGAACAAGGCCTACAAGAAATCAGCGCGCATCGTCGGCGACGTGATCGGCAAGTACCATCCCCATGGCGACATCGCGGTCTACGACACCATCGTGCGCATGGCGCAGGACTTCAGCCTGCGCTACATGCTGGTGGACGGCCAGGGCAACTTCGGCTCGGTGGACGGCGACAACGCCGCCGCCATGCGCTACACGGAAATCCGCATGGCACGCATCGGCCACGAACTGCTGGCCGACATCGACAAGGAGACCGTCGATTTCGGGCCGAACTACGACGGCTCCGAGCGCGAGCCGCTGATCCTGCCGGCGAAGATTCCCAACCTGCTCATCAACGGCAGTTCGGGCATCGCCGTCGGCATGGCGACGAACATCCCGCCGCACAACCTGAACGAGGTGGTGGACGGCTGCCTGGCCCTGCTCGACCACCCGGAACTGGGCATTGAGGACCTGATCGGGATCATTCCGGCGCCGGATTTCCCCACCGCCGGCATCATCTACGGCACAGCCGGCGTGCGCGAAGGGTATCTCACTGGCCGCGGCCGCATCGTCATGCGCGCGCGCACGCACTTCGAGGATCTGGAAAAAGGCAACAAGCAGGCCATCATCGTCGATGAGCTGCCCTACCAGGTGAACAAGAAGTCGCTGCTGGAGCGCATCGCCGAGCTGGTGAACGAGAAGAAGCTGGAGGGGATCTCGCACATCCAGGACGAATCCGACAAGTCCGGCATGCGCGTGGTCATCGAGCTGAAGCGCGGCGAAGTGCCCGAGGTGGTGCTCAACAACCTCTACAAGATGACGCAGCTGCAGGACACCTTCGGGGTGAACATGGTGGCCCTGGTCGACGGCCGGCCGCGCCTGCTCAACCTGAAGGAGATGCTCGACGCTTTCCTGGCCCACCGCCGCGAGGTGGTGACGCGGCGCACCGTGTTCGAGCTGCGCAAGGCGCGCGAACGGGGCCATATCCTGGAGGGTCTGGCGGTCGCGTTGTCGAATGTCGACGAGATCATTGCCCTCATCAAGGCGGCGCCGGCGCCGCCCGAGGCCAAGCGCGAGCTGATGGCGCGCACCTGGCGCTCGACCCTGGTCGAGGCGATGCTGGCGCGCGCCAATGCGCAGTCCTCGCGGCCCGAGGGGCTGTCGCCCGAGTTCGGCCTGTTCGGACAGGGCTATCGCCTGTCCGACGCCCAGGCCCAGGCTATTCTCGAGTTGCGCCTGCAGCGCCTGACCGGCCTCGAACAGGACAAGATTCTGTCGGAATACCGGGAGGTGATGGAGCAGATCGCCGACCTGCTCGACATTTTGGCCAATCCCGCGCGCATCACCCGCATCATCGGCGACGAGCTGCGGGCCATCCGCGAGCAGTTCGGCGACGCCCGTCGCTCGGAGATCGTGGTGAACGCCGAGGACCTCTGCCTGGAAGACCTGATCACGCCGGCCGACGTCGTCGTCACCCTTTCCCACGGCGGCTACTTCAAGCGCCAGGCGCTGGCCGACTACCGCGCCCAGCGCCGCGGCGGCCGCGGCCGCCAGGCGGCGGCCATGAAGGAGGATGATTTCGTCGACCGCCTGTTCGTCGCCAACACGCACGACTACATCCTTTGTTTCTCCAACCGCGGCCGCGTCTACTGGCTGAAGGTGTACGAGGTGCCGGAAGGCTCCTCGACCAGCCGCGGCAAGCCCATCGTCAACCTCTTCCCGCTCGCCGAGGGCGAGAAGATTACCGCGGTGCTGCCGGTGAAGGAGTTCGACGAGGGCCACTACGTCTTCATGGCGACGATGGGCGGCACCGTGAAGAAGACGCCGCTGTCGTCCTTCACCAACCCGCGCAAGGCCGGCATAATCGCCGTCGACCTCGACGAGGGCGACCACCTGATCGGCGTGGCCATCACTGACGGCGAGTACGACGTGATGCTGTTCTCCGACGCCGGCAAGGCGGTGCGTTTTGCCGAGGAGGACGTACGGCCGATGGGCCGCGAGGCGCGCGGCGTGCGAGGCATGCTGCTCGATCCGGCGCAGAGCGTGATCTCCATGCTGGTCGCCAAGGGCGAGGGGCAGAGCGTGCTGACGGCCACCGAGAACGGCTTCGGCAAGCGAACGGCGATCGCCGAATATACCCGCCACGGCCGCGGCACCAAGGGCATGATCGCCATCCAGACTTCAGATCGCAACGGCAAGCTGATCGGCGCCGTGCTGGTCGGCGACACGGACGAGCTGATGCTGATTTCCACGGGCGGCGTGCTGATCCGCACCCTGGTGCAGGACATCCGCGAGATGGGCCGCTCGACGCAGGGCGTCACGCTGATCAACCTGGATGACGGCACCAAGCTGGCCGGCATGGAAAAAGTTATCGAGACCGACGAGGAGCAATAGGAAATGGCACGCGTATTCAATTTCAGCGCCGGCCCGGCGACCCTGCCGGAAGCCGTTCTCAAGCAGGCGGCGGAGGAAATGCTCGACTGGCACGGCAGCGGCCAGTCGGTCATGGAGATGAGCCACCGCGGCAAGGAGTTCATGAGCATCGCCGCCCAGGCCGAGGCCGACCTGCGCGAACTGATGGCGATTCCCGCCAACTACAAGGTGCTGTTCCTGCAGGGCGGCGCCAGCCTGCAGTTCGCCATGATCCCGATCAACCTGCTGCGCGGCAAGGCGAGCGCCGATTACGTACATACGGGCGAATGGGCCAAGAAGGCGATCAAGGAGGCCAAGCAGTACTGCCAGGTGAACGTCGTCGCCTCGAGCGAGGACAAGAACTTCACCTATGCCCCGGCCCAGGCCGGCTGGAAACTCTCCCAGGACGCCGCCTACGTTCACTACACCGCCAACGAGACCATCGGCGGCGTGGAATTCCATTGGCTCCCGCAGACCGGCGACGTGCCGTTGGTATGCGACATGTCCTCCAACATCCTTTCCAAGCCGGTGGAGGTCGGCAAGTACGGCCTCATCTACGCCGGGGCGCAGAAGAACATCGGCCCGGCCGGCCTGACCATCGTCGTCGTCCGCGAGGATCTGATCGGCCAGGTGCTGCCGAAGACCCCGGTGATGCTCGACTACAAGACACATGCCGAGAACGAATCGATGTACAACACGCCGCCCACCTACGGCATCTACATCGCCGGCCTGGTGTTCCAGTGGCTGAAGCAGCAGGGCGGCCTGGCGGCGATGGAAAGGCACAACCGCGACAAGGCGGCGCTGCTCTACGCCTTCCTCGACCAGAGCCGGTTCTTCGTCAGCCCGGTGGCCAAGGCCGACCGCTCGCTGATGAACGTGCCGTTCACCCTGAAGAAGGCCGAGCTCGACGAGGAATTCCTCAAGGGGGCCAAGGCGCGCGGCATGATCCAGTTGAAGGGCCATCGTTCCGTCGGCGGCATGCGCGCCTCGATCTACAACGCAATGCCGGTGGAAGGCGTCAAGGCGCTGGTCGACTACATGAAGGAATTCGAGGCGAAGCATGGCTAACACCTACAGGATCCTGGTGCTCAACCAGATTTCCCAGGCAGGCCTGAAGCGTCTGCCCGCAGAACAGTTCGCCGTCGGCAAGGAGGCCGACGCGCCCGATGCCATCCTGGTGCGCTCGGCGGACATGCACAAGATGGACATCCCGGCCTCGGTGCGCGCCATCGGCCGCGCCGGCGCCGGCACCAACAACATCCCGGTGAAGGCGATGAGCGCGCGCGGCGTGCCGGTCTTCAATGCGCCGGGCGCCAACGCCAACGCCGTCAAGGAGCTGGTCATCGCCGGCATGCTGCTGGCGGCGCGCAACCTCACCGGCGCCATGCGCTTCGTCGCGGCCCTCGATCCGAAGGATCCGGAGATGGAGAGGAAGGTCGAAGACGGCAAGAAGAACTTCGCCGGCTACGAACTGGCCGGCCACACGCTCGGCGTCATCGGCCTCGGCAAGATCGGCTGCCTGGTGGCGGATGCCGCCATCAAGCTCGGCATGAACGTCATGGGCTACGACCCGGAAATCACCGTGGACGCCGCCTGGAGCCTGCCCTCGCAGGTGAGGAAGGCGCACAGTGTGGCCGAGGTGCTGAAGAACTCGAACTTTGTCAGCTTGCACGTGCCGCTGGTGGATGCCACGCGCAAGATGGTCAACGAGCAGTCGCTGGAGCATGTCCGCCACGGCGCCGTGCTGCTGAATTTCTC
>JAANMX010003920.1_pt1 | contig 12426 bp, 12 predicted proteins | sample 7279681 | NCBI WGS metagenome assembly JAANMX01 (sample SAMN14094542, study PRJNA606508) | bioreactor metagenome | isolation source: A lab-scale SPAN reactor treating ammonium-rich wastewater day 351 | place: Ireland: Galway | collected 2018-01-01
AAAATATTTTCCAGAATTTCCATCTCGCCGGGTTTGGAAATTCCCACTTCAAAGATTCCGACTTCGTGAATATTCTCAATTTTAAGGAGTGAAAGCGGAAGACCCAGTTGAGAATTAAAACTCTTAGGGCTTTTAACGGTATTAAAATCAGTGAACAGGCTTTGGTAAAGCCATTCCTTTACAATCGTCTTTCCGTTACTTCCCGTAATTCCAACGGTCTTGAGATTAAAAAGTGAGAGATGGTGCTTTGCCAGTGTCTGAATAAATCTTAAAGAATTTTCTACAATAATCCAGGTAATGTCTTCTAAATCATGAGATTTATGCTCAGAAATTATAATTTTAATTCCTTTCTCAGCTGCGGACTGAATATATTTTTCACCAGAATTTTTTTTGGTATTAATGGCGATGAAAGCCGTGTTCGCCGAAGAGTAAATATTTCGGCTGTCAAAGGAAATACTTGTTACCAGCAGGTCTCCGTTCCCAATGAGTTGTGAATTGGTAAGGTCTGCAAGTTGTTTGGTAGTGTAGTTCATTTATTTTTTCTGTTCAGAAATTCTTCATTGAAAACTTTTCGGCTTACTGCTTCATAGCTCTCGGTTTCGCCCAATTGTACAAGATCTTTATTAGCAGTTGTTCGCATGGAATGATTGGCGAGATTTCCTGTTCTTTTGCAGATGGCGTGAACTTTTGTCACGTATTCAGCTGTAGCCATTAAATTGGGAATGGGACCGAATGGTCTGCCCATAAAATCCATATCAAGTCCGGCAATAACAACACGTACACCGTTATTCGCTAAAGTGTTGGCAACTTCTACAATGCTTTCATCAAAAAACTGAGCCTCGTCAATTCCAATTACATCGCAGGTGGAACCCAATAAAAGTATTTCATTTGGACTCTCTACAGGGGTGCTTCTGATTTTATTCTGATTGTGAGAAACAACCTCTGCTTCAGCATACCGTGTGTCGAGTTTTGGTTTGAAAATTTCTACATTCTGACCGGCCATTTCAGCACGCCGAAGCCTTCTGATTAATTCCTCAGTTTTGCCTGAAAACATCGACCCACAGATAACTTCCATCCAGCCGCTCTGTTTTGCGTGATTAATTGTATTTTCTAAAAACATTTGTTAATTTAGCCGTAATATTCAAAGCTCAAAAATAAGGAAATTTAATAGACTTTATTATGCAAAACTTCCAAGATCTACAGGAAAAAATTTTTTTTGAATGCAAGACAATTCTCGAAACGCTTTCCCGGATCAGTTCAAAAGATGAGCTGCTCGGAAAACAGGATTTTTTTGCTGAAATAACCGACAGAATTGCTTTTTTGAGGATCCTGGAAAAAAATAAAGATAGTTTTATTGCTGAGGAGGTTGGGGAAAAATATGATGATGAAGACGTAAAAAATTTTTCTGTCAACGAGATTATGAGCCCTGATTTGGACATGCTTGATGACAATCTGATATCTGAAAATGCCATTGAAGAAGAGGTAATATTTACCAATGAACTTAATGAGATAGAAAATGAGGAGCCCTTAGTTCAATCCACGGAAATGGTGGAAGTACCTGAAGGAAATGTGGAGGAAAAAATCGAGGAAGATATGATTTCTGAAATCGAAATCGAACAAAATTACGAAGAAAGGGTAGCCCGGAAAGAAAGAGAATTCCTTGAGCTGGAAGAACGCCGGAGAAAAATTGTATATTTCAAGAAGGAAGATATTATACATCCGCCGAAAAACGAAACATTACATTCGGAAACAAAGCACGAGCAGCTTCATTCGGAGAAAAAATTCAAACTGGCCCATATAAAAGGGCTGAAAGTAGTACAGAACCTGTTCGATGAAGATCCGCTGGAAAGACTTGCAGAAGAAAAAATTCAAGTTCAGGAATCAAAAACAGAATCCGGAAGTATTTTGAAAACAAATATTCCTACAGATTTTATGGAGGCCGAGAAAAAGAAAAATGAATTCAAACTCGATTTGAATGACAAAGTGGCTTTTACAAAACTTCTTTTTAATGGCGATGCAGACGAGCTTAAATCTACCGTGGATAAACTGAATTCCTATGATAATCTTGAAGATGCAAAACAGTTTTTAAGTGAAGTGTATTATCAGAAAGATTGGGAAAAAGTTGACGAATACGCACAGAGACTGTGGAACCTCGTAGAAAATAAATTCTTGTAACGGATACAGATGAAAGGAATGATAAACAAAATTGAGGATTTTCAGAATGTATTCTTCATCGGCGTTGCCGGGGTCGGCATGAGCGCAATTGCACAATATCTTAAAGGAATCGGCAAAGAAGTTTCCGGAAGCGACCGCTATTTTCATCCCGATGAATATAACCGCACAAAAGAACAGTTAGAAGCTGGAGGCATACAATGTTTCCTTCAGGACGGGAGCGGAATTTCTTCGGCAACTGATTTGGTTGTAGTTTCAACCGCCATTGAAGACACCGTTTTTGAAGTTCAGAAAGCCAGAGAACTCGGAATTCCTATCATCAAACGAAGCAAACTTTTATCCATCATCGCCAAAAGTAAGAAAACCATTGCTGTTGCCGGAACTTCCGGTAAATCAACAACATCAGCGATGTTATATCAGATTTTACTTGATGCCAAACTGGAACCGAGCATTATATCCGGCGCGGGTTTAACTTCCATCATTAAAGAAGGTAAAATCGGAAATGCTGCTGTGGGCAAAGGCGAGTGGCTTATTATTGAAGCCGATGAAAGCGACGGTTCGATTGTACAATATGAACCCGAAATCGGACTTCTCTTAAATATCGATAAGGACCATCAGGAAATTGATGAACTGATCGAACTATTTACGATATTTAAAAATAATACTAAGGGCTTATTCGTTGTAAACCAATCTAATACACTGGCAAAAACACTCTCCGAAACTTCCGCAAATGATTTTGGATTTGAAAATGAAAATGCAGGCTATTCAGCACAGAATTTTCATCAGGATGGGCTTTCATTGACATTTGATCTCCATAACCAGAAGTTTCAGATGACTTCACTGGGCCGACACAGTGTCGAAAATGCTGCCGCAGCAATTGCAGTAGCTCATCAAATTGGAGTAAATCTGGAAATCTGTGCGGCAAGCCTTGCAAAATATGAAGGCATATACCGCCGTCACCAGATTCTCGGACAGAAAAATGGCGTTTGGGTTATCGATGATTACGCACATAATCCGGCAAAATGTGCCGCATCAATTCGCGCATGCCAGCCTTTGGCAGAAAAAGTGATCGCCTGGTTTCAACCCCATGGTTACGGCCCGACGAGATTTTTAAAGAATGATTTCGTGGAAGAAATCGCAGATGCCTTACGACCTCAGGACGAAATCTGGATGAGCGAAATCTTTTACGCTGGCGGAACCGCAGTGAAAGATATTTCGGCTAATGATTTAATTGTAGATATTAAAGCTAAGGGTAAAAACGCCCATTTTGTGGAAAACAGAGATGATTTGTTGAAGGCTCTGAAACCTGAACTCAAAGAAGGAACGCTTCTGCTTTTAATGGGAGCTCGGGATCCCGGCTTGGAAGAATTCTGCAAAGATTTATTTGATAAATTGTAAGGGTGTTAAGTTCCGTAGGAACGACCGATAGATAGCTTCGGAATTTATTCCGATGAAATGAACGGTTTTTAAATGTATTGGAATTTATTCCGATGAAATAAATGGTTTTTAAAAAGCATCGGAATTATTCCGGTAAAATTGAAAAAAATGTCAGGAATCCTGTATTTTGTTCCCACACCGGTCGGGAATTTAGAAGATATGACTTTCAGAGCTGTAAAAGTACTGAAAGAAGTTGATTATATCCTATGCGAAGATACCAGAACTTCAGGCGTTTTGCTGAAGCACTTTGAAATAGCTAAACCTCTGAAATCCTATCATTTACACAACGAGCATCAGATGACGCAAAAGGTGATTGAAGGCCTGAAATGCGGCCAGAATATCGCCATCATTACCGATGCCGGAACACCGGGCATTTCAGATCCTGGTTATTTACTGGCTAAAGCAGGTTCTGACGAGGATATTGAAATGATTTGTCTTCCGGGAGCAACGGCTTTTGTACCGGCCTTGGTAGTTTCCGGTTTACCGAATAATGAGTTTATATTTGCAGGATTTTTACCCCAGAAAAAAGGCAGGCAGACAAAACTGAAACAGCTTGCGGAAGAAAAGAAAACCATCGTTTTATACGAAAGCCCTCATAAAATAAATACGACTTTAGAGCAGATCAAAGAGTTCTTCGGTGAAGAAACGAAAGTGAGTTTAAGCCGCGAAATATCAAAAAAATTCGAAGAGACTAAACGCGGATCGATCAATGAGTTAATTGAGTTTTCTAAAAGTAAAACTTTAAAAGGAGAAATTGTTTTGGTGATCAATAATGCAATTTAAATGTTTAAAAACCTTTCTGTCGTTGCCCTTATACTTCTATTTACGAACACTTACTCTCAGAACAAAAATCTTTTAGGAGTTTGGGTTTTGGATAAAGTTATTTATGCGGATGGGAAAGACATTGAAGTGAATAAAGAGTTGTTTTCATATAAACTGATCTACGAGGTCCGTAATAATAAAATTACAATTAACGATCGGGCGTTTGATGCGGTATTCTCTGATAAATCAATACAAACGACCACCCGGAAAATCGATTATGAGCTCCGCAGTGGCTATTTGCTGATCAGAGATAATGATGAAGATAAACTTTATGCTTTTCTAAAACGTGAAGATTTTATAAAGAAATATCCGGAATTTAAACCAAAAGAAGCAATTAGAAACGGAGATATTTTGTGGATTGCAGACGAAGTCACTAAACCAAGTTACGAATCGGACCATTTCCCAACGAATTTGCTTGCAAACAGCATGTTCCGTTCATCAAAAAATGATGATTTATACTTTAAGGCCGAGTACGTTGTAACAACAGACAGTAAAATTCGAGATATTAAGATTATAGATGGATACGATTCAAGTTTTGACTCAGAATTTTTATCCGCCATCAGGGAAGCCGAAAACGCTGTTCATAATCCTTACGCGCATAACCTTTTAGTTATAAGAGAAATACATTTTTTGAGATACCTCAAAGATCTGAAAAATAAAGAAGACATATCCTTTTTTAAAATTATTGAAAAAGGGGAACAGTATTATAATAAACAACAGTTTGAGAAGGCTATTGCGGAATTTGAAAAAATACAAAACCTTAATATAGGCTTGAGCCGTTTTAAAACAACTATTGATCAAGCCAATCTAAAACTGGGAATTTCCTATCTTGGTACAAATCAAATTGCAAAAGCCTGTACCACTTTTAGAAGTATTGGAGATAAAACTAATTTCACTGTAAGAAATTACTTAATAAATTTTTGCGAAATAAATATAGAATAATTATGAAACTATTAGAAGGAAAAGTGGCTTTAATTACCGGAGCAACACGCGGTATCGGAAAAGGAATCGCTGAAGTTTTCGCTAAGGAAGGTGCTAAAGTTGCCTTTACTTACGCAGGTTCTGTTGATAAAGCCAAAGCGCTGGAAGAAGAACTCTCTAAAATTACGACTGCGAAAGGCTACCAGTCCGATGCGTCGGATTATGATGCTGCGCAGAAACTTGTAGAAGATGTCATGGCAGAATTCGGCCAGATCGATATTTTAATCAACAATGCCGGAATTACCCGTGATAACCTGATGCTCAGAATGTCCAAAGACGATTGGGACACCATCATCAAAGTGAATCTGGATTCCGTGTTCAACCTTACCAAAGCTGTGATTAAACCGATGATGAAGGCTAAATCAGGCTCTATCATCAACATGACTTCCGTTGTTGGCATTAAAGGAAATGCCGGACAGGCAAATTACGCGGCTTCAAAAGCTGGAGTAATCGGCTTCTCGAAATCCATTGCGCTGGAGTTGGGTTCAAGAAACATCCGTTGCAACGCCATCGCTCCTGGTTTCATTGAAACCGAAATGACGGCCGCTTTGGACGAAAAAACGGTTCAGGGCTGGAGAGAAGGAATTCCGTTGAAACGTGGCGGACAGCCGGAAGACGTGGCAAATGCGTGCGTGTTCCTGGGTTCCGATATGTCGGCGTACATCACCGGTCAGGTGCTGAATGTGGATGGTGGAATGCTGACTTAGGAGCAACAGACTGAATTATATCTCCCAAAAAAACACCCGCTTTCCACTGCAATCTTTTTTTTTCAAAAAAGGATTTCCGTTGCAAGCGGGGCTAGAATAAAATTTATTTCTTCTTTTGAGGAAAAACGAAAATCCATTCAGTTCTTCTGAATGGATTTTTATGTTAATGTGACAGGGTTCCTGTTAGCTGTTGCGTAATCGACGACCTAGGAAATGGAGCCGTTAAAAAATTGTAAAGAATTTCCGTTAAAAATTTCCAGTGTTTGAGTGGCGGCACAAATCAGAATTATTCAAAACCATTTTCTTTCCGCCCGAGTTTGGAAATTTTAGGAAATTATTTAGAATTTTAGGCGGAGTTTCCAGTCTTGAACTTTTGGTTATTTTGTTTCAAGACAAAAGAACTGATATCAAAAAATTAGAAATTAATTTTACATTTTATCCCAACTCCTTACTAAAACAAATAGATGTCTCCACACCTTTATACTGTCCGTAATTTTCAATCTGCTCATAAGTCTTCCTGTAAAGCTTTATCGCTTCTTTTTGGCCGGTTCCGGTCTCCAGAATTACCTTTTTAAACTGAAGCTCCTTTGCCCATTGTTCAAGTTCATTTAGAATCGCTGACGCATAACCCTTCCCCCGGAATTCCGGGATCACGAACATCCGTTTGATTTCCGCAGTTTCTCCATCATAACCTTTAATAGCGCCACAACCTACCGGATTTTCCTCTTCAAAAAGAACAATACAGTGTTGCAGCGCGTCAATTTTATTAAACTGGTCATAGAATGCGTGATCGTCGCCATCAACATACGCAAGGTACTCATCCAGCATTTTAACAAGCTGTTTAAAATCCTGGTTTTCAGAGTTGGTTCTTAGGAGTTTCATGTTCAAGATATCAGAAATTAATACAGTATTCGCTTACAGTTTATTTCCATGAATAGGACAGTAAACATAGTTTCCGGGGAGCTTCTCCTGATTTACAGGACATGTTTTATCCGAAAGTAAGGACACCAAAGGAAGCTGCCATGTAAAAACATCTTTATTCACTTCAACTTTAAGTTCGCCTGCTTTTCTTGGATCAATCATAATTTTACCGTCTTTTTTGTTGTTATAAACGAAAAACGACATTCCCGAACCCATCTTTCCTGCCATTTCAGTAAACAGTGGTTTCAGTACTTCATTGATGATGATTGCAACTTTTCCATCTATTTGTGAATCTTTTAAAAGAGGAACTTTTTCACCCTGAAGTCCGTAGAGGGTGACTCCGTTATTAAGTTTATTGACTTTGAAATCAGTACCATTTATAGTATAATCTCCAGCGATAATAATAGTATATTCTTCAAGTAAATCCTTTATATAAGCGATTTGTTCAGGGGTAGCTCCTCCATTTTCTCCAATAGCAAGTTCCCAGTAATCAGCGGGAATCCACCATACAAGTTTAAGGTTTTCTTGAGACTGTCTTGTGTATTGTATTTCCTCAAGCATTTTTTCAGAGGTGCTTTTTTGCTGTGCAGAAATCTGAAGTCCGGCAAAAAAGGTAAGTAAAAAAAGTATTTTTTTCATTGATAATGGCTTAATTCCCAAAAACCTCATTATGCTGCTCCGCCACTCGGATAAAAGTGGTCCTTTTCGACAGTTCGCGCAGTTCTGACGCGCCTACATAAGTACACGTAGACCGCACGCCGCCCAGAATATCTTTCACAGTCTCCGAAACCGGTCCTTTATAGGGAACTTTCACGGTTTTTCCTTCAGAAGCGCGGTATTCAGCCACGCCACCCGCGTGTTTATCCATCGCGGTCTGCGAACTCATTCCATAGAAAAGCCTGAATTTTTTGCCGTGCTCTTCCACAATATCGCCGCCACTTTCGTCGTGTCCGGCGAACATACCGCCCAACATCACGAAGTCTGTGCCACCGCCAAAAGCTTTAGCTACATCTCCGGGAATCTTGCATCCACCGTCAGAAATAATATGTCCGCCAAGTCCGTGTGCAGCATCGGCACACTCAATAATAGCTGAAAGTTGTGGGTAACCCACGCCGGTTTTAATCCTTGTGGTACACACAGAACCCGGCCCGATTCCTACCTTTATCACATCAGCTCCGGCGAGAATAAGCTCCTCAACCATTTCGCCGGTCACCACGTTTCCGGCCATAATTGTTTTGTTCGGAAAATTCCTGCGGGTATTCTTTACAAACTCAACAAAATGTTCGGAATAACCGTTGGCAACATCGATGCAAAGAAATTCTATTTTTGGATGCTGATCGATAATCTGTTTGATTTTTTCTTCATCAGCTTTCCCGGTTCCTGTGCTTAAGGCGATATATTCGTAAATTGAGTCGGGCTGACTGTTCAGAAAAGCGCTCCATTCTTCCGGAGTATAATGTTTGTGAATGGCAGTAATAATTTTTTCTTTCGCCAGTGCTTCTGCCATTTCGAAAGTTCCGACCGTATCCATATTGGCGGCGATAATCGGCACGCCGCTCCATTTTTTCTTTGAATTCACAAACGTGAAATTCCGTTCTAAACTTACCTGAGATCTCGATTTCAGCGTAGATCGTTTCGGGCGGATCATTACGTCCTTAAAGCCCAATTTTATTTCGTATTCTATTCGCATTCTCTGTTTTTTACTTTTAAGTGAGTAACTAAGGTAAGCGAAATAAATTTTAGAAGCAAAAATGTAATAAATCCATTTTGGATGAATTTAACCAGACGAAAAAGGTTTTGCACTTTCTAAACTCAGTCTTTCAGATACACTTCCAGCTGCAGCTTGAGCCATGGGCCTTCCCATTCTTTGGCGGCCACTTTTGCGTAGAACTGCTTTCCCGCGTCCATCAGTCTGGCGATGGTCTGGTTTTTCGACTTGGGAATATACCCCAGCTTCTGGTCTTTAAAAAGGACTTTCACTGCAAAGCGGTCAAACTCATTATCGGGTTCCCGCTGCAGCATGAGCTCCGAAATCTTAATTTCGATCTGTGTTTCAATGTCGTGCAGGTTAAGGTAGGAGGTGCCTGCTACAATGGACTCCAGCGCCAGAATATCTTCTTCAAAAGCTTTAAAGGTAATCTGCCCTCCGCTGATGAGTTTCAGCAGGGCAGGATCCGTTTTGCTGAGTCCGGTGTTGGGGTTATCGCTCATAGGTTTCCTTAATGAGTTCGTAATCTGCAGTTTTCTCCGCCAGTGCGGCGTTATATTCTTCAATATCTTTAATCACCGCCTGCTGTTTTTCAGCTACCCATTCTTCATCGTGCAGCTGGTCGGCGAGACTGAACGGAAAGTCGCTTTCCAGCTGTTTTTTCTCAGCTGTGAGTTCGGTAATGCCGTTTTTTAAAGTGTTAATGTGCCGGTGTATTTCTTCTTCTGAAAGTTCTTTGGGTTCGCTCTCGGCCGCGGCAACCACGTCGGCATACACAATTTCCAGGGCTTTGAACCGCTCCAGGTCACCGGTTTTATAGGCCTCGTGAAACTGATGCCACACCTCCTTTTGGTCGGGGGTAAGATTGGGATTGATGTCCGGATGCAGCGCTTTGGCAACATTCCGGAATAGCTTGCGAAGCTCAGCGCTCTCTTCCGGCGAACTCAGATTGCTGAGTACCGCTTTGCCGAAAGAGATCTTGTTTTTGGCCGCCGTGATCTCGCCAAGGGCTTCACGCGTCATCTTCGCCACAGCGCCTTCAATCTGTTTAAAATCTGGATAAACGCCAAGATTAATCGCCTGGTGCGCGAGCTGAATCTTTTTCTTCAGCGCTTTAAGTTCAATCTGGAGTTCGAGCAATTCTACTTCATATTTTCCGATTTGGGTGGAATACAGCGCTTCAAGCTGCACTTTCTCCCAGTTTTTCATCACCTCTACTTCATTGAGAAGAGCGGTATAACCGGATTTAAGGTACTGAAGGTCGGTATGAAGTTCCTGGGTTGTCATTACTGCAATTTAATAAAAAATCTTTAGAATGCACGGCATACACCAAGGAAGGCCATGAAGGTGATGGCTTGATGTCATCAATAATGGTATACTCAAACAATATTTAAAAAACCGCAGTAAACGGTTTGTTTTTAAGTCTATTTTTCTTACTTTTACAACACGCTGCTAATCAGACTGCTGTATTTCACAGTATCGGTCAAAACCAAGTTATTTTCGCTATTAAATTCTCCCCATCCCCTTACTGTAAACAGATCCCCGAGGTTGAGCCGTAGTTGCGCCGTACTTCCCTGTACACTCCTTCAGGTGTCCCTCCGGACTCCTTCGGAAAAGAAGCATGTATCCCGAAGGAGTTCCGAATCATGTCCGAATCATCCCCGAACGAGGTACTTCCAAGGAGGTGGATTGCAGGAGGGAAAAAATAAAGAAGGTTAGCGGTAAGGTTATTCCAGAATTCCTTTAAGATCTTTCATATATTCATAAGCCGTTAAATCAAATTTCACCGGAACCACCGAAATATAACCTTCCGACAGGGCTACTTCATCAGCATCAGGACTCGTATCCATATTATTGAAATATCCTGAGAGCCAGAAATACGTTTTCCCGTGCGGATTCACCCGCTGGTCAAAGCTTTCTTCCCATTTGGCGTCGGCCTGTTTGCAGACTCTGATACCCTTGATTTCTTCTTTCACAAGTTTGGGAATGTTCACGTTGAGAACCACACCTTTAGGCATTGGGTTTTCCAGAACTTTTTTTACAATCTCCTGGATATGGCTTTTTGCCTGAGTGAAATCGGCGTCCCAGGAAAAATCAAGCAGCGAGAATCCAATCGCCTGAAGACCTTCTACACCGGCTTCAACCGCTGCCGAAATGGTTCCTGAATAAATAACATTGATCGAAGAATTCGCACCGTGATTAATTCCTGAAACTACAATGTCCGGTTTTCTTGTAAGGATTTTGTCCAGAGCAAATTTTACGCAGTCAACCGGCGTTCCGCTTAAGGAGTAATCTTTCTGCGGACCTTCAAGGTTTATTTCTTCAAATGTAAGGGTTGAATTGATGGTGATGGCGTGACCTTTTCCGCTTTGCGGTGAGTTTGGCGCTACTACCACCACTTCACCGATTTCATTCATAAAACTTACTAAATTCCGTATGCCGGGTGCTGTAATTCCATCGTCATTTGTTACTAATATCAAAGGTCTGTGCATATAAATAAGGGTTTTCAACAAAATTACTTAAAAATATAGTGTTCAAATATAAATAAGGTATTAATTTTGATACTTTGTAAAATCCTGTAACAAAACAGGAATAACCTTAACAAATCAGATATTAGTAAATAATTATATGTTCAAGAAATTAAAAATCAATACTTTACTGCTGTTCATTCCGCTTACAAGCTTAGTGTTCTGCTTTAATTCCCCAAAAAATGATGACGATAAAATGTCAACAATTATGGTGAGCGTAAAAAATACGCTCAGTTATCTTCACTACGCTCCGAAACCCATTAATGATGCTTATTCTCAGGACGTTTACAAGCACTATTTCGAAATGGTAGATGCTTCTAAAAGATATTTCCTTCAATCTGATATGGACGAGTTTGCCAAACATAAAACCAAGCTTGATGATTACCTGAATCAGGGTGATCTTACCTTCTATAAACTCACAATAGACAGGCTTTATCAAAGGGTTGATGAAATCGATAAGATTACTCAGGATATCTTGAGCAAACCTATTAATTTAGAGGAAGATGAAACGCTGGTTCTTGAGCCTAAACTCAAGAAGAATTCCACCAACGCTAAGGAACTTTCGGCAGAATGGAAAAAATACATCAAGTATAATATTCTTCAGGAAATGGAATCTTTAAGCGCTAAAGAAGAAATGCAGAAAGAGAAAAAAGATTCTGTTCAGAAGTTTAATCTGAAGGATACTATCAAACTTGAAATCCTTACTCCCGAACAGAAAAGAGTTAAAGCAACAGAAGAGGTTAAAGACCTTATCACCGACACTTTCAGAAGGTTTAAGAAAAGAAACAAGATGGATTGGTTTACAGTTTATATGAATGCATATACTGAAGTTTTCGATCCGCACACGAACTATTATTCCCCGAAAAATAAGGAAGATTTCGATACGCAGTTCACTGGAAAAGTAATCGGAATCGGTGCTATTATTCAGGAAAAAAGAGGATATCTGTACCTTGGAGCCCTCACGATTGGCGCACCCGCGTGGAAATCGAAACAGCTTTCCGAAGGTGATAAAATCTTAAAAGTACGCTCGAAACCAAACGAAGATCCTGTAAATGTTGTTGGGATGCTTTCTGACGAAGCTGTTAGATTGATTCGCGGTGAAAAAGGAACAAAAGTGACTTTAACCGTTGAGAAAAAAGACAAAACCATT
>JAANMX010003921.1_pt1 | contig 12425 bp, 10 predicted proteins | sample 7279681 | NCBI WGS metagenome assembly JAANMX01 (sample SAMN14094542, study PRJNA606508) | bioreactor metagenome | isolation source: A lab-scale SPAN reactor treating ammonium-rich wastewater day 351 | place: Ireland: Galway | collected 2018-01-01
TACCGGTCCCGGCGCGGCGCCCGCAAGCGCTTTGTGCCCCGGGTCGATTCACCCTTGCATCTTCGCTAATCGGCGCTGATCGTTGGGGCGGCCGAACGGAGATCAGCGAAGATGGGCGCGGATCAGCGTTCCGAACCCTTTCCCGTCCCGTAGTCATTCCGGACCGGTTTCCCGCTTGTGATGGGGTCGAGGATATTGGCGCGGAGGTCGGCGGCCTGTGGCGAATCGGGGGGGAGGAGGGCGACGGCGGCGTCGGCGGCGCGTTTCGCCTCGTCAAAGTTCCCGGCCTCGGCGTGGGCGGCGGCGAGTGCGAGGAGGCTCTGGAGATTTTTGTTTTGGGTCAACTCGCAGGCCCTCATGGCGCAGCGGAGGGCCTCTGGGCCATCGCGGACGTCGGGACTTTTGTGGGTGGCGAGGAGGAGCGCGAGGTTGCAGTGGGCGGCGGCGTGGTCGGGATCGAGTTCGATGGCCTTGCGGTAGGAGCGGATCGCGTCCGCGATGCGCCCGGCCTTGGCCAAAACGACGCCGAGGTTCGCGTGGCCGGACGCGTACTTGGGGCGGCAGCGGACGGCCTCCGAATAGTGATGCAGGGCTTCGTCCAACCTCCCGGCATAGGTGAGGAACTGGCCGAGGTTATTGTGGGCGAAGGCGTTTTCGCCATTGAGTTCCAGGGCCTTGCGGTAGGCCTTTTCCGCCTCGGCCGGATTGCCGGCGAGCATGAGGGCATCGCCGAAATGGCGGCAGGCCTCGTCGTCGAGCGGGTCGATGCGGAGGGCCATCTGGAGGTGGCGGATCGCCTCGGGGATCTGGCGGAGTCGGATGAGCGTCTGGGCGAAGTAGCGGTGGGCGTTGCCGTTGAGGGGGTCGAGGGCGAGGGCGCGGCGGTACTGCTCGATCGCGTCGGCCGGTCGGCTGAGCGAATCGAGCACGTAGCCGTAGGCGACGTGCGTGGGGGAGTAGTTATCGCGCAGCGCGAGCGAGTCCTTGAGGAATGTCTCGGCGCGGTCGAGTTTGCCAGCTTCGGCGAGGGCGTGGCCCTCCTTCATCAGGCGCCGGTAATCGACGGCGGGGGTGTCGATCGCGAGGATGCCGTCGCCTGGGAGGTTCGCGAACTCCGGGAGGTTGACGGCGCGGTTGGCGGCGGTGCAATCGGGCAGCAGGACCGCGGGCGAGTCCATCCCGCTCTTATCCACGTGGGCGAGGAATATCCGCGTGAAGGGGCCAAAGGCCTTCGAGGAAAACGCGAGCCATCGGCCATTGGGCGACCATGAGTGCCACGAGTTCATGGGCTCCATGTTGCAGCGCATGACGCGCGGCTGGCCGCCGGATGCCGGGATGATGCACAGCTTCGAGTCGGGTCGCATCAGCAGGCCGTTCTTGGCCTGGACGAAGACAATCCACTTGCCGTCGGGGGAGAACTTCGGGAACGAGTTGCTCTTGCCGTTATGCGAGGCGCCGATGACGGGTTCGGCGGTGCCGCCCGCGCCGCCGTTGAAGGGGATGCGGTACAGGTCGTATTGGATCTGCGTCTCGTTCGGGTCGTTGGCGCGGGTGGCCCTCGGCCCCTTGCCGTAGCTATCGCGGGCGCTCGCGCGGATGAATAGGATCTCGCGGCCGTCGGGGCTCCACTCGGGGTTGGACTGGACGAACGCCGGGTCGTCGGCTCCGGGGAGCGTCGCGATCTTGCCGTCGGTCGTATCGTAGCACGCGAGGACGCCGCGCGTGGGGTAGAAGGTCTGCAGGAAGCGGAAGTCCATGTAGTTCTGGACATAGACCTGCTCGCGGATCGTGGCGGCGACGTGGCGCCCGTCGGGCGAGATGCGCGGGAATAGGCCGTAGGAGACGGTGGCGTTGGGGTCGCTGTGGCGCTGCGCGTTCCACGAGAAGACGTCATCCCGCCCGATCGACATGCGCTGTCCCGTCGGCACGACGGCGTGCGCGCCCTTGTCGCCGTCCGGCCCGTCCACGTCGAGGGAGAGCCGGCCGCCATCGGCGCTGAAGGAGTGGCAATTGGCGCAGGTGGGCATGTTCTGCATGACGGCCGGGGCGTCGGGCTTGGAGATATCGCGCAGCCGCCATCGGATGAGGGGGACGGCGTCATCGGCGAGCGGCTTCACGACGCCCTCTTTCGTGCGCGTGGGCATGAGGGGGACGTCGCGATAGAAGATGGGGGCGCCCACGGGGTCGCGGGATGTGCGGAATGCGACGGCACCTGTCGAGAGGACGCGGATCGGTTGACCCGCGGCGGGAACCGGGCGATCCAACCCATAGACCGTCACCGTTAGGGCGTTGGCCACCGACTGTCGCTTGATCAGGGCCCAGGTGGCTTCCGACGGGCGCCAGCCCCGAGTCGAGGCGATCCGGGGCGACTCCTCGTAGGGGTTGTCATCGCGGAGGCAGTCCGGATCGATCTTTGGCGCGATGCGCCGCCCGTCGCAGAGGACATGGAGGGTGCCATCCTCCGGACCGAAGCGCAGGGTCAGCAGCCAGGCCGTGGCGCCGGAATCGTCGTGCCAGAGGATCTCGGGCGCGACGATGTCGGGCGGGAACAGGGATCCCTCGAACGGATAGCGGACCTCCAACGAGGGCGGGGGGGTGGCGGACCCGATCGCGGGCAAGATCGTTTGGATGACCCCTTGGGCGGGTCGTCCGCCGCTGTCGATCCCGTGGAGGAGGAACGTGTCGGTTCCCGGAGGAGCCGCCGCCAGCGACGCGCAGCCGAGAGCAAATGCCGCGCACGGGCCAAAGAGAGGCCGATTGGTCCGGGGTGCTCGGGATCTGGTGCGCATGGCGGTCGCCGGAAAGGTACCGCCACCGCTCGAAAACTCACGCGCCGAAAACGGAGCGGGGCCAGCTCGGAAATGGTAACCCCGCGCAGGGACAGTCCACCCGCCTCAGGCGGGCGGGGACGCAGGGGAGGGTCTTGGCGGATTCATCGCTATTTATTTTCGTGCGCGGAGGCAGAGATTCCGGTAGCCGAACGCCCCAAGGCGTTTGGCCCGTGCCGCCAGGGCCGTCGGCCAAACGCTTGCGCGTTCGGCTACATTTCTGCCCCGCGTGCGGGGCGTCCTCGCACCGCCTTGGCGCGGCGAGAAGGGAGAGGCGCCTGCCATTCCTCTCGACCTGCGATGGCCTGCCTGCTGGGCTATTCCCATCCGCTGGAGGAAGACGCATCATGACAAATGCAACGGAGGCAGGCATGACCCGGCGACGGGTGATCAAAATCGCGGTGGGCGGCGCGTCGGGCGCCATCGCGGGAGCGATCCTGGGGGCGCGCGCGCACGGCGCCGAAGCCGACGGCGCGGATCCGAGGATCCAGGGACCGTTTCCGATCCTGTCGACGCCCTTCACGGCGTCGGGCGCCGTCGACTTCGAGGCGCTCGCCCGGTCGGCCCGCTACGTCGACTGGTGCGACTGTCCGGGCATGATCTGGCCCCAGTCGGGCGACAGCGTTGATCTGCTGACGTCCGACGAGAAGCTCCAGGGCATGGAGGTGCTAGCCAAAGCCTCCCGCGGCCTTCGCGCCGCGCTGTGCCTGGGCGTGCAGGGCAAAGACGCGGAAGAGATGCTCCACTTCGCCAGGCATGCGGAAAGGCTGGCCCCGGCGGCATTCATCTCGCGGCCGCCGGACTCGGGCAAGACGGAAGACGACATGCGCCAATACTGGCATGCCCTCGCCGCGGTCACGAGGCGTCCCGTTTTCATCCAGACCACGGGAGGCGTGGCCTACAAGGGTCCGATCCCCTCGGTGGAGCTCCTGATCGAGTTGGCCAAGGCATTCCCGCATTTCGGCTACGTCAAAGAGGAAGCGGGCGACGTCATCGCCCGCACGCGCGCCCTGGTCGCGGCGAAGCCGCCGATCCGGCGCGTCTTCGGCGCCCGCGGGGGCTTCGGTTGGCTCTATGAGCTGCGGCTCGGGGCGGAAGGCCTGATCACGGAGCGTGCCATCTACGCCGACGTCCTCACACGAATATGGCAACTTCACCGGAGCGGCTCCGATCCCGCCGCCCTGCGAGATGCTTACAGCAAATTCCTTCTCATGATCAATCTGGGCAAGACCCACCCCGGCGATCTGCGCGGCTACCAGTTGTACCTCTGGAAGAAGCGCGGCGTGTTCCGGACGATGGTCTCCCGCGACTACGGGCCCAAGGGATCCATCCCGAAGTCCCCCATCGTCTCGGAGCTAAAATTGAGCGGGGACCAGATCGCCGAGATCGAATATCGGTTCGAGGGATTGAGGCCCTACCAGAAGCCGGGCGCGCCCCGATTGGACGAGCCTTGACAGGGTGCCATGCGTAGCGTCCAGAGTGGTGGAACATGAGAGAACACACCGCACATCGCTTCCGGAATGCGTCCGCGCGCGCCGGGCTGATATTGGGCCTCTTCCTGCAGGTTGGGATTTCGTCGGCGCGGCAGCCCAACCTGATCTTCATCCTGTCGGACGACATCGCCATGGGGGACCTCGGCTGCTACGGGCAGAAGTTGATCCGCACGCCGAACCTGGACCGCATGGCGGCGGAGGGGACCCGGTATCTGCAGGCGTATTCTGGCACCACGGTGTGCGCGCCGTCGCGGGCCTCGCTGAACACCGGATTGCACATGGGTCACTGCCCGATCCGCGCCAACCGCGAGATCCAGCCCGTGGGGCAGATGCCTCTGCCCGAGGGCGCCGTGACCGTCGCCAAGCTGCTCAAGGGCGCGGGCTACGCGACCGCCTGCATCGGGAAGTGGGGCATGGGCATGTTCGACACGACGGGCAGTCCCCTGAAGGTGGGCTACGACCATTTCTTCGGATATAATTGCCAGCGCCACGCGCATTCCTATTTCCCGACCTATCTGTACGACGACGACCGGCGATTCGATTTGCCCGGCAACGACGGGAAGGGGGTGGGCAAGACCTACGCGCAGGATCTGATCGCCGACGCGACCCTGAAGTGGATCCGCGCCAATGCCGGGACGCCGTTCTTTCTCTTTTACGCGGTCACCCTGCCGCACGGGCGATTCGAGATCGACGACCAGGGGCAGTACGCGGGCAAGCCGTGGACCGACCAGCAGAAGAACTATGCGGCGATGGTGACGCGCCTGGATTCTGACGTCGGCCGGGTCCTGGCCCTGCTCAAGGAGTTGAAGCTGGACGAGGCGACGCTGGTCATGTTCTCGGGCGACAACGGCTCCTCGTTCGATCCCGAGTCGGAGATCGGCAGGCTCTTTGATCAGGCGATGGGCGGGAGGCTGCGCGGTTTCAAGCGCTCCATGTATGAGGGGGGGCTGCGGCAGGCGGCCATCGCGCGGTGGCCGGGCCAGATCCCCGCGGGGCGCGTGGCCGAGGAACCCTGGGCCTTCTGGGACTTTTTGCCCACGGTCGCCGAGCTCGCTGGCGCGGCATTGCCGGATGGGTTCAAGACGGACGGCAAATCCCTCGTGTCGTTCCTGAAGGGCGGTCCCGCGCCGAAGCGGGAATGCTTCTATTGGGAACTGCACGAGAAGTCGTCCATCCAGGCCGTGCGCTTCGACGATTGGAAGGCGGTGCGCAACGGCCCGTCCGCGCCGATCGAGTTGTATGACCTCGGGGCGGATTCCGGAGAAGCGAAGGATCTCGCGGCGGAGAAGCCGGACATCGTCGCGAGGGCCGAGGCGCTGATGCGCTCGGAGCGCGGCGAGGACCCGAATTGGCCCATGGTCGAGCGGAGGGCGGCGCCGAAGAAGAAGGGGAAGAAGAAGTGAAGGGGGCGGTCGGGCAAGTGTAGCCCATCTGGTCACAGATGGGTCGGGCGGTGGAGCGTCCGCGGTCTGACGACCGTGGCTACGTCCCGGATCACGCGGATGGGTCCGTCCTCAGAACTTGCGTTCCCTTATCACCCGGATGTCGCTCTCGTACGCCACCATCGCGAATCGCGGGAAGAATTCTGCCCCGAGGCGATCGAGGAGGGCGTCGGCGGCATCGGGGCGGATGATGACCTCGAATTGGACGTTGGTGAATTCGGCCATGTCGCCGGTGCGGGGGCCGTGGGCGCCGGAGCCCTCGACGGGGAAGACGGTGTAGCCCGCGGCGCCGCTATCTTTCAGGAGGGCCTGGACGGGTTCGCGGGCGAGGGCCTCGCAGATGATCGTGATCAGCTTGGTGGGGTGGGTCTTCATGGGTCAGGGCGAGAGGCGCCGGGCGAGCTCATAATACAATGGGATGCCGAGCGTGATATTGAAAGGGAAAGTGATGGCGAGGGATGAGGTGAGGTAGAGGGTGGGGTTGGCGTCTGGGAGGGAGAGGCGCATCGCGGCGGGCGCGGCGATGTACGACGCGCTGGCGGCGAGGACGCCCATGAGGGTTTCGCCTCCGACGCTGAGGCCCACGGCCTTGCCCAGGAGGACGCCGATGCAGCCGTTGACCAGGGGTGCCCCGATGCCGAAGGCCAGCAGGAATGGGCCGACCCGGCGGAGGTCGGAGAGCCTGCGGCCCGCCACCATCCCCATCTCCAGTAGGAACAGCGCGAGGACACCCTGGAATGGGGTGACGAAGAACCCCTGCACCGCGGCCATGCCGGCCTTTCCGCTCAGTGTCCCAATGATCATGGACCCCACGAGAAGCAAGACGCTGCGCCCGAGGAATGCCTCTCGCAGCGCGAGGGCGGTCATGGCGGCCTGCGACCGGCCCCCGCCACCGGCCGCCTTGCCCAGCAGGATGCCCACGACGATCGCCGGCGACTCCATCACCGCGAGGAATGCCGAGGCATAGGGCTCGTAACCCTCCCGGGAGTGATTCAGAAAATTGGTGGCCGCGATGAAGGTCACCGCGCTCACCGAGCCGTAGTGCGCGGCGATGGCGGCGGCATCGGGCCGCGGCAGTCTGCCCCCGTGGCGGAGGACCGGATAGGTCCACAGGGGGATCAGCGCGCCCAGCGCGACCGCCGCCATGGCGGGCAACCATACGGCGCCGATGCCGGCCTCGGCGATGGCAACCCCGCCCTTGAAGCCGATGCTCGCCAGCAGGTAGATGGTCAGGGCGATGTAGAGCGGCTCGGGGAATTTCAGGTCGCTCCGGCTGACGGCGGCAAACACGCCGAGGGCGAAGAACAGCACGGCGGGACTCAGGAGGTTGGCGCGGATGGCCTCGAGGAGTTCCATGGGATCAGTCTCCCTGGGACATGGACCGGATCCTGCGATCCTTGGCGGCGGATTCCGTCGCGAGGGAGGCCTTGAATCTCAGGACCCGCTGGGTCATCCGGCGATCGCCGGTGGCGATGATCTGCGCGGCGAGGAGGCCCGCATTTCGCCCGCCGCCGATCGCGACCGTGGCGACGGGGACGCCGGCGGGCATCTGGACGATCGAGAGGAGGGAGTCGAGGCCCTTGAGGGTCTTGGACTCCACGGGTACCCCGACGACGGGCAGGGGCGTATGGCTGGCGATCATGCCGGGCAGATGCGCCGCGCCGCCGGCGCCCGCTATGATGACCCTGAGGCCGCGCCGATGGGCCTCGCGCCCGTATCGGGCCATGAGGTCTGGTGTCCGGTGGGCGGACACGACGCGCGTCTCGTACGGGATGCCGAACTCCTGGCAGACCCTGGCGGCGGGCTCGAGCGTCGGCCAGTCCGAGTCGCTTCCCATGACGATGCCGACCAGGGGGGTATCCTTGCTCATGGTTTGCCTCCGAAGCGGATCATCGCGGCGGCGTCCTGTGCCATGGCCAGCGCCTCTTCGATCGAGTCGCCCAGGGCGGTCACATGTCCCATCTTGCGTCCCGCGCCCGCCATGGCCTTGCCATAGATGTGCACATGGGCGCCGGGCACCGCAAGCGCGCGCTCTAGGCCGGCCGGGCGACCCGCGCCCCTCGCGTGACCCAAGAGGTTGACCATGGCCGCGGCGGGTGCCAGCAGCCGCGTCGAGCCGAGCGGCCAACCCATCACGGCCCGGACGTGGTTCTCGAACTGCGAGCAGGCGCAGGCCTCGATGGTGTAATGGCCGGAATTGTGGACCCGGGGGGCGAGTTCGTTGAAGGCAACGTCTCCGTCCTCGAGCAAAAACATCTCGACGCCGAAGCTCCCGATCCCGCCCACGGCAGTGACCGCGCGCATCGCCATATCGAGGGCGCGGCGCTCGATCTCCGGGGAGACCCGGGCGGGGGCCTTGACGACGTGGCAGATGTGGTCCTCTTGGATGGACTCGACGAGGGGATAGGTCGCCGTCTCCCCGTTGAGCCCGCGGGTGATGATGGTCGCCAATTCCTTAACGAAGGGGCAGTAGGCCTCCACGTACAGGGGGGCCGTGCCGCCGCCCAGGCGGGCCCATGCGGTCGCGATGTCCCCGTCGCCCCGCAGGGTGGCATTGCCCTTGCCGTCGTAGCCGTTGCGGCGCGCCTTCAAAACGAGGGGCCAACCGTATTCCGCGGCGGCCTCCAGGATCTCCGACCGATCGGCTATCTCGCGGAACCCCGGGACGGAGACACCGGCCGCGGCGACGGTTTTCTTCTGGATGAACTTGTCCTGGGAGAGCCTGAGAGTGGTGGGTGTGGGATAGACGGGATGGCCGCACTCCTCGAGGGTCGCCAGCGCCCCCGCGTCGACGAACTCGTTTTCGAGGGTCACCGTATCGACCATGGACGCGAGCCGGAGCAGCGCTTCGGGGTCGTCCCAGTCACCGACCACGGAATGGGAGGCGAGGTTGGCGGCGGGGCTGTAGTTGTTGCGCTCGAGGACCACGACATCGCATCCGAGCTGGAGGCCGGCCATCGCGGTCATCTTGGCGAGCTGGCCGCCACCGACGACGCCGAGGCGCAGGCCGACGCCCCGGGCGGCCGTGGCGGCGCCGCGGTATTCCACTATCTCCGCGTCGTAGGTCTCGTGCATGGTGCCGGGAGAGGATAGCAGCCTGTTGGGCTTTACCAAGCCCTGAAGGCCCATCCCGCCAAATCCCGGCTCCGCCGGACGAAAGGGTGGCGCCGACGCGTCGCTCTGCCGCATCGACCCGGTCGATTCGTCCAGCCCTCCTGAGTTCCAGATCGCCCACCGAATCTCCCGGGGTGCCTTTTTTCTCGGTTTGCGGGCGATGCGGGCTAGGGTTTTGGCCATGGGCTGGATCGCGTTATTTGCCTTGCTGGTGGCGGCCGTGCCTGCCGCGGGTGCGGGCAGGCCCGAGGGGGTGCGGGCGGCGGCCTTCGGTTTCGACGCGTCCGACGCGACGCGGGCGCTGCAGGCGGCGATCGGGTCGGGCGCGGGGCGCGTGATCGTGGAGGACGTGGGGGGGCCGTGGGTGATCGGGGAGACGATCCGCCTGGCGAGCGATCAGGAGATCGTGTTTGAGGAAGGGGTGGAGGTGGTGGCGAAGGCGGGGGCGTTCCGTGGCAAGACGGAGGTGCTGTTCGACGCGGAGGCCGTGCGGAACGTGGTGCTCGCGGGGCGCGGGGCGACGCTGCGGATGCGCAAGGCGGACTACCAGGGCGAGGGGTACGAGAAGTCGGAGTGGCGGCATCTGGTGCGGTTGCGGGCGTGCACCAACGTGACGATCTCGGGTTTGACGCTGGCCGAGAGCGGGGGGGACGGGATCTACGTGGGCGCGGGGAAGGGCGGGGAGCCGTGCCTGGGCGTGGCGATCAAAGGCGTGACCTGCGCCGACAACCACCGGCAGGGCATCAGCGTGATCAGCGCGGAAGATCTGCTGATCGAGGATTGCGTCCTGAAGGGGACCCGGGGCACGGCGCCGCAGGCGGGCATCGACTTCGAGCCGAACCGTCCGGACGAGCGACTCGTGGGATGCGTGATGCGCCGATGCGTGGTGGAGGGGAACGCGGGTCGAGGGCTTCTCTTCGCGCTGCACCAGTTGCGTGGCGCATCGGCGCCGATCGCGATCCGGATTGAGGACTGCGATGTGCGGGGCAACGGGCAAGAGGCGGTCCGGTTCCACGTGAAGAATGGCGAGGGCGCCGACGCGGTGCGCGGCAGTTGCGAGTTCGTGGATTGCCGGTTTGGGGCGGCGGGTCCGCCCCCCATCTCGATTTCGGGCAACGCCCCGGCTGGGGTCGGGCTGCGGTTTGAGAGGTGCCGGATCGACGCGACGGGCATGGCCGATGCCTCGAGGCGGCCGGTGGAGTTCGCGATGCGGTCGGATGACGTGGGGCCGATCGGCGGCGCGGAGTTCGTCGACTGCGTCATCGAGGATCGGGTGGATCGGGCACCGATCGGGTATGCGGGAGGGCTTTCCGGGTGGGGGATCGAGGGTGTCTCTGGGGCATTGAGCGTGTCGCGCGGCGGGGTTGGGGTCAGGCATGTGGTGGATGCCGCGACGCTGGCGAAATGGATCCCGATCCAACGGTTTCGCCGATTCGAGGGGCGGGACTATGAGCCGACGGCATTCGCGCCTCTGGCGGCGGGGGATTATCGGGGCGGGGAAGGCGGGGCGCCTCGCGTCCGGGGGCGTGCGACTTATCTCTTGTGGGCCGGAGAGGGGGACGAGGTGATCCTATCGGGGAAGGTGATGCCCGTCGGGCGCGCCGTCCCGCGGGAGGTGGTGCTGGGGGTGACATCCCCTTCGGGCAAGGCCATGCGGGCGTTGAAGGTTGCGGCGGACGGTCCCCCCGAAATGAGATTTGGCGCGGGGGAGGCCGGTGTGTATCGGCTCTCGTGCGAGAAGATGGAGCCCGGCGCCACGCTCGTGCTGGATTCCCCGACCCACCGGCTCTGCCTGTTTTCCTCGGGCGAACCGATCGGCCTGTTCCGTTCGCTCGTGCCCCTGTACTTCGCGGTGCCCGAGGGGACATCCGCTTTCGGGCTGCGGGTCTCGGGCGCCGGAGGCGCCGAAGCTGTGGGGCTCGCGGTGGTCGATGCCACGGGGCAGTTGGTCCTGTCGCGGGAAGCCATAGGCGACACCGAGCAACTCCTCTTTGACGGCGATGCCGCGTCCCGTCCGGGCGTCTGGGAACTGCGGTTTGAGAAACCGGCCACCGGGGTGCTTGAGGACTTCTCGATCTTGGCGGAAGGCATCCCCTCTATCTTCGCGTGGCGCAAGGGGGCGCTCGTGGGGCCGAGACCGTGAGCCGCATCGCCACTGGTGCCGCCCCCGGCCCAAGTCATCGCGCCAGAGCTGGTCCTAAATCGCGGTGGCAGATGGTCTCCTTCGCCAGGGGCTCTGTACGCGAGTATCGGGGCCCCGGCGGGCGCGATTGACAATCGTGGGTCGGGAAGTTAGAAAAAGCGGATGATGTCGTGGAGTCGGCGGATGGCCCTGTGCGCCTTGTTTGCGGCTGGGTGGCTCGCGGGGGCGTGCCCGGGCCTCGCGGCAGGGGCGAGTTTTGAGTTGGGGAAGGTCACCGAATACGTCAACGACCCCGATTACAACCGCACGGACAACACCCAGGACGACAGCCTGAAGTTCGAGAGAAAGTACCACGACTATGGGGCCGTCACCAATAAGCAGAAAGAAGCCCGGCGCGGGCACTACTTTTATGTGAAGTGGCTGGCGAAGCAGCCGGCCAAGGACGTGACGGTGCGGTTCGAGTACCGGCAGCAGGCGACAAAGGGCAAGGTCCACGCGCTGGAGCTGTCGTACCCCGAGGCCAAGGGATGGGAACGGAGCACCTTCAGCGTGGTGGGCGACGCCTATAAGAAGCAGGGGCTGGTGACATGCTGGCGGGTGCTGGTGATGCAGGCCGGCCAGGTCGTCGCGGAGAAGCGGTCGTTTATCTGGTGAGGCGGCGTGCCGGGCCGGGGCCCGGCCGGTCCCGAGAGACGCGATGTTTAGCCTGATGCAGAGCGGCGGCCCGTTGATGTGGCCGATCCTCGTGGCCAGCGTCATCGCGCTGGCGGTGTTTCTCGAGCGGACGATCCAATATCGTCGGCAGACGATCAACGTGGGGGAATTCTTGAAGGGGGTATGCCATCTGGTTCGGCGGAGGCGATTTCCCGAGGCGCTGGCCCGCTGCGAGGAGGCGCACGGGCCGGTGGTCCAGGTGGCGCACGCGGCGATCCGGCACCACCGCTTGCCGAGGGCGGAACTGAAGGAACTGGTGCAGGAGGTCGCCCAGTTGCAGGTGCCGCGCCTGGAGCAGCATCTGGGCGTGCTGGCGACCATAGGGCACGTCACGCCGCTCTTGGGCCTGCTGGGCACGGTGACGGGGATGATCCAGGCATTCGCGCAGGTCCAGGCGAAGGCGGGGACCGCGACGGTGGCGGATCTGGCGGGCGGGATATGGGAATCGCTGGTGACGACCGGGGCCGGGCTGGCCGTCGGCATTCCGGCTTACGTGGCGTATAATTTCTTGGTGACCCGGATGGGCGGGCTGTTGCGCGACATGGAGCGGGCGGGGATCGAGATCGTGCAGGCGCTGGGCGAGCACGCGCAGATCATCGATTTCGAGGAGGCGGTCGGTGGCGGCGAGCGTTCGGCCGGCGGTCCCGCGACATCGGGTGGTCGGGTGTGAAACTGCACACCTCCGCGCGCC
>JAANMX010003922.1_pt1 | contig 12422 bp, 7 predicted proteins | sample 7279681 | NCBI WGS metagenome assembly JAANMX01 (sample SAMN14094542, study PRJNA606508) | bioreactor metagenome | isolation source: A lab-scale SPAN reactor treating ammonium-rich wastewater day 351 | place: Ireland: Galway | collected 2018-01-01
AGCGAACGGGCCAGGCTCTGCACCGCTTCAAGGATCGCCGAGCTGCGGCGTGCATCGGTCTGGCCCAGGTCGTGGACGAACGAGCGATCGATCTTGATCGTCTTCAACGGGAAGCGATGGATATAGCTGAGCGAGGAATAGCCGGTGCCGAAATCGTCCAGCGCGGCGCCGACGCCGGCGTCCTGCAGCCGCTGCAGGATCCGCGCGGCGGCCTCCGGGTCGCCCAGCAGGGTGCCCTCGGTGACCTCGATGCGCAGCCGGGTCGGCGGGAAGCCGGTTTCGCGGAGCAGTTCCAGCAGCCGCTGGTCGAAATCCTCGTACTGGAAATGACGCGCCGAGATGTTGATGCTCATGTGGCTGCCATCCGCCACCAGCGGTGCACCGGCGATGCAGGCCAGCCGGTACATGTGCCAGTCGATGGCTTCGATCAGCCCGCTCTCCTCGGCCACTGGCAGGAAGGCGCCGGGGCCGAGCACGCCGCGTTCGGGGTGCCGCCAGCGGATCAGCGCCTCGTAGCCGATGGTGGCGCCATCGGCCAGCTGCACGATCGGCTGGAAGTACGGTACGAACTCGCCGGCATGCAGCGCGTTGCGCAGCTGCAGTTCCAGCTCCAGCACGTTCATCGCGGCCTTCTGCTGGCTTTCGTCGAACAGCACGAAGCGCTGCCGGCCGGTGGCCTTGGCGCGGTACAGGGCGACGTCGGCGTCGTGCAGCATCTCGTCGATGGTTTGGTAGCGCGGATGGCTGACCGCGATGCCGATGCTGACCGAAGTCTGCAGGTCGCGTTCGCCCACCTGGATCGGCGCCTGCATGCGCGACTGGATGCGCTGGGCGATTTTGCTCGCGGTGGCCGGCTGCGCGCCCTCCTCCAGCAGGATCGCGAACTCGTCGCCGGACAGGCGCGAGACGATGTCCGGGCCGCGCACGCATTCCAGCAGGCGGCGCGAGACTTCGCGCAGCACGGCGTCGCCGGCCAGGTGGCCCAGGCTGTCGTTGAACAGCTTGAAGCGATCCACGTCCAGGTACAGCAGGGCGAAGCTGTTCTGCGGGTTGCGCTGCTGGCTGGACAGCGCGCGCTCCAGGCGGTCGCGCAGGTACAGGCGGTTGGGCAGGCCGGTGAGCGGGTCGTGCATCACCTGGTGCTTGAGCTGGGCCTCGACCTGTTCGCGCACCGAGATTTCCCGGCGCAGCTCGCGGGTGCGCACCTGCACGCGCTGTTCCAGATCGGCGTTGAGGTTGCGCAGCGCCTCGGCGTGGCGGCGGCGCTGCACGCTGTTGGCGAGCTGGTGGGCGACGAAGGTCAGCAGTTCGGCGTCTTCCCGGCTGTAGACCAGGTCGGGCCGGTAGCTCTGCACCACGACCAGGCCCATCACACCCTCCGGGCCCAGCAGCGGCGCGCCCAGCCAGCACACCGCCGGGGTGCGGCTGACGTGGTGCTGTTCGTCCATTTCGCCGAGGGCGACCAGATCGCGCACGCCCTGCTCGTCGATCAGCAGGGTCTTGCCCTGGCGCAGCGCGTACTCGCTCAGGCCACGGCCCAGCGGCCGGTCGCTGCGCCGGTCGCCGGCGGCGTCCACCGAGTACGGGATCTCGAGGCGGCTGCCGTCGGCCGACAGCAGCGCGATGTAGAAGTTCTCGGCATTGATGAGTTCACCGACCGCGTGGTGGACGCTGCGGTAGAAGTCCTCGTCGCGCTCCTGGTTGTTGGTCAGCGCGGCGATCCGGTACAGGGTGGCCTGCAGGTGGGTGGCGCGCTCGCGCTCGGCGATCTGCGCCTGCAGCTGCTGGTTGGCTTCGGCCAGTTCGCGGGTGCGGTCGGCCACGCGCCGCTCCAGCGCTTCCTGGCCACGCTTGCGTTCGACCGCGTTGAGCACGTGCTCGGCGACGAAGCTCAGCACCGCGCAATCGGACTGGGTATAGCCCATGCCCTCGCGGTAGCTCTGCACCACCAGCGCGCCCACGGCCTGCCCGTCGCGGCGCATCGGCACGCCCATGAAGTCGATCGACGGCGTACCAATCGCGTCGTTCTCGGGCAACCCCAGCGTCCGCGCGATCTGCTCGGACGCACCGCGCACCGCGCGGCCGTGGCGGATCAGCCCGAAGGTGAGGCTGCTGCCCATCTGCGCGGTCGGGATGTCCTGTTCGGGGCCGTACATCCGCCCGTCCATCTCGTCGGCGAAATAGATGAAGCGCAGGGTTTCCCGCTGGCGGTCGTACAGCGCGATGTAGAAATTCTCGGCGTACATCAGCCGGCCGATGATCTGGTGCAGGCCGCGCAGCAGGCTCTGCATGTCGCGGTCGGAGCCGGCCATGTCGGCGATGGCGAACAGCGCGTGCTGCAGCTGCTCGGCCTGCTCCAGATCCTTGACCGAGGCCTGCAGGCGCTCGGTCGAGAACAGTTCGGACAGGCGGCGCCCCGCCAGCGCGAGCAGGCGGTTGGGCGCGGGCTCCAGCGTCGCCAGCGCGCCGGGCGCGGCCAGCAGGACGGCGCCGGCCTCGGCTGCGCCCGGAGGCAGCAGGCGCACGTCGGGTGCATCGCCACCGGTCAGCGGGCGGCCGGCGAACGCTGCCACGGCGGCTTTCCGATGCTGCGCGGTGGCGGCGGCCTCTGGCTCGAACATCAGTTCGCCGTGGTCGGTCCAGGCCATCGCAGTGACGGCGATGCCGCAGGCGCGCAGGCCGTCCAGCAGGGTCATGGCCACGGTCCGGGCATCGGTTGCGGCCAGGATCGACAGGCCTGCGGTGGCGAAGTCGGGCAGATCCTGCCCGCAGTCGCTGTGTCCCGGATCTGGAAATCGCCTGTCGCTCATGCACTCGTCCCGGTGGATCGGCACGGCTCCGTCATCGGGGGTGATGATCGTTTCGGATGCCCTGTCCCAGTGTATCGGCCGATGCCGCCGGTTCTTTGGGGGGCGAAAGCGGCCCACCGCGCCTGGCCCGCGGTCAGGGCGCGGCGCCCTGCAGCGACTGTTCCGCCCGCTGCACGTAATCGGCCAGGTACCAGTGGCCATCGATGCGCACCGCCGGCATCCGGGTGTCGATCCGCTTCCCGGCGAGCATGTATTCCAGCCGCAGGGTGGCACTGTCGCCGGTCTGCTGGAGCAGGCTGACATGCAGGCTGCGCAGGGCCGCGTCGATGTCCAGCCCGTACTGCTGGCGCAGCTGGGCCAGCAGGGTGGCGAAGAAGGGCGACAGCCGGTTCAGGCTCTGGGTCATCCCCAGGGTGGCGAAGGCGGCGTTGCCAGCCTTGCCGTCGATGCCGCTGCGCACGGCGGCGGCGGACAGCGCGGTGAAGAAGCGCTGCGCGCGCGCCGGATCGGCCAGCGGCGCGGCCAGCGCCCAGTCCCCCACGGCGGCGATGGCCTGGGTGACGTGCGCGCGCGCGTCGTCGCTGTAATCGGGATCGCCCTGCACGTATTCGCCGCCGAACACCATCAGGGTGCGGATCGCCTGGTCGATGTCGGCGTCGGCATTGGCGAACTGCTTGCGGAAGGTTGCCAGCAGCGCCCTGTCCGCCTGCGGGGCCTGCAGGGCGGCCAGCATGCGCGGGATGTGCGCGTCCAGCGGCAGTTCGTCCAGCGGCCAGCGGCTATGGCCCTGCCGCCATGCCGCTTCCAGCCGCGCGTGCAGGGCCGGTGGCACCGCCATCCGGGCGAAGCCGTCGCCGTCGCGCGCCAGCAGCCGATCGCGCAGGACGTGGATGGCATCGACGGGGCGTATCGCTGCCGTGGCGGCCTGCTCGCCCGGCACGGCAGCGGGGCCGGCCCCGCGCTGGCAGGCCGGCAGCCACAGCGCTGCCGACGCCAGGCACAGGGCCAGCGTCAGGCGGCGGAGACGGGTGAGTGGGTTCCCGGCAGGCATCGGCGGAGTGTCGTGGCGTCGGACGGCTTGTGCAAGCGCCCGGGCCGGGGCCGTTGGCAAAGAAAAAGGAGGCGCGTGGCCTCCTCGAAATCCGGCAGGGCCGGTGGACGACAGTTGTGGCATGGCTCCGGCCGTGGCCGGATGCCGTGCAGGTTAGCGTCGCCCTGGACTTTATGCAATAGTCAAAAATACTTGTGTAAGTGATTGATTTTCAATAATCACACTTGCCGTTTTCGAATGCTTCAAGGCGCTGCGGGTAGGTCGTGGCCAGCAATTGCCGCCAGGCCTGCCAGCCGGCGCGGCCGGCGTCGGCGTCGGCCTGGCCGATGGTCTTGTCGACGCGGGTGTAGTGCAGGCCGAGGTAGTCGATGCCGGCCGCGCGCAGGGCCGCCTGCATGTTGGCGATGTTCTTTTCGCCGTCATCGACCAGCACCACGCGCTCGTAATGCAGGCCGAGCCGGCGCAGCAGATCCAGCAGCACCTGGCCCTTGTCCTGGCCGGTGGTCATGAACACGCCCTGGTCGTAGGCCACATGCACCGGCCTGGCCTCGGCGGCCTTGCGGAAATCCCAGCTGCGACCCTCGGTCAGCCCGCCTAGCATCGCCGGCAGCGCGTAGCCGGCGTCGCGCAGGGTGCGCAGGGTGCCGCCGCGGTACAGCGGGTTGCGCGAGGTCAGCAGCAGTTTGTCGATCGGCAGCGCGTTGATCAGCGCTGGGCCATCCGGCTGGGTGGGCTGCTGGCTGCCTGCCTCGTAGTTCAGCGAAATCACGTCGAACAGGCAGGCCACCTTGCCGGGGTCGCCGGCCGGCAGGGTCTTCTGCCATTCGTACCATTTGTCGCTGCCGAAGAAGCCGGCCGAGGTCAGCAGGGTGTCGTCGATGTCCAGCACCAGCAGTGTGCGCCGGGAGGATTCGGCCAGCGCCGGTGCGACCTGCGCCAGATCATCGATGTCGCGCACGATCGAGGCGGTGGCATCGGGTCGAACCGCCGGCGCGGCGCAGGCGGCGAGCAGGAGGGCGAGGGCGGCGGAAAGCAGGCGGCGCATGGCATGGGATCCGGGAGGCGTGTTGCGGGAGTGTAGCGGTGGGTGATCGGGGCTGAAGCCCCTCCTACCGTGGCCCTTTGTGAGGGGCTTCAGCCCCGACAAACTAATCCGCCAGCATCGCGCGGATATTGGCGAGGCTGGCGCTGCGACGCTCGGCCTTCTGCGCGGCCTCGGCCTCCGGGTCGGTGCCGTCGCGCTGCAGCTCGGCGGCCGGCAGCTCGTCGAGGAAGCGGCTCGGCGACAGCCGCAGCTTGTCGCCCCAGCGCTGCGCTTCCTTCGCATGCGACAGCCACAGCCGCTCCTTGGCGCGGGTGATGCCGACGTAGAACAGCCGGCGCTCCTCGTCGATGCGGCCTTCCTCGAGGCTGGCCTCGTGCGGCAGGTTGCCGTCCTCGACGCCGATGATGAACACGAAGCGGAACTCCAGCCCCTTCGCCGCATGCATCGACATCAGCCGCACCTGGTTGCCGGCGTCGCCCTTGTCGGCGTGCGAGAGCAGTGCCAGCGCAGCGGCGAGTTCGCCGGGGCCGCTGGTCTTCGGGCCATCGAACCAGTCCGCCAGTTCGTCCAGGTTGCGCCGGCGCATCCTGAACTGCGCCTCGTCCTTGCAGCTGGCGCGCAGCGCGGCCAGCAGGCCGGAGCGTTCGTTGAGCTTGCGCACCAGCTCGGCCGGCGGCAGCGCGCGGGCATCGCCGCGCAGCGTGTTGACGATGTTCGAGAAGCCCTGCAGCGCGTTGGCCGCACGTGCCGGCAGCTGCTGCGCCACCGCCATCGATTCGGCCGCGCGCGCCAGCGGCAGGTGCTTGTGCGCCGCCAGTTCGCCCAGCTTCGCCAGCGTGCCCGCGCCGACGCCGCGATTGGGTGACTGCACCGCGCGCAGGAAGGCGGCGTCATCCTCGGGATTGGCCAGCAGGCGCAGCCAGGCCAGCGCGTCCTTCACTTCGCCACGGTCGAGGAAGGCGGTGCCGCCGCTCAGGTGGTAGGGGATGCGCAGCAGCTGCAGCGCCTTTTCCAGCGCGCGGCTCTGGTGGTTGCCGCGGAACAGGATGCAGAACTCGTTCCACGGCGGCGTGCCGTCGGCGGCGGCGTGCTTCTTGGCGACGAAGTCGATCTCCGCCGCCACCTTGTCGGCTTCATGCGCGGCGTCGCGGCATTCCCAGACGCGGATGCGCTCGCCGTCGGCGGCCTCGCTCCACAGTGTCTTCGGATGTTCGTGCGGGTTGTGCGCGATCAGCGCGTTGGCGGTGCGCAGCACGCGGTTGGAACAGCGGTAGTTCTGCTCCAGCTTGACGATCTTCAACGCCGGATAGTCCGTGCCCAGCGCCAGCAGGTTGTCGGGATTGGCGCCGCGCCAGGCGTAGATGCTCTGGTCGTCGTCGCCCACGCAGGTGAACTGGCCGGCTTCACCGGCGATCGCCTTGAGCAGCCGGTACTGGGCGTCGTTGGTGTCCTGGCATTCGTCCACCAGCAGGTAGCCGATCCGCTCGCGCCAGCCGGCACGCGCGTCGTCGTCGCTCTCCAGCAATTGCACCGGCAGCCGGATCAGGTCGTCGAAATCCACCGCGTTGAACGCCGACAGGCGCTGCTGGTAGCGCGCGTACAGCGCGGCGGCCTCGCGCTCGCGGGTGCTGCGCGCTGCTTCCATCGCCTGCTCCGGCGACAGCCCGGCGTTCTTGGCGCGGGAGATCAGCTGCTTCATCGCCTCGATCGCGTCCGGCTTGCTGCCGGGCGGCAGCAGGTCCTTGATCTGTGAGGTGGAATCGTCGGCGTCGAAGATCGAGAAGCCGCGCCGCAGCCCGAGCTTGGCGTGGTCGATCTGGACGATGCGCAGGCCCAGCGCGTGGAAGGTCGAGACCGTCAGTTCCTGCGCGGCGTCGCCGCGGATGCGTTTGGCCACGCGCTCGCGCATCTCGCGCGCGGACTTGTTGGTGAAGGTGATCGCGGCGATGCGCTTGGCCGGGTAGCGCCCCGACTGGATCAGGTGCGCGATCTTCTCGACGATCACCCGGGTCTTGCCGCTGCCGGCGCCGGCCAGCACCAGCAGCGGGCCTTCGACATGGAGGACGGCTTGGCGTTGCGGGGGATTGAGGCCGTTCAGCGCGGGGTGGTGCATGCGCGCATTCTCGGATGCGGATGCCGCGGTCGCCAGCCTTGTGCGCGGCTAGAATCCGTGCATGGCAAAGCTCTATTTCTATTTCTCGGCGATGAACGCCGGCAAGACCACCACCCTGCTGCAGAGTGCGCACAACTACCGCGAGCGTGGCATGCGGGTGGCCATCCTCACCCCGAAGCTCGACCACCGCGCCGGCAGCGGCACGGTGGCGTCACGGATCGGGCTGCAGGCGGAAGGCATCGCCTTCGGGCGCGACGACGACCTGCAGCGCATCGTCGAAGCCGACCTCGCCGCCAACGGGCCGCTGCACTGCGTGCTGGTGGACGAGGCGCAGTTCCTGACCAGGGCGCAGGTCTGGCAGCTGTCCGAAGTGGTGGACGCGCTGCGCATCCCGGTGCTGTGCTACGGCCTGCGCACCGATTTCCGCGGCGAGCTGTTCGAAGGCAGCCAGTACCTGCTGGCGTGGGCGGACGAGCTGTCCGAAATCAAGACGATCTGCCACAGCGGCAGCAAGGCGACGATGACGGTGCGGGTGGACGAGGCCGGGCGCGCGGTGCAGGACGGCCCGCAGGTGGAGATCGGCGGCAACGAGCGCTACGTCTCGGTGTCGCGCAAGGAGTTCAAGAAGGTGATGCGCGGCGAAGGCGGCATCGAGCCGATGCAGGCGCTGCTGCCGCTGTAGGGCGGGCAGGCTCTCAAGACCCGGATCGGGATTCCTGGGGGCGCAAGCCGTCCGCCGGGGCGATGCCGATGCGGGCGGTATTCGGAATCGAATCCGTGCCCTTGGGCGATGCGCAGCCATCGCGCAGCTGCTGCACTTCGCGCGGGATCGCACCGCCTTCCCGCAGCGTCTGCTGCATGTCCGCCAGCACCGCGTCCAGGGCCGCCAACGCCGGCTGCGGCTGGCGCCGGCATTGCAGCTCGGCCGCATAGGCGCGCGCCAGCCAGGTGGCCTTGCGCTGCTCCAGCTGCGGGCTGTTTTCCTGCCCGTAGGCGATCAGCTGGACCCGGGCATTCGCATCACCCTGGCGGGCGAGCAGCCGGGCCAGGGAGATCTCGGCGCGGCGAGTGTGCGAATGGCGCGGACCGAAGCCGGCGCGGGTCAGCCGCACCGCCTTTTCCAGCGCCGCGCGCGCGGCGACCGGCTGGTTCAGCGCGACCAGCACTTCGCCGAGCAGGCGCTCGCCGTCGCCCACCAGCGCGTGGTTGGCGCCGTACTGGCGGCCGCGCAGCGCAATGGCTTCGCGCACCGGCACCAGCGCCTCGCGGTCGCGACCGCTGTCGTGGAGGATCATGGCCAGGTTGAACAGGCCGCCGGCCAGCGGGCCGGCGTTGCCGGCGTTTCTCCAGCCCGCCACCGCCTGCTGCTGGAGCTCCAGCGCGCGCGCGCTGTCGCCGCGCTCCCAGGCGACGATGGCCAGGCCGTTGTAGGTGCGGGCCAGATCCGGATGGTGCTTGTCCAGGCGCGCCAGCATCCAGGTGGTGGTGTCCCGCAGGAGGGACTCGGCTTCGTCGAAGCGGCCCAGGTCGACGTACAGCGCGGCCAGCTGGCGGTTGGCGTCGACGGTGGTGCGATGGTTGCGGCCATGCAGCTCCTGCGCCAGCTGCAGCGAGGCGCGGCAGTCGCGCACGGCCTGGGCCACTGCATCGGTATTGCGCTCCAGCACGCACATCGCGCGCAGGATGTCGATCGCCAGCGGATGGTGGCCGCCGGTTTTCTGTTGCAGCTGCGCCAGGCTGTCGGCGAGGCTGCGCAGGGCCTCGTCCGGCTTGCCGGCATCGGCCTGCAGGGTGGCCAGGTCGAGCAGGGTTTCGGCCACCCCGGCGTCGTCGTTCTGCTTGCGGCGCAACTCCAGCGCGCGCATGAACAGGCGCTGCGCGGCGTCGGATTCGTCCAGCTCGTGCCGGCAGCGGCCCAGCTGCGAATAGAACGCGGCCACCGGCAGCGACAGGCGCTGTTCCTCGTCGCGGGCATCGGCTTCCAGCGGCTGCATCAGGCTGGCGCAAGTGCGGGCATCGCCCAGCTGGCGCAGCACGTTGCCGCGCAGTGATGCCGCCTCCAGGCGCAGGCTGGCCGGCGCGTCGGGCAGCTGCGCCAGCAGGCCGGCCTGGCGCTGCAGCAGTTCGTCGGCCTCGCGATAGTCGCCCAGGTTGAGGCGCAGCCGCGCCACCGCGCCGTAGAGTTCCGCGCGGGCTTCGGGTTGTCGCGCCAGGCTGCGTTCGCCGCGCAGGATGCCCATGTCCAGCAGGCTGCGCAGGTCGATCGGGGTGTTGGGCGAGGAGCCGGCGTCCTGGAACAGTTCGGCGACGAAGCGTTGCATCGCCTGCGCGCGCGCGGCTTCGCGCAGGGCGCGCTGGGCCTGCCAGCCGACCACGCCCAGGGCGGAGCTGAGCATGGCGAGGATGGCCACGCCGGCGCTGATCGCCCAGCGGTGCCGATGCAGGTATTTGCGGGTGCGGTAGCCCAGGCTTTCGCCCCGCGCCAGCACCGGCCGGCCGCGCAGGTAGCAGAGCAGGTCCTGCGACAGCGCTTCGGCGGACACGTAGCGCTGGGTCGGGCATTTCTCCAGCGCCTTGAGCACGATGTTGTCGAGGTCGCCCGCCAGTTCGCGCGCCAGCCGCGCCGGCGAATACGGCCGGGTTGCCGCCGCTTCCGCGCGCGCGGCCACGTGCGAAGGCTTCTGCGGCACGCCGTCGAGGATCGCCTCCTCCCATTCGGCATCGGTCTGGCGCTTGAGCCGGTACGGCTTGCTGCCGGTCAACAGCTCGTACAGCACCACGCCCAGCGAATACACGTCGGTCATGGTGGTGACCGGTTCGCCGCGGATCTGCTCCGGCGCCGCGTAGTGCAGGGTGAACGCGCGCACGCCGGTGCGGGTCTGCTCCACCGGCAGCAGCTGCACGTCGAGCAGCTTGGCGATGCCGAAGTCGAGCAGGCGCACGTGGCCTGCCGGCGTCACCAGGATGTTGGACGGCTTGAGGTCGCGGTGCACGATCAGGCTGGCATGCGCATGGCTGACCGCTTCGCAGACCTGGCGGAACAGGTCGAGGCGGGCGGCGATGTCGAGCTGGCGCGCCTGGCAATAGCCGGTGATCGGCTCGCCTTCGACGTATTCCAGCGCGAGGTAGGGCTGGCCGTTCTGGTCGATGCCGGCATCCAGCAGGCGCGCGATGTGCGGGTGGGCGAAGCGCGCCAGGATTTCGCGCTCGCGGTCGAAGCGCTGGCGCAGCTGCGGATCGGCCAGGCCGGGGCGCAGCAGCTTCAGCGCGACCTTGCGTTCGTACAGGCCGTCCGCGCGTTCGGCCAGCCAGACCTGGCCCATGCCGCCTTCGCCCAGCAGGCGCTCCAACCGGTAGGGGCCGAGCCGCGCGCCCGGCATCGCGCCGGTGGGCAGGGCCATGGCGGGCGTGTCGAGCAGGCTGGCGTCGCTCGCGTCCAGCGCCAGCAGCTGTTCCAGCTCGGCGGCCAGCGCCGGGTCTTCGTCGCGCAGCGTCTGCAGGTGCTCGGCGCGCTGTTCCGCGGGCAGTTCGAGCAGCGCGTCGAGCAGCGGGGACAGGCGTTGCCAGCGTTCGATGTCCATGCGGGCTGTCGCGTTCGCCCGACCTTGCGGTCAGCCGTCCGCGGGCTCCTGCAGCGAGGCCAGCAGGAACATCCGCGCCTTCTGCCAGTCGCGGCGCACGCTGCGCTCCGAGCGCTGCAGCAGGGCGGCGATTTCCAGTTCGGACAGGCCGGCGAAATAGCGCAGTTCCACCACCTGGGTCAGCCGCGGATCGACCGAGGAAAGCCGGTTCAGCGCGGTATCCAGCCCCAGCATGTCCTCGTCCAGGCTCAGCCCGCCCTCGAGGTTCTCGGGCAGCTCGGTGACGCGGTGCAGGTTGCCGCCGCGCTTCTGCGCCAGCCGCTGGCGCGCGTAATCCACGATCACCGAACGCATCGCCGAGGCGGCGTAGGCGAAGAAGTGGGCGCGGTCGTCGAACTGCGCGCTGCCGTTGCTGCGGCCGACCAGCTTGAGATAGGCCTCGTGCACCAGCGCGGTGGCGTCCAGCGTGTGCCCGTGCTGCTGCCCGGCCAGCTGCCGGCGCGCCATCCCGTGCAGTTCCTGGTACAGCGTGGAGAGGACACGATCCAGCGCGCCGCGATCGCCATCGCGGGCGGCATCCAGCAGCAGGGTGATGTCGCCGGCAGGGATCATCGGGGCCGCAGCCTGGTGTCGGGGGACGGCGGGCACTATAACCAAACCGGTGCGCGAGGTTGCGGCTCCCGGCCGCGTCCGATCGCTGCGGGAGCGGCGCGGGTCAGCGCTGGCAATGCCCGCACCACACCGTCGCGCGCTGGCCGATGCTGGCCTGCTTCAGCGCGCGCCCGCAGCGCGGGCAGGGCTGGCCGCCGCGGCCGTAGGCCAGCAGTTCCTGTTCGAAATAGCCGGGAGCGCCGTCCGGGCTGATGAAGTCGCGCAGGGTGGTGCCGCCGCGGGCGATGGCGTGGGCGAGGATCGATTTCACCGCCTCCGCCAGCGCGGCATAGCGCTCGCGCGACACCTTGCCGGCCGCGCGCAGCGGCGAGATGCCGGCCAGGAACAGCGCTTCGGCGGCGTAGATGTTGCCCACGCCGACCACCACCGATTGATCCATCAGGAAGGTCTTGACCGGCGCCTTGCGACCGCGGCTGAGGTCGAACAGATAGCTCCCGTCGAATGCGTCCGACAGCGGCTCCGGCCCCAGCCCCGCCAGCAGCGGATGGATTTCGCCGGGCATCTGCCAGAGCAGGCAGCCGAACCGGCGCGGGTCGTTGAAGCGCAGCACGCGGTCGTTGTCGAGGACGATGTCGACGTGGTCGTGGGCGCGCACCGGGGTGTCCCCCGGCAGCACCCGCAGGCTGCCGGACATGCCGAGGTGCAGCAACGCGCTGCCGGCGTCGGTGTCCAGCAGCAGGTATTTGGCGCGCCGGCGGATCGCGTCGATGCGCCGCTCCGGCAGCAGGTCCTCCACCTCGCGCGGGATCGGCCAGCGCAGGTCGGGCCGGCGCAGCAGCACGCGCTCCACGCGGCGGCCCTGCACGTGCGGGAGCAGGCCGCGGCGGGTGGTTTCGATTTCGGGCAGTTCGGGCATGCGCCCATCATGCCAAGCCTGCCCCGTTCAGCGGTGGCGCGGCCCGTCCGTGGCATCATTCGAAGGCGCGGCTTTCGCGCCTTTTCGGGTTCCGTGATGCCTGCTTCATTCCTGGATTTCCTCGCCGGCGGCCTGCTCCAGTTCGGCTGGTGGGAAATGCTGCTGTACCTGCTGGTGGTCACCCAGATCACCATCTTCACCGTCACCCTCTACCTGCACCGCAGCCAGGCGCATCGCGGCGTGGATTTCCACCCGGCGCTGGCGCACTTCTTCCGCTTCTGGTCGTGGCTGACC
>JAANMX010003923.1_pt1 | contig 12421 bp, 10 predicted proteins | sample 7279681 | NCBI WGS metagenome assembly JAANMX01 (sample SAMN14094542, study PRJNA606508) | bioreactor metagenome | isolation source: A lab-scale SPAN reactor treating ammonium-rich wastewater day 351 | place: Ireland: Galway | collected 2018-01-01
TCTTTCCCGGCTCAACGTTGCGCCTGATCTACGCCATCCGAGAGCCGTCATGACGGAAAAAGCGGACATTTCAACAGGGGGTATGTCAGGAGCTCTGGACTCAATCCATGATTCGAGGGTTGACTGCTACTGAAGATGCCTTGGCCGTGGTCACCGCTCGTTTCCAATGCAGGTCATCTTGGTTGACTGAACTGGACGGGCAGGGGAGTGGAAGCCATCTGCCTGTGCTGACCGAGGGTATATTGCCAGGCGCGACACTCGGCGCTGAATCTTTTGGGTTTGCTCTTGCCAAGCGTTCAACTGCGGAATGAAATCACGGCATGACCAATTGGATTTCGTGGCGGTGGCTTTTTGGAGCGTTCGCTCTGTGTGTGGCTCAAAATTTCATCGTTGCCGAGGAACCCAGACCTTTGTTTGTCGAGGGCTATGCGGGGCGAGTCAGCTATGCGCCCGGGGAGGATTTGACGCTGCACATCTCGACCAGCGCGGCCCGATTCGCCGTCGAAATTACCAGACTGGGCGCCAAACGCGAAACCGTCTGGTCCTCTCCATCGGTCGAGGGACGCGAACATCCTGTACCGGAAACCGCCTCCTCGCACGGCTGCGGCTGGCCGGCGGCGGTGACAATGAAAATTCCCGAGGCCTGGCGCAGCGGTTATTACCATGTAACTCTGCGGGCGCGCGATGGCGGTGGGAAATACGTCCAGCGCAATTCCCGCACGGCGGAGGGGAGTTGCTACTTCATTGTGCGGCCCGCTGAACCAGGCAAGGAAACCAAAATCCTGCTCCAACTCGCCACCCACACCTACAACGCCTACAACAACTGGGGCGGATTCAGCCTCTACGCCTTTCACGGTCGTGGTGGAAATCAAGGGCATCGCGTTTCCTCCGAGCGTCCGCCCGCCAGCCAGTTCGGCAATTGGGAACAGCCGTTTGTCGAATGGGCGGAGCGCAATGACATTGTGCTGGACTTCGCCGCGAATGGCGATCTGGAGTTTCATCCGGAATTTCTCAAAGCCTATCACCTCGTCCTCAGCGTCGGCCATGACGAGTATTGGTCCGCACCGATGCGCGATCACCTGGAGAAGTTCATCGCCGACGGCGGCAACGTGGCGTTCTTCAGTGGCAACACTTGTTGCTGGCAGGTTCGCAGCGAGGACAACGGCCAGGCGCTGGTGTCTTGGAAACAGAATTATCTCTGGGATCCGGTTTATGGCGCGCGGGAAAGCTACGCCACGTTGTCCACGCTGTGGAGTCATCACCTTGTCAAACGGCCGGAGAATCAACTCACCGGCGTGGGATTCTTGTGGGGCGGCTATCACAAGAGTCACGGCCAGCTCATGGACGGCAGCGGGGCTTACACGGTGCGTCGGCCCGAGCACTGGCTGTTCGCCGGCACCGGACTCAAGCGCGGCGACGAATTCGGCGGCAAGGACACGATTGTCGGCTACGAATGTGACGGCTGCGAACTGGAGTGGCGCGACGGCCTGCCCTATCCGACGCATCGCGATGGCACGCCCAAGACTTTCGAGGTGCTCGCAACGGCGCCTGCCCAATGGCATCCGGACGATTGCCAGTGGTATGAACGATGGGAGAACGGCCGCAAGGGCAACGCGGTGCTCGGCGTTTACACGCGCGGCGGAACGGTGTTCACCTGCGGCAGCACCGACTGGGCGCACGGCCTGCGCGGCGGCGATGCGGTCGTGGAACGCATCACGCGCAATGTGATTGAGCGGTTGGCGAAGTGAGCGGATCGAAAACGCGAATCGGCAAAACGGAATGTCAACTCTGCCGCTTCAACGCGAAGCATCTGCGAGCAAATTGGCCGAGGCGCCTCTGGTAGGACAGGCGTCGCGCCAGTCTCAAACTTCAATCGTCCGCTTGAGCGGCATTCGGCCGCGTTCACTTCTCCCGCACCGATCTGGTTGGATTGTGAAGAGATGGAGACAGGCGCGACGCCTATCCTACGAAATAACCGCTCGCGGTCGGTCGTGCCTAGCGGCAAATACTCCACTGAAGGGAGAGGGCGCCGATGCTTGCAGAGACAAACCCTCTGCGTCCTTTGCGAGAACCTTCGCGTCCTCTGCGTTAAAGCAGGCGTTTGCAGTTTTGGCGCTGGCAATCCTGAACACCTCCGCGCAACCAGCCGCACCCTCCAGATTGCTCCGCGACTTCGACCGGGATGGTGTGGAGGAAAGAATTATCACCGCGCCTTCAGGCATCGAAGTTCAACGTCGGAATCGCCAGACCGATTCCTGGGAGAAAGCCGACTGGACGATTCCTGAAGGGATCAAGCTGGTTGACGAGGATGGCCGTGATGCCGGGCTGCGTTTTGTGGACCTGAACGGCGACGGCTTCGACGACATCCTGTTCTCGAACGCCGAACGCTACGCGATTCATCTGTGGAACAAGGACGTCCAACCGCATCTCGGTTGGACACGCGGTTGGTCACAGTTCGTCAGGGAGGGCAAGCGCACCGGTGCAAATGGCGAACCACCATCCGTCGTCGGCGCTGAGGTGCGAGTCGAGGGTGGCGAGTTGATAATCATGCGCCCTGCCAGCGGCGGGAAACCGGCCTCGGTTGAGCGCATTTCCGCAAAGCAATTGATTGCCTTTGACATGCCGCCGCCGCAGTCGCCCAACGAAGCACTCGCGAGCTTCCAGTTACGGCCCGGCTTCCGCATTGAATTGGTCGCCGCCGAGCCGTTGGTGGTTGACCCGGTTTACCTTGATTGGGGTTCGGATGGGCGGCTGTGGGTGGTCGAGATCCGCGATTATCCCCTGGGCATGGACGGCAAAGGAAAACCTGGCGGCGTTGTGAAAGTACTTGATGACACTGACAGCGATGGCCGCTACGACAAGGCCACGACGTTTCTCGAAGACGTTCCGTTCCCAACCAGTGTAATGCCGTGGCGCAAGGGCGTGCTCGTGGCGGCCGCGCCGGATTTGTTTTACGCCGAAGACACCGATGGCGATGGCCGAGCGGATGTGCGCAAGGTTTTGTTCACCGGCTTCAATCCCGGCAATCAACAGCACCGCTTGAACGGCTTCGAGTGGGGACTCGACGGTTGGATTTATGCCGCCAACGGCGACAGCGGCGGCCGGGTGAAATCACTCGCCACCGGCAAGGTCATTTCCATCAGTGGCCGTGACGTGCGTTTCCGTCCGGACACGGGCGAAATCGAAACCGTCTCCGCACAGACGCAGTATGGCCGGCGCCGCGACGATTGGGGAAACTGGTTCGGCAACAATAACCCCACGTGGCTCTGGCACGTGACGCTGCCCGAGCATTATCTGCGGCGCAATCCCCGGCTCGCGGTGAAAAGCGTGCTGTGCGTGCTGGCCAATTACGACGACCCCACCCGCGTCTTTCCGGCCAGCGCGCCAATGGTGCGGCCCAACCAACCGTGGGTGTTGAATCACGTCACCAGCGCGTGCAGCGCGTGTCCTTATCGCGATGAACTGTTTGGGCCAGAATTTGCGTCCAGCGTTTTCATCAGCGAACCCGTACACAATGCGATCCATCGCGAAGTGCTGGCGCGGGATGGCGCGGGATTCAAAAGCCGTCGCGCTTCGGGCGAGGAGCAACGCGAATTTCTCGCGAGCACCGACAATTGGTTTCGGCCCGTCACGACCAAGACCGGACCGGATGGCGCGCTTTACATCGCCGACATGTATCGCTTCGTGCTCGAACATCCCGAATGGATTTCGCCTGAGATGCAGGCGCGACTTGATCTGCGGGCGGGCGAAGACAAGGGACGCATTTACCGCGTGGTGCCGGAAGGCAAACCGCGGCGGCCGATACCAAATCTGGTCAAGTTGAACTCGCCTGAACTGGTTGCCGCAATCAACAGCCCGAACGGCTGGCAACGCGATACCGTCCAGCGCTTGTTGTATGAGAGGGCGGATAAATCTGCGCCTGAGTCACTCAAGTATTTGCTGACCGTCACGCACGCGCCGCAGGTCCGGCTGCAAACCCTCGCCACCCTGGGTATGCTCGGCGCGCTCAAGCCGGAGATGCTGATCGCCGCGCTGGCGGATCCGCATCCTGGCGTGCGTTGTGAAGCATTGCGGCAAAGTGAAGCGATGGCCGGCAAGAGCGACGCAGTTTTCCCGGCTCTTGCTGCGCTGGCATCCGATGGCGACGCGTCGGTGCGCTTACAGGCGGCGTTTTCGCTTGGCGCCTGGCCGCCGGAGAAAGGCGAACCTGTGCTACGCGATCTGGCTTCACGCGACGATGCGGATGAACTGTTGCGTATCGCCGTCATGTCGTCACTGCGACCGGAAAGCGGTTTGTTCGGGCAATTAAACCAGAAGACGCCGGTTCCCAAACCCGTAGCAACGGCATCATTAACCCCGTCGTCGTCGGACCGTGCGCAGGTGATTGCTGGCTTCGCGGGCGTGGACAAGTTGACGGGCGATCCGGCGCGCGGACGGCAGCGCTTTCAAGAACACTGCGCCACCTGCCATCGCTTCGGCGGCGAGGGTCACGAGGTTGGGCCGGACCTGGGGATGGTGACGACCAAACCTGTGGACTGGTTGCTGGCGGCCATCCTCGATCCCAACCAAGTCGTTGAGGCCCGGTATCACGCGTGGACGGTCACACTCAAGTCCGCCGAGGAATTGTCGGGTCTGATTTCCGCGGAAACGGCGAACAACATTGTCATCCGCATGGCCGGCGGCGTGGACCAGGCCGTCTTACGCGGCGACATTGCCGCGATGGAACAGTCGAAGCTTTCGCTGATGCCTGCGGGATTTGAATCGGCCTTGAAGCCACAGGACATGGCGGATCTGCTGAGTTGGCTGCGAGCTGCCGGCAACGGTCCAAGGTGATTCGCGTAGGACCGGCGTCGCGCCTGTCTCCATCTCCAATTGTTCTTCTGAACAAGCCTGTCGCGCTTGACTAATTTGGCACAACTTCAGAGTCATTCGTTTTACAGCCGAGACAGGCGCGATGTCTGTCCTACGCCGCGGGCGCTACTTATGCACACTCATGCGGCCGGTGCGGATACGGACTCCAAGGCGCTTGGTTCAAGGCGACCATGTTTTCTTCGCGCAGGAAGATTGAGCCTTGGTTCGCGGCCATTTCCTTCAGCTTCGCGATCGCGGGTTCGTCCAGCGGTTTGAAGGCTTTGGCCGCTTCGATGGTGCGGTCCAGCAAATCGAGGAACGACGGCGGGATGCCGGTGACGACGCCCGGTTGCGACAGCGCGAAGCGCATGGCCAGTTCGATGTCCGCCAGTTCTTCCACCGAGCGATACCACCACTGGCGCGTGCGCTTGGTGTCGGCCGGCCACGTGCCCCAGGAGAGTGGCTTGATGGCCAGCACCGCCGCGCCCTGCTCCTGAGCCAGCGCCAGCACGTCGTTGCCGAAATCGCGCGTGTAGTATTCCACGAAGTTGATGGGGAACATCACCGTGTCGAACTTGAAACCCTTCATCGCTTCGAGCGCGCCCTTGGTGGTGTGCGCGGAGAAGCCGATCCACTTGACCTTGCCCTCCTTCTTGGCTTCGAGGATCGCTTCCATCGCACCGCCCTGGCCGAGCGCTTCCTTGACTTCGGCAGGTTTCACCAAGTGGTGCAACTGGTAGAGGTCGAAGTAATCCGTCTTGAGTTGCTTCAACGAATTCTCCAACTCCTGCCGGGCGCCCTCCTTGTCGCGTTTCTTGGTTTTGCACGAGAGAAAATACTGGCTGCGGTCGAGGCCCCGGAGGCCGATGCCCATTTTGGTTTCGCACTGGCCATTGCCGTAGGCGGGGGCAACGTCGAAATAATTCACGCCGCGCTTAAAGGCATCGTGGATGGCGGCCGTGCCTTCCTCCTGATCGTAATGAGTGAGCGCGAGACCGGGAAAGCCGACGACCGAAAGCTTTTGACCGGTTCGACCCAGAACACGCCGCGGCAGGCCGGCAACTTTTTCCATCGGTTGATCCGCGACCAGCAGGCTGGGCGCGCTGAGGGCGGCAGCACCGGCGGCGCCCACGGTTTTGAGGAAGGTTCTTCGTTTCATAGGCTCAAGGAGTTGTGGTTTCGTCCGAACGCAGTTTGGCTCAAGTGAGACTTCAGTGCAATCTTTGTCCAATGTGCAATTCGCGCTGGGGCAGGCTCGGCTTTTCTTCATTTACTGGCTAGTTTGTGAAAAAAATCACAAAACCGCTTGCCTCGTCGGAAGCGCGTGGCTAGGTTGCAGTTGCTCGAAGGCTGTAATGAAAACCACCACGGATTTTGGCTACGATTCACGCGTTGAGGGCGACGTGGTTCACACCCGCCTTGATGCCGCGCTGAACTGGTTTCGCAAGAATTCCATTTGGCCGATGCCGATGGGGCTGGCCTGTTGTGCCATCGAACTCATGGGCACGGGGGCGAGCCGTTACGATATTTCGCGGTTTGGCATGGAGGTCATGCGGTTTTCGCCGCGCCAATCGGACGTGATGATTGTGGCCGGCACGGTGACCTACAAGATGGCCATGTCGGTGAAGCGCATTTACGACCAGATGGCCGAGCCGAAATGGGTCATCGCGATGGGCGCTTGCGCTTCGACGGGTGGCATGTATCGCAGTTACGCGGTTTTGCAGGGTGTGGACAACATTCTGCCGGTGGATATTTACGTGGCGGGCTGTCCGCCCCGGCCGGAGGCGCTCCTCGACGCGCTGATGAAACTGCAAAACAAGGTTCAACGTGAGCCGCTCTTGGCCACTTTGAAGAAACCAGGCCCAGCGTTGATCAAGGCTTAACCACGAATGAACACGAATGAACACGAATGTCGGCAGGAGCGCGGCCTTCAGGCCGCTTCAGCGTCGCTTTCAATTCCGACGTTGAAGCGGGCTAAAGCCCGCGCTCCGCACGCGTTCGGATTCTTTGATTCGTGTTCATTGGTGTTCATTCGTGGTTGAAATGAACGCCCTCAATCTTGCCAAACAACTGAAAGCCAGGTTCGGAGATTTGCTCTCCGAGCCTGCCGAGTTTCGCGGCGAAGTCTCGATGAAAATCGCCGATGCCGAACGCATCGTCGAGGTCTGCGCGTTCGCGAAGAAGGAACTGGGCTTCGATTACCTCGTGGACGTTTCGAGCGTGGACAATTACGGCGAAGACCCGCGCTGGACGGTGGTTTTTCACCTGTACGGGATCGCTCTCAAACAATACCTCCGGCTCATCACGAGCGTGAGCGAGGAGAAATCCGAGTTGCCGACCATTACCGGCGTGTGGCGCACAGCGAATTGGCACGAGCGCGAGATTTACGACATGATGGGCATCCGCTTTCGTGGGCATCCCGACTTGCGCCGCATCATCATGTGGGAGGGCTACCCGTATTTTCCATTGCGAAAAGATTTCCCGCTGGCCGGCAAGCCAAGCGAAATGCCGGACGTGGCGTTCTCAAAATCCGCGCCACTGGAGGGCGGACCGTTCGTCACCGCGCCTGGCGGTAAGGATGCGATTGAACGCGAGCCGCGGGTGCGGACGCCGGAAAGCCAGCAGGGGTGAACGATGCCCAAACTTTACGAATACCTTGGAATACTGATTTACTTTTACTCGAATGAACACGAACCGATTCATGTTCACGGAAAACACGCCGGGCGGGAAAGCCGCGCGGAAATCATTGTGGAGAATGGTCGCGTCGTCAGCGTGGTGGTCGGCAACATTCCCGGCAAACGCCCGCTGGAAGGGCCAAAGTTGAGAGATTTTGAAACGTTCGTGAGTGCGAGGGCGGAAGAAATTGTGGAACGATGGATTAACTTTTTTGTGAATAATGTTCGAAGTAAGCCGGAGATCATCACCCGGAGGATCAAATGAAAACGCGGACGCCGCAGTATCTTGAAGTGACCGAAGCGAAATACGTTTCGGGTTACAAACTGCTGCTGACGTTCAACGACGGCGCGGTTCGCGTGGTTGACTTCGGCCCGTTTCTCGCCAAGGCCCGCAATCCCGACACGACGGATTACCGCGACCTGAAAAGGTTCAAGAGCTTCCGCATCAAAGACGGCGACCTGATGTGGGGCGATTACCAGATGATTTTTCCCATCATGGATTTGTATCACGGGACGATTCTCAAAGGCGAAGCGCCGACGCCGGCGCATTTAGTTTTGAGTGAAACCGCCCGGCCGGCTGCGTCAGTCTCGCAGCGAAAAACCAAGCCGGTCTCCTACAGAAAATCGAAACGCAAGCCGCGCGTGCGGACGCCGGAAAACTGAGAGATGGGCGAGCAATACCAATTCTCTGAGAAGAAGGCAATCGCAGTCCTGATTGACGGCGATAATGCGCAGCATGCTCTCGTCAAAGAGATGTTGGCTGAGGTAGGCAAGTATGGCCGAACAACCTTTCGGAGGATTTACGGTAATTGGGCATCGTCCAATATGAGCGGGTGGAAGGAAATTTTGCAGGAAAATGCCATCCAACCGATGCAACAGTTTCCCTACGCGGTGGGCAAGAACGCGACAGACATTGCCTTGATTATTGATGCCATGGACATACTGCACTCAGGTGTCGTGGACGGTTTCTGCCTGGTTTCAAGTGACAGCGATTTCACTCGACTGGCGATGCGTATTCGCGAGCAAGGCATCTTCGTAATGGGCATTGGCGAGATGAAAAGCCCGAAATCGTTTACGAACGCTTGTGACCTTTTTGTCTTCACTGAGAATCTGGTTCAGCCGACAGCAAGCAAAGCCAAAGACTCAGATACAGACACAAAAGCTTTACCTGTAGGTGATGCCCTGCCGGTTCTTAGGAAGGCTTTTGGTCTTTGTGTTCAAGAGGATGGCTGGGCGAATCTTGGCGCGTTGGGGAGTTCCTTGCGAAAACTAGATCCGAGCTTTGACCATCGCACTTATGGTTGTTCCAGCCTGAAAGCTCTGATTACGAAGTCTTCAAGTTCAATTCAAGCGCGTGAAGACAAAAAGGCAAACGGGAGCGCTGTCGTCTTGGTTAAGTTCAAATGAGTGCCGTACAAGAAATTGAGATTCGCGACACCGCTGCACAGGCGCAGACGGCGGCGCAATCGCTGCCGCCCGCCGAGGATCTACAGGACATGCAGGGCGAAAAGATGGTCCTCAACATGGGGCCGTCGCATCCGTCCACGCACGGCGTGTTGCGCATCATTCTGGAACTGGATGGTGAAATCATCACCAAGGCCATCCCGGACGTGGGTTACCTGCATCGCGGCGACGAAAAAATCGCCGAGAACATGACCTACACCCAGTTCATCCCGTACACGGATCGGCTGGATTATCTCGCGCCGCTGGCGAACAACGTCGCCTACGCGCTCGCGGTGGAAAAACTGCTCGGCATCCACGACAAACTGCCGCCGCGCTGCCAATACCTCCGCGTTATCTGCGCGGAGTTGGCGCGCATTTCGTCGCACCTGCTCGGCGTCGGTTGCTTCGCGATGGACGTGGGCGCGATGACAGTTTTTCTCCTCACGTTCACCGAGCGCGAAAAAATCTACAACCTCTGCGAATCGCTCACCGGCGCGCGGTTCACAACGAGTTACACGCGCATTGGTGGTGTTTCGCGCGACACGCCGCCCGGTTGGTGTGACGCAGTGCGCAAGTTTCTCAACGAAGTCGTCGTCAACATCGCCGAGGTCGAAACGCTGCTCACGCGCAACAAGATCTGGGTGGACCGCACGCGCGAGGTCGGCGTGATTTCCAGGGAGACGGCGCTGGACTACGGTTTGAGCGGCCCGAATCTACGCGGTAGCGGCGTAAATTACGATTTGCGCAAGGATCGGCCGTACCTTTGCTACAAGGATTTGGAATTCGATGTGCCGCTTGGTGAAGTTGGCGATTGCTATGACCGTTATCTCGTGCGCATGGAAGAAATGCGCCAGAGCGTGCTCCTTATCCATCAGTGCCTCGACAAAATTCCCGGCGGTTTCGAGAACAAATCGAAAGAGCCGGTCAATGTGGCGGACGGCAAAATCGTTTTGCCGCCGAAGCACAAGGTCATGTCGAGCATGGAGGAGTTGATCCATCAATTCATGCTCGTGACGCAGGGCGTGAATTGTCCGCACGGCGAAATCTATTTCGGCCATGAGAATCCGAAAGGTGAACTGGGCTTTTACCTCAACAGCCGCGGCGGCGGCACGCCGTATCGGATGAAGATCCGTTCGCCGTCGTTCTGCAACCTGAGCATTTTGTCGCACCTGTTGCCGGGCCATCTGATGAGTGACGTCACGACGATTCTTGGCTCGTTCGACTTTGTGATGGGGGAGTGTGACCGATGAACGCATGTCGAAGAACTCAACGCAAAGGCGCAAAGGCGCAAAGGCGCAAGGAGTTTTTTGAGCGAGGCGCGTTGCGATGCGTAGCGCAGGTTTCCAAACCTGCGGTATCGCCGATTTCCAGATCGGCAGACTGTGAAATGTCGCGCGGCCCGCGGGTTTGGAAACCCGCGATACCGCAGACTTGGAAGTCTGCGCTACCTCCTTGCCGGCTTTGCGTCTTTGCGTCTTTGCGTCTTTGCGTTAAAAATTGAAATGACTTTGACCGAGCCAATCCCAAATCCGTTGCAACGCCAGTCCGGCTTCGCAGTTCCGCCCGCGCTCCAAGCCGAGATTGACGAGTTGATCACGCATTATCCCGTTAAGCGCAGCGCGTCGCTCATGCTGCTGCACGCCATCCAGGAACACTTCGGCTGGATTTCGCAGGAAGCCGTCGAGTGGACGGCGAAGAAGCTCGGCCTGCAACCGATCAACGTTTACGAACTGGTCACGTTCTACCCGATGTTCCGGCAACAACCGGTCGGGAAATACCAGATCAAAGTCTGCCGCACGTTGAGCTGTGCGCTGGGCGGCTCGTATGCGTTGCACCAACATTTCTGCGAGAAGCTCGGCCTCGACGCGCACAAGCACGGCCCGCAAACGACGAAGGACGGCAAGTTCACGGTCGAGTTTGTCGAGTGCCTTGCCAGTTGCGGCACCGCGCCGGTGATGATGTGCAACGAGGATTTTTACGAGGGTGTCAGTCACGCGAAGGCGGATGAAATCGTGGGAGGTTGCAAGTGAAGCAGCTTGATTTCGCCTTCAACCTTCAGCCTGCAGCCTCCAATGGTTGGCTGCCCGACATGGATTTGAACCATGACAAACAGATCCAGAGTCTGCTGTGCTACCGTTACACCATCGGGCAGTCCGTAGCGGTTAAGAGGCTAAACGTTTTTGCCGCCCAGTCAAGCTGCCAGACCGGAGGCTCGGAGAGTCGAAGGATGGTAGCCCACGGCGCAAGCCGTGGGTTTGGGTTCGCATCTGGATCATGCCCCGTAGGGGCGAAAGAGTCTTTGGTCGCTGGAGTCGTATCGCCCCTCCGGGGCTGGGTGAATCCTGAATCATTTGTCCCACGGCTTACGCCGTGGGCTACTGTCTTCCGCCCCTCCGGGGCGGGGAATTAACATGCCCGCCGAATACAAACTTGTTCTCAAATACGCCGATCAGCCGGGTTACACGCCCGACATCGAATGTTATTTGAAACACGGCGGCTACGAGGTGCTCAAGAAGGCGCTCGCGATGCAGCCGCTCGATCTACCCGACGGCAAAAAGAAGTCGCCGCAGGAGCAACTGCGCGACGAGGTGATGAAGTCCGGCCTGCGCGGTCGCGGCGGCGCGGGTTTCTCGTGTGGACTCAAGTGGAGCTTCGTGGACCGTCGCAGCGGCAAGCCGATTTATCTCATCTGCAACGCCGACGAATCCGAGCCGGGCACGTTCAAGGATCGCCAGATCATCCACAAAGACCCGCACCAGCTCATCGAGGGGATGATCATCTCGTGCTTCGCGAACGACGTGAAGCTCGCCTACATCTACATTCGTGGCGAGATGCCCCAGGGTGCGAAGTTGCTGAACAAGGCTTTGGCTGAAGCGCGGGCAAAGAATTTCCTCGGCAAGAACATTCTCGGCAGTGGCTACGATCTGGAGATTCACGTCCATCGCGGCGCGGGGGCTTACATTTGCGGCGAGGAAACCGGCTTGATCGAGTCACTCGAGGGCAAGCGCCCGTACCCGCGCATCAAGCCGCCGTATTTCCCGGCCGTGCTCGGGCTCTACATGTGCCCGACCATCGTCAACAACGTCGAGACGCTCTGCAACGTGAAGCAGATCGTCGCGATGGGCGGCGCGGAATTTGCGAAACTCGGCACGCCCAACAACACCGGTACGCGCATCGTGAGCCTCAGCGGCCACGTGAAACGGCCCGGCTATTACGAGATCGAAGTCGGCAAGGCGACCATCGGCGAGCTCATCAACGATCCTGCGTTCGGCGGCGGACTGCGCGATGGCCGCAAACTCAAGGCCGTCATTCCCGGCGGTTCATCGGCGAAAGTCTTGAAGGCAGGCGAGAAGTTCAAATTGAAGCGCAAGGTGGATGGCAAAGACGTCGAGCAGGAAGTGGACATGCTCGACTTGCCCTACGATTTCGATTCGCTGCTGCAGGCCGGGACG
>JAANMX010003926.1_pt1 | contig 12408 bp, 7 predicted proteins | sample 7279681 | NCBI WGS metagenome assembly JAANMX01 (sample SAMN14094542, study PRJNA606508) | bioreactor metagenome | isolation source: A lab-scale SPAN reactor treating ammonium-rich wastewater day 351 | place: Ireland: Galway | collected 2018-01-01
TCGCGCCCCCGAACAGCAGCAGCTTTTCGGTGAGCGTGGTCTTGCCGGCGTCGGGGTGGGAGATGATGGCGAAAGTGCGACGGCGCGCAGCTTCGATAGAGACTTCTGACATTGCCAAATTATACCGGCGGGGGCAGCATGGCCGCAGCGGGGTCGGGTCTGTCCGGATTTCGCGTTTTGTGGATGGCGCGTTGCCGCAGGCCGGGGCGACGCGGCGCGAGTCCGCCGCCGTTTTCGCGGCGCATCCCGGGAAATCCTGCTGAAAGGGTGTCGCAGTGCACATAGTCATTGTCGGTGAGGACGCGGCGCGGGCCGCCGAGTTCGAGGGGCTGCTGGCCGATTTCGGGCTGGGCTGGGACATCGCCTGGTTGCCGGAAGGCGTGCAGGTGGAGGCGGGCATGCCTGCGTTCGACGTGTTCGTCTGCGGGCTGAGCCCGGGCGCGATGGGTGGGCCGGAGATGCTGGCGCGGGTTGCCGCGCTGTATCCGCAGGCGGTGCGCATCCTGCTGCTGGATCAGTCGCCCAACGAGGCCAGCGTGGACATCGCGCAAGGGCTGGAGTGCGCGCACCGGGTGCTGGGCCGGCCGCTGGATCCGGGCGAGCTGGTGGCGGCGGTGGAGAGCGTCATCGAGCTGCGCGAGCTGCTCGACAACGAGGCGCTGAAGAAGGTTCTGGGCCGGATCAGCTCGCTGCCGCCGCCGCCGCGGCTGTATCTGCAGCTGACCCGCCTGCTGCGTGACCCTGAAGCCAGCAACCAGGCCATTGCGCAGGCGCTGTCGCAGGATCCGGCGATCGCCGCCAAGGTGCTGCGGCTGTGCAATTCCGCCTATTTTTCCGGCGGTCGCGAGATCAGCGACATGCGCTCGGCGGTGGTACGGCTGGGACACCAGGCGCTGCTGCGGATGGTGCTGACCATCGAGGCGTTCAGCGGTGCCGGCTTGGGCAGCGGCAAGCTGCGCGAAGAAGTGCAGGATCGCGCGCTGCGCGCGTCCAATCTGGCGCGGCGGCTGTTGCCCGGCCCCAGCGCGGAGTTGGCGGCCACCGCCAGCCTGCTGGCCGAAGTCGGCCGGCTGCTGCCCGGCGTGGCTGCGGGCGATGAGGAGGAAATCAACGAGCTGGGCGAGGTCAAGCCGCACTATGCCGAGGCGGGTGCCTACCTGCTGGGCCTGTGGGGCCTGCCGATGCCGATCGTGGAGGCGGTGGCCTACCAGCGCCGGCCCGGCCAGATGCGTTCCGGCGGCTTCTGGGTGACCGGCGCGGTGCACGCGGCGAGCGCACTGGTGGCCGGCAACGAGCCGGACGAAGCTTATCTGCGCTCGGTCGGCATGCTCGACAAGCTGCCGCAGTGGCGCGAGCTGGTGGAGCCGTCCACGCTCGACGAAGAAGTGGCCTGAGCCATTCCAGGCGCGTCTCCAGGCGCGTCGGCGGCCATGCCCGCCCGCGCGGCCGGCATGCGGAAGCGGATCGCTTCCAACTGCATGCCGCGGTTGACCTGCACCGCGAAGTGCAGATGCGGCGCGGTGCTGTAGCCGGTATTGCCGGACAGACCGATGCGCTGGCCGGCTTCCACCCGCTGGCCGACGTGCACCTGCACCCCCGCTGCGGCCAGGTGCGCGTACAGCGCCATGCTGCCGTCCTCGTGCAGGATGCGGATGTAATTGGCGCGGCCGGCATCGCGCATGCGATCCAGGCCGTGGCCGCGGTAGCCAGCCTGCAGCTGCATCACCACGCCGGCGCGCGCGGCCAGTACCGGCGTGCCCACCGGTACCGCGAAATCCAGCGCATAGCGGTTTTCCGCGTCGCGATGGCTGAACTCCCCTTCGAAGCCCTGGTCGATGCAGACCTGCGGCTGCGCCAGCGGCAGCAGGTAGGCGACATCGCGCGGGCGGGCGTTGGAGCTGCCGGGCACGCCGCGCAGGCGCAGCCGCATCCAGCCCTCGCGCCCGGCGGGTGCCTGCAGGCGCGCCACCAGCGTGCTGCCCGCCGCGGCGATGCCCGCGCGCGCCGGCAGCAGCGGCTGGCTGGGCGGCGGCGCGCCGCCGGCAACGTCCAGCCGCACTTCGATCGGCCCGGCCAGCAGGTTGTCGGCCCAGGCCAGATAGCCGCCGTCGCTGGCCTCGATGCGCAACCTGGCAACCGCGGCCGGATCGTCCGCCGGCGTGGCGTCGGCGGCCACGCACAGGCAGGCCAGCAGCAGGAGCGGGGACAGGCGCATCGCCGGAGTATGCCGGCATCGGTCGGCAGCCTCATGACGATTGGTTATTTGAATCGCTTCATCCGAATGAAGCGATTGACATAACGACAGGGCATGTCCAGACTGGCCGCATCCATCGAGACCGGCGGAGGGACAGGCCCTTTGATGCCGGGGCAACCTGACGGCGCGCACAGGCGCGTCGGCGAGGTGCCAAATCCTGCGGGGACCTGAGCGTCTGCCGGAAGATGGTTGCGAAGCCGCTCGCCGCGGTTCGCGACGCCGACACGTTCGGTCTTCCCGCATCCCCGCGCGACTCCGATGGGCTTTTCATCGCCGGAGTCCGCCGTGAACCTTGCCGAATGCATCGCCCCGTCCCGCCATCCCCTCCCCCGGGCGGCGGAGCCGATGCGCGCGGTTCCGGCGGACGCCGTCGATGCCCGCCGCGGCAGTCTCGATGCGGTGCTGGCCAGTCGCCATGCCGGCACCCGCAGGCTGCGCCTGGACTTTGAACTGGTCGGGCCGGCCGGTGCGCCGGTGGTGTTGGTGGCCGGCGGCATTTCCGCACATCGCCATGTTGCCGCCAACGCGCTGGACGCCGCGCCGGGTTGGGCCGAGGGCCTGCTGGGTGCCGGCCGCGCGCTGGATCCGGCGCGGCTGCGCATCCTCGCTTTCGACTACGTCGGTGCCGATGGCAGCCTGGACGCGCCGATCGACACCGCCGACCAGGCCGATGCGGTGGCGCTGCTGCTGGACGCGCTGGGCATCGACGCGCTGGCCGGCTACGTGGGCTATTCCTATGGCGCGCTGGTCGGCCTGCAGCTGGCGGTGCGGCATGCCGCGCGGCTGCGCAAGCTGGTGGCGGTCAGCGGCGTGCACCGCCCGCATCCGTATGCCGCGGCCTGGCGCGCGCTGCAGCGCAAGGCGGTGGCGCTGGGCCGGCTGCAGTGCGCCGACGAGCAGGGCCTGTCGCTGGCACGCCAGTTCGCGATGCTGAGCTACCGCACGCCGGAGGAATTCGCCGAGCGTTTCGACGCGCTGCCGGAAATCTGCAACGGCCAGGTGCGGGTGGCGGCCGAGGATTACCTCGATGCGGCCGGTGCCAAGTTCGTCGCGCGCGTCTCGCCCACCGCCTGGCTGCGATTGTCCGAATCCATCGACCTGCACCGCATCGATCCCGCCCAGGTCGGCGTGCCGGTATCTGTCATCGCGGTCGAAGGCGACCGCCTGGTGCCGATGGCCGATGCGGTCGAACTCATCGAAGGCCTCGGCGGCCGCGGTCGCCTGCGCGTGCTGCGCTCGCCCTACGGCCACGACGCCTTCCTCAAGGAAACCGACCGCATCGACGCGCTGCTGGCCAGCGAGCTGTTCGGCTCCACCACCCGTCCTCCCCTTCCCGCATCCACCGGAGTTTCCGCATGAGCACTGGCATTCCCGCCGCCGACAGTCGCGCCGCCACCCGCGCGGTGCGCGCCGGCATCGATCGCGACACCGCTTTCGGCGCGGTGACCCCGCCGCTGGTGCTGTCGTCGAACTTCAGCTTCGCCGGCTTCAATGAGAAGCGCACCTACGACTACACCCGCAGCGGCAACCCCACCCGCGACCTGCTGGGCGAGGCGCTGGCCGAGCTGGAAGGCGGCGCCGGCGGCGTCATCACCGCCACCGGCATGGGCGCGATCACCCTGGTGCTGAACGCGCTGCTGCAGCCCGGCGACGCGCTGGTGGTGCCGCACGACTGCTACGGCGGCAGCTGGCGGCTGTTCAACGCGCTGGCGAACAAGGGCGCGTTCGAGCTGCTCACCTGCAACCTCACCGACCCGCAGGCGGTGGCCGCGGCGCTGGCGCGCAAGCCCAGGCTGGTGTGGATCGAAACCCCTTCCAACCCGCTGCTGCGCATCACCGACCTGCGCGCGGTGATCGAGGCCGCGCACGCTGCCGGCGCGCTGGCGGTGGCCGACAACACCTTCTTGTCGCCGGCGCTGCAGCGGCCGATCGCCGACTTCGGCGCCGACGTGGTGGTGCATTCCACCACCAAGTACATCAACGGCCACAGCGACGTGGTCGGTGGTGCCGCGGTGGCGAAGGACGCGGAGGTGCACGCGCAGCTGGCGTGGTGGGCGAACGCGCTGGGCCTGACCGGCTCGCCGTTCGACAGCTTCCTGACCCTGCGCGGCCTGCGCACGCTGGATGCGCGCCTGCGCGTGCATCAGGAAAACACGCAGGCGCTGGTGGCGCTGCTGGACGGCCACCCGGCGGTGCGCACCGTGCATTACCCGGGGCTGGAAAGCCACCCGGGCCACGCGCTGGCGGCGCGTCAGCAGCATGGTTTCGGCGCGATGCTGAGTGTCGAACTCGAAGGCGGTGAGGCGGCAGTGCGCGACTTTATCGACGGCCTGCGCTACTTCACCCTGGCCGAATCGCTGGGCGGGGTGGAGAGCCTGGTCGCGCACCCGGCCACCATGACCCACGCGGCGATGAGTGCGGATGCCCGCGCCGCGGCCGGAATCTCCGACGGGCTGCTGCGGCTGTCGGTGGGGATCGAGCACGTCGACGATCTGGTGGCCGATCTGGCCGATGCGCTGGCGCGCGCGCAGGCCGCGGGTGCGGACAAACGCCAGGACGCGAAATGAGCGAACGGGTCACGGCGCTGCGCGCAGCCGCCCCGGCGCGCGTGGCGTTGCTGGGTACCGGTACCGTGGGCCGTGCGGTCTGGGCCCGGCTGGCGGACTGGCGGGGCACGCCGCTGGGGCAGCGGCTGTCGCTGGTGCACGCGGCCAATTCACGTTTCGCGCTGGGCGATCCCGCGGGTATCGCCATCGGCGTCGACGAGCCGTTGCCCGTGGCCGGGCCGCAGGCCAGTTCGCTGGAAGCGGTGGATGACGCGCTGGCCGGCGGCGGCAGCCGCATCGTGATCGACGCCACCGCCTCGGAAGACGTCGCCGCGCAGCACGCCCACTGGCTGGCGCGCGGCATCCACGTGGTCACCGCCTGCAAGCTGGGGCAGGGTACGGCGCTGGCGCGCTGGCAGGCGATCCAGGCTGCGCGACGGGCAGGCGGCACGCACTACGGCGACAGCGCCACGGTCGGTGCCGGGCTGCCGTTGCTGCGTTCGCTGCGCGCGCTGCAGGCCGGCGGCGACCGCATCCACGCGATTGCCGGAGTGCTGTCCGGCTCGCTGGCCTGGCTGTTCAACCACTACGACGGCATGCAGCCGTTTTCCGGCTTCGTCCGCCAGGCGCGCGACGCCGGCTATACCGAACCCGATCCGCGCGAAGACCTGTCCGGCGAGGACGTGCGTCGAAAGCTTTTGATCCTGGCGCGCGCGTCGGGCTTTCCGCTGGACGCCGAGGCGGTGCGGGTGCAGTCGCTGGTGCCACCGGCGCTGGCGGCGCTGCCGCGCGAGGCGCTGGACGCCGCGCTGCCGGCGCTGGATGCGCCGCTGCGCGAGCGCTATGCCAGCGCCTACAAGGACGGCGCGAGGCTGCGTTTCGTCGCCCGCCTGGGGGCCGACGGGCGCGCCGGCGTGGGCCTGGAGGCGCTGCCCGCCGAGCACCCGCTGGTGGGCGGCGGCGGCACCGACAACCGGGTGGCGATCTGGTCCGACCGCTATCCCGAACAACCGCTGGTGATCCAGGGGCCGGGTGCCGGTGCGGCGGTGACCGCAGCGGCGCTGCTGGACGATGCGCTGGCGATCCAGGCCGAAACGGCTCAGTCGATGGGCAGACCGAAGAATTCGGCGATCGGCAGCGGTCGCTGGAACACGTAGCCCTGCGCGTAGTCCACCTGCAGCGCCTGCAGCCGGATCAACTGTTCTTCGGTCTCCACCTGCTCGCCCACCGCCTGCATGTCCAGCAGGTGGGCGATCTCGGTGATCGAACGCACCACGGCTTCCGACAGCCGTGATTCCGGCAGATCGCGGACGAAGCCGCCGTCGATCTTGAGGTAGTCCACCCGCAGGTCGCGCAGGTAGCCGAACGAGCAGAAGCCGGTGCCGAAGTCGTCCAGCGCGAACTTGCAGCCGAGGTCGCGCATGCGGGCGATGAACCGGCGGGTGCGGGTGAGGTCGCGGACCACGCTGGTCTCGGTGATTTCCAGGCATAGCTGCCCCGGTTCCAGCGGGCTGCGGCGCAGGCGGCCGGCGGCATAGTCGGCAAACTCGTCGTCGGCCAGGGTGGCGGCACCGAGATTGATGCTGCACTGGCCGATCCGCGATGCCAGCGCCCGGTGGGCGTCCAGCCAGTCCAGCACCGCGTCCAGCACGTGGCGATCCAGGCGCGGGCCCAGCCGGTAGCGCTCGGCTGCGGCGATCATGTCGGCCGGCGTGCGCAGGCGGCCTTCGCCGTCGCGCCAGCGCAGCAATACTTCGAAATGCGTCTGCACCGCGCCGGGTGCGCGCAGGTTGACGATCGGCTGGCACCACAGCTCGAAGCGACGCTGATCCAGCGCTTCGCGCGCATCCAGCGCGTTGCGCATCATCCGGCTGCGGGTGCGCAGGCTCTCGGCGTTCTGGCCGGCCACCAGCAGCCGGTTTCCGCCCAGCTCCTTGGCTTCGTGGCAGGCGGTGTCCACCTGCGACAGCAGTTCGTCGAAGCTGGCGTGCGGCGGCTGGCTGGCGGCGATGCCGATGCTGGCGGTGGCGCGCAGGGTGCCGCCCTGCCAGACCACCCGCAGCTCCTCCACCGAAGCCAGCAGGCGGTGCCCCGCGGCGGTGGCGGTGGCGACGTCCTGTGTCGTCAGGATGGTGAACTCGTCGCCGCTGCTGTGCGCCACCAGCGCGTCGTCGTCGAAGGCCGCACGCACCAGTGCGGCGACATGTCGCAGCGCCTCGTCGCCGGCGGCATGGCTGGCGGCGTCGTTGACCAGCTTGAAGTTGTCGAGATCCACGTACAGCAGGGTCTGTGCATCGGCCGCCTGCGCCAGCCGCGCGCGCGCCAGCTCCTCGAAGGCGTCGCGGTTGAGCAGGCCGGTCAGCGGGTCGGTGGTGGCGCGGACGCGCAATGCCTCGATCGTTTCCGCGCGCTCGCTGTAGGACGCCACCAGCAGGATCGGCACCACCGAATTGACCACCAGCGTGCCCATCATCAGGGCGGTATCGCGCAGCAGTTCCGGCCGGTCGATGCCGCCAAGCCCCAGGCCCAGTACCAATCCCAGCAGCAGGGTGACCAGCATGGTTGCGCCCGCGGTGAACAGCGGCGGGTAGCGCGCCGCCGACCACAGCAGCAGGGCCAGCGGGAGGGTCGCGATCGACAGCGGGTACAGGCTGCCGCCGCGCGCGAGCGCAAGCCCGCCTGTCAGCGTCAGCAGCATCGCCGCGATCCAGGCCAGGCGTTCATGGCGGCTGGTGCCGGTGGGCGCGGGCAACCGCACCGGCAGGTTCCGGGCGAAGAACAGCAGCAGGAACGGGACGATGGCAGTGACGCCCAGCAGGTCACTCAGCGTCCACTGCAGCAGCACCCGCGGCAGTTCGGTCGCGGGTGCCATCCGCGCGACCAGCATGCCGGCAGCGCCCACCAGTGCGCTGACCACCGACAGCAGGATGCCGCCACGCAGCAGCAGGAACCCATCGCCGATGCGCAGCTGCAGCCGCGGCTGGCGGCTGGCCACGTAGGCGCAGGCAGCCACCACGCCGAGGTAGTTGCTGGCCAGCGAGAACGGCAGGAAGGCCGCCGGCACCGGCACCACCAGCAGGTGCAGCAGCAGCTGCGCCAGCGGGATCATCAGCGCGTAGCGCAGCCCGTAGCGCAGCACCAGCGCATAGCCGATACCGGCGGCGGGCCAGAGCAGGGTGACGTCGGCCGGCGTGCGCAGGTACAGCGCGGCGACCACCGCGCCGGCAAAGTACAGACCGGTCAGCAGGGCAGCACGCAGCGTGGTTGCGATGACGTTCCGCATGGGTCACCCCTGTGCAGGCGGACGGGTCGGGGGATGGGGCGGCGGTTCGGAAGGTGGCGTGACGGTTGCGGCTGGTGACGCCTGGCCGGGGGATCTGCCGGGTGCGCCGAACAACTCCAGCAGGCCGCTGTCCAGCAGCAGGCGCGGATTGTTCCGGTAGGTCGACGGGTCTTCCGGCAGCCGTGCCTGCGGCCGCGGGCGATAGCCCATCCAGCCGTTGCGCCCGGAGTTCTTGACCGCGTACATGGCGCGGTCGGCCAGGGTGACCAGCTGTTCCCAGCCCAGCAGCTGCGGATGCTCGGGGAACAGCGGGCATTCGACCAGGCCGATCGAGACGGTCAGGCGATGCTCGACGCCGTTGCCCAGGTCGAAGCGATGCGCGGCGATGCGCGCGCACAGCCGTTCGCCGATCTGGGCCAGGCTGCCGCGCGGCAGCGGGCGCAGCACCAGCAGGAACTCCTCGCCGCCCCAGCGCGCCACGTAGTCGCCGCTGCGCTTCAGGTCGCCCAGCTGTTGACCGAGCTGTTCCAGCACGCGGTCGCCGGCGGCGTGGCCCCAGGTGTCGTTGATGATCTTGAAATGGTCGACGTCGAGCAGCGCGATCACCAGCGCGTCGCGACCTTCGCGATAACCGGCGTCGCGCTGGTAGAACGACAGGTCGACGGGGATCTGCTGGATCAGGTAGCGGCGGTTGTGCAGGCCGGTCAGCGGGTCGGTGAAGCTGATTTCCTTCAGCCTGGCATTGGCGGTCTGCAGATCGCGGGTGCGCTCCTGCACCAGCCGCTCCAGCACCATGCGCTGGTGTGCGTAGCGGTGGCGCAGGGCCAGGTAGCCCAGCCAGACCAGCGAGATCGCCAGCAGTCCCGTCAGCAGGCGGAACGCCAGCGTCTCGTGCAGATGCGGCGGCAGGATCACGTTCAGGTGCGCGCTGCCGGCCAGCGGGTCGGCGCGGCTGAAATCGGCCACCTCGAAACGGTATTGGCCGGGCGGCAGGTTGACGTAGCTGGCCGAGCGCAGCGACGGGTTTTCCAGTTCGCGCCAGCCCTTGTCGAAGCCGTCCAGGCGGTAGCGCAGCCTCGGCATCAGCGCCGGCTGGAATGCCGGCATGGTGAAGTCGAAGCGCAGTTCGCGGGCGTCGATCGGCAGGCGCAGCGCGTCCTTGCGCGGGGCGTAGGTGCGGTTCTGCGTCGTCACGCTCTCGATCCGCACCGGCCTTGGCGTGCCGGCCGCGGCCGTCGCCAACCGCACCAGCAGCGCGCCGTCGCGGGTGGGCAGCCACAGCTGGCCAGCGCGCAGCAGGCCGCGGCCGTTGCCCGAGCCGTTGCAGCATTTGTCCTGCTGGCCGCCGGGGCGGTCGAGGCCGGAATTGATGACCAGCTGCGGGTCGAGCAACGCCTGCGGATTGGCCAGCGCACGCTCCAGCTGCGCCAGCGGCAGCCGGTACACGCCCTGCATGCCGGCCACCCACAGGCTGCCGGCGTCTTCGGCCAGATGGAAGGGGATGTTGATCGGCAGGCCGCGTGCGTTGCCGAAGGCATGCCAGCGCCTGCCATCGAAGACGTGCAGGCTGTTGCCGTTGCTGCTGCCCACGACCCAGCGTCCGTCCGCCAATTCGAGCAGCGCGGTGACCGCGATGTTCTCGTCCAGACCGGCCTGCCGCCCCAACGCCACGATGCGGCCGTTGCGCCATTCGTACAGACCGCGGCTGGAGCCGACCAGCAGGCGGCCGGCGCGGGTCTCGAGGATGACCCGGATGCGGGCATCGGCGAGGCCTTCGGCCTGGCCGTAGCGAATCAGACGGTGGTCGCGTTCCAGCACGAACAGGCCGTCGCTGCTGGCGAACCACAGCCGCCCGCTGCGGTCGCGGACGATGCCGTTGATCTGCAGGTTGCGCAGCGGTGCCAGCACCGCCGGCTCCTCCAGCCGGCCATCGCGCAGCCGCGCCGCGCCGGCGCGGGTGCCGATCCAGGCCTGGCCCGCTTCCGTCAGCAGGCTGTAGACCTCCGGGTGCGGCAACTGCCTGCCGGCCACGATCTGGCGGATGTGGCCGTTGCGCCAGACATCCACGCCGTCGGCGGTGCCCAGCCAGACGCTGCCATCGGGCGCGCCGGAAATCGCCCACAGCAGCGGGTTGACGAGGCCGTCGGGCTGGCCCAGGCGGCGGGTATAGCCGTTCCAGGCGCGCGCCACGCCCTCGGTCTGGCTGCCCAGCCACAGGTTGCCGTCGTGGTCTTCGTAGATCGAACGGATGGCAATGCTGCCGGGCTTGCCCCGGATGCGCTCGGTGGGCATTCCTCCGCGCCACCGCCCCAGATATTGCGAGGTTGCGACCCACAGGTTGCCGTCGTGGTCGCTGGTCATCGCTTCGATGGTGGGGGTGCCGTCGTTGGCCATGCTCTGCCAGGTGCCGTGCTGCTGGCGGAACAGGCCGCGGTTGGTGCCCGCCCACAGCCCGCCGTGATGCCAGGCCAGCGCGGTAACCGCGCCTCCCGCCGCCGGCAGCGGGAGGGTATCGACCGCGCCCGGCCTGATCCGGTACACCCGGCCGACCCCGCCCACCCACAGGCCATCGGGGCGCGACAGCAGGCTCAGCGCCGGCTCCGGCAGGGCGTGCAGGCGGCGCAGCCGGCCGCCGTCGGGCGTGTAGATGCCATCGGCACCCGCCACCAGTACGCGCCCGCCGACCCTCGCCAGCGCCTCCACCGAAAATGCGCGCGACGGTGTGCCGGCGGCAGCGGCTGGCGTCACCTGCCGGAAACGGTCGTTTTCCAAGACCAGCAGGCCGGCTGCGGTGCCGATCCAGAGCCGTCGCTGGTCGTCGGCCAGCAGCGCCTGGATGTTGCTGTTCACGCCGAGGGTGTTGCGCGGGCTGTAGAGGTGGAAGCGCACGCCGTCGAAGCGGGCCAGCCCGGCCTGGGTGCCGAACCACAGGTAGCCGTCCGCGTCCTGGGTGATGGCCAGTACGGTGATCTGCGGCAGCCCCTGCTTCACGTCCCAGCTGTCGACGACGTAGTCGGCGAACGGCTTGTCGGCTTCCAGTGCGCCCGCGCCCAGCGGAACGGCCAGCGCCAGCAGCAGCGCCCACTGTCGCAGCAGGCGCGTGCAGACCCGGCGGATCCGCGAGGCATGACGAATGGCGGATGGACAGGTGATCGAGATTCCCCCCTGGATCCCGTGCGGTCGAGATTACTCGAAACCGGCAGCGGCCTGCAGGGGGGGGCTTGATCCCCGTCAGGCTTCAGCACTCGATGACGTTGACCGCCAGCCCGCCGCGGCTGGTTTCCTTGTACTTGTCCTGCATGTCGCGGCCGGTGTCGCGCATGGTCTTGATGACCTTGTCCAGCGACACCTTGTGCTGGCCGTCGCCGCGCAGGGCCATGCGGCTGGCGTTGATCGCCTTGACCGAACCCATCGCGTTGCGCTCGATGCAGGGGATCTGCACCAGCCCGCCGATCGGGTCGCAGGTCAGGCCGAGATTGTGCTCCATGCCGATCTCGGCGGCGTTCTCGATCTGCCCCGGCGTGCCGCCCAGCGCGGCGGTCAGGCCGGCGGCGGCCATCGAGCAGGCCACGCCCACCTCGCCCTGGCAGCCGACTTCGGCACCGCTGATCGAGGCGTTTTCCTTGTACAGGATGCCGACCGCGGCGGCGGTGAGCAGGAAGGTGAAGATGCCCTGCTCGCGTGCGGCGGCGTCCTTCTCGCTGGCGCAGAAACGCTCGTAGTAATGGCCGACGGCGGGCAAGATGCCGGCCGCGCCGTTGGTGGGCGCGGTGACCACGCGGCCGCCGGCGGCGTTTTCCTCGTTGACGGCCAGCGCGTACAGGTTGACCCAGTCGAGCACGGTCAGCGGGTCGCGCATCGCCGCTTCCGGGCGCGCCGACAGCTCCGCGTGCAGGGCTGGCGCGCGCCGCACCACGTGCAGGCCACCGGGAAGGGTGCCGCTGGCGCGCATGCCGCGTACCACGCAATCTTGCATGGCCTGCCACAGCTCGCGCAGGCCTGCGCGGATTTGTTCCTCGCTGCGCCAGGCCTTTTCGTTCTCGAACATCAGCTGGGCGATGCTCAGGCCGCTGCGCTCGCATTCGGCCAGCAGCTCGGCACCGCTGTTGAACGGATGCGGCAGCGGGGTGGTGTCGGCGACGATGCGGTCTTCCGCCGCCTCGTCCTGGTTGACCACGAAGCCGCCGCCGACCGAGTAGTAGTCGCGGCTGGCCAGCTCGACGCCGTCGGCATCGAAGGCGGTGAAGCGCATGCCGTTGGTGTGGAAGGGCAGCTTCTGGCGCTTGTTCATCACCAGGTCGCGCTTCTCGTCGAAGGCGATCTCG
>JAANMX010003931.1_pt1 | contig 12394 bp, 7 predicted proteins | sample 7279681 | NCBI WGS metagenome assembly JAANMX01 (sample SAMN14094542, study PRJNA606508) | bioreactor metagenome | isolation source: A lab-scale SPAN reactor treating ammonium-rich wastewater day 351 | place: Ireland: Galway | collected 2018-01-01
GGGCCTTCGGCCCTTCGGCCGGCGGCCCGGGCCCACGCCGAAGCCCGAAGGGGCTTCGCTACAAATTTTCCTCCCCGGTGGTGCCCCGCGCGCGGGGCACGGGACTAGCTCGAAAATTCCCGTAGCCGATGGCAGGCAGGAGTGTCTGCCCCGCGGCGCCGCCCACGTTTTGCTTGCGGGGAGGGCGGATCTCGGATACATTCCCCGCCTTCTGACCGGGGGCATAGCTCAGTTGGTAGAGCGTCTCGTTCGCAATGAGAAGGTCAGGGGTTCGAATCCCCTTGCCTCCAGGGGTCTCGGGAGGGGTTTGTTCCGCCCGGGGGCGGTCGTTTTTTGGCGGGGGAATTTTTGTCGGGATCCTTTGAAAATGTGAGACTTGGGGTTGACAGATGGGGAGCGCGGGGCCTATGCTCAAAAACGATGAGTATCGGTCGTTTGCTATTGGTCGTACCGTTGGTCTCATGCGGCTTGCCCGCGCTGGCGCAATACGAGGCGCCGCTGCCCGTCGAGGAGCGTGGAAAGCCGTTCACGATATCCGCGCACGTGAGGCAGGAATACGACGACAACGTCTACACGCAGTCGGTGGACAAGCAGGAATCCTGGAAGTCGCAGATCATCCCGACGTTCATCTTCAACATGCCGTTTGACCGGACGCTGGTCAGCGCGCGATACACCTTCGGCCTGTCGTATTTCTGGGATCGCCCGGGGGACGACATCGATTACTCCCACGAGTTTGTGGGCCGCGTGGCGCACACGTTCACGGAGCGGTTCGACATCGATATCCGGGACCGGTTCGTGTACGCGTACGAGCCCGACCTGCGGAGCCCGAGCACGACGCGCTTCGTCGACGGGAACTACATCATCAACGATTTCAGCGCGTTCGCGCGGTTCCAGTGGCTGCCGCGATTTGGCAACACGCTGGAGTACAACAACCGGATCATCGATTACGATTCGGGCGACATCTCGACGTTCGAGGACCGGATGGAGCACACCTTCAATCTGGAGAACCGGTGGCAGGTGCTGCCGACCTCGGTGGCGGTGCTGGCCTACCGCTTCAACCTGGTGGAGTACGACCAGCTGCCGAAGTCCTCGCAGTCGCATTTCCTGATGGGTGGGGTGGACCACAAGATGTCGGACTCCTGGGTCGTGTCGGCCCGCGGCGGCGCGGAGATGCGCAATTTCGACGAGGGGGACGACGCGCTCGCTCCGTATTTTTCGCTCAGCACGTCCTACAGCTATGCGCCGAACAGCTCGGCGAGCCTGTTCTACAGCCATTCGCTGAGCCTGACGGACGTGGGGCTGTACACCGCGCAGACGGCGGACACGCTGGGCCTCAACGTCTATCACGCGCTGACGCCGGATTTCGGTCTGAGGCTCGCCTCGGCGTTCACCTGGGGAGATTACGATGCGGACCACACGATCGACCAGGAGCTGGGGCAGGCGGAGGCGATCGACTTCAGCGAATTCTCGATGTATCTCGACGCCGCGCTCAGCTACAGCATCACCCGGCACATCTCGGCGGAGCTGGGGTATATTTTCTCCCACATGGATAGCGACTTGCCCGGCCGGGACTATGATCGCAACCGGTACTACATCGGGTTGCGCGGCACGTATTGATCGCGGCGGCGGCGGCGTCGCCCGCCCGCGCACGCTAATTGGCAGGATACAATGATCTCGGGATCGGGTGACGCTGGCCTGCATTTCCTGGACTACTGGCGAGTTGTCTGGGGCCGCAAGGCGCTGGTGCTGTCGATCTTCGTGGTGGTGGTGGCCGCGGCGGCGGTGACGACGGCGTTTCTCCCGAAGACCTACCGGGCTTGGACGACGATCGAGGTCGTGCTGGAGGGCAAGGACATCGACGTCTTTGAGAAGGATGGGCGCCGGGGCATCTACGACCCCTACTTTCTGCAGACGCAGTTCGAGAACATCCGGCAGAAGGACGTGCTGTATCCGGTGATCGAGCAGCTGGATCTCGGGGCGCGGTGGGGCAAGCGGGATGGCTACGAGTCCGGGGGGTACCCGAAGGATTACGCGTACATGCTTTTGCAGGGCGGCCTGGACGTGGTGCAGCGGAGGAACAGCTCGCTGCTGGAGATAAGGGTGGACAGCCGGAGTCCGGCGGAGGCGGTGGAGATCGCCAACGCGATCGCCCGCTCCTATCAGAACAATCGGCTGCAGCAGGCCAAGGGGCAGTCCGGTCGCGGGCTGGAGCGGCTCGAGGAGGAACTGAAGAAGCAGGACGACGCGCGGAACGCGGCAAAGGCGGAGGTCGAGCGATTGCGGAAGGAGCTGGGGATTTCGGAGATCCCCGGTAGCGGGCTGATGCGCAGTTCGGAGGCGATGCCGATGAACGACATGATCCTGCAGCGCAAGGAATCCGAGGTGAACGACGCGCAGACCGAGCTGCTCGCGACGGAGGAGCGCTACCAGAGGGTGCAGGGGTTGACCAACACGGAATTCGAGAACGCGCTGGCGACGCTGAACATCCGGGACGAGAACATACAGTTGATCCGGAGCCAGCTGATCACCGTCGAGGGGCAACTCGCCTCGCTGCGGAAGGAGGGCTATGGCATCAACCACCCGAAGGTGATCGCACTGGAGGCGATGCAGACCCGGCTGAGGCAGCAGCTGGAGAGCAATCTCAACGGGTTGCGCAAGGGGCTGGAGGTGCAGGTGGCCTCGGCGCGGGCGCGCTACGAGGAGATGAAGCGGCAGCTGGAGGAGTTCCGGCAGAAGACCATCTCGGAGAAGAGCGACCGGTTCGTGCCGTTCCGGGAGGCGCACCGCAATTACGAATTCCAGCAGCAGATGTACGAGGCGATGCAGGCGCGCTTCCAGCAGGCGATGGTGGAGTCGGAGATCCCGCGGACGCCGATCATCATCCGCAGCGAGGCGGAGTCCTTCCCGCGGCCGGTGAAGCCGAACTGGTGGCTGAACATGGCGCTCGCCGTGGTGGTGGGGGGGATCCTCGGGATCGGCACGGCATTTTTCATCGAGTATCTGGACACCAGCGTGAAGACGATCGACGATGTGGAGAAGACGGTGGGGGCGCCGGTGCTGGCGGTGGTCCCGGAGGGGGCGGAACCGTTGAACGTGATGGCCTCGGCGTCTGCGGCGGGGGAGGCCTATCGGATTCTCCGGGCGCGGCTGGACGCGGTGCGGGGGGACGCATCGGTGAACTCGTTGACGATGGTGAGCGGCGGGCCGGGGGAGGGCAAATCGACGACGTTATTTAATCTGGGTTGGACGCTGGCGCAGGGCGGGTCGCGCGTGCTGCTGGTGGACGCGGACCTCCGGCGGCCGACGCTGCACCAGATTTTCGGGGTGCAGAATCAGGTGGGCCTATCGACGCTGCTGACGGCCGGATCGCGGCTGGATGAGGTGGTCGTCGGGACGCCGCTGGAGACGCTGCATTTCATGCCGAGCGGCGTGCACTCGGACACCGCGATCGGGCTGCTGAATTCGGACCGGATGGCGGAGATCGTGGCGGACATGAAGTCGTACTACGACTGGGTGCTGCTGGATGCGCCGCCGATATTGGGGGTGAGCGACGCGTCGGTGCTGGCGCGTGGAGTGGACCTGACGGTGATCGTGGTGCAGTATCGCCGGTATCCGGTATCGGTCTGCCATCGGGTGAGGACGACGGTGGAGCAGGTCGGGGGGCGGGTCGTCGGGGTGGTCCTCAACCGTGTGGACATGCGGCGGGATGACACCTACAGTTACTACAGTGGCTACAACTACTACTACTCGCAGCGTCCCGAGAACGGGGATGGCAAGCCGCAGCCACAGGCGAGGCGCGACGCGCGGCGTCCGGCGGCGCAGGTGCGCGGGGTCGGCGGCGACGGGGGGGCGGAGAACTATTAACCCGTGGTCGTTGGGTCTGGTGGCGGTGGCGTTGTGCGGCCTCGGGGGTTGCCAGTCGGCGCGCTCGGGGTCTGAGTTGTTGCTTGCGGCAAGTTATTTTTTCTACTCCTGCTGGGACTGGCGCTTTTTGTTTCTGCTCATGTTCTCTACCCTGCTCGATTTTTATACAGGGATTAAAATGTGTGACGCACCCGACTCCAAAAACAGAAAGTTCTGGCTGTGGCTGAGTGTCATTATTAATTTAGGATTTCTTGGTGTTTTTAAATATTACAATTTTTTTGCCGACAGTTTTGCAACTGCACTCGCTCAGCTTGGTTTCAAAATAAACCCTTACACCATTCAGGTTATTTTGCCTGTAGGAATTTCCTTTTACACGTTTCATGGTTTATCTTACGTTTTGGATATTTACCATCAGAGAATTAAAGCTGAAAGAAATTTTGTAGAGTATGCAGTCTTCGTAAGTTTCTTTCCATTACTCGTTGCCGGACCAATTGAGCGTGCCACACACCTGCTGCCTCAGATTAAAAAACCAAGGCGGTTTGATTATGCAAAATCCATTGACGGGCTGAGGCAGATTTTGTGGGGGTTATTCAAAAAAATCGTCATTGCTGATAACTGTGCAGAATATGCCAATCAAATATTTAACAATTCTGCTGATTACAATGGAAGCACATTGTTGTTGGGTGCATTGTTTTTTACTTTTCAGATTTATGGTGATTTCTCAGGTTACTCTGATATTGCTTTAGGAACTGCACGTTTACTTGGAATTGAGTTGCTGCGCAACTTTGCATTTCCATATTTTTCAAGAGATATTGCCGAGTTCTGGCGAAGATGGCATATTTCACTCTCATCATGGTTCAGAGATTATCTTTATGTTCCTTTAGGTGGAAGCCGTGGCAGCACATGGACAAGAGTGAGGAATACGTTTATCATTTTTATCGTAAGCGGTTTCTGGCATGGTGCCAACTGGACATTCATTGTCTGGGGTGCACTGAATGCGTTGTACTTTCTTCCATTGTTGCTTACTCATCGCAACAGAAACAATCTTGAAATAGTTGCTCAGGGGCGATTACTCCCAAATCTTAAAGAAGTAATCATGATGGCTATTACTTTTTTCCTCACCGTAATAGCTTGGGTATTTTTCAGAGCCAACAGCTTAGAACATGCTTTTCAATATCTGGCTGAAATGTTTTCAGCATCACTCTTCAGCGCACCCAGGTTTACAGGCATGGGCAGAGCGGTTATTTTATCCATTCTCATTTTCCTGTTTATGATAATAGAATGGACAGGACGTGAAAATCAATATGCCATAGCACACACAGGAGCTAAATGGAAATGGCCTTTGCGCTATGCATTGTATTATGCAATCATCATAGCCATATTCTGGTTTGGCGGAAAAGAACAACAGTTTATTTATTTTCAATTCTGAGCCATGAAGAAATTTCTCATCAAAGTAATCATATTCTTAGCTCCGGTAATTCTTCTTGCTGTTCCACTGGATTACGGACTTTCATATTTATTGCGACAGTCTGATTTATATCCCGGAGAACTGGAAGTGTGGAATGATATATACAACTCCAATGCAAACTGTGATATTGCTATTTATGGTTCATCACGTGCCTGGGTTCAGATAGACCCGAAAATTATTGCTGATACGCTTGGAGGAAGTGCCTACAATTTTGGTGTGGACGGACATAACTTCCAGCTGGAATATCTGAGACATCTTGAACTTTTGAAGCTTAACAATAAACCAAAAACTATTATTTTCTCTGTTGATATTTTTACTCTCCAAAAAAGAAAAGACTTATACCAGTTCGAACAGTTTCTGCCCTTTATGCTTTGGAATAAAAATGTTCAGAAATACACATCCAACTACGAAGGCTTTACTTCTACGGATTACCGGCTTCCTTTAATCCGTTATGCAGGTAAAACAAGTGCACTCAATAACTGTCTTAAAATTTTAATCAAAGGAAAACCTGCGCACAAATACAGAGATCATGGCTACAGACCTGAAAACAGCAAATGGAACGAAGATCTTGCCGCAGCCAAAAAGAAGCAGGAACATTACATCGTAAAATTTGATACTGCAACCATTCATCTTTTTGAACAGTTTATTGAGGAATGTAAGTCTCAAAACATTTCATTGATTCTTGTTTACGCCCCTGAATACATCGAAGGACAAAAATATATTGGCAACAGAAAAGAAGTCCTTGACACCTTCAGGAATTTTTCCGAAAAATATCACCTCCCATTTTTCGATTACTCGAATGACAGCATCTGCTTCGACAAAAATCTGTTTTATAATTCCATGCACCTTAACCAAACCGGTGCCGAACGGTTCAGCAGTGAACTTGCTCATGATATTAAAATGAATAACAACAGCTCATTGTCCAACCTTCGCTGATTGGTAAACTTTCTGCTGTTAAAACAGCGTTACTGACTTTTATATTCTCATGCAGTAAGCAGTTTATTTTATTTTTGCCTGAAATATTTTTAACATGATTCGCTTTGCAGCATTTAGTTTAATCATTCTTCTGTCGGCAGCCACGGTTACGGCTCAGAAACGAACTTACACCAGTACTTCTTCCAGAGCGATAAAAAGTTTGGAAAGTGCCATGAAATATTACGATTCACGTCAGAATATCAAAGCTATTTCAGAAGCTGAAAATGCCACCAAAATTGACCCGAACTTCATTGAAGCCTGGATGCTGTTGGGCGATTTGCAAGCCGACAACAACAACCTTCCTGCGGCAATTGATGCTTATAAAAAAGCAATTGCTATTAATCCGGGATTTTTTCCAAACACCTATTTTGCACTTGCAAATTACGAGCTTGAATTAGGACAATATGAAAATGCACTTGAGCATCTTAATGCATTTGTGAAACTGCCCAATGCACAACCCGAAAAAAAAGAAGCTGCCGGATTGATGATAACATCCTGCAATTTTGCACTCGATGCATTGAAACATCCCGTTCCTTTTGCTCCTGAAAATTTAGGTGACGGCATCAACTCAGAGTATGACGAATATTTTCCTTCTATTACAGTTGACTCCAAACAAATGTTGTTTACACGAAAAATTAAAAGTGACCGATTTGAATGGCAGGAAGATTTTTATATCAGCAACAGTGAAAACGGAAAATGGCAGAAAGCGAAAAATGTAGGCTCGCCTGTAAATACCGAATTGAATGAAGGTGCACCCTCTTTCAGTGCCGATGGTCAGCTCATATTCTTTACTGCCTGTGATCGCCCTGAAGGAAAAGGCTCATGTGATATTTACTATGCCCGTAAGTTTGGCAACACCTGGGGGCGACCTATTAATCTTGGTTCTCCTGTGAACACCGGTGCATGGGAATCGCAACCTTCGTTTTCGAGCGATGGCAAGACTTTGTATTTTGTAAGAGGCAGCGGAATGCGTGACGAAAAAGATCAGGACATTTATATGTCGCAGGTGGGTGAAAAAGGCTGGAGCACTCCCGTAAAACTCAGCGACAACATCAATACGACAGGCAAAGAAGAAGCAGTGTTTATCCATCCCGACAATCAAACTTTGTATTTTGTTTCTGATGGATGGCCGGGCATGGGAGGAACTGATATTTATATGAGCAGAAAACAAGCCGATGGCAGCTGGGGAAAAGCTGTGAACCTTGGTTATCCCATCAACACATTTGCAAATGAAACAGGATTGATAGTAAGCCCTGATGGAAACAAAGCATATTTCAGCAGCAACCGCGAAGGAGGTTATGGTGGGCTTGATGTGTATTCATTCAACCTGTATGACAATGCCAAACCTGTGCCTGTAAGTTATGCTCAGGGAACTGTGACAGATGCTGAAACCAACAAACCTGTTGATGCTAAGTTTGAAGTGATTGATCTGGAAAGCGGGCAAACCGTTGTTGAATCTTATTCAGATAAAAGCAAGGGGGAATTTCTGCTTACACTTCCTGCCGGGAAAAATTATGCGCTGAATGTTTCAAAAAGAAATTACCTGTTTTACTCCGACCATTTTTCGATGACAGAAGCTGCTGACTTGCAACATCCCGTTCACCTGAATGTAAAACTCAAACCTTTGAAAGAAGGTAGTACCATGGATTTGAATAATATTTTCTTCGATACCAACTCCGCTACACTTAAGCCGGAATCAAAAGCTGAGTTAGACAAATTAGTTGCGTTTATCAAAAGCAATGCAATAGCCAAGATTGAAGTAGGCGGACATACCGACAATGTGGGTGATGACAAATCGAATCAGACACTGTCAGAGAACCGTGCCAAAGCGGTTTACGATTATTTGATTAAATCAGGAATTGAAGCTTTGCGACTCACTTCAAAAGGATATGGTGAAACAAAACCTGTAGCCGATAACACTACGGAGGATGGCAGAGCCAAAAACAGAAGAACTGAAATTACAATCTTACGTGTGCATTAAACGCATGCCATACAAAAAATATTTGTGAATAGCATGTTGAAAATTATTTAAAATTATTTTCTGAATTCAGGAGGTGCAATAAACTAATTTTGCTGCCATGGAAGAAAATGTGGATGCAGGCCGGAGTCATCGTAAAAAAACCACTCCCAAAACTTTAACAAATCAGCAGATAGCATTAGGGTTAGGTAAAATACCACCTCAGGCTATAGATATGGAAGAAGCAGTGTTGGGTGCGCTGATGCTTGAGAAAAATGCACTTACTGCTGTTATTGATATACTTCACCCTGAAAGTTTTTATAAAGAAGCACATCAGAAAATTTTCAAAGTCATACATCAGTTATTTCACAGTGCCGAACCGGTTGACATTCTCACCGTAACACATGCTCTGAAAAAAGCCGGTGAACTGGAACTGGTAGGCGGTGCTTTTTATATCACTCAGCTTACCAACAGAATTGCATCAGCTGCTAATATTGAATTTCATGCAAGAATTATTCTGCAAAAATTTATTCAGCGTGAATTGATACGTATTTCAAGCGAAACCATTAAAACTGCATACGAAGATACTTCAGATGTATTGAAGATGCTTGACGATGCCGAACGAAATTTATTTGCCATTGCCGAAGGTAATATCCGCAGAAATTATGAAAGTATGAGTTCTTTGATTCTGAAAGCAATTAAAGAAATTGAAGTGGCTTCCAAACAAACACAGGGTATCACCGGTGTGCCCAGTGGATTTACCGAACTCGACCGCGTTACTGCAGGATGGCAAAAGTCTGACCTCATCATCATTGCAGCGCGCCCCGGTATGGGAAAAACAGCTTTTGTACTTTCTCTCACTTCCAATGCTGCTGTAAAGTTTAATATACCTGTTGCATTTTTCTCTCTTGAGATGTCGAGTATTCAGTTGGTGAATCGTCTGATTTCATCACAAACTGAAATTTCATCAGAAACAATTAAAAAAGGTCAGCTTGCCGATTATCAATGGGAGCAACTGAATAATAAAATTGTTCCTCTTACCAACGCCCCTATTTATATTGACGACACTCCTGCCCTTTCCATTTTTGAATTGCGTGCTAAGTGCAGACGATTAGTTGCTGAGAAAAAAGTGCAACTCATCATCATTGATTATATGCAACTGATGGTTGCAGGTACTGACAACCGCTCGGGAAACCGCGAACAGGAAATCAGTACCATATCACGCTCGCTGAAAGCTATTGCAAAAGAGTTGGAAGTACCTATCATCTGTCTGTCGCAGCTAAGCCGTGAAGTTGAAAAACGGGGCAGTGTAAAAAGACCACAACTGAGCGACCTTCGCGAATCCGGAGCCATAGAGCAGGATGCCGATATGGTTATGTTTATCTACCGTCCGGAATATTACGGGCTCACGGAAGATGAGAGCGGAATGTCAACACAAAACACTGCTGAAATTATTGTGGCAAAAAACAGAAATGGCTCTTTGAAAACAGTTAATCTCAAGTTTATCGGACAATATACCAAGTTCGCAGATTTGGAAGACTATGAGTTTTCTGATGAAAGTCTTACTGTAAAAATGCCCAATCCCGAAATTGAAGCCGAACATCGTTACACACGTGGTTCGCGCATGAATGAAATGTCGGATGATGATCCGTTCTAATCGGAGATACTGATTAATTTTCTAATTGTTGTTTCACTATTTCAAGTCCTTGCTGCAATGAGTGAGGATGAAAATCCAAATCGCGGATTGCTTTGTCAATGACAAAACCTGTCACCAGTGGTCTTTTTGCCGGCTGATTTAATTCGGCAGTTGTAACAGGATGAATATATTGTTTATCTAATCCGAAAAAGTCTGCAGTGCGGTTCACAATTTCAAGAATGCTGAAAGTTTCTGCTCCCGAAACATGATAAATTCCTGTTGCTTTTTTCAGTGCAGCCTGCATACATGCATCTGCAAGGTCTTCTGCCAATGTGGGCGAACGAAACTGATCACTGATTACATTCATTGTTTTTTTCTGACGTAATGAATTTACAGTCCACACAATTACGTTGCTGCGTTGTTTGTCGTCCACCACTCCATAAATGATGATGGTACGCAATATGGCTGCCTCAATTCCTGACTGTAAGACAATTTTCTCAGATTCCAGTTTACTCCATGCATAATAACTCAGCGGATTGGGTTTATCTTCTTCGCGATAAGGTCCTGCAGTGCCGTCAAAAACAAAATCGGTACTGAGATGTACAAGATGTATCTGCTGCTGCTTGCACAGGCTTACCAAATTTTTTACTGCATCTACATTCATTCTGTAACATTCTTCCCGGTGCATTTCGCAGGCATCCACATTGGTCATGGCTGCTGTGTGAATAATACAATCAGGCTGATGTCGGATGATAACTGCACTTTCTTCGTCATGGTTGGTAATATCCATCGAAATATAAGTGTAACCATCTTTTGCTGCAGTACGGTTTTCTCCTTTGGAAGTAGCTATCAGTTCCACTTCTTTTTTATTTCGGAGGGCGTAAATTATTTTTTGCCCTAACAAACCATTGCTGCCTGTGAGGAGAATTCGCATCATTAAAATTTAAAATGTCAACGATGCACCCAGCGATGGCATGATCGGCAATTGGTTAATTACTTTATACCGCATACGGTCAATGTAGAAAACATTTTTACGGTTATACACATTCACCACGCTTGCTACCACTTCCAGTTCGCTGTTGCGCGCTATCTGGAAAAGTTTTTTTACAGAAATATCCAGGCGGTGATAGGTAGGCAATCTTTTGTTGTTATACGGTCCGTAAATAATTCCCATCTGTCCGTTTTCATGAGGATAATCTGTTGCCAGGCCATCCTGAAAATTCAGATAAGGATAAAATCCCTGTGTTTGTGTGTATGGAAAGCCTGTTCCGAAATTCCAGCGCAAATCCACTTCCCAGTCCACTTTCTTTCCAAACTTATAACTGGACACAACATTCAGGTTATGTCTGCGGTCGAAGTGCGGAGCATAGGTATAGTTCCCTGTGTTTCGTGTGTTGAAGCCGAGGGAATATACCAACCATGCATAAAACCTTCTGTACTCATATTTCAATACCACATCCACTCCCTGCGAAAAACCTTTCTCTACAATAAAACTTTTCTTGGTGGAGTCAGGTTTGTCGTAATTATCTGCTACATCATCATACACTTTGTCGCGGTTGATGTTGGATAGCTGATAAAAATCTTTTACATATCCTTCAATATTCAGATCAAGATGTTTGTTGATATCAACCTCCACTCCTGCTACTGCATGACGTGCAAGCTGCAATTTTTTCTTAATGGTTTTGCCATCAAAAGTGGTAGGCAAATCATCAGGTGCAGAAAGAAATCCATAGAAGAAATTCACCACATCACGGTCGCTGTTGGCTGCTATGAGGTTCTGTGCATAATATCCTCCCGCTGCTTTCAGTCTTACTCTGTCGCTAATATTATACTTTAGTCCCAAGCGTGGCTCTGGAGAGAACTCTGAGATAGATGCATAGTACTGCACACGAAATGACGGGTCAATAATTAACTTGTTGATGATTTTTTTATAGCGGAAGAAAATTCCAAACTCTGTAGTATTATCAGCCTGCGAAATATGTCTGTTGGCATAATTGTAAAATTCAAAGTCTGTTTTGAAACCCTGCACTTCTATACCATAGTTTATTTCATCATTATTCAGGAAGTAAAGCCAGTTAAAGCCCAAATTAAATCCATTTACCAGACTGCTGCGTGGCCTGTCATCTCCTTCATCCAATTTTATTTTATAACTTGAAAAAGCAAGATTACCCCTCAGTAACACTTTGGATGAACCGGGTACGAGCACAAAGTTCATTCCTCCGCCTGACGAACTCCAGTCGTAACGTGCCACACCACTGTAGTCAACCTTGTCTCTGAAATTAAAACCAAAGAAACTTACCTTGCTTCCGCTGGCACTGTTCACCACAATTTTGCCATACACATCATTGAAAGAGTAAGGCAAGCCAGCGCCTGGAAGCTCGCCAAGGGCTTGCCGAACTGCTTGCGCTCCTGCAGGTAGCGCTGCGCGTGCGCGAGCGCCCCTTGCGCCGCGCCGACCGAGCAGGTGGCGATGTTGATGCGCCCGCCGTCCAGG
>JAANMX010003938.1_pt1 | contig 12375 bp, 9 predicted proteins | sample 7279681 | NCBI WGS metagenome assembly JAANMX01 (sample SAMN14094542, study PRJNA606508) | bioreactor metagenome | isolation source: A lab-scale SPAN reactor treating ammonium-rich wastewater day 351 | place: Ireland: Galway | collected 2018-01-01
AATTATTTACTGAAAGTAGAAACAAAAAATAGCACATATACCAGACTGTTGACAAAAGGCAGGTAAAGATACTTTTCATGGTTGGTTGTTTTTCACAGGCGCAGTTGGTGGTTCTCTGCGCCTGTAACCGTTTATGACGGTGTAGTTGATATGAAGCAGAAGAATCAATATAGGTTTTAAGTAAATTAGCGCCATGAATTTTCTGGCGCATTTGTATTTATCGGGTGATGATGAAATGGTGATGGTAGGAAATTTTATTGCAGATCATCTGAAAGGCCATGAATGGAAAAATTTCCCGGAAGCAATTCAGCGAGGTGTCAGGATGCATCGTTTCATTGATGAGTTCACAGATTCGCATCCTGTTGTTGAAAGAAGTAAAGCATTGCTTCGTCCGGGGTTCAGAAAATATTCTCCTGTTATCTGTGATATTTTTTACGACCATTTTCTTGCTGCAGCATGGTCTGCATACTCAACAGTTGACATGGATGACTACAGCAAAAATGTTTATGCCATGCTGCATCAGTATGAACAATATCTTCCTGAGCGTACAAAGGCCATGATGGTTTATATGGAGCGTGATAACTGGCTGAAAAATTATGCTTCGCTGCAAGGATTGGATATGGCACTGAAAGGGATGAGCCGAAGAGCAAGTTTTGAAAATAATATGAATCACGCTGCTGATTTTCTGCAACAACATTACCCTGATTTTAAGAAAGATTTTGATGATTTTTTTCCTGAATTACAGAAGAATACTCAGCTGCTATTTCTGTTTCATCACAAGTAAATGCCTGTTTTGAAATACAAACAGTACTATCTAAATAAATTTTATTTTTCTGGCTGCAAAACCACACATGCGCAGCAAAATCAATCCATGTCTGAACCGGGAAATATTGGTGCTGCCATAGGTTCGTTCTCTGTATCGAATAGGCAACTCCTGAATTTTAAGATTGAGTTTATATGCACCGAAGATTAAGTCAAAATCACCAAAAGGATCAAACTCTCCGAAAAATTTGCGGTTGCTAACTAAACGATCATAATCATCTCTGAAAATCACTTTAGTTCCGCAGAGCGTATCTTTAAATGGTTGTTCGAGCAGCCATGTGAAGGCATAACTGAAAAATTTATTTCCCAACATATTCAGGAAACGCATGGCTTCTTTTTCCATAGGATAAACCAAACGACAACCATTGATAAAATCGCCTTTGCCTGAGGCGATGGCATCATAAAATTTAGGTAAATCTTCAGGCGGCACTGTGAGATCTGCATCAAGAATCATCAGTATATCACCTTCAGCCATACTGAATCCTTTTCTCACAGCATCGTTTTTTCCTTTGCCTTCCTGTTTTGCCGTTTTAATACGGTGCGTGGATGAATATTTTTTTTCAATGGTTTTAATTTGCTCCCATGTATCATCTTTACTGTTGCCTTCAACAAAAATTATTTCCTGCCATTTTCCAAAAGTTGGAATACGCAGCAACCCGTTTTCAATATTACCGCTTTCGTTGCGTGCAGGAATGACAATGCTGACAGAGTATTTGTGATTGACATTTTCTGCTGCAGTGCCAACAGGTTTTGCAAATGAAAAAGTGTTGATGCACAGCAAACGCAACAAAGGCAGTTTTGCAAAAAAATTATTGATAAGAGGGGAGAGCAGAGGAATATTTACAGGCAACAACATTCTGCGTGTTTCGCGGTAACAGTCAAAACCGGAAAGTGTAAGCAGGTTGCGTACATCCATACGCGTGAGCCAGTTGAGTTGTGGTGTTTTGGTTTTTAGTCCGATGGTTTCAGCAAAACGTAAGACGGGCTCCCAAAGATGGTTGTGATAATTGATTATAATTTTTGTTCGTTCATGACAAACTTTTTTCAACTGTTCAAATACAGCCTGAACATCTTCCAGATATCCAATCAGGTTGGAAATGATTATCAAATCAAATTTTTCATTCAGTGTAATGTTTTCAGCATTCATTACATGAAATGAAACTGCAGGGAAACGATTTTTAGCCTCAGCAATCATAGCTGGGCTGAAGTCTATCCCCGTTTTCTTTGCTGCACGTATATCGTTTAAAAGTTCACCGGTACCACATCCCACCTCTAAAACAGAGATGGATTCATGTGAAAAATAATTACAGTAATAAGTAATGTCATCCCAGTAATACGAATGACTTTTGCGTTTTCGTACTCTGGTTGGAGCTATTTTTTCAAAGTGTTCAAGGTAGCGCACTGAGGTCAGTCTATTTTCATTTCAGGAATATTTCCTTCTGCAATCAATCGCCCTGCAGTTGCATTTTTTACCTGTTCAACAGAAACTCCGGGTGCAAGTTCAAGCAGTTTAAATCCTTGCGGTGTAACATCAAGCACAGCCATTTCAGTGACTATACGTTTAATGCATTTAACTCCGGTAAGAGGTAGTGTACATTGTTTAAGGAGTTTCGATTCTCCTGCCTTATTTACATGCTGCATTGCCACAATAATATTTTTTGCTGATGCAACAAGGTCCATTGCACCTCCCATACCTTTCACCATTTTACCCGGAATTTTCCAGCTTGCAATATCTCCCTGTTCGCTCACTTCCATAGCACCGAGTATGGTGAGGTCAACTTTCTGAGCTCGTATCATTCCAAAGCTCGTGGCCGAATCAAAAATGGATGAACCCGGAAGAAGTGTTACAGTTTGTTTTCCGGCATTTATAAAATCAGCATCTTCTTCTCCTTCTACCGGAAATGGCCCCATGCCTAAAATTCCGTTTTCCGATTGTAATGTAACGTGAATACCGGCTGGAATATAATTGGCTACTAAAGTAGGAATACCTATTCCGAGATTTACATACATCCCGTCTTTTACTTCGCGGGCAATTCGTTTTGCAATTCCGTTTTTGTCAAGCATCTCTTTGGTAATTAATTTTTAATGTAAATGCTAAAAAAGTTTTCTATGGAGTTTAAATGTTTTTGGAGGAAATTTTATCTGTTATCAAAAAGCAAGAGCTTATGATGCAGTTTTATTTTTTTCTTACTGTTCTCTGTTCAATGCGTTTTTCAAATTTCTCACCCTGGAAAATTCTGTGGACATAAATTCCGGGAGTATGAATATGATCAGGATTGAGTTCACCGGGTTGTACCAGATGTTCAACTTCTGCAATGGTAATTTTTCCTGCCATAGCCATCACAGGATTAAAATTACGCGCAGTTGCACGATATATAAGATTACCCTCCGTATCACCTTTCCATGCTTTTACGATAGCAAAGTCTGCATCAAAAGCGTATTCCATCAGGTAATCTTTTTCTACACCGTTGAATTTAAATTTACGTACTTCTTTGCCCTGAGCTACTTCCGTTCCTACACCTGCAGGAGTAAAAATGGCCGGCATTCCATATCCTGCAGCCATACAGCGTGTAGCCAGAGTTCCCTGAGGTACCAGTTCCACTTCCATTTCGCCACTCAGCATCTGACGTTCAAATTCGGCATTCTCACCCACATAGGAAGCAATCATTTTTTTTATCTGATGTTTCTGAAGAAGTAAACCTAAACCAAAGTCATCTACACCTGCGTTATTGGAGATACAAGTCAAACCCTTCACGCCTTTGCGCACCAATGCTGCAATACAGTTTTCAGGAATACCACAAAGGCCAAATCCGCCAAACATGATGTTTGCTCCGTCATTAATATCACGGATTGCTTCATCTACATTATTTACTACCTTACTCATGATCTTGGTTTTTATTCTGATTAATCAATAAAATATTTTTCTTTATCATCTTTTCATTCCACGCTCTTTAGCCATTTTTTCAAGACGTTCCTGAAACTTAGATTTCTTTACTTGTTTCTTCTTATTTTCCTGTATGCGTGCATGAATGGCTTTTTCATCAACAAATAGTTTAAAGAGATAAGTTTGTCCAAAGGTAATCATGTTAGCCAGAAAATAATAATAACTCAAACCTGCAGAATAATTGTTAAAAATTCCGAGGAACATAATAGGCATAAGATACATCACATATTTCATGGATGGATTGGTAGCTGCCGTCATTTGCTGATTCAACCGTGTGTAAATAATGGTTGATACCGTCATGAGGATGGTAAACAAACTCACATGGCTTCCATAAAATGGAATATTGAACGGTAAATCCAATATTGAATCATAGGTGCTGAGGTCGTGAGCCCACAAGAATCCTTTCTGCCTTAACTCAATGGAAGCCGGGAAAAAACGAAACATTGCAATGAGGATAGGCATCTGCAATAACATGGGCAGACAACCGCCTAAAGGATTAACACCGGCTTTTCTGTACAGCGTCATCATTTCCTGTTGCAGTTTCATGGGCTCTTCTTTAAACTTACCTTGCAACTCTGCAATTTCAGGCTGAAGTACTTTCATTTTTGCTGTGCTCAGGTATGATTTATATGTGAGTGGTAATAATGCAGCCTTAATAAGTACAGTCAGAATTAAAATGATGATTCCATAATTGATATTAAAGCTGTTGAGAAAATTAAATATCGGAATAACTGCAAACCGGTTGACCCAACCAAAAATTCCCCATCCTAACGGCACTAATTTTTCAAGACCAATATGAAATTTTTTAAGAGTCTGATAATGGTTCGGGCCAAAATAAAATGTCAGATCAGTTGTTTCTTTGTTGGTATGGTTATAAGGTATGGTGAAGTTGGCCGACATATAGCGCACAGCACCTTCATCAGTGATTATTTTACTGGTAATTTTTGTAGGACTTTCAAAAGGTTTGTCAGCAATAAGCACACTTGAAAAATATTGTTGTTTAAAGCCCACCCACTCAACTTTTGTTTTCAATTCAGTTGCATCATCTTTGGTTTCGCTGAGGTGATCTACTTCTTCGTCAGTAAAGCGATAATAAGCAGTAGATACTGCACTTTCATTTTTATGACTTCTTTCCTGCTGCAACAGCTTTTGTTTCCAGTCAAGTTCAATATAACCTGCATTGGCAGCAACCATCTGATTCAGGTTTACGAAGTTTATCTTCAGCCCTACGCGATAGTCGTTATCTTTCAATGAATAAACATATTCCACATATCGTCCTTCACCGGCTTCGAGTTTCACTGAAACTGCTCCTGAATCATTGGCACTCACATTTACATTTTCGGAAGGTAACGTCCAGTATAAATCATTGGTACGAACTACTCTGTTGTCTGAGAAAAAATTAAAGCTGAATACTGAACTGTCGCCATTGTTCAGTACAAGTGGTTTGCCATCCCATGTTTTATAGTCTTTTAACTGAACGTAAGAAATTTTTCCACCTTTACTGCTGATTTTAAGTTTCAGCAAGTTGTTTTCAAGAGTAACAGTTTTTTCTTCACCATTGGCAGCAGGTGCAAAATCACCGTAAAGTTGTTTCAGATTATCCTCTTTAAGACTATCATTTAAGCTATCGGTGCTAAGAGTGTCAGCTTGGACCAGAAAGGTTGAGTCTTGTTTAATTTTTAAATGGTCGTGTGCTTTTTTCTGTGCCAGAGCTATGGAGTCTTGCTTGTGTTTAGCTGCCTGTAGTTCTTCCTGCGATGGTTGATTGAACAATGCAAATCCTATCAGCACAACTATTATCAGCACAACTCCTATAATCGAATTCCTATCCATAATTTATTTACAAACGTGCAAAGATAAAAATTAGCAAGTTGCACATTTATGTATGTTGAATTTTCCTTCTGTTTACTCTAAAAATATGATGAAATAATTGCTTAATACGGTTGTGTTCAAAAGTGAAATTTTTCACTCAATTACATTAACACAGGCCGATTTTTTTAAAGTAGAAATAAAAAAGCACTTACGATTGTAAGTGCTTGACTTTTAGTGTGGGAGCAACAGGATTCGAACCTGTGACCCTCTGCTTGTAAGGCAGATGCTCTGAACCAGCTGAGCTATGCTCCCATAGGATTTTTAAATGAGCGTGCAAAGATAGGTATAGTAGTTTATTCTCCAAATTTTAGAAAGAAATTTTTCCTGCAATTTGTGGGAATTAAAAAAGCTGCTCAGTAATGAACAGCTTTTTTAATGCTTATGCATTTTAATTATGCTTTTGTCTCTTCCAAATCGGTCATAATATCAGCATCTACAAGAATTCTTCCGCAATGCTCACATACGATTACCTTTTTGCGCTGTTTAATTTCCAGCTGACGCTGAGGTGGAACTTTGTTAAAACATCCGCCACAACTGTCGCGCTGTACAGAAACTACTGCGAGATGATTGGCAGCATTTTCACGGATTTTATGATATCCGCTCAGTAAACGCTCTTCAATAATTGAAGCTGCTTTGTCCGAATATTCTTTAAGTTTTTCTTCGTCTTTGCGTGTTTCTTCAATGATGGTGTCTAATTCTTTACGCTTGCCTTCCAAATCATTTTTTCTGAATCCGAGTTCTTCCTCAGTTTCAGTAAGAATTTGTTTCTTAGAGTTGATTTCAAAAGCATATTCCTTAATTCGTTTTTCGCTCAGTTCTATTTCGAGTTTCTGAAATTCGATTTCTTTAGTGATAGACTCATACTCACGGTTATTTTTTACATTATTCTGCTGCCCTTCATATTTTTTAATCAAAGCGGTAGCATCTTTAATTGCAATTTTCTTTTCGCCAATGAGTTTTTCAAATTCAGCTATATCATTGCTGATATTATGAATGCGTGTTTCTAAACGTGCAACGTCATCTTCCAGATCCTTTACTTCGATAGGAAGTTCGCCACGAACAATTTTTATTCTGTCAATTTCAGAATCAATTTGCTGTAACTGAAACAATGCCTGCAATTTTTCTTCTACCGAAGCATCTGCAACACCTTTCTTAGGCATTTTAATCTGAAATTTGGTAATATCTCCAACGGTATATTTGCTGGAGAGTTTAGCAGCCGTATCTGAATCTATGGCTTTTAAATTACGTGTTTCGGTCAATCTTCTTACTACCGGTTTGCTGACCTTGGTGATTACCGGTTCTTCAACTTTACTTTTACTTTTGCCTTTACCTCTGGCTTTGGTGTCTATCTTTGACATGCTTTTTCCTGATTTTTTAACCGCTGATGATTTTTGTTTAATTTCTTTTACTTTACTACTTGCTTTTTTTGCAGTTGTTTTAGTTTTTACAGTTGGTTTTGCTTTGGCAGTAATTTTCTTAACTACGGGTTTAGCAGTTTTTGTTTTGGCTGCAACCTTTTTTGGAGCTGCAGCTTTTTTTACAGCAGGTGCTGCTTTTTTCTTAGCCGGAGCTTTAGCCTTGGTCTTTGGCGCAGCCGCTTTCTTCTTTGCAGCAGGTTTTGCTTTTACTGCTTTTTTAGCGGCTGCTTTAACAGGTTTTTTTGCTGCCATAATCAGATATATTTTACCGGATTAGTATCCACTTTTGTTAAACGGATGGCAAATGTAGAAAAATTTTTGATTAACAAATCTTTAAGCAGATTCATAGTGAACTGTTCGGTTTCAAAATGGCCTGCATCTACCAGCAAAATTCTGCTGTCAGCATCAAAAAACTGATGATATTTTATGTCGGAGGTAATAAACGCATCAGCACCGGCAGCTATGGCATCTTTCAGGAGGAAAAAGCCTGCTCCTCCGCACAATGCAACTTTTTCAATTTTTTTACCTGTAAAGCTGGTGTGCCTCAATACACTGCAACCCAAATGCGACTTAACTGCAAGCAGAAATTCTTTTTCGTCCATTGGCTTTTCAAGGATTCCGGTCATCCCTGATCCTGTTGTTTGCAGACTGTTATCGAGAGTATTGATATAGTAAGCCACTTCTTCGTAGGGATGAGCTTTAAATAATGCATTTAAGATTTTTGCTTGTTGATGAGCATAAAATAAAGATTCAATCCTTACTTCCTTTTCGTGCTGGCGTACGCCAATTTTACCACTGAAAGGGTTGGTGTTTTCGCCCGGTTTAAAAGTGCCGGTACCTTCCACATTAAAACTACATTCACTGTAATTTCCTATACCACCGGCCCCCGCTGCGAATAATGCATTTCTGACTTCTTCGGCTTGCGCAACAGGGCAAAAAGTGACTAACTTTTTTAGTAAATGTTCTTTTGCCGAAAGTATTTTTAAATCTCTTAAACCCAACTCCGTGCCTAATCGGTGATTTACACCTGACAAAACATTATCAAGATTGGTGTGAATGGCATAAATGGAAATATTTTTTCTGATGGCTTTCAGCAAAGTTCGCTCGATATAATTTTTTCCGGTTAATTTTTTTATCCCTGAAAAAACAATGGGGTGATGAGCTATTACGAGATTACAATTTTCAGAAATGGCTTCGTCAATAACACTTTCAATACTGTCGAGGCAAAGGATTATACCTGTAACTTCAGCATCAGGATTTCCGGTTATCAATCCACTGTTGTCATAGCTTTCCTGCCAAACCGGTGGAGCAAAATCTTCAAGAATTCTTATTACATCTTTGATTAAAGTCATTGTATGCGAGTAGAGTGAACAAAACTAATCAATTGTCAGTGAGCAGCAGTTACTGCAGTCAGTGTAAATTAAACAATCATTCGTTAATTAAATTTCATGGAAAAGTCAATCAATATCATTCTTAGGTTTTTATTTGTACAGCAAATGGCAACAGTGTTGTTTAAAAACAAAATTCAATTCATTAAGTTTTTTATTCTTATTGCTATTCTCGAATCTGTAGTGATAAGTGAAACTTATGCTCAGTCGTCCGGAAAAAAATGGAACCTGGGGCTTGGCGGAGGTATCACCCAATACAATGGCGATTTAGGTCAGGGTTTTTATAAAATTGACCAACCTTATTATGGTTTTGCTTCGATGTCGGTAAGTAGATACTTAGGCAAATATGCTGATGTTTTTATTTCAGGATCAACAGGAGAAGCAGGTTATAAAAGTGATGCTGCAGGTTTTAGGCTTAAAATGACTACAGCTTCCTTGAATCTGAGGTTTTATGCAGCACGACCCGAAGCACGCTTTCGTCCCTTTGTTTATGGTGGAGGAGGAGTTTTGGTATGGGACAGAAGTATTTGGGCTTTACCGGGTGATATAGAAACCCGCAACGACCTTGTTCTTCCTTCGTTTGGAGGAGGATTTTCCGTTAGGCTGAATGATGTTGTGAACATATTGATACAGGAATCATTTATGCTGTCGCAGAAAGATGATATTGACAGAACGGTAGCAAAGTATAACGATGCATTTTTGTTTCATACTGCAGGTTTAACTTTTAACCTTGGCAGAAAAAAAGACAGTGATGATGATGGCATTGGAGATAATAAGGATTTATGTCCTGGAACTCCCCGAGGTGTGAAGGTTGATGCCATAGGCTGCCCTGCAGATAACGATGGTGACGGAATTGCAGATTATCTGGATGATTGCCCGCAGCAGTTTGGATTGGCTGCTTTAAAAGGCTGTCCTGATACTGACGGTGATGGCATTGCCGATAAAGATGATGAATGTCCGTTGGAGAAAGGTTTACTGAGTGTAAAAGGTTGCCCCGACAGTGATGGGGATGGTGTTGCTGACAAGAATGATAAATGCCCTGAAACACCAAAAGGTTTTAAAGTAGGAGCAGATGGTTGTCCTTTTGATCGTGATAAGGATGGTGTATTAGATGATGAGGATGCCTGTCCTGATGTTCAGGGACCGGTACAATATAAGGGATGCCCCGACAGTGATGGTGATGGCGTGCCTGATAATATTGACAAATGCCCTACAGAAAAAGGAATCGCCATCAACAAAGGTTGCCCTGAAATGGAAAAAGCTGATCTGTTGAAAATTTCTCAGATTGCAGGTTCTATCTATTTCGAAAGTAACAGCGATAAAATAAAACCGGTATCGTTGCCTCAGTTGGATATGTTGGTGGAGCTATTAAAAAAATATGATTCAGTGAACCTTACCGTTGAAGGTCATACCGATAATTCAGGTGATGAAACGTATAATCTGAAATTGTCGCAAAAGCGGAGCGAGGCCGTGAAAAATTATCTGATATCGAAAGGCATTTTTGAAGCCCGCATTTTGGCAAAAGGTTATGGAGAATTTAAACCTGTATCAGACAATCTCACTCCTGAAGGACGGGCTAAAAACAGAAGAGTAGTGCTGAAAGTTTCTTATTAATCTGTCTGCAATATTTTTATTTTGGATTTCAATCATAAACTGATTATTCAGTTCTCCAAAGCACGTAATTACCTTGTTGGTGAACAACAGAGTAATGATTAATTACTTTGGATTGAGTGATATCATCCAGACGATAAGCAATATGATAGGCTGACATAAGTTGTTTGCTGTAGAAATGATTGTAACCTTCTTCTGCAAGTTGCTTTTGATCTGACTTAATCCATTCAACAGGTTGCTGAATGTGATAGAGTGTAACAAAATCATGATGCCATTTTTTCAAAAACCATGGTTCATGAATGATGGCTTTCCACGCTACGGGGGTGGGATGTTGTGCTTCGCATAAAAATGAATCGTCCTGAGGAAAACTAAGAATAATTTTATCTTCAGGGATGGAATCTTTTATCCACTCATGCATCAGGGTTAAATCAGATTTAACGTAATCGCCAATCTGATATCGACTCTGAAGTTTTTTGAATGGTAATAATGATGAATGTGTAATGGCAAGAATCAGAAAAACTGTCAAGATTATTGCCATATAAGTCAGAAAAGTTTGAGGCAGTACGGATTGCATAAATTTTTGCTGAGCAATGAAATGTGCAATATAAATTCCGCAAAAAAGAGTAAGCCAGACGCTTGTTTTAAACCATTGCAATTTGCCCAATACCATCATATTTGCTTTTTCAAAAAGCAAATAATAAAAAAACATTCCTGCTATTATGCATGTTATCAGAATCATCAAGTGACGGTTGTATGGAGTGGGCTTTCTGAAAAACAAAATTGCCGTAACTAAAATCAGAAAAAAGTTTTTTATGTAATCGCCTGCAGCAAAAAATGACGGGATATAATGATGCGGATTGCGAAACACATAAAGTATGTAATAATAGTAATAGTCAGCAGGTGAAGCTGTATCTGCAAACTGTCGTTTGAATAACGGAATCAGCATAAAAGCAGCAACAACCAAATAGCTCAGCAATCCAAATATCAATTCACGAAAGTTGAAACGATGCAAAAAAAATGATGTTATCAGCATCAGCATCATCACCTGAATACCAATCAATGGCTGATAGAGTGTGGCAATTCCGCAGAGCAACATACCTGTTTTAAGTTTTTCATTAAAGAAATAAAATAATGCAGCCATGCACAATGCACTTGCAAATACAGAGCAGGTAAGCATGTTGTCAAAAACAAAATTTCCGCCAACAGTAATCTTGTTCAGAAAAATTAAGCCCGTCAACGGTGTAATCAAGGCTGTCAGTTCATCTTTAAATATCAGATACGACAAATTCATATAGTAATATGAAAAAACAGCAATTGCTGCTATCATGATTCCGAAGCATAATTGAGGCAACGGAATGAGATGACTCAGAATAAAAAGCGTATGTGTATAATAATAGCGGACAGAAAAAATATTAAACAGATAACCGGTTACATAATCGCCCGGATACAATGTTGGATTCTGAAGTTTATATACAAAAGGCAAATGCTCTTCGAGGTCGCTGCTGTTGAAGAAATAGCCGTACACAGCAAGGAACAAAAAGGCATAAAAAAACGACCAAATCCAGTATTTAACCGATTGTGACATCAGAACTATAATTTTGCACAGGAACAAAGTAAACGAATTTGTTAATTAGCTTTGCAACAAAGGATATATGAACGATCAGTCAAAAAGAATTCTTTTAGTAGAAGATGAGCAAACACTTTCAGAAACAATTAAGCTGAATCTGGAAATGGAGGGCTATTATGTGAATGCAGTTGGTGACGGTAAAAAGGCACTGAAGGCATTTAAGGAAGGACGTTATAATCTGGTTATACTTGATGTAATGCTCCCTGAAATAAGTGGGTTTACGGTATGTGAATCCATCCGACTCGAAAACATGGATATACCTATTTTATTTCTCAGCGCAAAAAATCATCCGAGCGACAGAGTTACAGGATTGAAAATAGGAGGAGATGATTACCTGACTAAACCATTTAATCTGGAAGAGTTGTTGCTGAGAGTGCAGAACCTGATTAAGCGTACAATTGAGCCCAAAGAAAAAGCTGCATTAACAGTTTATCACCTAAACGGAAACGATATCAATTTCGCTCAGCTTGAAATTAAAAGAAAAGATGGTTCAGTTACTCATCTTACCAAAAAAGAAGCGTTACTGCTGAAACTGTTAATTGAAAAACGTAATGAAGTAGTTTCGCGCGAACATATTCTTGAAACGGTATGGGGTTATGATATTTATCCTTCAACAAGAACTATAGATAATTTCATAGTTACCTTTCGCAAATACTTTGAACCTGATCCTTCCAATCCGAAATATTTTATTTC